>WBZL01000344.1_pt1 | contig 51738 bp, 54 predicted proteins | sample 5204291 | NCBI WGS metagenome assembly WBZL01 (sample SAMN12344345, study PRJNA552823) | activated sludge metagenome | biome: Activated sludge suspended growth; feature: Nitrification reactor; material: Wastewater; isolation source: activated sludge from nitrification reactor of wastewater... | reverse complement strand
CTCACGGTGTACGGCGGGGTCCCCTACGAGCCCCAATTGGATGCCCTCATAGAGGGTGTCGACGTGGTCGTGGGCACTCCGGGTCGCCTGATCGACCTGATGGACCGCAAGTGCCTGGACATCTCCCATGTCAAGTGCCTCGTGCTCGACGAGGCCGATGAGATGCTGGACCTCGGCTTCCTTCCTGATGTCGAGAAGTTGCTGCGTAACACGCCAGAGACCCGCCAGACGATGCTGTTCAGCGCGACGATGCCAGCCGCAATCGTTGGACTGGCTCGCATGCACATGCGCCATCCGATGAACATCCGCGCCGAGCACAGCACCGACAATCAGACCGTGCCTGCAACGGCACAGTTCATCTATCAGGCACACGATCTGGACAAACCCGAGATGGTGGCCCGGATGCTCCAGGCTGAAGGCGCCGACTTGGCGATCGTGTTCACCCGCACGAAACGACAGGCCCAACGCGTGGCCGACGATCTTCAGGAGCGCGGCTTCAACGCCAGCCCACTGCATGGCGACATGGCGCAGACCGCTCGTGAACGAGCCCTCGCAAAATTCCGTGAAGGAAAGCTCCAAGTGCTGGTTGCCACCGATGTGGCTGCGCGAGGCATCGACGTCTCCGGGGTCACGCACGTGGTCAACTACACCTGCCCCGAAGACGAGAAGACCTACGTGCACCGCATTGGCCGCACCGGACGCGCAGGCGCCTCTGGCACAGCGGTCACCCTGGTGGATTGGGCCGATCTGCACCGCTGGAAGATGATCAACAAGGCACTCGACCTACCCTTCGACGAGCCCGCAGAGACCTATTCCAGCTCAGAGCACTTCTTCCACGATCTCGGCATCGTGCCGGGCACCAAGGGCCGCCTCAAACCTCCCAGCGACTCTGCTCCCGCCAAGAAGAGCCAGAAGTCCGGTCAGCGCTCAGGCCAGAAGGCAGCTGGCCAAAAATCTGGGCGGGCCCAATCCGATGGCAAACAAGCCGCTGGCTCTGAGAGCAATCGTCGCAAGCGCAATCGTCGGCGTACGCGCGGCGGACAAGGCAGCAGCCCCAAGGCCAACTCCGAAGGATAGACTCCTGGGCACGGCCCGATATCTAGGCCGTAACCACCACAGGGGTGCCGTCTTGGGCGAAATCCCACATCTGCTTGGCATCACTTAGCTTTTGTCGGATGCAGCCATGCGACTGCGGCGTGCCCAACTCAGAGACCCGTTGAAGCATCCGGCCATCCTTCGTCGGGATGCTGTGGAAGCCGATCGCCGCACGCTCGCCACGAGTGAATCTGACGAAATACTCCATCTCGCCTGAGTCGTCGATGCCGACCGCTTCACGCGAGCGCGAATAGACGGCATAGCTGCCTGGCTTGAGATTGTCGGTGAGACTGCCAGAGACAAGATAAGAGTCTTGGACCCGACCGCGGTCGCTGATCAGCCAGACCCGCTGATCACTGATCGAGAAGACCACCCGGCGCCCCTGACCGGAGTTTGCGGGCACTGACTCCTTGGCAACCTGCGATTGTGCGGACTGAGGCTGGACGGGCGCGGTTTGGGCCATCGGGCTCGGGGCAGGCTCACTCGGGGTCGGCGTGACCACCGGCAAAGGAGTTGGGGTCACGACCGCCGCACGCAGCGCGGCCTCTTGCATCAATTCGGGCGCATTTCCAACACCAGCGGCATGGTGGGCCGTGGGAGACCCCTGGCTCCCCTCAGGGATCACCCCGATCAGACCCCCCACGGCGATGGCAGTGATCGATGTCGCTGCGCCGAAGGCGAGGAGCCGACCATAACGTGGTCGAAGGGTAGGACTCGTTTGCGCCCGACGGGCCCCAGCACGCTCAGGCTGAGCCCGGTGGGAGGTTGCCACGCGACGACGCTTGGGCTGATATGCCCTACTCGACGGCGGCGGCTCCCTGCGATGCTGACCCATGAGTCGTCCTAGCCCCTCGCGACCAGACTCTGAGCGACCTCACGATAGGCATCAGCACCTTTGTTGGTGCGTGCAGTCGCCAAGATCGAACGGCCTGCAGCTGGCGCTTCGGCAAATCTGATCGACTTGGGGATCGGCGGCGTGACCACCTCTAGCTCATAGGTCTGCGAGATGTTGTCGAGGACTGCGCGGGAGTGATTGGTGCGACCGTCAAACAGGGTGGGCAAGACCCCCCAGACTTCAAGATCGCGGTTGGTGAACTTGCGTACGTCGTACACGGTGTCGAGCAATTGGCCCACGCCCCGGTGGGAGAGAGTCTCACACTGCAACGGGATCAGCACGCCCGTCGCCGCGGTCAAGGCAGCAACCGTCAGCACCCCCAGCGAAGGAGGGCAATCGAGCAAGACCCAGTCGTATTCTCCGAGGTCTTCCAGTGACCCTCGGATGACGTATTCACGTCCGGTGCGGGTCAACAGATCCGCTTCGCAGCGCGCCAACTCAATGGTCGCGGGCAGCAGGTCAACCCCGTCCTCAGTGGTCACTATCACCTCGCGTGGATCCTGCCCCTTGGTCAACACCTGGTGGACTGAGTCCTCCAGGTCTTCAGGGTCAATACCCAAGCTGAAGGTGAGACAGGCTTGTGGATCGAGGTCAACCAGAAGCACTTTGTGACCAAGCTCAACCAGCGCGACCCCGAGTGAGGCGACCGTGGTCGTCTTGGCCACGCCGCCCTTTTGGTTGGCAATTGCGAGAACAGTGGGAGATGACATCGGTTCCATTGTGCCGTACCCGCCCACTGATCTGCTTCAAGGCTGCGGCATGCTGTGGGGCATGTCACCAAAGTCGATGCGCGTGCTCCCACCTGGCACAGTCATGATCACGGGGGCCACCGCTGGCCTGGGCCTGGAATTTGCCGAACAACTTGGAGCCCAAGGACACCCGCTAGTGCTGGTGGCTCGCAATCTCGAGCGCCTCAAGGAGGTCGCCGCGGAGCTGGAAAACAAGTACGGCGTGGCCGTCACCACGATTTCGGCCGACCTCACCAATCGCGCCGATGTCGACAAGGTCGCACTCAGGCTTGGCGACCAGAAAGACCCGATCGAGATCTTGATCAACAATGCCGGTCATGGTTTGAAGCAGAGCTTCTTGGTCAATGACGTAGAAGACGAACAGGCCCATCTCGACATCCACGTCACCGCGCCGATGCGCCTATCGCATGCCGCCTTGCGCTCGATGACCCAACGCGGCCACGGCGCCATCATCAATGTCGCGAGCGTTGCTGCCTTCCTGCCCCGGGGAAGCTATTCCGCTGCCAAGGACTACATGGTGAAGTTCAGCGAATGGGCCAACAGCGAGTTCGCCGACCAAGGCGTCACCGTGATGGCGCTGTGCCCTGGCTTCACGCGCACTGAGTTCCATCAGCGGATGGATGTCTCCGCAGACTCCGCCCCAAAATATCTCTGGCTCGAAGCAGACCGCGTGGTGTCGGAGTGTTTGGCAGATCTGGCAGCAGGCAAGGCCATCTCGATCCCCAGCAAGCGTTACAAGGCAATCGTTGGCGCCGCCACGATGATCCCTTCAGGGGCCTTGCGACGCTTCCAGAGCATGGGCCGCAAATAGGACCATCCGCTCAGTAGTCCACCGGGTCACGGGAGATCGGGCAGGTCATGCAGTGGCCTCCACCACGACCACGACCCAGCTCCGCACCAACGATGGTGATCACCTCGACACCTGCCTTACGCAACAGCGAGTTGGTCAGCGTGTTGCGGTCATAGGTGAAGACCACGCCGGGCTCAAGCGCGACCGCATTGTTGCCGCTGTCCCATTGCTGGCGCTCGGACTGATAGACATCTCCGCCCGTGGGGACTTCATTGAACTTGTCCAGTCCGAGCGACCCAGCCACCACATCGAGGAATCTCTGGTCGCCCTCATCTGTGATCTCGAGACTGCCTTCTCCATCACCGGGCCGCAGCGAGAAGGTGTGGATGCCGTCGACGATTGACGGATAGTAGGTGACCACATCGCGGTCCACGAAGGTGAACACCGTGTCCAGGTGCATGGCTGCTCTCAGTTTGGGCATTCCGGCGATGATCACGCGCTCTGCTGCTCCTTGGGCAAACAGGGCCGAAGCGACCTGGGTGATCGCCTGGCGTGAAGTGCGCTCGCTCATCCCGACGAGCACCACACCATTGCCGATCGGCATCACGTCGCCACCCTCGAAGGTGGCTTGTCCCCAATCCAACTCGGGGTCACCCCACCAGATCTTCGAGCCCACGTAATCAGGGTGGAATGAATAGATGGCCTTGTAGAGCAAGGTCTCGTCGTGCCGCGCAGGCCAAAAGAGCGGGTTCATGGTGAGCCCGCCGTAGAGCCAACAGGTGGTGTCACGGGTGTAGAGAGTGTTGGGCAAGGGCCGCATCAAATATTCGCGTGCGCCCAAGGACTCCCGGGCCAAGGCGTGGTACGGCGAGCGGAAGTCATCAGGGAGATCGTTGGTGGCCAAGCCACCGATCAGGAACTCCGCGAGTTGACGGGCCCCGAGGGTCTCCAGGTATTCGCGGGTGGCGTCAACCAGACCACTGCCCACTTCGTTGGCCACGATCTTGCGGTCAAGGATCCAGTCTCGCGCCCCGGGCACCTCAAGAGTCGCGGCCAAGAGATCGTGGAGTTCGACGACCTCGACCCCACGATTGGTGAGTTTGTTTACGAAGTCAGCATGATCTCGCTGAGCATTCTCGACCCACATCACGTCGTCGAAGAGGAGATCATCGTTGTTGGTCGGGGTCAGCCTGCGATGTGCCAGCCCAGGAGAGCAAACCAAGACCTTGCGCAACTTGCCGACTTCTGAATGTACGCCGTAGGAAGCCACTGGACTCTCAGACATCAGTTGATCTCTCTTCTCAAATGGATGGATTGGACAAGCACGTTAGAGGACTATTCGACCGGTGGCCAGGGCAAAGACACCGAATGCTCCACCAACCAGAATCGCTGCCAACAGACACAACTCCGCCGGTGTGAACAATCGTCGGTCTCGCTCGCTGCGGGCCTTGACATAAAGGATGGTGGCCGGGGCCAGGACCACCGTGGACAGCAACAAGAACTGCAGGCCAGCCGCATCCACCAAGAACATCGTGTAGGCCACGGCCACACCGGCAATAATCGTCTCGCGGCGGCGTACCCCATTGGAGACGTCTTCGTAGCTCTCCCCAGTCAGGCCGAGTTTCAAGGCATAGGCAGCGGCCAAGAAATAGGGAATCAAAGCCAGGCTCGTGCACAAGTCGAGCAGGAAGTTGAGTGAATCGCTGACCACGAAGGTCAACGCCAGCACTCCTTGCACCGCCAACGAAGTGACCACCAGCGCCGTGATCGGCGTGCCATTGTGATCTTCCTTGGCCAAGAAGGCAGGGAAATCTTCGCTACGAGCGGGGATGAACATCACCTCTGCTGCCATCAGCGTCCAGGCCAGATAGGCACCCAAGACCGACACGATCACGCCGACGCTTATGAAGATCTCTCCCCAACCACCTACTACCGAGGCGAACAAACCCACCATCGACGGCTGTCGGGTAGCGGCGATGTCGGGCTGGGAGGCCACGGAATAGCTGGACAACGTGACCAGAGAGAAGATGGCCAGCACGCTCAAGAAGCCCAAGATGGTGGCCTTGCCGACATCCTTGCGGTTCTTTGCATAACGCGAATAGACGCTGGCACCCTCGATGCCCAAGAAGACGAAGGTCGTGATGATCATGGTGTTTCGGACCTGTTCGTTGAGATTGCCCAGATCGCCATAGCCGTAGGCAGTCCAGTTGTCAGCGAAGACACCGGCATCAAAGGCCACGAAGAGCACCACGATGAAGACGAGGATCGGCACGACTTTGAAGATCGTGACGATCCGGTTGATGATCGCGGCATCACGCACTCCGCGAGCAATCAGATAGTGGAAGAACCAGATCGCCACGCTCGACACCGCGGCCGCTAACACGGTGTCGCCGTCTCCGAACGCGGGGAAGAACGCACCGATCGTTGCGGTGATGAAAACCCAGCAAAAGGTGTTGCCGACCACCGCGCTGGCCCAGTAGCCGATCGCGGAGTTGAAGCCGGCGTAGTCACCGAACCCTGCTTTGGCATAGATGAACACCCCGGAGTCGAGGTCAGGCTTGCGGATGGCGAGATTCTGGAAGACGAAGGCAAGCATGAGCATGCCCGCACCCGCGATCGTCCAGGCAATCAGCGAGCCCAAGATGCCAGTAGCCACCCCAAAGCGCGCAGGGAGCGAAAAGACCCCTGCCCCAATCATGCTGCCGATCACCATCGCGGTGAGGGTCGGCAGGCTCATCTTCCCGGAGAGCGTGGCCTCTTCTTTCGTCTCAACGGAATTGGTCACGCGGACTCTCCTTCAAGTACTGGATCGATGCGCTCGATCTTGAAACCAGTCACGCCATACAAGACGCTCAGGATTGGACTGGCATAGCAAAAAACGGCGTAGGGCAAGTAGAGCAAGGTGGAGACACCAAGAGTCGCGCCCATGAAGGCGCCGCACGAATTCCACGGCACCAGAGGGGAAGTGACCGTGCCGCTGTCTGCGGCCAGGCGAGAGAGATTGGTGGGCGCCAAGCCCCGCTTGGCAAACTCAACCCGAAAGATGCGAGCAGGCAGCACCAGCGCGATGTATTGATCACCGGCCACCACATTGAGCCCGAAACCACACGCAAAAACCGTGACGAACAGTCGGCCGGTGCTGTGAGCCGAAGCGATCATCGGATCGATCAACCGCGTGATCAGCCCAAACTTCTCCAAGATCGTGCCGAAGGTGACCGCACCAAAAATCAACCACAGGGTCAACAACATGCTGTCCATGCCACCTCGCGACACCAATCGGTCTACATCTGAGACCCCAGTGGACATGTGAAAGCCCGTCGCCATCGCCTGCCACATGGCCTTGATCGACTCAGTGACCACATTGCCGGCCCCACCCACAAATTCAGCCACCAGATCGGGCTGAGTAAAGGCAGCCAACACGCCAGCAAAGAGTGCCGAGGAGAGCAGGGCCAGCGAGGCGGGCACCTTCTTCACCGACATCACGGCAAGCAGCACCAAAGGCAGCAAGTTGACTGGGTTGATCCAGAAATGCTCCCCCAAGGCATCAAGATCAGTTTCAGTGACCACGGATGCGTTGGGGTCTGGCGTACGGATGAAACCGAGCACGAAGAAGGTGATCAAGGCAATCCCGAATGCCGGCACCGACGTCCAGACTTGACGCTTGATGTGCTCATAGGGATTCACCCCGACCATTTGCGCAGTCAGGATCGTCGTCTCCGACAGTGGCGAAGTCTTGTCACCAAGATAGGCGCCTGAGATCACCGCGCCAGCAGTAATCGCTGGAGAGACATCAAGCATCGTGGCGATGCCGATCAGCCCGACTCCAACGGTGCCCGCTGTGGTCTAGGAGCTTCCAATGCTCAATGCCACAAGCGCGCAAATGATCGCGGCCGCCGCGTAGTACCAACTGGGTGAGAGCACCTGGATGCCGTAGTAGACAAGCGTTGGGATCGTGCCAGACAGATTCCAGGTGCCGATCAGAGCACCAACGCGACTTGGATCGGCCCATCCAGAGCATCAAGCCCAAAGAGGATCAGTGAGCCAGCAATGAGTACGGCGAGGGAAATAAGCGGGATGATCGCATCGGCCAAAGACGGAGTGCGTGGTTGCGTGCCCCCGTGCTCTGCGCTGACGTTGCTAGCCGTCATGTGCTGAGACTCTCACACAACAGGCAACTTGGGCAGACCAAAACCAGCGTTTGTTGGGAGATGCTCTTGCCACTAGGGCAGGCAAACTCGAAGGAAGGTCAGTCTGTCCGTGGGCGGCCAAATGGCATCTCGACCGCCTCCGGGCCAAAACCGGTGACATCAGCCAATAGCCATTCGTCTCGTAGCAGCAGTGCGGCTGACGCGGGCCTCATGATCACCCACAACCAGCGGCCATCGGCCTCCCCCGCGAAGACTCCCGCAGCCAATGGCGAATCATGATTTGTGTCTACCGGCCACAAATGCACTGGGTGCCCGCCGGCACGAAGCTGCACCAAGGCAGGCCCCTTGCCGACCTGATCGCCAGGGTCGAGCACAACTGTGTGCGCAAGGCGCGCTCCGAGGCCGACTCCTGGCTCTTCGGAAACAAAGGTGACCTCAACGTGCCCGTCAAGGTCGCTGGTGCCTGCAGTTGTCGTGAAGGTGCCGAGGGCTTTGGCATCCTCAGCCGAGGCATCAACCACAACGCCAAAGTCACTGATCTGCCAGCCCGGACTCATCGGCCAGGGCACGTATACGGCCACCTCTGCAGCCAACTGCACCAAGCGCGCGAAACTGTCGTAGTCGGGTTGATCTGGGCGCCACAACGGCGTGACATCTCCATGATTGTCGCAACGGAACGGCCCAGAATCTTCTTCAAATCCTGACTGTGGCGCAAACACAGTTGCGCACTTGGGACACGATGCCGTCCAAGACATGATCCCAGCCTAGTCGAACCCCACGACAGGCCATCACGACAACTGCCAGCGACAACACCTTGCCTGTGTGAGAATGCGGGAGTGGAAAAGGATGCGACCAACCGCACACTGACCCCAGCGCGATTGGCGACGAGTGCGGCCTTCTTCTCCCAAGGATTGGTCCTGATCTCGCTGACCACGCGGCTTCCCGAGATCCAGGACCGCTGGCAAATCAGCGAAACAACTCTGTCACTGGTCTTGTTGGCCATGATCTTGATGGCAGGGGTCGGCTCGGTGCTCACCGAGGCCTTGGCTCGGCGTACCGAATCAGCGGTGACCATCCGGATCGGCCTACTCTTCGTGATCCTCGGAGTTGCCGGCGCGAACCTCATCACCACACCGGCCTTGTCAATGTCAGCGATGGTCGTCTACGGCTTCGGGCTCGGCATCGTCGATGCGGCCGGCAATATGCAAGCCGTTGCGCTCGAGCATCGCTACGGCCGAGCCATCCTGCCATCGTTCTACAGCGCTTGGAGCCTCGGCGGGCTCAGCGCAGCCATCTTCACGCTAGTCACCGCCGAGCTTGCCATCCAGATAATCCTGGTGGTCTTGCTGATTCCCTTGATCACCATGATGCTTCCCTTCCTTCGCCGCGTTGGTGACCCTCTCGAGCAGTCACGCAAGGTCGACATCCCTTGGCGCCCAATCGTCATGGTCGGCATCGCCATGGTTGTCTTCTATGCGATCGACACCGCTGCCTTCACCTGGGGGCCGCTCTATCTCGAGCACGTCTTCGACACTCCTGACCGCTTGGTGGCCCTTGCTGCACTCGTCTATCTAGCCGCCTGCATTGCTTCACGGGCCGCAGGTGACCGCCTGGTCGATCGCTTCGGGCCAGTAGTGGTGATCCAGGCTGGAGCACTCATCGGCTGCTTGGCGCTGGTGATAATCGTGGTGGCCCCGAGTTGGGTGATCGCAGTAGTTGGCTTCACCCTTCTGGGCTTGGGCGTGGCCTTCATCGCCCCTCTGAGCTTCTCGGCTGCCGCCAAGATCGCTGGCAACTCCGCCGACCTCAGCCCTGACGAACGAATGGCCAGGGTGGATGCGGTGATTGGGCGCTTCAACCAGTTCAACTACGTCGGAGCATTGATCGGGTCGGTGATGACTGGACTCGTCGGCGCGGGCAATCTCCGGATCGGCTTCGTCGTACCAACCGTCGCGATCCTCGCGCTCCTGCCACTGGCCCGATTCTTCGCCTGGAAGCCAACCAACACTGCCTGATGACTCCAAAGATCAACCGGCCCGGGCCCGGGCCCATACCGGTCGTGCCCGGCTTCGACAAGATCCGCCACCTTCCCGGCGGCCACTCGCACGAAACCTTCCTGGCTGAGCAGAGTGGGCAGACGGTCGTACTCCGCGTGTACGGCGCAGGAGTGCGCACCCGAGGACCAGAGGCCCCCTCGGTGCAGATGGGCGTGCTCCTATTGACGCACGGTCTGATCCCCGTCGCAGAAGTAATCGACTTCAAGGAAGGCCCCAACGCCTACCTGGCGATGAGTCGTCTGCCTGGGGTGTCGCTGCACAAGGTGCTGAAAAGCGCTGATGCCTCGTTGCAAAGACAACTCGGCACCTCCATGGGCGAAATCTTGGGAAGATTGTCTGGCATTGCTCTTTCTGGGCCTGGCCCGTTCCTCGACCACCAACAGACCCTCGGCCCGCTGGACCCTGAGTCGTTCACCTTGACCCAGTGGCTGGACAAGCATTGGGCAGGCAGCGAGTTGGAATCACTGGGTGCACAGGCGCATGAGACCTTGTCAGGCCTGTGTCGCCACAGCGATGGCCTCCTGGCGACGAGCAAACGGGCCTGTCTTACTCATGGGGATCTGAGTCCGCGCAATCTGCTGTGTGATCCAGACGCAGGAGTCATCACCGGCGTGGTCGACTGGGAATTCGCCCACGCCGGACACCCGATGGAAGACGCCGGCAAGTTGATCCGCAGGATCGCTGGATCGGAGTTTGCCGATGCCGCATTGGAGTCCATGTGCCCATGGTTGCCAAAGCCAGAACAGGCGTCGGTGATCCAACTCAAAGAGCGGGCACGAGCAGCCGATCTGTATTGGCTGATCGAGGTTGCCTCGCGGCGTGGACAAACCCCGGCCACCGAGCGCGCTTGGCGCCTGCTCAACAAGATGATCCGGAAAGGCCGACTCCTGGCGGAGTTGTGACCCCGCAACCGCGCTGTGCCCTCGCAACCCCGCGGTGCCCTCGCAACCGCGCGGTGACTACTCCGTCTTGCCGGACCAATTCTTGTCAGGCTGCGGGGTGGGTCGACCCGGCTGTTCACCACCACGGGCCTCAAGATAGTTGTTCTTCGGCACCATCACCTTGCGACGGAAGATGCACACCACTTTGCCGTCTTGGTTGTAGCCAATCGTCTCAACATGGACCACGCCACGATCATCCTTGGACTTGCTCTCCCACTTGTCCAAGACCGTGGTTTCGCCGTACAGGGTGTCACCGTGGAAGGTCGGGGCCACATGACGCAGCGACTCGATCTCGAGATTGGCGATCGCCTTGCCGGAGATGTCGGGCACACTCATGCCGAGCAGGATTGAGTACACATAATTGCCGACGACGACATTCTTGCCGAACTGCGTGGTCTCCTCGGCATAGTTGACATCCAGGTGCAACGGATGGTGATTCATCGTCAACAGACAAAACATGTGGTCGTCGAATTCGGTGACCGTCTTGCCGGGCCAGTGCTTGTAGGTCGCACCAATCTCGAACTCTTCGTAACTGCGTCCAAATTGCATGTCGAGAGTCTCTCAGAGGGTTGCTCTCAACGCACACTCAGTACGCCGGATGCGCCCCGCTCCGCGTCTGTCATCACGTGGTTGACGAACGGATAGTCGCCCGGCTCCTGGGCAGACAATTCCACGAAGCCTCCCTGGGCTGGCAACAGCCCCAGAGCCTGGCTGCCGACCCCTGGCTGCTTCTTGATCAGATAGCGCCCCTCCGACCAGACCGTGTCGAACTGCTCACCCACGACATGGAAGGACAATGGATGGTCGGGGCCAGCATCAAGCACCCAGAAGCGCACGGTCTCGCCCACTTTGGCAGGCAGAGGTCGATATCGATAGGCAAAGGCATAGCCGTTGAAACTCATCATCGGCTTGCTGCTCAGATCGTGCTCTCCCTGCACGAGCACATAGGAACGGTCAACCCTGGGCAGGTCACGTGGCTCGATGACGACTGCTCCGTAGAGCCCCTTGGCGATGTGCAATGACATCGGCATCGTAGAGCAGTGATACATCCAGATGCCGGAGCGATTGGCCTTGAAACGATAGACCAGCGACTCCCCCGGGGCGATCGTGCGCATCACCTTGTTGGGGGCGATTTCACTGGCATGAAAATCGATCGAATGTCCCATGGTGCCGTCATTTATCAGGGTCACCTCGAAGGTGTCACCCACCCGGCCATGAAGCACCGGGCCAGGGGCGCTACCTCCGAACAGCCAACGCTTTTGTTTGATGCCCGGAGCCACCTCAATGGTCTTCTCGGTGACTCGCATCTCGACTCGTCGTACGGTCGGCGGGCCCGGCGGCAGTGGCGGCAGACTCGCATCTGGCGCCTGCCAGTCAGCTGGCGGTTTGGAGTGCATGTCAGCCATGTCGGTTGCCTTGGTCGCCTCATCGTTGGCCAACTCATGGCCCTCATGCGCACCTGAGCCAGTGACGACCACCTGCATGGTCATCCCCATCTGCCGATGCCCCGCAACCGAGCACCAGCCATCCATGGACTTGCCCACGACGCCAACATCGACCTTCTTGGTCTCCCCTTCGCGCATCCGGCCGCTGGATACGCCATTGGCCAAGACCAGATCATGGATCTGCCCGGCCTCCTTGTGGGTCAGTTTGATCACGAGACGATCACCCTTGTTGACAGTGATCTTGTCGGGGAAGAAGCGCATGTCCTTCATCGTGACCGCGACCGTCTTCGTCTTGCCCGTCGGTGTGACATCAGTGCTGCCAGCCATCGAGAAGCCCGCTGCTGCTGGATCCCACATCACCCCTGCACCAACAGCAACGATCAGGGTCGCCAGGGCAGCCACGACCTGCAGGCCGATTGGCTTGGCTGAAGTGTCTGGCGGTGTTGGGGCACCGCCTTCACGCATTGCTCGCATGGCCGCAACGCTCGCCTTGACTGCACCAAGCATGAAGACGATCGCACCCACCAGTGGCAGCAGGATGACCACCGACAAGGTGACCCTGATCGCAGAGATGTCCGTGGCCAACCAGATGGCCAACCCCAGGTTGACGACCAAGACCCGATATACGCCCCAACGGTCAACGACCGCGCTACCGGCCCGGACCACGGAGGGTCCGCCACCAATAACAGAGGGGATCAGATAGGCGAGGGCACCAAAGAGCACCTGGGCCACAAACCCACCGGCAAACACCGGGGTGAGTGCGTCGTACGACGAAAAGACCTGCTCCCAATCGTCGGCCCGCAGCACGTCAACGAACAACCAGATGACCCCGACCAAGAACCAGATGAATCCAGCACCCATCGACCAAGTGGCAAAGTGATCAGGGCGCTTTGCCTTGACAGTGCGAGCGAAGAACACTCCCATGGTCGCCAACCCGACTGCGTAGATGGCAACTCCGGCGGCCGCCAATGGTCTCAAGTCGAGAGCAGCGCCGGCCCACATGGTGAAGATGCCCACGATCAACACGGGAAGTGCTCGGCGAGCCCAGCGCTCAGTGCCATCCACCAGGCGGGTGCGCAGCATCGTGGGCCACAGTGTGCTGGCCGTGCCAATCACGGAGATGCCCACCCAACCCAAGAGGTTGGTGGTCGTATGAGCAAACGCCAGCCGACCTTGGATCTCGGGACCGAAACCAGCCGCTAGGCAAACCCCGAACACGACTCCGACCGGCAACAGCAGCGCGGCCACCAGGTAGTAGCGAGGGGTGTAGTCGAAGCGTGCAGGCAAGGCCCGCTTCATGGCAACAATTAGGGCGTAGGCATGCCAAAGGACCGCCGCGACGACGAGAGTGGCACCCACGATCGTCACCGGCAGCCAACCGCCAACCACTCCGACCACAACCACGAGCACGCCCGCATGCAGCAACTTCAATCGCAACTCCTGCTGCTTGCGATCATCAGCTGGAAGCTTCAACAAGGTGATCACGAAGTGTCGCGACCAGACCATCAGCGAATGCGTCACCGCACCCAACAAGAGGGCATGCACGAGCAGCCAACGTGAGGCAGGGATGGCCGGGTGGGCGAAGGCCACGATTGCGGCGACAATCAACCAGAAGATGCCGGGCCGGTCACGCCACGCCCAATTGCCACGGGCGCCCGCACTCGACCTCTTGTCCTTCTGCGGGGGTTGTTTGCCACTCTGTGGGGCCTGCAGATTATTCACGGTAACAACCGTATAAAATCAATCAACATGAACGCACATCAGCCCTTACACCAAATCGGAAGCCAAGAGGAAGCCGCCAGCGGAGGCTGCGGATGCAATGAGCATGACGCCGACATCCCCACGCTCGACGCCACGGTGATCCCTCATGCGATCCGCCATGCAACGATCTTCGGCGCCCTGGCCACCCTGCACCCGGGATTCTCCTTGGACTTGCTCGCCCCTCATGATCCGCTGCCCTTGTTGGCCCAGATCAAGGAGGCCTACCAAGAGACCATGACTTGGAGCTATGTCGAGACTGGCCCCGAGGTGTGGAGACTGCGCTTCACCCGCTCTTGAGGCGACCATTTGGTCGGTCACCCCTTGAGTTGATAGTCCTTGAGGAGTGACCGACCGATGATCATCTTCTGGATATCGCTGGTGCCTTCGCCGATCAGCATGAATGCAGACTCACGGTAGAGCCGTTCAATCTCATATTCCTTGGAATAGCCGTAGCCGCCGTGGATCCTGAATGATGCCTCCACGACCTCGTTGCAATATTCCGACGCGAGCATCTTGGCCATTCCGGCCTCAACGTCCATCCGTCGACCCGAATCCTTGAGTCGAGCGGCACGCACCATCATCGTGTGGGCTGCTTCCACCTTGGTCGCCATCTCTGCCAAACGGAACAACACCGCCTGATGCTCGGCGATCGGCTTGCCGAAGGTGTGCCTTTGCTGGGAATAGGCAACTGCGAGCTCAAAGGCACGCAGGCCGATGCCGCAGGCTCGAGCGGCCACATTGACGCGGCCGACCTCGACGCCGTCCATCATCTGATAGAAGCCCTTGCCCGGCTCGCCGCCCAAGATCTGATCAGCGCTGATCTGGTGACCATCAAAGACCATTTCGGTGGTGTCGATGCCCTTGTAGCCCATCTTGTCGATCTTGCCGGGCACCACTACGCCCTGCGCGACCTCACCAAAGCCGGGCTCCTTCTCGACCAAGAAGGTGGTCATGTTCTTGTAAACAGAGTCCGCCCCCTCGTCGGTCTTGGTGAGTACGGCGACCAAGTTGCTGGAACCGCCATTGGTCAGCCACATCTTCTGACCAGTTATGGCATAGCCGTCAGCATTCTTGACCGCCTTGGTGGAGACCGCAGCAACATCTGAGCCAAGTGCGGGCTCTGACATTGAAAAGGCTCCACGGATCTCCCCGGTAGCCATCTTGGGGAGATACTTCTCCTTTTGCGCTTGGGTGCCATGCCTCATCAACATGTAGGCGACGATGAAGTGGGTGTTGATCACACCCGAAACGCTCATCCAGCCTCGGGCGATCTCCTCGACGCACAGGGCGTAGGTGAGCAGGGATTCGCCCAGCCCGCCGTACTCCTCGGGGATCATCAACCCGAAGATGCCCAACTCCTTCATCCCCTCCACGATCTCGGTGGGGTATTCATCAGCATGCTCCAACTCAGTGGCGACCGGGATGATCTTCGTCTCCACGAACTGGTGAACTGACTTCAAGATCTCCTGTTGGAACTCACTAAGACCTTCGGTTTGGGCAAGACGACCCATATTGCGTCCTTCTCTCGAGATTTGTTACTGGCGAGTATTACTCATCATTGGGACCATTGCCATGATCCATCTCACGCCGCTTCTCCAGCAGTTGATCACAAACAGCTCTGGCCTGAGCGATATGTCGCTCCAACTCGGGGTCCAAGATGAGATGCTCTCGCACCGACTCTTCCAAGTCACCAACCCGACGGCTGAGGTCACCAAACCCGGCAAGCCCAGAAGCCGAGATCAGTTTGGGACGCAAGCCCGCTGCTCGTGAAGTCAAGGCGCTCACAACGAATCCCTGCGATAGGACTCGAGGTCTTCCCCTGTGATCGATCCATCCGAGCCCAATGCAGGCATCAACAACTCAGCGACCAAATCGGAGAGCTCGGCGACTCTTTGCTCCAATAGACGTCGCTGATGGATCAGCTCCTCCAATCCTTCTACCCGCTTCTCCAGGCGTCTGCGCTTGGCCTCGACAACCGGTGCCGACAGCGCCCTGACCAAGCGGCGGGGCACACTGGCCGAGGTTGCTTCAGTGGCGCCCGGCATCCCGACAGAAGAATCCTTGACCCGAAGGAGGAGCCGTGAGATCGACTCCAGCGCCACCTCAAGCAACTCGCTGTCTGAGACCTCGTCGGGTGTCCGCCCGGCTACCCGGGTCGCTCTCAAGTCATCCAAATCACCATGGACGTTGACTCCCGATTCACTCAGCTCGGCGATCGCCTGGTTGGCGCGCTCGGTCGCTTCGTCGTACTGCTCAGGACTGATCGCGATGGGTTCGCTCCCCTGCGGCACCAAGATCTCGTGGGCAAACAGGTCACGCAGCAGGACCGATTGGTCACGGCTGGTGGCAATGCGCCCTGCAAGGGTCTGGTTGACCCTACGCAACAACTCAGCTTCGACAACACCCATGGATTCATTCACCCTTACTTGATCAAGCTCCAGGCCCTGGGAGTCAATGGCGCAGGCGTCAGCAAATCGCTCCCAGAACTCGTGCTGGCTGGCTGGTTGCTTGGGCATGGTCACGATGTGCACTTGCCGCGGAGGCAGAGAGCCGCCCCAGCGTTGGGCGACTCCAGCTGGGTCCATGGTGCGCCATCCCCACTGGGCACGAGCACCCATGGTCTGGTCGGGCGCAAAGCTCAGCAGCGGTTCGGTGAGCGCAAACTTCAACCGTTCCTGCCACGCCGAGGGCATCGCCCGGGCCAGATCCCGAGCTGTGATCACCACATGCACTTCAATGTCACCAAGCTGAGCGAGCGCACGCGCCACCTTCTCAGCGCTGGCAGCGGCAAATAGTTCATAACTGCAGACGGCTGAATCTCCAGGCCAGGCCTTGATCTCGGCAACCAATCGATCCCAAGCCTGTGCCGCCTCAGGCGGGAGTTTGGCCAGCCTGGAATCCTCGCGGATTGCCATCGCGGCATGGACCCGCTCCAATCTGCGATCGGCAGCCACCACCAAGACACCCTTGCTCGCCAGCGCCTTCGCATTGCCTTCGAGGATTGCCTGCAGATAGGTCGTCCCACTCTTGGGAGCACCCACATGCATGTACAGACGCTTGGTCACTGGGCCCTCCTTGGGGCATAACGAGCTCGGATCCGGTGAGTTGGTCGACCATCGATTGCCGGGCCACCCGCCTGGGATACTTCAACCACCAGCCCAGCAGCGTGCAGCCAGTCGAGCACTTGGCTCAGGTCGACCGGAGTACGTCGCCCCCCCTTCCAGGGGTCGTGCTTGGCCAGTGGTCCTGGCGAGAACTCCAAGAAGGCCTGATCGCCTGGTCTCCCGAAATGCTTGAGCAACTGCTGGAAATTCCAACGAGACTCGTTGTCAAGGGCATCTATGACCCCTGCAGCAAAGAGAACGCGAGGCTTCGCCATCCAATGGGCCACTCGCGCCATCCCCGACAAGGTGTTGCGCAAAGAGCGCAAGTTGATGCTGATGAAGCGCAAGGTCAGCTTTTCCTCCTTGGCCTTTGTCGCTGCGCGACGAAACGTGAAGCGGGTGAAGTCAGCAGCTACTACTGCGTGTCCGGCACGCGCAAAGGCCAAGCTGTTGTTGCCCAGGCCGGCACCCAGATCAAAGACTTCAGCGTCGGCCGGGATCTGCTGCTGTACCCATACCTGGAAGTCAGTGGGACGGTCTAGATCCTCGTCGGGCCGTCTCCTGACGAACCGCTCCCAGTCTCGTCGCTGCTTCATCAGGCTGCCGAACCAGTCGTCAAAACGGCGCGTGATTTCTGGGCCTGGCAAATGCTTGAACGCAGGATCCGGCACTCGCCAGTTGGGACCATACGACTCTTCGAGCAGGCGCTCGAAGTTGTGCGGCACAGGCAACTGGCGCCCCTCGAAGGCGATCGTGCGAAGCGGCACAATCTCGCTGGCTGGCACGGGTGACCTCACCGTGGCTGTCTCATAGAGGTTGCCGTCAAAGACAAAGGTCGAATAGATGTCGACACTGCCCTCAGCTCCATCAGGCGCGTCGAAAAGAACGGTCACGAAGGCACCAGACTTGCTCAACACTCGAAGCCCACGGCGTCGCAGGGCACGGGCGATGTCGTACATCTCAAGGTTGAGTTCAACCGGAGATGTCTTGTCTGACAAATAAGCCAGATCGACATCAGAGTCAAAGGCGATCACCCCACCCTCGCGCGCAGCACCAAGCAGGGAGCCAAATGCCAGCCAGCATTGCACCCCACACTCCTCGCGCACGATCTCGATGATCTGTTCTGTGATGTCGAGCATTTGGGTCACAACGGCCGGGTCGCGCCCTGAGAACGGGCGCTGGATCAGGCCCCACTTGTCGATCATCACTGGGATGCCATATTCATCGATGAAGTTGACCCGACCTTCCCGGTCGGTGAAACGCACCTCAGTTGCACACAATTCGCGCTCTCCCACACGAAGCGAGATGAGCGAAGGACCTTCAAGCCAGTTGCTCATCGCACGAGGCCAAGAGATTTTTCTGGTGCCATCACCCCGGACCGGCAACTCCGCAGCCGCAAATGACCAAACATGTTGCTTGTCGAAGTACACGTCGAAGTTGTCGACGAAGTGCGCAGGCACAGTGATGCCGGCAGTATCGATCTGAATGGAGCTCACCTGGTCTGACACAGACCCAAATATCTCATTTCACCGAGGCGGTGGCAGACACCAGATGGTGATCGGTGATTCTGGAGATGATCCCACCCTTAGTTTGGGAGTATCCGCTGAAGCTGACCTGTGCGGTAGTGCCGAAGATCCAGTCGATCTTCGCCCCTCCTGGCATCGAACAACCACCGCCCGTACTACCACCATTGGCCGCAGCCATTGGCAAGGCACCAGTGACTTTGCAGAAGACCGTTGCCTTCTCATTGAGGTCACCCATGAAGAACACCGGAAGACCGGTTGCCACCAACTCGCGCAACTTGGAAATCTCGATCGACACGGCTGCATCCCGTTCGGATTGTCGACCACGAGGCGCGTTGTGGGCGTTCATCACCCAGAACTCCTTCTTACTCGCCTTGTCGCGCAGTCGCACATAGGGCATCAAGCGGCGTTGTCCCACAAACGGGATGCTGACCGAGCCAGCATCGACCATCTCAAAACGCGAGGCTCGCCACATCAGATTCGTCGGTACTCCAGCATTGCCCAGCGCCGTGCCAGGGTAGAAATCAAAACTGCCACCCACCGAAGAGTTCATGACTCCCAGCTGGTCGACCTGGATCTCCGAAAAGCCGACAACGTCGAAGTCATCAACCACACCTGCTGCCCACCCTGCGCGGGTACGCCCACTGTCATAGCGACTGCCGGGGCCAGTGTGATTGCTGCCCAAGATGTTGAAGACGGCCATCCTGATCTGCACTGGAGTGTCGCGAAGGCGCCGCATGGTCGCACCACGGGCATTGGCGCGTTGCTGCAATTTGGCCAACTCCTGCTGCCTCTGCTCCGCGAGCACGCTCAGTGCGGCTTCACTCAGCTTCGAACCATCCCCAGCTGACAGTTGAGGCGAGTTGGAGGTGGCATCTGGTTGGTCGACTTGCTCACCCGCAACCAAGCTGGCGGCGGGCACATCGGGCAGCGCTGGATCCGCGAACGAGTCATCTCCTCCGAAGGCCTCGACACCCCACTCGGCCTGAGAAGATGCCGGCTTGAGGTCGGTAGCTGTGATCAGGTGCAGCGAGGCGACCGGCACCACGAGGAGCAATGCAATCGCAACGACGGAGACAGTCTCCACCCAACCTCGTCTGGCCCAACGAATGCCTCCGGGCGTCAGCGACCTGCCCGGCTTGATCCGCTTGCCGCTACGTGGCTTGGCTCGAATCAGTAGACCTCGATCTTCTGGTACGGATCAACACCGTGCACCTTGGTGCCATAGGCCGGAGCAATCGAGGGCACCAGTCGATTGACATTGGTCTTGCCCTTCTTGTAGCGCGACCAGCTCTTGGGTGCATTGGCAAACCAGTAGTTCACGAAGTTGGTGTAGTAGTTGTTGGCACCTGGGTCACCGAAGATGCGGACATAGGAGTCGTCGCTGTCCTTCAAACCGACCTGAGTCCAGTTGGTCGACCCGTTGATGGTGACCTGGCTGGCGGGGTTGCCGTCGTAGACACCGTCGATGGTCATGAACTTCGTGTGTAGGTAGAAGTCGTAGACACCGTCATGATTGAGGTCACGCACGACCTGCTTGATGGGTACGCCACCTCGTGGTCCACCGGCGCGATAGGCCCGCAACACATTGTTGCCAAACACGGCATACACGATCTTGACATCACAGCCTTGGTTCCAGAGTTGGTGCAACTTGTTGGCGATGTCCATCCCGATGGTATCCAACTGCGCGGTCATCGCAATCCGAATCCGGGTCTTGCCGCTGCCATTGCCTCTACCTGGCGCGGCCCCAGTGCACTGCACCTTGTTGAGGTCTTGGAGCACCAAGTTGTCTGGCGCACCCGGCCCACGCACTGGGCCGTTGATGAACTGCATGTTCGCGAAGGTGCCAGACATGTAAGGCGCCGGCTGAGGCACATCGGCCCACATCTGGTTGAAGGTGTTGACCATGAAGGAATACATCTCGGGATTGCCCACCACGGTGAAGATGTCATTCCATTGGTTGGTGGCTGCGAGGTCAGTCAGGTTGGCGGAGCCGTACATCACGACATTGGTGGCTGCTCCGGCCTGGGAGAAGAGATAAAACTTGGTATGGGCAATGCCGGTGGTGCCGCGGCAGGAGTGAGCACAGAGCTTGGTGCCGCTGCGTCGTTCGGGGGCAACGAATCGATTGCCCTTGGCCAAGCCTCGCGACAACCGCGTGAAGTACTTGTTGGTCATCCGCTTGCCCTTTTGGCGACCGGTGCTGGAGTTCTCTTTGGCCATGATCAAGAGCACTCGCACACCACGCTTCTGGGCACGCAGCAACTTATTCACCGCACCCCAATTGCGCATATTCCAACTCGCGATGTAGATATCAGAGCCGGGCACAGCTGCATCAATGGCGTTGTTGATCTTGCGGATCACCACCCGCTTGTTCTTCTTGGTCATCGGATTGTTGGCCAATGGCCCCGGAGCTGGCGCGATCGCAGCGGCATTGGAAGCCGCCACCGGGATCGTGAGCAGGCCGCCCATGAGCAAGAGGGTCATAAGTAGGCCAATCACAGACCTTCGGTGACCAAGCATGCGTTTCCCCTCGTCTGTCCAGCGCTCTACGGCCGGATTGGTGGTGAGTGAGTCATGCTAACACCGCATTCCAAGCCCACAAAGGGCACAGGGGGAACACGGGCCCGGGTGCTCCCAACGCACCCAGTGAAGCAAATGTCAGCCAGTGCAGGTGCGCTGCATCTGGCGCCACTTCTTGCTCTGATGCACATTTGGCAACTCATTGATGACTTGTCCCAGAGCCGCGTAATAGCGGTTTTGGTATGCCGCCAGAGTCTGCCCCGACTCGCAGTACATGATGTCGGGCTCGACGAAATGGCCGTTCTCGGTGCATCCTTGGTAGTCCTCGGGAAGGATTTCACCAGTCACCCAAACCGTGGAGCATTCGGGCAGACCCAAGGCATTCGTGGGCGAATCGGACTCACTGGGAGTCGTAGTCTCCGCGGGCGACACGCTTGGGCTTGGGCTGGGCTTGGCAGAGGACTCTGCCTTTCCGCCTGGCGAGGACGCACCGCAACCACTGAGAATGACCAAAATGGCCACGGTCAATGCCGCCAAGAGAGTGCGGGAGGCCATTGCGGCGGATCTCGACTTCGTCATGACAACATCGTAGTGACTACCTGGTTGGACACAAGCCAAACCAATCAGGAGAGTTGAAGCTTCTGATAGGGGTCCACGCCCTTGACCTTGACCCCATAGGCAGGCCCGTCACTTTGAGCGAGTCGGTTGAAACTAGCTCGGCCGTTCTTGCGATATGACCAACTGCTGGGCGCATGCACAAACCACCAGTCCACGAATTGCGAGTATTTGTTGACTGCGGCCTGCGAAGCAGTCCGCGCATAGGTCTCGTCGCTGGACATTGCCACTGGAGTCCAATTTGTGGAGCCATCAACTGCCAGATTGGTAGCTGGATTGCCCGCCACATTGCCGCTGATCACCATCACCTTCGAATGCAGGTAGAAGTCATAGACCCCATCGTGATCGACATCCTTGACCACCTGTTTAATCGGGACACCCCCGCGCGGCCCCGGCGCCCGGAGTACCCCCAGGATCCGATTGCCCATCACGGCGTAGATCACCTTGATGTCACATCCCTGCTGCTGCAGCGCGTGCAAGCGCTGGGCAACGGCCAAGCCGACCTTCCCCAAGGTGGCCGTCATCGCGATCCGGATCCGGGTCTTCCCTCGCCCATTTCCGTAGCCTGGAGCCGCTCCAACACAAACGACATTGTTGAGATCGGTCAGCATCGGTGTGGGCTGAGCAGGATTCAGAGGCAATACATCCATTTGCAGAGCACCAAAGACACCTGTGGCAAATGGTGCAGCCATGGGCGCATCACTGCGTTGCTGATTGAAGATGGTCGCCATGAAGTTGTACAGGGCCGGGTCGATGACGGTGTTTAGGGTGTTCCACTGATGAGTGGCAGACAGAGTCGTCAGGTTGGCTGATCCATACATCACCACGTGATTGACCCCACCCGTGGTGGAGAAGAGGAAGTACTTGGTGTGGGAGATGCCAGTGGTGCCCCGGCAGGAGGAGCGGCACCGTTTTGCCCAGCTTCGCATGTCCGGCGTACGGGCAGCATTGCCCTTGCGTAAACCTTTGCGCAGCTTGCGAAACAGGCCATTGGGGACTCTCTTGCTGGAGTTTTCTTTGGCGATGATGACTTGGACCGACACACCCCGCCGTTTGGCCTTCAAGAGAGCACGAACTGAGGATGGGCTGCGGACATTCCACGACGAGATCCTGATCTGAGACCCTGGTGGTGCCTTCCGAATCGCGTTGTTGATCTTGCGGACGATGGCGAACTGGCGCTTTGGCCCGGCAAGTGGATTGTTGATCGTGATCCCCGATGACACAGCGGCTTCGGCGGGAGGCGATCCGTTGATGGCCACGAAGGCACCGGTCAACATCACCATGATGGCCAGGAGGGTGACGGCACGGACTGGACGCATGTTTGAAGGACCCAAGCATTCTCTCGACTGATGTCACTTTTGCATCATTAGTCACACCAGCAACATTTGTGACCGAATCAAACTAGCAAATGTCCCTGCAAAAACGGGGAACTCAACTGCCTCGGGTGAAGCAGCAGTTTCTCATCAGTCGCCGACGAACGAGTTTGCCCTGGTCAGATCCTCATCGAAGTCGACTTCAACGATCTTGTATTCCGACAAGTCCAACGGCCGCACCTGGAAGCCATCCTTCTCGATCGCCAACTCGATGCCACGCTCGAAATAGTCCTGCTCTGCGGCCTCCTCGAGTCTTCTGATCAGGGCTGCCTTGTCTTCTGGACACACGTAGTTGATGCCCACTGCCTCACCAAGCGCGTGCTGCACTTGCTTGGAGAGCTGATCGATGTGCCCCTGGGCATCGAGGGTGTACTTGACTTCTTCCTCGGCCACCGAATCAGTGTTGACGCAGACGAAATTGCCGCCTATCCGGATCTGCTCCTCGATGAGAGGTAGCACCCTGGGGTCGAAGACGACGTCGCCGTTGAGCCACAACACGCCACCGGGGCCGGACAGCCGCAAAGCCTTTAGGAGGCTCTTGGAGGTGTTCGTCGAGTCGTAGATCTCGTTGTAGACGAAACTGATGTCAGACATGGCCTCGATGATCAGGTCAAGTTTGAATCCGACCACGGCGGTAATGCGTGAGTTCGGAAGAGCCGTGGTGAGCGCATTGACCGCCCGACGCATGATGCTCTCACCCGATCTCAGCACAGTCAGTGGCTTCGGGTGGGGCCGTCCGAGACGGGTGCCCATGCCAGCGGCGAGGATAACAACTTGTATTGATTCCACCTGATGCATCCTAGGGGGCCGAAAGTTGCGCCACATTCACTAGTGTGACCTTTCATGAGCACCACGCCCACCCGCGTCTTCGCGGCCAGACTCGCTGGGCTGCCCGTTTTTGACCCCAAGGGTGACCAGGTCGGCAAGGTGCGCGATGTTGTGGTCGTGATGCGATCGCAGGTGCGCCAACCTCGCGTCGTGGGCTTGGTCGTGGAGGTCTTTGGTCGCCGACAGATCTTTGCGCCCATGACCCGAGTGATCAGCATTGACAGCGATTCGGTGATCACCACCGGACTGCTCAACATGCGCCGCTTCGCCCAAAGATCCACCGAAACCCTGGTGATTGCCCAGATGCTCGATCGCACTGTGAAGGTCCGCGCCACTGGAGTGGAGGGTGTCGTCTTCGACGTGGCAATGGAGCAGGCCCGCACCAGAGACTGGGTGCTTTCAAGGGTCGCACTGACCGAGAAGACCAAGGGCTTCCGGCGACGCGGTCAGACCCACGTGCTTGAGTGGGATGAGGTGGAGGGACTACACCGTCGACCTGGCCAACAGGGCGCGGAGAATCTGATCGCCACCTTGTCAGAGATGAAGCCTGCCGACGCCGCCAACGCGATCCACGATCTACCAGCGGATCGCCGTACGGAAGTGGTCTCGGCACTCGACAACGAACGCCTCGCCGGAGTCTTGGAAGAACTCCCCGAAGAAGACCAGGTCGAGATCTTGACTCATCTCAAGCCAGAGCGAGCCGCAGACGTGCTCGAAGAGATGTCCGCGGATGACGCAGCCGACCTGATCGCTGACCTACCCCAAGATCTGGCCGGCCGTCTGCTGAGCCTGATGGAGGCCGACGAGGCAGAAGACGTCAAGCGCCTGATGGTGTACGGCGAGGAGACTGCGGGCGGCATGATGACACCAGAGCCTGTCGTACTCCCCCCTGATGCGACGGTCGCCGAGGCATTGGCTCATGTGCGCAAGCAAGACCTCACTCCGTCTCTTGCTGCGATGGTCTACGTCTGTCGGCCACCGCTGGAGACCCCGACTGGCCGTCTCCTGGGGATGGCCCACATCCAACGCCTGCTGCGTGAGCCTCCCTCCACCCTGGTGGCCGGGGTTGTCGACAATGACACCGATCCGTTGCGACCCGAGGCGACCTTGGAGGATGTGGCGATCTTCTTGGCGACCTACAACCTGGTGGCTGCACCAGTCGTGGATGAGGACGGGCGGTTGCTGGGCACAGTGACCGTGGATGATCTTCTCGATCACCTGCTCCCCGTGGGTTGGCGTGACCAACGCGCTGGTCGGGGGCAGTAATGGCAGGCGACAAAGACACCACCAGCTCCCGTCGAGACCGGTTGGACACTCCCAAGGACCCACGCCGCCATTTTGGGCTGAGGCGACAATCCAGCCCCGACACCTTCGGCGTATTTGCCGAGCGTTTTGCGCGCTTCATGGGCACCGCACGCTTTCTCCTCTACATGACGGTCTTCGTGATCGTCTGGATTGCCCTGAACCTGATCGGGCTCTTCGGCCTGAAGTGGGATCCCTATCCCTTCATCCTGCTCAATCTCTTCTTTTCGACCCAGGCCTCCTATGCCGCTCCATTGATCCTGCTTGCCCAAAACCGCCAAGAGGACCGTGATCGAGTCATTGCCGAGCAGGACCGGCAGATGAACTTCAGAGCCCACGCTGACATGGAGTTCTTGGCCAGGGAGGTGGCTTCATTGAGAGCTGCCCTTGGCGACGTCGCAACCCGCGATTTCGTACGCTCGGAGTTGCGCTCCCTGGTCACCGAACTCCAAGAAGAAGTCACCGATGATCCCGACCAGCAACCGACCCAAGACCACTCAGGCGACCCGACGTAGGATTCTCACATGCCATCTGTGAGTAAAACCGACGTCGAAGCTGCCTTGGGCACCGTCAATGACCCCGAGATCAAGCGACCTATCACAGAGATCAACATGGTCGAGGCGGTCGAGATCGAAGAGTCGGGGCAGGTGACCGTCAAGGTCTTGCTGACCGTCGCCGGTTGCCCGCTCAAGGACACCATCACCCGTGACGTCACCAATGCCGTCAGCAAGGTGGCTGGCGTCAGCGGCGTCACGGTTGACCTCGGCGTGATGACCACCGAGCAGCGTGGCCAACTGCAGGAGATCCTGCGCGACGGTCATGCCCAACGAGAGATCCCGTTTGGTCAACCCGGCAATCTGACCAAGGTGTACGCCGTGGCTTCAGGCAAGGGCGGCGTCGGTAAGTCGACGGTCACGGTCAACCTGGCCCTGGCTCTAGCGGCCCAGGGTCAGAAGGTGGGCATCGTGGACGCCGACATCTACGGCCACTCGGTGCCAGCGATGATGGGGGTGGCCGACCAAAGACCAACCCAGGTCGATGACCTGATCATGCCGGTGCCCACCGACAGCGGGGTCTCGGTGATCAGCATCGGGATGCTCAAGCCGAGGCGCGACCAAGTAGTAGCTTGGCGTGGACCCATGCTTGACCGTGCGCTCGTGCAGATGCTCGCAGACGTCTATTGGGGCGATCTCGATGCGCTGGTGCTCGATTTGCCCCCCGGCACCGGCGACATGGCCATCTCCTTGGGCCAGCATCTACCCAGTGCCGAAGTGATCGTGGTGACGACTCCACAAGAGGCCGCGGCCGAAGTCGCCGAGCGAGCAGGCACGATGGCCTCGATGATGCACCAGCGAGTGATCGGCGTGGTGGAAAACATGTCCTATCTGCCCTGCCCACATTGCGGTGACGAGCACCGCCTGGAGATCTTCGGCAATGGCGGTGGCGAACGAGTGGCCCAGACGTTGAGCCAACGATTCGGATACGAGGTGCCCGTACTCGCCCAGATCCCGCTTGACCTCGAACTGCGCGAAGGGGGCGACGCCGGCTCCCCCGTCGTACTCGCAGATCCACAGGCTCCTTCCGCCATGGCAATCACCCAGATCGCTGCCGACTTGGCGGCAAAGGGTCGCGGATTGGCTGGCATGCAACTTGGTTTGACCCCCAGCGGGCGGCTCTAGCGTCATGTTCGGTGTCGGCCTGTCTGAATTGATGGTCATCGCGTTGGTGGCCGTGGTCATCTTCGGCCCCGACAAGTTGCCCGAACTCGCCCGTCAGGCCGGGCGACTGGTCAAGCAGATGCGTGGCTTGGCCAAGGGAGCCCAAGACAGCCTGAGGGAAGAGTTGGGCCCTGAATATGCCGATCTCAAACTGACAGATCTCGACCCCCGGCAGGCCATCCGCAAGCACATCTTGGAAGCCATGGAGGATGACGACGTCACCCCTGGCCTGTCAGCACTGGCCGCTGCCCGACTCCCTGAAGGAGTCGTGCCGCCCTTCGACATCGAGGCGACCTAACTGCACGTCGCACCTGGCCGGACTACGGGCTGGACTGCGGCAGCCCAATTTGTCGTGATCATTCAGCCGTCGTGATCAACCCACCTTGGCCGCGAGCCTGACCTTGATCTCTTGGGTCTTGCCGCCTCGCTCGATCAACAAGGTGACCTGCTCACCAGCAACTTGGCTGCGGATCGCAACCACCAGGTCAATGGACCCAGCGATTGGGCGACCATTCACCTGGCGAACGACGTCATCAACCTTCAGACCAGCTTGGGCTGCCGGCATACCCGGCTCGATATTGGTGATCGTGGCCCCGTCCATGCTCTCGGTGCCCCGCACGCCAGCACCGATCACTGGGTATTGCGCCTGCCCTGTCTTGATGATCTGAGTGACCGTGGTCAGAACCTGCTCGGCGGGGATGGCAAAACCCACCCCGATATTGCCTGACTGGTCGCCAGTGACGCCACCAGTCATGGTGGCGATGGCGGAGTTGACGCCAATCACTTGCCCCTGGAGGTTGACCAGGGGGCCGCCGGAGTTGCCTGGATTGATCGCGGCATCAGTCTGAACGGCATTGATATAGGAGTTGGAGTCACCGCCGTTGCCCGTGCTGACGGGCCGATCCAGGGCGCTGATGATGCCTGAGGTGACCGACGAACTGAGCCCCAGTGGCGAACCAACCGCGACAACTGTCTCGCCGACGCGCATGTCTTGCGATGCCCCCATGACCAGTGGAGCCAGATCCTTGGCCTTGCTCACCTTGAGCACCGCAAGGTCATAGACACTTGAGCGCCCCACCACTTCTGCTGAATAGTGCTTGCCGGAGTAGTCGATGATCTTGATCGGGCCTTTGTCCTTGGCGGCGTTCTCGATCACGTGGTTGTTGGTGACGACATGGCCATTCTCGTCAAAGACCCAGCCTGAGCCAGTGGCCCCTGCGGCTTCGCCCTGATATTCCGCCACGATCTGCACCGTGCTGGGCAGCACCTTATCTGCGACTGAGGGGATGCTGGAGTTGTCGGCCGGCAACGGGGCCGTCGTACGACGAGGCAGGTCAAGGCCGGGGGCGGAGCTTCCCCCCGGCTGAGCGACATTGCGAGACGCCACGACTCCACCGACAGCACCACTGAGAAGCCCAATCACCAAGGCAATCGCAGCCACTGCGGGCAACAACCACTTGGGGGTTGATTCACCTCCAGACACCGGCTGTGGCGGAGGGCCCATCCAGGGCGGAGGTGGTGCGGGCGGGCCGCCCACCCCCACGTCGGCCGGCAGTCGCAGGGTGTCATCACTCGGCTGTGGTGAGACGGCCTCATTTGATTGAGGCCGGGTGACAACGCCTGGTTGCGGCGGGGTGGGTTCGGCTGGAGAGGGTTGCTCTGCTCCCGGGAGGTTTTCGCTCACGCGACCTATCTTGGCAAACGCCAACTCACTGACAACTGCTGGCGCCCCGACCTTGCCTCTGGCAACTCGGTCTCGTCACCGATCCTCGGAGAAGCGCCGGTCAACAGCGCGATCACACCACCCGACACCGACGCCGTCGTACGTGAGGATGTGATCCCGTCGCGAGCAGGCGCCCCAGCCTGGGTGATCCCTGCGAGAAGGCCCCCCGCAAGCACCACGCTCAATGCGCCTGCTCCTAGCACGCCAACTGTGCGCCTGGGATTCCGTGCGGGGTCACCAGAGCTGAAAATGGGGGCAGCACACTCCACGGATTGCAAGATGTCGATCAGGTGCTCTGAAGGAGCTGGGATCCTGGCCTCGGGATGAGTCGACAAGGCCCCCAACTGGCGCTTTGTCCAGGCTTCGTATTCCACGATTTGGCGACAACCGGGGCATCCCAAAACATGCGACCAAGCCCGTTCACTGGCTTCAGGAGACAACTGACCGTCGACAAGCGCTGCCGCCTTGTCGCCAATGTGTCCACTGAGCCGGGAAATCACGATCTACCGGCCACCCGCGCGGGTCCTGGGCGTGCATCGCCCGCACCGCCAACTCGAGTCCTGGTCTGCGTGGGAGCCCGATGGGCGAGGGCAGCACGCAACTGGGCCCGGCCACGGTGGATACGTGAGCGAACAGTGCCCAACTTCAGGCCAAGCGCTTCGGAGATCTCCTCATAACTGAGGCCTTCGACATCGCACAACACCACGGCTGCGCGAAAGTCGGGAGGCAACTGGGCCAGAGCCGACTCAATGTCTGCATCGAAGAGTTGCTCCATGTGAACATCGCCGGGCCCTGGCCCCTTGCTGGCCAAGAGACTTGCCGCTTCATCGGAGAGGTTGTCAAACCGAATCCGTTGCTTGCGCCTGGCTTGGTCCAAGAACAAGTTCGTGGTGATCCTGTGCAACCAACCCTCAATCGTGCCGGGTTGATAGGTGTGCAGGCTCCGGAAGACACGCACGAAGACCTCCTGGGTGAGGTCTTCGGCGTCATGACGGTTGCCGGTGAGTCGATAAGCCAGCCGATAGACGCGGGCAGAATGGAGGTCTACAAGCTCCTCCCAAGTCGGGATTGAGTCTTGGACCTTGGCAGCACCTGGTGCTTGCTTGGGCAACATTTCTCCACGTTATGAGCCACACCTGAGAGCCCGCTGAGCAGCGAGCCTATTTTTCATGTGAGACTGACCGGCTTTCGCAGAGCTCAACGAGCCTGCGTGTCGGATTGTTCCCGACAGCCCCAAGGGTAGGGTTTTTGTTGATCAAGCAATCAATTTGTCGACAGTCCAGGTCGGCAACCAACTCAGGAGCCGGCCATCAGCAATCCAACCGCCCCCAAGCCCGCAACCTGGAGTTTCAGCGAGTCCTATGTCGCTGAAGATGAGATCATCGCCGCCGCACGCGCTCGTGCCGAAGAAGTCGGCGTGACCCCAATCGGAGCGGGCGCTGGAGCGACGCTGCGCTTCTTGGCGTCCGTGCTTGATGCCCGCGCGGTGGTCGAAGTAGGCACCGGCACCGGCGTTTCCGGCCTCTGGATCCTGCGTGGCATGCGCTCAGACGGCGTCTTGACCTCCGTGGACACCGAAGCCGAGCACCAGCGACGCGCCAGAGAGACATTCAACGAGGCCGGCATCCCAGCACAACGGTCACGCTTGATTGCAGGCGCAGCACTCGACGTACTCCCCCGGCTGACTGACGGCCACTACGACATCGTCTTCTGCGATGGCGACAAGCACGAATATGCCGCCTATCTGAGCGAAGCCAGACGTCTGCTGAGACCTGGTGGCGTACTCGTCTTCGACAACGCCTTGTGGCATGACCAAGTGGCTGATCCGGCACAGCGAGATCCCGAGACGCTCGCCATCAGGGATCTCCTCGAGCAGATCCAGGCAGACGACACCCTGACACCGGTGTTGTTGCCCGTCGGCGACGGCCTGCTGGTGGCCAAGAAGAACTGGATGCCTGAGGGCGACTAGCCCCGACGTAGGACGATCAGCCGCGCTCGCCGGTCGGCTTGGAAACCGCCCGCTCTGGTCCAATCGCAATCGAGACGATCTCAGACTCCTCAATCAGGATTGGCGCTGCTCCAGTGAGCTTTGAGACAGGTGATTCTGCTGCTGCAGGGGCAAACTGCGCAGCAAAGGCGCTCCTAGCCGCATCGTCAACGAAGACATAGTTGCCTTCGAACCACTCGCCTTCACGCATCCGCCAGGTCTTGAAATGTAGACCCTCAAGTTGCTCGAAACGCGCGTGTGAAGACTCGCTGACATAGTCGCGCAACGCCTGAGCAATCTCAGGGTTGGCGTGCCCCAATGCCCATCTCACGGTCAAACCAGCACTCATTGCTTCCCCTCACTGTCAGACTGGACGACTGCAGAATCACCCTGCTCAAGCCAGCGCAGCAAGGTGCGGACTCCGAAGCCAGTAGGACCCTTGGTCCACTCGAAGCGATCATCTTCGGCATCGCCACTACTGGCGATGTCGAGGTGGGCCCACTCAACTCCGCGCACGAAGCGCTGCAGGAACAATGCTGCAGTGATCGCCGGCGGCCCACCAGAGGAGTTGACCGCATCGGCAACCTTCGAGGCCAATTTGGGCTCGTATTCACTCGACAGCGGCAACTCCCAGAGCGGTTCGCCTGCATCGCTTGCAGCTACGCCCAGGCTTGCGGCAAGCTCGGGGTTGGTGGCGAACAAAGCCCCCATCCGGGTGCCCAAGGCCACCTTGGCTCCCCCAGTAAGGGTGGCAATGTCGACCAAGGTCGTGGGCTTGAGCTTCTTGGCGGCGTAGGCCATGGCGTCGGCCAACACCAGCCGCCCTTCAGCGTCTGTATTCGTGATCTCGGTGGTGCGTCCGCCGTAGTGGGTGATCACATCGCCGGGTCTGGAGGCAGAGCCGCTGAGGGAGTTCTCCGCCAAGGGCAACAGTGCAGTGACTCTCACCCCGCACTTGAGTTGGTGAAGCGCAGACATGACCGAGGCAACGACAGCGGCACCGGTCATGTCTCGCTTCATGTTGGCCATCGCCTCGGCAGGCTTGATCGACAACCCGCCGGTGTCGAAGGTGATCCCCTTGCCCACCAAGACGATGTGCTCGTCTTTGCGCCGGGCATCCGCCCCCCGGGGTCGGTAGTCCAACTGGAGCATGACCGGAGGCGATGCAGAGCCTGCCCCAACCGCCAAAATGCCGCCAAACCCTTCCTTGGCTAGCCGTTCTTGGTCAAACTCGGTCACCTTGATCGAATGCCCCTTGACCAAGCTCTCGACCTCTCCGGCAAGCCACCGGGGCGACTTGACATTGGAGGGCATGGTTGCCAGCCGTCTTGCCTGCCAAGCAGCCCTCGCCTGCACAGTGGACCGCTCCAGCACCCCACGGACCCGAGCCCCCTGCTCCGAACAAACCAGATTGAGCTTCGACGCAATGGGGCTTGGTTGCTGCTCCCGGGCGCTGAGTGTGAATCCCCCCAGGACGAATCCTTCGACGAAGGCGCGTAGTTGTTCGTCATCGTCTAGCACTCGTAGGCACACCGTGACCTCACGATGGCCACGGGTACGACGAGCCAGTGCGCCGGCAGCATTCCTCAGTTGTCCGGGGCTGCCCTCGTCGACTCCGAAAAGCAGGATTGAACGCAGGCTCTGCCCTTCGGTGAGCCCAGATGACACGGGGATCTCAACAAAGCTTCCCGGATGGGCGTCGTCCAACTCAGTCGCGGCCACCACGACACCGAGTAGGTCGACCCCAGTCTCACTCACGATGTCGTCGACAAAATGCACCTGCGGACCTTGCGAACCGATCAAGACTGGAATCGCGATCAACGATGCGCTGTCTATCTGCACGGGCGTAGCGGTGGTGGGCACGAAATCCACGACAGGTGCATCTTGGGCAAACGACGGTAGGACCACAATGAGACCTTAGTCGACCAAGGCGAAGGCCCCTGTCTCCCATTGGGAGCACAGGGGCCTTGTCAACGCGAGGGGGTTAGCCAACGACGCCTTCGAGCTCTGCCTTCAAGGCTGTCGCCTCGTCGGGCTTCAACTCAACAACGAGTCGTCCACCACCTTCGAGTGGAACCCTCATGATGATTCCTCGACCTTCTTTGGTCACCTCGAGCGGACCGTCGCCGGTACGCGGCTTCATGGCCGCCATTGAACACCTGCTTCCTTCGTCGCCTGTACGCCAAACAACCCTATTATCCCCTATGGCGCCAGTAGGCGCCATTCAGCGCCAAGCACTGAGCGCACGAAGCACTCCGTTGGGGCCAGTACGGGTGGCCTGTCGGCGGCTGAGCCGGCGCCCATATTCCACTGTGATTGCAACCCCTGCGTGGTTGCGATTGAACCAAGTCGTCATCGTCCCGTGACAAACCCCAGTGCAGTTGAACGACCGCAGGCGCAGCTTCAAACCTCTGGCGAGAGCCCTCTGGAAGCCGGGCGGCTTGTTGTCGGCAACACCAACGCCACGTAAAGGCTGGTGGAAGCTGACCAGGTACTGGGGATTGACCTCGTCGAGGAAGGCCATGAGTGCTCGGGTTTCTGGCTCTGACGCTGGCCTCGGCCCTGAATAGGTCTGCCCATAGGAACGACCCCAGTCGGTGGGGAAATTTCGGTTCAGATCTACTCCCCTGCCATTGCGTCGGGTCCGCGACTTCAGGCCATCGGGATTGACCACCGGGATCACCCACAGGTCAACACCTCGGATGGGTGCACCGTGGATCAAGTTGTTGGCGATCCGGATCGGACCGCGCTCGTCTCCGTGGATCGCAGACATCACGACGGCCTTCACCGGTGCAGTCGGATCTCCGACACGAAAGGCCAAGATTGGTCGGTCGCTGTTGGTCCGGCCAATCTCCTTGACCTCACTCACAGCGCCAACCCGCGCTGGTACGACCGAGCTTGCGGCTGGCATCAGCCACAACGACAGGCTCATGAGGAATGCCGCCGCGAAGGCGATCAGGAGGCGCAGGGTCGACCGAGTCACGATGTCAGGGGCCTTCAGCAGTCTGGTCACCAGGGCTCTGCGAACCAGCCAGTTGGCTGGCCAACCGAGCCAACAAAGCATCTACCTCGTCCATGCGATAGCCGCGCAGGCCCGTATTGAACTCAATGGTCTCCAAGTCGTGCGCAGTCACTGGCCCATCAGGCAGGCTCACCTGGCGCCGATCTGGCTGCGCAGGGCGCATGGAATCGCCGTACCCCGCTGCCACGAGAGCAACACCGCCCAGCAGCAGGATCGTCAACATGACCAAGACCCAGATCATTGCTCAGCACCTCCATTTGTGTGTGCGTCAACCATCATCTCCACCGCCACTGCCGGATCGTCGGTGACCCGGATCAAGTCGAGGTCTCTTGGAGAGATCATGCCTTCTGCCAACACCGTTGACTTCATCCAGTCCAACAAGCCGGCCCAGTGCTCCACGCCCAGTAGGACGATCGGGAATTTCGTGACCTTCTGGGTCTGCACGAGCGTCAATGCCTCGAAGACCTCATCCAGGGTGCCCATTCCGCCTGGCAGGGCGATCAATCCGTGACTGTATTTCAAGAACATCGTCTTGCGGGCAAAGAAATAGCGGAAGTTGACCGCTAGGTCGACATAGTCGTTTATGCCTTGTTCAAAGGGCAACTCGATCCCGAGACCGATGCTGAGTCCTCCAGCCAACTTGGCCCCTCTGTTGGCTGCCTCCATGGTGCCCGGACCACCGCCGGTGATCACCGCATAGCCTGCTTCGACAAGTGCCCCACCGAGTTGCTCGCCAAGGATGTAGGCCCGGTCGCCAGGTTTGCTGCGGGCAGAACCAAAGACACCAATCGCCTTGCCTACTGAGGCCAGACTGCTGAAGCCCTCGACGAACTCCGCCTGGATCCGGAGTACGCGCCAAGGGTCGGCATGCAGCCAGTCAGTGCGATCACGATGATCCAGCAGGCGTTGATCAGCAGTGCTGGTGTCAACTTGACTCCCACGAAACACCGTGGAGCCACTCAACTTGCCGATTTCACCCGACGGTTTCATCGCTCACTCACCAACCAGCCACGCAGGGCCATCTCACATCGATGCAAATCTGCGATCGGCACGAACTCATCTTGCTTGTGGGCAAAATTAGGATCACCTGGACCGAAGTTGACGGCCGGCACTCCCATAGCGGAAAAGCGCGCCACGTCGGTCCAGCCGAACTTGGGCGCGGGCACGCTCCCCGTGGCCTTCACGAACTCCTGCGCAGCGGGCAGATCCATGCCGGGCAGGGCCCCTGGCGCAGAGTCGGTGACCTCTATGTCGAAGCCGGCAAAGACCTCCGAGACATGGTCGAGCGCCTCAACCTCACTCCTGTCCGGCGCGAATCGGTAGTTGACCGTGACCACGCACTCATCTGGGATCACATTGGTGGCCACTCCGCCGGCGATCACCACGGCATTGAGGCCCTCGCGATATTCGAGCCCTGAGATGACCGGACTCCTGGCCTCATAGGAAGCGAGCCGATTGAGGATGTCGCCAGCCTTGTGGATGGCGTTGTCGCCTCGCCATCCCCTCGCTGAGTGGGCTCGCTCGCCCTTGGCCTTCACCTCGACACGCAAGGTTCCTTGGCAGCCGGCCTCAATGCCTGCATTCGAAGGCTCGAGCAGGATCGCGAAATCTGCTTCAAGCAAGTCGGGCCGCTCCCGAGCCAGCATCCCCAAGCCATTGAACTCATCAGCTACCTCCTCGGCCTCGTAGACGATGAAGGTCAAGTCGCGATTCGGTGCAGGCAGGTCGTGAGCCAACTTCAACAGGCAAGCCACCCCGCCCTTCATGTCACAGGTGCCGAGTCCGTGGAGGTTGGTGCCATCGTTGCGCACGGGCAGATTGTCGTTGAGCGGGACAGTGTCCAGGTGCCCGGCGAGCACGACGCGCTCCGCCCGCCCCAGATTGGTGCGGGCCACCAGGTTGTTGCCGATCCGCACCAGATCCAGATGCTCGAGTTTGCGCAACTCAGCCTCGATCGCATCGCAGATCTCTGCCTCATGGTGACTCACGGACTGGATATTGCACAACGCCTCAGTCAGGGCGACGACATCTTCGCAGAGGTCCAACACAGCCATGCCGCCATCTTGTCAGCATTCCACCAATCAGTCCCATCTCTGCCCACCTTGCTCACACAGGTAGCCTTCTGGCCATGCCTGAATCGACTGCTTGGGGCCACGGCCTGGCCACCATCTCGGTGTCATCCTCCGGAGCCGAGACTGTGCTCGACGCTTGGTTTCCCCAGCCACTGCTGGGCGCCTACGACGGCTCCATCACACCTGAGGAGTTGACCGCCCTCGCCGGCATCGACACTGAGCGCGGCACCCGCACCGAGGTTGTCCGAGTCGAGATCGACCTGAGCTCGCCTCCCGCTGATGCAGTCGACGCCTATTTGCGGCTGCACCTGCTCTCCCACCGCTTGATCCAGCCTCACGGAGCCAATCTCGACGGCGTTTTCGGCAAGCTCGCCAATGTCGTCTGGACCAACCATGGCCCCTGCTCGACAGTCGACTTCGAAGCCACCCGTCTCCGCCTTCGCAGCCGCGGCCCGGTGCAGGTATTCGGGATCGACAAGTTCCCCCGGATGACCGATTACGTCGTGCCGACCGGCGTACGCATCGCCGACGCTGACCGAGTGCGCCTGGGCGCTCATTTGGCCGAAGGCACCACTGTGATGCACGAGGGCTTCTGCAACTTCAATGCCGGCACCTTGGGAGCATCCATGATCGAAGGACGGATCAGCGCTGGTGTGGTCGTCGCCGACGGCTCCGACCTCGGGGGCGGCGCCTCGATCATGGGCACCTTGTCAGGTGGCGGCAAGCAGGTGATCAGCATCGGCGAGCGCTGCCTGGTCGGCGCCAATGCCGGTGTCGGGATCTCACTGGGCAACGACTGCGTCGTTGAGGCTGGACTCTATGTGACCGCCGGCACCAAGGTGGCCTTGGTCGGTCAGGATCAAACCGTGAAGGCTGCTCAACTGTCCGGCGTTGACAACTTGCTCTTCCGCCGCAACTCCCAGACCGGAAGCGTGGAAGCCGTAGCCACCGCCAAACAGGGCATCGAACTCAACGCGGCCCTGCACGCAAACTAGGCGTCTGTGCGCGCTCGACTGGTCTTCGTGGTCGCGGCCCTCGCGATCATCCTCGGGGTGGGCTGGGCCTTCTTGAAAGGGACCGGCCCACTGCCGGATCCAGAAGGCTGCACCGCACGAACTGCTGGCCGCACCGTCTTCTTGAGCCTGGACCAGGCCGAGAATGCCACCTTGATCAGCGCGATCGGCGTACAACGCGGATTGCCCGCGCGAGCAGTGTCGATCGCCCTGGCAACTGCCTATCAGGAGAGCAAGATCCGCAATCTCAATCACGGCGACCGGGACTCCTTGGGCATCTTCCAGCAGCGACCGTCCCAAGGCTGGGGCACGCCCGCACAGGTCCGTGACCCTGTCTATGCGATCAACAAGTTCTACGACGCTCTGGAGAAGGTGCCCAACTACGAGTCGATGCGGATCACTGTGGCCGCCCAGGAAGTGCAACGCTCCGGCTTCCCAGAAGCCTACGAAGATCACGCCCCCGACGCACGTGCTCTGGCCAGCGCTCTCACCGGCTACAGCAGTGGCGGGCAGTTCTCCTGCATCGTCCGCGAAGCCAGCTATGACACCCGGATCAGCCGCACCATTGCGCTGCTGGATGACGCCTACGGCGAGAGCATCCGGGTGACCCGCATCTCCGAGAAGCGCGAGATTTATGTGACCGCTGTCGGCGAGGACGGTGAAGGCCGAGTCGGCTGGTCCGTCGCCCAGTTCCTGATCGCGCACGCCCAGACCCAAAACATCAAGACCGTCAGCTACAGCGGGCTCACCTGGCGCTCGGGCAACAAATCCGAAGATGGATGGGTCGGCACACCAGCGCCCGACCCGAAGGTGAGTGTCGAGTTCGGTTAGGCCGACTCTGCGGCCAACCGAGCCGCACCGGCCGCAACCCGCTCGTCTGTGGCAGTGAAGGCCACGCGCACGTGCTGGGCCCCAGCGGCACCGTAGAAGGTGCCCGGAGCCACCAAGATGCCGCGCTCGGCCAGCCAAGCAACCGTGTCTTGGGCAGGCTCGTCGCGGGTCGCCCACAGATAGAGCGAAGCCTCCGAATGATCGATCCGGAAGCCAGAGCCCTCCAAGGCCGTCTTGAGCTGGGCTCTTCGCGCCGCATACAGGGCGTGTTGGGCAGCGACATGGTCGTCATCATTGAGAGCAGCCACCATCGCGTGCTGCATGGGGGTCGGCATCATCAGCCCGAGATTCTTTCGTACGGCGAGCAACTCACCGACCACTGCTGGGTCACCTGCCACGAAGGCACAGCGGTAGCCCGCGAGATTGGAGCGTTTTGACAACGAGTGCACCGACAGAAGCCCGTCAATGGAGCCCCCGTTGATCTCCGGATGCAGGATCGAGATCGGCTCTGCCTCCCAGGCGCATTCCAAATAGCACTCGTCACTGACCAGCAAGACACCACGCTCACGACACCAGTCCACGACCTTGCGCAGGTGCTCGGCAGGCAGCACCTTGCCCGTCGGATTGGATGGGCTGTTGAGCCAAAGGAGCTTCGGAGTCCGGGGCCCGATTGCGGTCAGAGAGTCCGTAGCCATGATCTCGGCACCCACCAGCGCGGCACCCACCTCATAGGTGGGATATGCCAAGGCAGGCTGCACAATGAGGTCACCGGGCCCGAGGCCCAAGAACGTAGGCAGGCCAGCAATCAACTCCTTGGAGCCGACGGTCGGAAGGACCCCGTCAGGGGCGAGGCCGGTCACCCCGAAGCGGCGCGCCAGCCAGTCGACGCATGCTTGACGAGTGCTTTCCAACCCGACGGTCATGGGATAGCCAGGTGCGTCGCTGGCGGCAATCAATGCCTGTTGTACGACCGCAGGCGTGGGGTCCACCGGGGTACCGACGGACAAATCAACGATGCCCTCAGGATGAGATCGGGCTTTGGCCGCGAATGGGGCCAACGAGTCCCAAGGGAAGTCGGGCAGTCGGCGTGAAACCGGGATGGAGCTGGGGATCAGGCGTCCTGGTTTTGAGGCGGCAACGCCGCAACCATGGGGTGATCGCTGTCGATCTCACCCAACTTGGCCGCACCACCGGGGCTGCCGAGCTCGTCGAAGAAGTGCACGTTTGCGTCGTAGTACTCCTTCCACTCCTCAGGGGTGTCATCTTCGTAGTAGATGGCTTCTACCGGGCAAACCGGCTCACAGGCACCACAGTCAACACACTCATCGGGGTGGATGTAGAGCATCCGCTTGCCTTCGTAGATGCAGTCGACGGGGCACTCATCGACACATGCACGATCTTTGACATCCACACACGGTTGGGCGATGACGTAGGTCACCTGGGCCTCCTGGCAATAGGTCCATTGAAGGGAACGACGCCACTCTAATACCCAACGTGGTCATAATCACCACCCCTCCCCAACATCTGGTCTCAGACACGGAGATCTAACATGCCCACATGGAAGCGCGACCGGGCCAACATCAGCTTGGACCCCATGTCGTCGACCAACGCGTGGTGATCCGCTACCTGCTCGAGGGCCAGGCCGGCCCGACCGGAGGCCCAGCGATGACCGACGTGCTTGGCGTGTGTGAATCCTGGGTCGACGGCGTTGCTGGAGTACGCCGCAGCGACGGCGCTCTGGTCAGGATCCCCACTTCTTTGATCGTCTCTGGCAAGCCTGTGCCACCACGCCCGTCTGTGCGCTTGCGCACCGACCCTGGCGTGGCCGAGAGATTGGCCATCGATGTCTTCAAACCGCTCACCGAAGACTTGGGGCAATGGGTGCTGCGTGCCCAGCGAACCACCCGGCCGCGGCTCTTCAGGCGAGCAAACTCTGCCCTGGCATTCGGTGATCCGGGCGTGCCCTTGGCCCACGCCCTCGATCGAGTTTGCGAGTTCTACGCCGCCCACGATCGAGCGCCACTACTGCAGGTCGAGCGCGACGGGCAATGGGAACAACCCGTCCTCGACCTCGGCTGGCAAGACGACGGGGGCAACGAAATGTGGGTCGTGGGGATCAGTCAGGCCCTCCGTAGGATCGCGTCGGGGCAACGCGTCGTAATCAGCACAGATGACGACGAGGCAGTGGCTTGGAAGCAAGACCAGGCCGAAGGCCGCGCGCTGGTCAGTGGCGATTGGCTGTGCATCCACGATGTCTTCGTGGAGCCTGAGTATCGCGGGCAATATCTGGCCACAGCGATCGTTTCAGAACTGCTCGAGTGGGGCGCCGAACGCGGCGCCCGCACCGCGTGGATGCATGTGGAGAGCAGCAATATGCCCGCGATCAGCCTCTACGACAGCTTGGGATTCATGCCTCACCACGCAAGTCGCTATCTGCGACCAGCCAGTTGAGCAGCACAGCCCCCTAGGCTTCGAATCAACCGCGGGGGCTTTGAGTCAGCAGTCGAGCCCGGCAAAGAGGTCGTCTTCCAAGTCGCTGCCCGAGGCTGGGCAGGCAACCCCCTTGGCGATCCGGAAGAACTCCTCACCCCATATCTCATTGCCAAGGTTGTTTGACAACGCAAAGAAGGGGCCGTCAACGGTGATCTGGGTGGCATGAGCCTTCATTGCTGCCATCTTTTGCTCGGCATGAGCTCGCGCATCGACCCGGGCCGTCAACGCATCGTCCTCCACGACGAAAGGCGGCAGGGATGACTCGTCAAATCCTTCGAAACCAGTAGCTTCTCCAGACTCTCGCAGATGCTTGATGCCGGCACGCATCTTGCTGGCTGACATCGCACCCCAATAGATCTTGGCGATGTCATGGGGTTGACCTAGGTCTGGCTTGTAGCTGGGTACGGCGGCAAGTTGAGCGGCGTACATCGCCACCCGGTGGGCCTGAATGTGATCTGGATGGCCGTAGCCACCGAACTCGTCATAGGTCACCATCACCTGTGGGCGCACTTCACGGATGACTTGCACCAGATGGTCGGCGGCCTCAGTCAAGTCTGCATGCCAGAAGGCATTCTCGTGCACATCATCTGCCGCGATCGCATGCCCGTCGGCATGCCATTTCATCCCCGAATCACGGTAGGTCTGGAAGCCACCTAGGTAGCGATGATCTGTGACCCCCAAGACCTCCATCGCATTGCTCAACTCGACCTGGCGTTGCTCGGCGAGGGTGTCGTCTTGGTCGGCAGCCATGTGCGCAAACTCAGGAACCAAGATCTCGCCCATCTCACCGCCGGTGCAGGTCACCAAGGTCACCCCAACACCCTCAGCTACATATTTCGCCATGGTCGCGCCTTGCCCGATGCTCTCGTCATCGGGATGAGCATGCACAAGCAGGAGCCTCTTGAAAGGGGTAGCCATGCCACAACCCTAATGCCCATCACATCGGGGTTCAGATGGCCACCGATGCGGTGGAATCACAACGTGGTGGCGCCGCTGGCCCAGCCTGCCGTGCGGGGCGAATGATCGATTATCTCGGGGCAATAGGTGCCGCTGAAATTAGTCGGCATGCAACGATTGCAATGGATGCACAGTGACGGCGTCGTGGCATCGGCAGCAATCCGGTTGACGAGGTCAGGCTCGCGCAGCAATGACCGCCCCATGGCCACGAAGTCGAATCCCGCGTCCAGGGCCCGGTCAATGGATGGGCGATCCACAATGCCACCCAGTGCGATCAGCGGCGACTTGATCTCCGCACGCACCTTGAGCGCCTTGTCGAGCAGATAGTTGTCTTCATAGGGATAGGTCTTCAAGAAGGACTTGCCTGCCACCTTCATGACACTCTTCATCGGCTGCTCCATGGCATCAACGAACTCGCCGACAGGCACATCGCCACGGAAGAGATACATCGGATTGAGCAGCGAACTGCCAGCAGTCATCTCCATGGCATCTACAGACCCGTCGGACTCCAGCCACTTGGCAGTCTGGATGCTCTCCTCGATCGTGATCCCGCCACGCACACCATCGGTCATGTTTAGTTTTGCGATGATCGCGATCCGATCACCAATTGCGTCGCGGACAGCCTGCCCAATCCGTCGAGCCACCTTGGCCCGGTTTTCCAAGGAGCCACCGTATTCGTCTTTGCGGTGGTTGACCTTCGGGCTCAGGAATGCGCTGGCGAAATAGCTGTGACCGAAGTGCACTTCAACGGCGTCGAAGCCAGCCTCGACTGCTCGCTTGGCAGCATTGCCGTGGGCTTGGATGACCCGCTCAATGTCCGCTGGCTTGGCCTTACGCGTGACTCGCCCGGCTAGGTTTGGGAAAGCCCTGCTGGGCCCGATGGCTGGCATCTTGTTGCCCCGCGGATCAGCTACTGGGCCTCCGTGGCCTATCTGAGCAGAAGCCGCAGCGCCGTGGGCATGGATCGCGTCGGTGAAGGCACGCAATCCGGGCATCGCCTCACTCGTCCACTGGAGTTGGTCACCGTCAGTGCGTCCATCTGGCGCCACTGCACAATAGGCGAGGGTGGTCATGCCAACCCCACCCTCGGCATAGGCAATGTGGAAGTCAATCAGCTCCTGTGTCATCCGGGATTTGTAGGCCAAGCCCTCATTGGTGGCCGCCTTGATCACCCGATTCCGCAGGGTGATCGGACCCAACTTGGCAGGGGCGAAGGGGTCAGTCACGATGCCATTCCTCTCGAAGCAGTGAATACATCACCATGTCATTGAACCTACCCGAACGAAACTGCGACCCACGCATAATGCCTTCGCGGGTGAAACCGAGCCGCTCCAAGACCTTCTGCTCGGGCAGATTGGTCACATCGGTCGAGGCCTCGACTCGGTTGACCAAGGTATGGCGAAAAAGCAGATCGGTGGCCAACTTCTGGGCCTGAAAGCCATATCCCTTGCCGCGGTGGGGGCCAGCAATGTAGACGCCAAGCATGGGGCATCTGGACGGATCGTTGGGCCCATAAGCGACCCAACGCCAACCCACCGTGCCGATCAAATCCCCATCGACCTCAATGCCCAGATGCCCGTCGCGGTCCAACCGCGCAGACGGCACTTCGACCCGGGGCACTGGTGGTCCGTAGTCCTCGTATTCGGTGTCATCTGACCAAAGCGGCAGGTCATCGGGCAACACGGCCCGGAGTCTCAAAGACATAAAGCCAGCCAATCACACAGGCGGATCATCTGGGCCCGCTCACTCAGAAGCGATTGCGTCGAGCACCTTCATCCGCGAGGCCCGGATGGCCGGGATGACCGCTGCGATGAGTCCGACCAAGACCGCAATCCCCAAGAAGACCACCAGTTGCGAGAGCGGGAGAGCCAACGATCTCAACTGGTCACGCATCGCATAACGCAACAACGCACCAAAGATCAGACCCAAGCCCAAGCCAAGCGCTGCCCCGAGCACTGCGATAGTGACCGACTCCAAGGCCACCATCAGCCGCAATCGAGCTCGGGACAGGCCCACAGCGCGCAATAGACCAATCTCGCGAGTCCGCTCCAAGACCGACAACCCGAGAGTATTGATGATGCCGATCACCGCAATCACAATCGCCAGAGCCAAGAGCCCATAGATGATGTAAAGCAACTGGTCGACCTGCCCGCGAATGCTCTTGGAGAACTCCGCACGGTCTTGCAGTGGCACGATCGGGATCGGTTTGAGGATCTTCTCCAGTTGGCTCCGCACATCAGCCTTGTTGACCCCATCGGCCAAGTTGATATTCAAAGCGGTGTCCTGGCGCGAGATCCCGGCAGCAGCAAACACGTCGAAAGGCACCGTCACACTGCTGGTGACAGCGGTTTGCTCATCGAAAATGCCGGCGACCGTCGCCTGAAGCGGCGCCCTCGAGTCGAACTTCAAGGTGACTTCGTCACCGACCCCCACTCCAAGATCCTTGGCCTGCCCGTTACCTAGGAGCACTTGCTTGCCCGACAGGTTGTCAGTGCCTGCGATCATGTCCAGCTTGTTTATCTTGTAGAAGTTCTCGTCATTGGCCGAGGCATAGGCTCGCTTGCCGTTGATCTTGACCGGCACACTCTGCTGTTGTGACAAGACCGCGACTCCCGGCTCCTTGCGCATCATGTCTGCAAGAGCAACTGGGAAGGACGAAAAGCTGGGGCTCTGCACGATGAAATCGGCCTGGAAGGTCTTGTCGACGACGTCTTCGATCGACTTGTTCATCGAGGCTGCCATGACTCCGATGGTGGAGACCAAGGCCAGTCCGATCATCAGCGCTGATGCGGTGGCGCCTGTGCGCCGTGGGTCGCGCAGCGCGTTGTTGCCAGCCAATCGACCCGGCATTCCAAACAGGACCGCAAAAATCCCCCTGCAGGCCAACAGGACTGGTTTGCCAATCACCGGGGAGATCACCGCGACAGTGATGATCCAGATGAAGGCGCCGGCACCGATCCAGGCAGCGTCATTGCCCGGGGCGCCGACCACGCCGTACGCCGCGACAGCTGCGCCGACCACCAAGAAGAAGGCTCCGTAAAGGGTACGGCGGCCTAGGGTGACCGGCCGCCCCGGCGCATCACCCTGCATCGCTGCGACCGGAGGCACCCTGGAAGCCCGACGAGCCGGCACAAAGGCCGCGAGCACGGTCACGACAACGCCAACGCCCATGGAGATGGCGATGCTTTGGCCGGTGATCGCCAGCGAATCGGTTGCGATGGTCAGGCCAAATGAGGTGAATGCCTTTGCCAAGCCGATGGCCAGCACCCAGCCCAAGGCAATCCCCATGCCAGAGGCCAGCACGGACATCACGAAGGCCTCGATCAGCACCATCCGGGTCACTTGTGAGCGACGGGCACCCAAGGCACGCAGGAGCGCCAGCTCGCGCACTCTTTGGGCCACCAGGATTGAGAAGGTGTTGACGATGATGAAACCACCGACCAGCACTGCGATCAGCGCGAAGACAAGCAAGAAGGTGGAGATGATGCCAAGGAATTGATTGACCTGGGACTGCGACTCCTTCACGAGTTTGTCTGCAGTTGCTGCCTCGAAGCCCGCGGGCAGCACGGGTTTGGCGATTGCAGCCAACTCCTTTTGGGAGACACCAGGCTTGCCATTGAGCGCGATCTGGGTGAAGACATCGCGACCACCCAGGAATATCTCCTGGGCCTGCTTGGTGTCGAAGAAGAGCAGAGTCGCTCCTGCAGTGCCGCCACCAGAGAAGGTGGCCACTCCGACCAGCTTTGCCTCACGATGCATCTCGCCATAGGGCGAGACCATCGACACCTTGTCGCCGACCTCGTAGCCAGCCCGCTTGGCTGAACTCGCGTCGATCAGCACCTCACCCATCCGTTTGGGATAGGTGCCTTCAGTGATCTCCAGGGTCTGGGTGCCGAGCATGTTGCGAGTGTCGGTGTAGTTGAAGGCCAGGGTCGGGGCTCCCTGCCCGCCAAGGACTCGGCCCTTCTTGGTGAGCAGGGCCATCCCGATGCCGTTGACCACGCCGTGGGCTTGGTCGACCTGGGGCAAGGCAGCCAACTTGTCGAGCGAGTCGCGGCCGATCGTGGCATTGCTGACCGAGAAGCCGGTGTTGGCGGACGAGCCGACCGGGCGGATCGTCACCTCCGGCGTCGATCCCTTGATGATGTTGTCAAAGGTGGATTGCAGGCCGTGACTGAAGACCAGCACGCCCGACAAGAAGCCGACTCCGAGCACAATCGCCAAGGTGCTCATCACGAGCCGCAACTTGTGCTGCAGCAAGTTGCGCAAGGTCACGCGAAGCATCAGGCTCCTGCCTGACCAACAGCAGGAGCGTTCATGGCAGCCTCTTGCAACTCAGACATGTGCTGCAGCACCGACTCCCTGGTTGGGTTGACCGTTTCATCGACCAGTCGGCCGTCTGCCATGAACACCACTCGGTCGCAGTACGACGCAGCAACCGCATCGTGGGTGACCATCACGACGGTCTGCCCGAACTCATCCACGGACCGGCGCAGAAAGCCCAGGACCTCTGCCCCTGAAGTGCTGTCGAGATTGCCAGTGGGCTCATCGGCGAAGACGATCGCTGGCTTGCTCATCAATGCTCGGGCACAGGCCACGCGCTGTTGTTGGCCGCCAGAGAGTTGGCTGGGCCTGTGTTTGAGCCGATCTCGCAGGCCGACTGAGTCGATCACTTGGTCAAACCATTGCGGGTCGGGCTTCTTTCCTGACAACGACAACGGCAGACAGATGTTTTCTTCCGCGGTCAGGCTCGGCACGAGATTGAAGGCCTGGAAGACGAAGCCCACCTGTTCGCGACGCAGTTGAGTGAGCGCATTGTCGCGCAGACTGGCCAACTCCGTGTCATTGATCAGGGCATGACCGCTGGTCGGCTTGTCAAGGGCGGCCATGCAATGCATCAGCGTCGACTTGCCCGAGCCCGACGGCCCCATGACCGCGGTGAACTGGCCGGCGTACAAGTCGATGGTGACGCCATCAAGGGCGCGTACGGCGGACTCACCGCTGCCGTAGACCTTGGTCAGCTCCACGGCCTGGGCGGCGATCTGTCGGGCTCGGGAGCCGCGAGTCTCTGCAGTCATGGCAATAGTGTGCCGGGTCGCCGGTCAGTCTTGCTCCATCGCCTTGTCGAGTCTTTGTTTGGCGTCGTCAAGAGCGGCCTGACAGATATTGGCCAACTCCTCACCCTTCTCCCACAAGGCCAACGACTCGGCCAGACCAATGCCACCCTGCTCAAGGGTGCGGACAACCTCGACGAGTTGGTCGCGGGCTTGCTCATAACTTGGCTTCTCACTCACGTGGGGAGTCCTTTCGTGGGTCGATCGGGTCGTCGGCATCTGGATCAAGCAAGGGCACGAGCTCAACGCGTTTGGTGGTCGCCTGGATGCGCCCCTGGGCCAACCGGATGGTCAAATCCGCACCAGACTCGAGGGCGTCGAGCTCGGACAGTGCTGCGCCATCAGGGCCGGAGACGACTGCATATCCTCGCCGCAGCGTGGCCAAGGGTGAGAGCGAGCGCACTCGGGCCAAGTGATGGGTCAGGTCGGACTGCTCGCTGGCGACCACTTGACCCAAGTTGCGACGCGCCCGATCACGCAGATCATCGATCTCACGCGCCCGCTCAGCAAGCCCATTGCGCGGGTCGGCCAGGCTGGGGCGAGAGCGCAGCGACTGCAACGCTTGAGTCTCGCGTTGCACCAGCCCGAGCAGTGCTTGGCGAGCACGGTGTCGCGCTTGGGCGATCTGTTGCAACTCAGTGTCGATGTCGGGCACCACCCGCTTGGCTGCGTCGGTGGGGGTGGCCGCCCGCACGTCGGCCACGAGATCGAGGATCGGACTGTCCGGCTCGTGCCCGATGGCGCTGATCACCGGGGTCTTCATCGCGTGTACGGCACGGATCAGCGCCTCATCGGAGAAGGGCAGTAGGTCTTCGGTCGAGCCGCCACCACGGGCCACGATGATCACGTCAACCTCAGGATTGGCCTCCAACCGCTCCAGAGCCACCAACACCTCAGGCACCGACTTGACGCCCTGCATGGAGGCATAGGCAAGCTCGAAGACGACCCCGGGCATCCTGCGCCGAGCCACTTCGACCACATCACGCTCCGCGGCCGAACCTTGAGCCGTCACCAGACCGACTCGATGCGGCATGAACGGGATCGGTCGCTTCAGCTCAGGCGCAAACAGGCCCTCGGCGGCCAGCAACTGGCGCCGCCGCTCAAGCAAGGCCAACAGCTCGCCCTCGCCAACCAGCCGCAACTCGCGCACCCGCAACGACAGGCTCGCCCGAGCCGTATAGAAGTTGGGTTTGGCATGGACCACGATCTGGGCGCCTTCAACCAGCGCCGTTGGCAAGGCGTCGATGATCAGCCGGTCACAGGTCACCTCGATGGACATGTCGGCGAGCTCATCTCGCAGGGTCATGAAGACGATATTGCGGCCCGAGCGCCGACTCACCTGGGTCAACTGTCCCTTGACCCAGACCGCACCCAAACGATCGATCCAACCCCCGATCGCCTGGACCACTGCTCGCACGGAGGCAGGATTGTCTGCGGAAGTATCCATGCCCATGAGCAGAACCCTATGCGAGGCGTCCGACATCGGCAGCCAACCAAGCTCGGCCTAACATGGGAGTCATGACTGACTTGGGCACCCCGGCGGTTTTGTCGCCGCAAGAAGCCGAACGAGCCGTCAGCTTGGCTGCTCCCCGCGGCTACTGCGCTGGCGTCGATCGAGCCGTGATCACCGTCGAGAAGGCCCTCGACCTGTACGGCGCCCCGGTCTACGTGCGCAAGCAGATCGTGCACAACAAGCATGTGGTCGCCGACTTGGAGTCCCGCGGCGCAATTTTCGTCGAAGAGCTTGATGAGGTGCCCGAAGGCTCGACCGTGGTTTTCTCGGCCCACGGCGTGAGCCCCGCCGTACATCATGAGGCCGCGGAGCGTGGCCTGAAAACCATCGATGCCACCTGCCCGTTGGTGACCAAGGTGCACCACGAGGCCAAGCGTTTTGCCTCCGATGACTACGACATCTTGCTGATCGGCCACGAGGGGCACGAAGAGGTCGAAGGCACCGCAGGCGAGGCCCCTGAGCACATCCAACTCGTGCAGGGCCCAGACGACGTGGCCAATATTGTCGTGCGTGACCCAGACAAGGTCGCTTGGCTTTCACAAACCACTTTGTCTGTCGATGAGACCATGCAGACGGTCGAGGCGATCCGCAAGCGTTTCCCGAATCTGCTGGATCCGCCCAGTGATGACATCTGCTATGCCACCCAAAACCGCCAGATGGCGATCAAGGAGATCAGCAAGGACGCCGATCTCGTGATCGTGGTCGGCTCGGCCAACTCTTCAAACTCGGTACGCTTGGCCGAGGTCGCCCTCGAAGCTGGAGCCAAGTCAGCCCACCGCATCGACGATGCCAGCGAGATCGACCCAGGTTGGCTCGAAGGGGTCACCAAGGTCAGCGTCACCTCTGGGGCCTCGGTGCCTGAAGATCTCGTGCAGGGCGTGTTGAGATTCCTCAGTGACCACGGCTATCCCGACGCGCAGGCAGTGCACAGCGCCGAGGAGTCGTTGATCTTTGCGCTCCCCCCTGAGCTACGTCGCGACATGCGCAAGCTCGGCAAGGGCTGAGTCGTGGCGCGCTATCTCGACGTACACCCCATTGACCCTCAGAGTCGGTTGATCGACCAGGCTGTCAATCTGCTCCATGACAACGGATTGCTCGCTTATCCCACCGACTCGGGATATGCCTTGGGGATCGCATTGGGCAATCGTGACGGACTCGACCGGATCAAGAAGCTCCGCGAGCTCGACGACAAACATCACTTCACGTTGGTCTGCAGGGACTTTGCCCAACTCGGGCAACTCGTGCACTTGAGCAATAGCGCTTTTCGAGCGATCAAGGCGGCGACTCCAGGCCCGTACACCTTCATCCTGCCCGCCACCGCAGAAGTACCCAAGCGTCTGATGCATCCCAAGAAGCGCACCGTTGGGGTCAGGATCCCTGAGCATCGCGTTGTCTCCGCACTCCTGGAGGCAATGGGCGAACCGATCTTGTCGAGCACCTTGATCCTGCCCGGTGAGTCCGCTGCGATGAGTGATGGCTGGACGGTCAAGGAGACCCTGGACAACTTGGTCGATGTCGTCATCGAAGCTGGTGAAGTCGGCACCGACCCCACGACAGTCGTCGACTATTCCTTGGATGCGCCAGCGGTTGTCAGGGTCGGCGCTGGTGATCCTTCGCGCTTCGAGTGACTTGCACGATCGGCTCTAGCCCGTTTGGTGAGCACTTGATGTCTGATTGCCAGGATCAACAGACAAAGCCCGTATCCAATCACGAGGGCGGCCGAGCGATGGGTCAGACCAGAGACGAATGCCTGAGCGCGACTGTCGGTCAGTGACGTCAACATGTCGCGAGCGAAAACAGAAATGATCAGCAAGATGCCCGCCATCAACAATGGTGGGAGTACGCCGATCACGAAGAAGTCACTCTTGCGGACCCCCAGCGCTGCCGCGATGCAGATCATCACGAAACCAATGTCGAAGACCAAACCCAGGCTGGGTGAGATGAGTAGGTCAAAGGCAGCCAAAAGCACCCCAGAGGTGATGGCCAACCTGACCACACGACGCCCCGAGGAGTTCCCTTCTTCCCACAGCGTGGGTGCGCTCATGCCCCCAAACTAGGGCAATCCGCGTCAGAGTCTGGAAGCCGCGCCGGAGCGTCTTCAAGATCCAACTCCCCACGCTGGGGAGTCAAGGAGGTCAACAACTCCGGAGCAGACAACGAACGGACCGGCTCGGTGACCGCGTTTGGGCTCGGCAGTGCGGCGGTGGTCACCTGCAAGTCCTCGAACTGACGGGCACTGACCAAGACCCGACTCTCCAACGAGCCGATCGCCTTGTTGTAAGCCGTCGCAGCCCCGGTCAGGCTCTTCCCGAGAGCTTCCAGATGACCTCCCATCGTGGCCAGGCGCTCATGCAATTGCCGACCCAACTCGTGGATCTCGCGGGTGTTCTCGGCCAAAGCTGCGGTCGTCCAGCCATGGGCAATCGTGCGCAACAGGCCGATCAAGGTGATTGGGGAAGCCAAGATGACATTGGCGGCCGCTGCATGATCGAGGAGCTGACTGTCATGCTCCAAGGCAGTCGCCAAGGCAGACTCCGTGCCCACGAAGAGCACCACAAATTCAGGGGTGGAGTCCATCAACGACCAGTATCGCTTGGAAGACAGGTCGGCAATGTGCTTGCGCACCTGCCTGACATGGCGGGTGAAGTGATCGGCCTGTTCGTCTGGATCCTCGGTGCTCACCGCGTCGAGATAGGCATCAAGGGGCACCTTTGCATCAACCACTATTTGGCGCCCGCCGGCCAGGTGCACCACCAGGTCAGGCCGCAACGGGCCCTCAGGGGTCGCGATGGTCTGCTGCTCCACGAAGTCGCAGTGATTGGCCATGCCGGCCAGCTCGACAGTACGCCGTAGGTGCTGCTCGCCCCAGCGACCCCGGCTCGCGGGTTTTCGCAGCGCAGTGGACAAGGCCCCCGTCTCGCGACGCAAGTCGGCATTGGCATTGCGCATCTCGTCGACCTGCTGATTGAACTGCCCCTGCCACGACGCCTGCTGTCGATCAGCGTCACGCAACTGCTCATGCAGCCGATCAATGCTGGCTCGGATGACCGCCTGGTCGTCGGCTCGTGCCTTCAAGTGAGCGGCCAACTCACCTGTTGCCGACCGAGATCTCGCATGGACGAGAGCCATCAGCCCAAGCCCTCCCATGAAGGCGATGACGATGGCCAGCAGCGCTACCCAAATCTCCATGCATCCATGATCAGCTGCCGCACCGACAATTCGAGGTCATCGGCGCGACTGGCCGCTTAGGGCCGCGGATCGGCGTACTCAGTCAGCCAGGTCGACGATCACCGGCGCATGATCGCTGGCGCCTTTGCCGGCTCGCTCGTCTTTGTCGACCCAGGCATTGGTGACCCTTGCCGCTGCCACCGCATCAGCAAGCACGAAGTCGATCCGCATGCCTCTGTTGCGCTCGAATCGCTGACGGAAGTAGTCCCAGTAGGTGTAGCCATCGGTGCCTGGCGCATGCGGTCGCACGACATCGGCGTACCCGCTGTCCAAGAAGCGTTGGAAGCGCTCGCGCTCCTGCGGAGTAACGTGTGTGGAGCCGCGGAAAGCCGAGATGTCGTAGACGTCTTCATCTTGCGGGGCGACATTCCAGTCGCCCACCAGCACGGTGGGGCGATCCGGCTCCTTGACCACCTCGTGCAAACGATCCAGCCACTCGAGTTTGTAATCGAAGTGCGGATCATCTGGTTTGCGTCCATTGGGCACATACAGAGACCACACCCGGACTCCCCCGCAAGTCGCCGAGATGGCTCGGGCCTCAGGATCGCCCTGCCACGCAGGCATCCCATCAAACCCGATCTGCACATCATCAAGGCCCACCCGCGAGAAGATCGCGACGCCATTCCACTGGTTGTAACCCACCGCGGCCGCCTCGTAGCCCATCGAGGCCAGACCCATCAGGGGCAACTGCTCATCACGAGCCTTGGTCTCCTGCACGGCGAGTACGTCGATCTCGTGGCGTTGCACGAAGGCCTCGACCCGATCGATCCGTGAGCGCAGCGAGTTGACATTCCAAGTGGCGAGTCGCATGGATCGATCCAAGCAGCACGATTAGTTGCCCGGCGTACCACTCCCCTAGAATCACCCCACGTGGCACTCACAATCGGCATCGTCGGACTTCCCAATGCAGGCAAGTCG
>WBZL01000343.1_pt1 | contig 51745 bp, 47 predicted proteins | sample 5204291 | NCBI WGS metagenome assembly WBZL01 (sample SAMN12344345, study PRJNA552823) | activated sludge metagenome | biome: Activated sludge suspended growth; feature: Nitrification reactor; material: Wastewater; isolation source: activated sludge from nitrification reactor of wastewater... | reverse complement strand
GGTCACTTCGGGTGAGGCACAATGCGGGCAGCACACTCCCTCCGGCCAGCGCCGTTCGCGTACTTCGTCGTAACACTTGGCATCGTCCAGCAAGTTCTGAAGGTGGAGCATCGGGCCATATCCTTACGGAATAACAACCCAAAATTCTATCGGAATGGGTGCCTCCCTGCACATAGATCTTCAACCGTCCGAAACGCATAAAGAGCCATTTGGAATTGCTGGCCCTTTATCCTCCTTCTACAATCCCTTGACGGGACGGTATTCTCTCGGCCGTGACTGCGACGTCAATTACCTGCTGCACACTGTGAAGAATGTTTGAAGCGGTCCTGTTCGACCTTGACGGAACTTTTGCCGATACCGCTCCGGATCTGGCGGCGGCACTCAACCGCTTGCGCTCTGATCTCGGCTTGGCAGCGCTTCCGGCGGCCCGCTTGCGTTCCCTCACTTCTCAGGGCGTCCGGGGCATGCTGAAGGCGGGACTCGACATGCAGCCGGGCGATCCGGACTATGCGGAGTTCCATGATCGCTTCCTGCTCTATTACAGCCAGGACATCTGCGTCGGGACGACGGTTTTCCCGGGGATTGACGAACTGCTTGGCGGCTTTGAGCGCCGCGGTTCGCCGTGGGGAATCATCACCAACAAGGCGCAACGCTTCACCCTGCCGCTGCTGAACCAATTGGGTTACGCCAAACGTGCCGCCTGCGTGGTCAGCGGCGACTCTGCGCGGCGTGCCAAGCCCGCAGCCCAGCCGATGCATCTGGCATGCGCGCTGATTTCAAGGGAGCCCGCGCGCTGCCTTTACGTCGGTGATGACTTGCGTGACATCCAGGCTGGTCGGGCCGTCGGTATGGCCACAGTGGCGGTGCGCTACGGCTATCTTGGCGATGGCGCCCCGATCGAGGCCTGGGGTGCCGATCATCTCGTCGATGATGCCCGGGAGATCGCCGCGCTGGCTGGCATCTACTGATCCGTGTTGCGGGTGTCGTGATGCGTTACAGTGCACGTATGCCACGAACCGCTTTGATCCTTTTCGCCCATGGCGCACGTGACCCGGAATGGGCCGAGCCGATGCGCCGCGTCTGTGCAGCGGTGCGCGAACAGGCGCCCGAACTGCGTGTTGAACTGGCCTTTCTCGAGTCCATCAAACCAGATTTGCGCGCGTGCGTTGAATCACTGATCGCCGAATGCTGGGAACGTATCCTGGTTGTGCCGATGTTCATCGCTCGCGGTGGACATCTGAAGCGAGATGTGCCGCTGCTGCTCGAAGAACTGCGACAGCGTCATCCGCAGACGTGCTTTGAACTCGCGCCTGCGATTGGCGAGGCCGAGCCCATCGTTCAGGCCATGGCCCGGCATGCGCTGGCGCTCGCCAGTCGCTGAGGCGGTACGGCTGCCACGGAGGATGGTCAGCAGGCAAGCGCGCCTTACTGTGATGCGCCTGCGAGTCTGCGTTCTTTAGGCGCTTATGACTGAGATCTATACATTTTGTGAGCAGACTTTGTCATGCGGTAGCGCCTGCGAGAGCGGGAACGATGATTTGAGCGGTGATGCGGCAAGCGGCGGCAATGGCGCTACGGCCAAGACGGGTCAGATCATGGCGGTCGCTATGGGCGACTTTCTTGATCAGGCCGAACTTGCGCAGACGCCCAAGGTAACGGGTCATGCTCGACACGGAGAGATTGGGCAAGAAGCGCGACAAATCGGCACGGCGAATGCCTTGGATGTTGAACTCAGGACGCTGCAAGGCGCGCAGCGACGTTTGCTGCGTCGAATCGAAGAAGTTGAAACCCTGGAGGGTATGGCCGTCGACGATCTTGGGGCGGGTGAGTCGATGCAGGTTGCGATCACCTGCAGAAGGGTCGTCGAGAGCGGACAGGTATTCCAGGTAGCGCCGGTGACAGCCGAGCAGAATTTGGCGCAAATCGATGAGGCTGTAGATGGTCTTCCTGAGCGGGGCGATTTCGTGGGTTTCGTGGTGATCACGATGTTCCCCCTTGCGGTAGTGTTTGAAGCAGGACACGTCGTTGGTAGTGGTTTCCAAGCGCAAGACGCGATGGAACTTGTCGTACATCTTGATCGATACCTGACCGAGGCGGTGCTGGATACAGGGACCTTCGATGCGGGTGGCCAAGCGACTGCCGATTTCCTGTGCCAGTTGCGGTGTCATCTTCTTGCCCAGGAAACTCGCCACCTGCTCGGCCTTGACCGAGAAGATCGCCTACCGGGAGAGTTCCTCGTAGAGCGGCTTGATGATCTCTTCGGAGCGAAACACCCGATCAGTAGAGTCTTCAACCTGCATCAGACTCCCTTGGTAGGTCTGGCCGGAGACATCGAGCACCGGGCAGCACTGCTGGGCATAGCGGTCCAGGATCGCGTGCAGGGTGTCTGGCGAGAAGCCGTCGGCAAGTTGCTGGGCACGTGCCCAGTCGCCGACACGAATGAAGGCATTGTCAGCCATCGCGTAGTCTATCCTTTCGGCTTCGAGAGAACGCGCCAGCCAACTGTGGCCATTACAGTAGAACTGAAACCGGAAAGGACAGCACGTCGGGACACGCAGGGAGATGAGTCCGAGAGTTTTGTCGATCCAGTAGAAATAATAGTGGAGGCACTTGCCCGAGGTATGGCACAGAAAGGTCTGGTGAGTTTGCTTGTCGTGCTACGGTTCGTAGGCGTCGCAGGCTTCCATCGCGGAGAGGAGATGCACCAACCCAGGGGGATCGCCAGGGTCCTTGAGCACTGTGGCAACGACCTCTTCCTGGCGGACAGGCGTCTGGGGAATGTGCTCGATTCGCGCTCCGTGCATACTCGCCAGCGCCTGTGCGGTTTCATGAAGGCGATCACGCAGCGGCTCGGCCAAACGAGGGTAGTCAACAATGCGGATGTGATTGGCATTAAGGAAACTCGTCATCCCCGCCGCATAACAGGCGCCCGGCTAGGTTCCGGTAATCACTACCCGGTCGTAGCACGACGGCACTCCTGCAAGCCGTTCTTGATACCGATCAGTCAGCATTTCGGTCATGGTCGTCACCTCCACTTGCTCTCTTCCGTTACGACAACCACTTCAAGCTGTTTGGTTCCGGCTTCGCCGGCTTAGGGGAAGGTCGGTGGCTGACATCACCTTGTCGCCGATCGGCTATCTGGCGACGCCATTTCGGGAGCGCTTCGGCATTCCTCGTCAGCCGCGCCTGGCACCGCATGCACGCGGCCAACTGCGCCTGCTGCGACCTTATGACCGGGAGGAAGCGGTGCGTGGCCTGGCGGCCTTCTCGCATGTCTGGCTCAGTTTTGTCTTCCACCACTGCGGCGGCGATTGGCACCCGACGGTTCGGCCGCCGCGGCTGGGAGGCAATCAACGCGTTGGTGTATTCGCCAGCCGCAGCCCGTTTCGCCCGAATCCTCTGGGGCTGTCGCTGGTTGAATTATTGTCCATTGAAACGCGTACGGGGGTGGTATTGACTTTTGGCGGCGTTGACCTGCTTGACGGAACACCAGTCCTCGACATCAAACCTTACCTTCCCTTTGTCGAGAGCGAGCCGGCGGCCCGCAGTGGTTTCGTCGAGGGTCCGCCGCCGCAACTGGCGGTCGATTTCAGCAGGCAGGCGGCGATGCAATTGTGCCAGCACGAATCTCGCTGGCCGGACCTGGCGGCGCTGCTGTGTGAGGTATTGGCGCAGGACCCGCGTCCGGCCTACGCGAGCGACCCGCTGCGACGCTATGGCTTGCGTCTTTACGATCTGGAAGTCAAATGGCGTTGTACGGGGATGCGGGCCGTCGTTGAGGAAATTGTCCCGGCCGTGGCCGATTGATGGCCCAGTCCGTCGACAGTGCCTGCTCCGGTAAGCAAGTTGCAGGTGGGTTGCGTCGGGAGCACGACTCAAGGCGAGGTGGCGAGTATTCCGAGCATTCCGGTCCCCGCGAAGGTCACGGCGCCAGGCGTTCGCGAACCCATTGCTGATCGCTGTTCAGTCGGTAGCGAAGACGGTCGTGCAGACGGCTCTTTCTGCCCTGCCAGAATTCCCAGGTATCGGGACGCAGCCGGTAGCCGCCCCAGTGCGGTGGACGGGGCGGGTGCAGCAGGAACTTTGCGCCATAGCGGGCGGCATTGCCGACGAGGACGCTGCGGCTGGCAATCACCTGGCTCTGCGGACTCGCCCAGGCGCCGATGCGCGAATCGAGTGGGCGGCTGGCGAAGTACGCATCGCTTTCGGCGGCACTCACTTTTTCGACGCAACCCTCGATGCGCACCACCCGCTCCAGGTCGACCCAATGAAACTGCAGCGCTGCCCAGGGGTTGGCAGCGAGTTCGCGACCCTTGCGACTATCGTAGTTGGTGAACCAGGTGATGCCCTTTTCGTCATAGCCCTTGATCAGCACCACGCGGGTCGACGGGCGCAGGCGGCTGTCTACCGTCGCCAGGGTCATGGCGTTGGGTTCGGGGACTTGCGCGCTGATCGCTTCGCTGATCCATTTCTCGAACTGTTTGAGGGGGTCGGCGAGTGACGCGTCCTCACTGAGTTCGGCGCGTTCGTAGCTTTTGCGGAGGTCGGCGAGCTTGGTCATCTGGCGTACGAAGAGGCAATGGGTGGAGTCTGGCGGGGCTGGATCATGCAGTGGCGGATTATCGTCGATGCGCTACCCCTGCAGCCAGTTCTTGCGCAGGGAGTTGCGTTTTCGCTGCAACTGCAACTGGTGGCGATCCTTGGCCGGCGCGCCGAGTTGAACCGTGAATTCCATCAGTTCGTCGCGTCGAAAGGCATGCAGGTGGACCATTTCGCCGGCCTGACGGCGACTCAACAGGCGGTCGAAGGTCGATGGCGTGACTCGCAAGCCATCGATCGCCAGCAGCAGGTCGCCGGCCGACAGTCCGGCGACCTGCGCCGGGCTGTCTTCGTAGACTGTCGTCAATCGGACCTCGCTGCCGTCGCTGCTGGTTCTCACGCCGAGCGACGGGTTGGTGGAGATTGCCGAACGCTTCAGCCGGATGCCAAAGGGCCGCAGCAATTGCGCCAGGTCCACGTCGGTCGTGCCATGGATGGCTTCGGCGAAAAAGTGCTCGAGGTCGAGGCCGGACAGTTCTTCGGCGAGCAGCCGGATGTCCTCGTCGCCAATGCCGCAGCGCTGCTCACCCTGGCCATGGCGTTGCCAGAGCGCGCGCATCACGTCGTCCAGTGAAATCCGGTTGCTGGTCTCGGCGCGCAGCTTCAGGTCGAGTGCCAGCGCCACCAGCGCTCCCTTGGTGTAGTAGCTGACCACTGCATTCGGGGTGTTTTCGTCTGGCCGGTAGTATTTCGTCCAGGCGTCGAAACTCGACTCGGCAAGCGTTTGCCGCTGCCGACCGGGGTTGTCGTGGACCTTATCGATCGTCCTGGCGACCAGCGCCAGCCAGTCTTTCAACGGGATCAGGCCGCAGCGTAGTAGCGCCAGGTCGTCGTAGTACGAGGTGAAACCCTCGAAGGCCCAGAGCAGGGTGGTGTAGTTCTCGGCATCGAGATTGTAGGACGAGAATGCTGCAGGCTGGATGCGCTTGACGTTCCATGCGTGGAAATACTCGTGGCTGCACAGACCGAGAAAGCTGCGATAGCGCTTCGGTGTGCCGCGCATGCCAGGGTAGGGCAGATCGTCGCGGGCGCAGAGCAGCGCCGTCGAAGCCCGATGCTCAAGTCCGCCATATGCATCGTCGACGGCGGTGACCAGGAAAACGTAATGCGGCATCGGTGCCGGTTCGCCGAAGAAGCGGATCTGCCATTCACAGATACGCTGCAGGTCGGCGGTCAGGCGCGCCAGGTCGCAGTCATGACGCCCGCTGATGGCGATCTCGTGCGGGACACCGCAGGCCGTGAATGTGGCCAGCGTGAAAGTGCCCATTTCGACCGGGTGATCGATCAATTCGTCATAGTTGGCGGCTCGGTAGAGACCGAAAGCGTGTCGCTGGCTAGTCTGGTCGCATGCCGGGGTGAGCGCAGTGGCGACACGCCAGGCTTCGAAGTCCCTGCCGATCGGCCGCTGGATATCGACCAGACATGGCAGATGTTCATGACCGAGGGCGCGCAGGAATACGCTGCTGCCATTGAAAAAGGCGTGTGTCTGGTCGACATGCGCAGCGCGTACCGAGAGATCCCAGGCGTAGACCTCGCAGATGACGGTAAGCGCCACACCCTTGCCGAGCGGTGCAGCCTGCCAGCTATGTTTGTCGATCTTGGTTAGCGCGACCATTTTGCCAGCGGTCTCGGCACGAATCGCGACGATGTGGCGCGCGAAGTCACGAATCAGGTAGCTGCCGGGGATCCAGGCCGGCATTGCGAAACGCTGCCCGGCCGGGTCGGGTGTGGCAAGCGTGCAGCGCACTTCGAGAAGATGCGCCGCAGGCCTGCTCGGACGGATGCTGTAGCGGATGTGCATAGGCCTCATCGCTTGAGTGGGTCTGGTCAGGGTGTTGCCGGAATTGTACGGCTTGCGTGCGCTGCCATGTGCAGGCATGGGGTCAACATCGGGGCGATGCAGCGCGGGCCGTGCGAGCGGGAAACGCTCATCACTGCCATGAATCTGGGGTGCCTGGAAAAGTCATGGCCGTCAGCATGGCCGCCAGCCGGGGGAACTTTCCTTTCATGACCGAATCATCATTAAATTGGCGCTTGGCTGAATGCGCAAGTCATGCCAGAATCGAAACCTCCGGGAATCGGGGGGATGCCTGATTTCCCTGGATTTCACCCATCAATTACCTGAAGACACATGGAGGAGACACAATGAGCCCATATTGCAGAGGTCTTATGCTGGCAGCAACGCTGTCGGCGAGCCTGCTGTCGGCACCGGTTCTGGCGCAGGAACTGACCGGCACGCTGAAGAAGATCAAGGAAACCGGAGTCATCACGCTCGGGCATCGCGAGTCGTCGATACCCTTCTCGTATTATGACGACAAGCAGCAGGTCATCGGCTATTCGCAGGAGATGATGATGAAGGCGGTCGACGCCATCAAGGCGGAGCTGAAGCTGGCCAAGCTTGACATCAAGCTGATGCCGGTGACCTCGGCGAACCGCATCACGCTGGTCCAGAACGGCTCGGTCGACCTGGAATGTGGTTCGACGACCAACAACACCGAACGTCAGAAGCAGGTCAGTTTTTCCAATACCATCTTCATCATCGGCACCCGTTTGATGACCAAGACCAATTCCGGGATCACCGATTTCCCCGAACTGGCGGGCAAGAATGTCGTGACCACGGCCGGTACCACCTCGGAGCGTCTGCTGCGCAAGATGAACGAGGACAAGCAGATGAAGATGAACATCATCAGCGCCAAGGACCACGGAGAAGCCTTTCTGACCCTGGAGACCGGCCGCGCGGTCGCCTTCATGATGGACGACGCGCTGCTCTACGGCGAAATGGCCAAGGCCAAGAAAGCCAGCGACTGGGTGGTGGTCGGCACGCCGCAGTCGTTTGAAGCCTATGGCTGCATGTTGCGCAAGGATGACCCGGCCTTCAAGAAGGTCGTCGATGGTGCACTGGCCAAGGCCATGACCTCGGGTGAAGCCGAAAAAATCTACGCCAAGTGGTTTCTGCAACCAATCCCGCCGAAAGGCCTGAACCTCAATTTCCCGCTTTCCGAAGCCGTCAAGAAGCTATTCAAGGCGCCCAACGACAAGGCGTTCGAGTAAGTTGTCGTGCCGGGGCTGGCTGATCGGCTCCCGGAACGGCGCATTCCGGGGGGGGGGCTGCCGGACCCCGGAATGGAACCAGAATGGACCACAGACCACAAGCAAAGGAGGAACCATGTTGAATCAAATGGCAAGACGCTGGTCGATGGCAATGGCGGCAACGCTTCTCGTCTGCAGCGCTGCACTGGCTGCCGACCAGCCGAACGTCGTGATTCTCGCTACGGGTGGTACGATCGCCGGTGCGGGCGCCGATGTCACCAACAGCGCCACCTATCAGGCGGCTAAGGTGCCAGTGGACAAGCTGATCGCCGGCATTCCGCAGTTGAACACGGTGGCCGCGGTGCGCGGAGAACAGGTCTTCCAGATTGCCTCGGAGAGCTTTACCAATGCCAACCTGGTGACTCTGGCCAAGCGTGTCGCAGCGCTGGTCAAGCAGAATGACGTGGATGGCGTAGTGATCACGCACGGCACCGATACGCTCGAAGAAACCGCCTACTTTCTCAATCTGGTGGTGCGCACCGACAAACCCATCGTCGTGGTCGGCTCGATGCGACCGGGAACCGCGATGTCGGCCGATGGCACGCTGAATCTGTTCAACGCGGTCAGTGTTGCGGCCAGCAAGGACGCGCGTGGCAAAGGGGTGCTGGTGACCATGAACGACGAGATCAACAGCGGTCGCGATGTCGCCAAGATGGTCAACCTCAGGACCGAAGCCTTCAAGAGTCCCTGGGGGCCGCTGGGGATGGTCGTTGAGGGCAAGAACTACTGGTTCCGTCTGCCCGCCAAGCGGCATACCAGCCATTCCGAATTCGACATCGACAAAATCGACACGCTCCCATCGGTCGAGATCGCCTATGGATCGGGCAATGCTTCGGATACGGCCTACCGCGCTTTTGCGGCGAATGGCGCCAAGGCGATCGTTCATGCAGGTACCGGCAATGGTTCGGTGAGCAGCGCCGTCGTGCCCAGTCTGCAGGAACTGCGCGGCAAAGGGATTCAGATCATCCGTTCATCGCATGTCAATGCCGGTGGCTTTGTGTTGCGCAACGCCGAGCAACCCGACGACAAGTACGACTGGGTGGTCGCGCACGATCTCAACCCGCAGAAAGCACGCATTCTTGCCCTGGTGGCTTTGACCAAGACTCAGGACAGCAAGGAACTGCAACGGATTTTCTGGGAGTATTGAGCTCGGTTCGGAAACCAGGGCAGGGCAGGGCGGTCCAGGACTTTCCTGCCTCTTTCCATGGAAGTCGCGTCAGCGACTCACGAACCTCCCCTCGCTCGCCAGCGGAAGAGCGTATGCGACCACAAGGGATCGATGGCGAGATGGGGAATTCGCGGAGCCTGTTCCGTGCTCATCGAGCGATTCCGGCGTACCAGCCGGAATGCGGAGGGAAACGGTCATGATTATCATGATCGGGGAGTGTCTGAAGTAGCCATGACCGTTAGGAGAAGCATCGATGGGTTACAACTGGAACTGGGGAATCTTTCTGCAGCCGACGGCAACGGGTGACGATACCTATCTCGGCTGGATGTTCTACGGCTTCAAGATGACCATCGCCCTGTCGCTGTCGGCCTGGCTGATCGCGCTGGCGCTTGGCGCTGTGGTCGGCGTCCTGCGGACGGTCCCGAACAAGTGGCTGTCGGGGCTGGCCACGGCCTACGTCGAAATTTTTCGCAACATCCCGCTGCTGGTGCAACTCTTCCTCTGGTATTTCGTGATGCCCGAGCTGCTGCCCGAGGCCCTCGGCAACGCCTTCAAGCAGACCAACCCGATCATGCAGCAGTTTCTTGCCTCGATGGTCTGCCTGGCGCTGTTCACCAGCGCGCGCGTCGCTGAACAGGTGCGTTCGGGGATCAATTCGCTGCCGCCGGGACAGAAAAACGCCGGCTTGGCGATGGGCTTCACCTTGCCGCAGACTTATCGCTATGTGATGTTGCCGATGGCGGTGCGTTTGATCGTGCCGCCGCTGACCTCGGAGTTTCTGAACATTTTCAAGAACTCGGCCGTATGTTCGACAATCGGCCTGCTGGAACTGGCCGCCCAGGGCCGGCAACTGGTGGATTACACGGCGCAGCCCTACGAGTCGTTCATCGCGGTGACGATCGCCTACCTGCTGATCAATGTGGTGGTGATGTTCGGCATGCGCTGGGTGGAAGAGCATGTGCGCGTCCCCGGCTATCTTGGAGGCAAGTGAGATGCATGAATTCGACTGGTCTTCGATTCCCAATGCGCTGCCTTTTCTCTGGGAGGGCATGAAGATTTCCCTCAAGATCACGGTCAGCGCGGTGATTTTCGGGATTGTCTGGGGCACCCTGCTGGCACTGATGCGCCTCTCGCCGGTCAAGCCGCTGTCATGGTTCGCGGCTGGCTACGTGAATCTTTTCCGGGCCATTCCGCTGGTCATGGTGTTGTTGTGGTTTTTTCTGATCGTGCCGCATCTGCTGGAAAGCCTCTTCGGCTTCCCGCGTGGTTCGGACATGCGCCTTTCCTCGGCGATTGCCGGTTTTGCGCTGTTCGAGGCGGCTTACTACTCGGAGATCATTCGTGCCGGTATCCAGTCGGTTCCGAAAGGCCAGATGGGTGCCGCCAGCGCGCTCGGCATGACCTACGGCCAGGCGATGCGCCTGGTGGTGCTGCCGCAGGCTTTCCGCAACATGGTTCCCCTGCTGCTGACACAGGGAATCATCCTCTTCCAGGACACCTCGCTGGTCTATGTTTCAGCCTTGGCCGACTTCTTCGGCGCCGCCTACAAGGTTGGTGACCGTGACGGGCGCCTGGTCGAGTTGCTGCTCTTTGCCGGTGCTGTTTATTTCGTGATCTGCTTCACCGCGTCGCGAATCGTTCGCTACTACCAGAACAAGCTGAAGACGGCCTGATGCCGCTTGCAGCCATGAATCGAGGAGACTTTCGTGATTACGATGAACAAGGTGAGCAAGCATTACGGTTCCTTCCATGTCCTCTCTGACTGCACGACGCAGGTGCACAAGGGCGAAGTCATCGTCGTCTGTGGCCCGTCTGGTTCGGGCAAGTCGACACTGATCAAGTGTGTCAATGGCCTCGAACCCTTTCAGAGTGGCGAAATCATCGTCAATGGCGTGTCCGTCGGCGATCCGAAAACCAACCTTGCCAAGCTGCGCTCGACGGTGGGCATGGTTTTCCAGAATTTCGAACTCTTTCCGCACATGAGTATCATCGATAACCTGGCCATTGCCCAGACCAAGGTGCTCGGGCGTACCCAGGAGCTGGCGCGCGAGAAGGGTTTCAAGTTGCTCGATCGGGTCGGCCTGCGTGCGCAGGCGGAGAAATATCCGGGCCAGCTTTCCGGTGGGCAGCAGCAGCGTGTGGCGATTGCCAGGGCGCTGGCCATGGACCCGATCTGCATGCTCTTCGACGAACCGACTTCGGCGCTCGATCCGGAAATGGTCAACGAAGTGCTTGACGTGATGACCGAGCTGGCACAGGAGGGAATGACCATGATGTGCGTCACGCACGAGATGGGCTTTGCCAAACGCGTCGCCAACCGGGTGATCTTCATGGATCAGGGCCGTATCGTCGAGGACGACAGCAAGGAGGCTTTTTTCGAACACGCTCGTTCGGAGCGAGCACAACAGTTTTTGGCCAAGATTCTGCACCATTGAGTACCGTCTGACTCAGGGCCTGCCTGGAGTGGTGCAGGCGTCAGTGGCCAGCAAGGCGATACCCGATCGATTCGAGAGAAGGAGAACGGCATGGCACTGATCAGCGAGTCTACCCACAACCTGCGCCGCAATCTGCGCGAAATCGCCGAGCAGCAGCACCTTTCGGTGCGCATCGGCGAATTCCTCGATGGCTACTTCGTCGATGTGGAATTGGGCAGCGCCACGGACGCGAGTCCCGAAGAGCTTCTCGGGGCGGCTGTCCAGCATTTCCGGTTGGGCGAGGTGCGCGCGCCGAAACAAGCCACGGCCGCTCTCTATACTCCGGATTTTGACCGGCATGGCTGGCACTCTCCGCATACCGTGATCGATGTCGTCACCGACGACATGCCGTTTCTGGTCGATTCGATCACCATGCTGGTGTACCACCATGGACTGGTGATCCATCGTTTGCTGCATCCGCTGCTGGGCGCCGAGCGCGATGTCGATGGCAGGCTGCAGGCCACGCGGCCGCGTGGCGCTGCCGGCAGTCGGCCGGAGTCCTGGATCCACCTCGAGATCGATCGCATTGGCGAGGCCGGACTGATCGATACCCTGCATCAGGAAATTCTGGGCGTGCTCGCCGACGTGCGCGCGGCCGTCGAAGATGGCCCGAAGATGCACGAGCGCATGCGCGAAGCACACACCGAGATGACAGCCGTGACGCTTGCCGAGGCCGACGAAGCTGCGGCGTATCTGGCCTGGATCGCCGCCAACAATTTTGTCTTTCTCGGTTATGCCGATTACCAGGTGGCCGTCGGCGACAGCAAACTCGCGCGCGTTGCCGGCAGCGGACTCGGTATTCTCCGAAGCGCCGATCATCCCCGCTTTGGCCATTGCCTGGCGGGAATTCCCGGCGCCGTCGCGGAACTGGCCAGAGATCCCCTGCCCGTAATTCTGGTCAAGGCGGATGCGCGCTCGACGGTTCATCGCTCGGCCTACCTTGATTTCATTGCCGCCAAGCGTTATGACGCCGATGGCAATATCGTCGGATTACGTGCTTTCGTCGGCCTCTACACGGCGCACGTCTACCATGTGGCGGCAACCGATGCACCGCTGCTGCGACGCAAGATTGCCGCTGTACGGGAAGATCTCGGCTTCCTGCCGCGCAGCCATCGCGACAAGACCCTGCTCAATGTCCTTGAAACCTATCCGCGTGACGAGTTGATCGAAATCGCTCACCAGGATCTGGTCCGTATCGCTAGCGGCATCGTCTCATTACACGAGCGCGAACAGGTGCGCATCTTTCTGCGCGACGACGCCTGGGGGCGCTATGTTTCGGCGATCGTTTATATGCCGCGCGACCGTTTCGACACCACCATCCGTGAGCGCATCTCTGCGCTCCTTCATGAAAGCCTCGCTGCCGAGCGCGTCGACTATTTTGTCATGCTCGGCGAGTCGCGGCTGGCTCGTCTGCATTTCATCGCCCGTACGCCGGTTGGTACCAACTACCGCTACGATGCCGACGCGATCGAAAGGCAGGTGGCGCGCATCGTGCGCGGCTGGGCCGAAGAACTGAAACAGAATCTCGTCGGGCACTATGGCGAGGAGCGCGGCAACAGCCTGTTGCGTCGCTATTCGCTGGAACTGCCGCTATCGTACCAGGAGCGGGTCACACCGGCTTCCGCGGTGTCCGACCTCGAGCGACTGGAAGCCGCCGAGCAGAGTGGCCGTGTCGAAGTGAAGCTGAGCGCAGCCCAGGGCGACGATGGCTCACACCAGCACCTGAAACTGTTCCGTCGCGGCAGGCCGCGACCGCTGTCGGCGATTCTGCCGGTCTTGGAGAACATGGGACTGACGGTACTCTCCGAACAGCCGTTCAGCCTGCCCAGAAGCGACCTGCACATTGCCGACTTCGCAGTGCGCCTGCCGCAGGCTGCGGCACTGGATGACGAAACGACCCGGCGATCCTTCATCGACCTGCTCGAGAACCTGTTCCGCGACCAGGCCGAGAACGACGGTTTCAATCGCCTGGTCCTGCTGGCGGGTCTCGACGGGCGGCAGATCAGCATCCTGCGTGCCTACAGCCGTTACCTGCGGCAAGCCGGTTTGCCGTTCAGCCAGACCTATGTGCAGCGCTGTCTGGCGACGCATTTCCGGATAACGCGGGCGCTGGTCGACCTGTTCGAGGCACTCTTTTCTCCGGCAGCAGACGAGGCACGTGCCAGGGCGTTCTCCGATGAAGTCAGCACGGCCTTGTTGCAAGTCAGCAATCCTGATGATGATCGCATTCTTTCTGCGCTGCAGACGGTCATTGAGGCAACGCTGCGGACGAACGCCTATCAATCGGGTCATGACGGCCAGGCCAAGAGTTACCTGTCTTTCAAGTTCTCGTCAAGAGACATCCCTTTTCTGCCCGCGCCGGCGCCGCTCTACGAAATCTTCGTCTACAACGAGCGGGTCGAGGGCGTGCACCTGCGCGGTGCGCGGGTGGCGCGCGGAGGCCTGCGCTGGTCCGACCGCATGGAAGACTTCCGCACCGAGGTGCTCGGTCTGGTCAAGGCGCAGATGGTGAAGAATGCAGTGATCGTTCCGCTGGGGTCGAAAGGGGGGTTCGTCTGCAAACGCCTGCCGGCGGCTGGCGAACGGGAAGCCTTGCAGGCCGAGGGAATTGCCTGTTATTCGACCTTCATCCGTGGCCTGCTCGACCTGACCGACAACCTGGTCGACGGTCAGGTCGTGCCGCCGAATGGCGTGCGCCGTCGCGATGGCGACGACCCCTATCTGGTCGTCGCTGCCGACAAGGGGACTGCAACCTTCTCGGACATCGCCAACAGCATTGCCATCGAGTATGGCTTCTGGCTTGGTGATGCCTTTGCCTCGGGCGGCTCGGTCGGTTACGACCACAAGAAAATGGCCATCACCGCCCGAGGTGCATGGGAAGCTATCAAGCGGCACTTCCGGGAAATCGGTCTGGATACGCAGACGCAGCCGTTCACCGTCGTTGGGATTGGCGACATGTCCGGCGACGTTTTCGGTAATGGCATGTTGCTCTCTTCAGAAATCCGGCTGCTGGCCGCCTTCGATCACCGGCATATCTTCCTCGACCCGAACCCGGACCCAGCGCGCAGCTTTGCCGAGCGGCAACGTCTCTTTGCGCTGCCGCGGTCTTCGTGGGCGGACTACGATCCGGCGCTGATTTCCGAGGGCGGCGGCGTGTGGTCGCGAACGGCCAAGTCGATCCCGTTGTCACCCGAGCTGCGCGCGTGGCTGGGCAGCACTGCCAGCCAGATGACTCCCCCCGAACTGATCAAGGCCCTGCTGCAGGCGCCGGTGGACCTGCTCTATAACGGTGGCATCGGAACCTACGTCAAGGCCAGCTCCCAGAGCCATCAGGAAGCCAATGATCGCGGCAACGACATTCTGCGGGTCGACGCTAGCCAGCTCAAGGCACGGGTAATCGGCGAAGGCGGCAACCTCGGCTTGACGCAGAAGGGGCGCATCGAGTTTGCGCTCAATGGCGGCCGGATATTCACCGACGCAATCGACAACTCGGCCGGTGTCGATTGCTCCGACCACGAGGTCAACATCAAGATCCTGCTGGCCGGGCTGATCAGGCGTGGCGACATGACCGGCAAGCAGCGTGACGCGCTGCTCGCCTCGATGACCGACGCGGTCGCGTCACTGGTCCTTGCCGACAACTATCAGCAGACGCAGGCGATTGCCCTCGAAGCGGCAGCCGGAGCAAGTCTGATCGAGGTGCATGGCCGTTTGATTCGCCACCTGGAGGCCCGCGGTTCCCTGCACCGCGGCATCGAATTCTTGCCCGACGATAAGGGCCTTGCCGAACGCGCGCAGCAGAAGCGCGGCCTGACCGCACCGGAGATCGCGGTGCTCCTGGCCTATGCCAAGATAGCGCTCAAGGAAATCCTCCTGGCGTCGAGTCTGCCCGACAGCGAAGACATGCATCAATTGCTGGTAGCCTACTTCCCTGCACCCCTGCTCGTACGTTGCCGAGAACTGCTGCCTGCGCATCCTCTAAGGCGCGACATCATCGCCACGCAACTCGTCAATCGTCTGGTGAATCGCATGGGAACGACCTTTGTTTTGCAGCTCGGTGACGAAACCGGCGCCTCGGCGGCGCAGGTGGCAGGTGCGTGGTATGCCGCCAGCAGCGTGCTCGACGCCGAAACGCTGTGGCAGGAGATCGAGTCGCTGGATCTGATCATCGACGCCACCCGGCAACTGGCGTTGATGACCGGGTTGCGGGCGATGCTGGCGGCGGCGACGCAGCTGGTACTGACGCAGCATCTGCGAGGTACTCGCATTGCCCAGTTGATGACCGAATACGGCAGTGCCGTCGTCGCAACCATCGACCGCATTCGTCAGGGCAGAAACGGCGCAGTTGCCATCACCGCGTTGATCGACGAGCGTGCTACGATCGTGGCAGCGTTCGAGCGGGTGAATCTGACGCGCGCCTGTGGCTACCCGTTGGACGACGTGACTGAAGCACTCGCCGTTCTCGAAGGGCAAATCGATCTGGACTGGCTGGCCTCTGCCGTCTCCCACCTGCCAGCCGGAAACCGCTGGCAGGCGAGGGCCCGCGCGCAGCTCGGCGGCGAGCTGGCCAGTCTTCGGCAGCACCTCCTGCGACAGTTTCTCGGCGGCAGCCTGCCGGCCACCACGGAAGCCAGCTCGGTACTCAATGAACTGAAGGGCAATGAGCCACAGGATCTGGCGATGCTTTCGGCGGGACTGGCGGAGATCAGGCGGCTGCTCGTCGTCTGAAGCGGTTGGCGGGCAGGAAACACAGCAATCCAGCCTGCCGGTACTGCCGTCCGACATGGCTGCAAACCGCGCCAGTACGATAACATACGCACAAGCACAACAGTTCCAATCCATTGCCGCCTGCATGACCTCCTTTGCCCAATTTCATCATCGGTTCGGCCAGACATGAAAATTGCCTCGTGGAATGTCAACTCACTCAAGGTCCGCCTGCCGCAACTGCTCGCATGGCTGGCAGACCAGCAACCAGACGTTGTTTGCCTGCAGGAAACCAAACTTCAGGACCAGGACTTCCCGAGTCAGGAAATCGCAGCCCTGGGCTATCAGGCCGTTTTCTCTGGACAGAAAACGTACAACGGTGTTGCCCTGCTGACGCGAGAAACGCCGACGGATATCGTTGTCGGCAATCCGCTCTACCCAGATGAGCAGAAACGCCTGCTGGCTTTGACAGTCAGCGGCATCAGCGTGGTTTGCGCCTACGTCCCGAATGGACAAGCCGTTGGCAGTGACAAGTATGCTTACAAGCTAGAGTGGCTGGATGCCCTCGCCAAATGGATCTCCGAAAAACTCGACACCAATCCTCAACTGATCCTGGCCGGCGATTTCAACATTGCACCGGATGACCGGGACGTATACGACCCGGTGGCTTGGGCCGGGCAGATCCTGTGTTCGGAGCCTGAACGTGCCGCTTTACAGCGTTTGCTGAGTCTCGGCCTGATGGACAGTTTTCGCCTCTTCGCGCAAGCCGACAAGAGTTTCTCCTGGTGGGACTACAGGATGCTCGCTTTTCAGAAAAACCGGGGGCTGCGGATCGACCACATCCTGTTGTCCAGACCCCTCGCCGATCGCTGCAGGGGCGCCGCAATCAACCGGGAAGTACGAAAACTCGAACGGCCGTCGGATCACGCACCGGTCACTGCTGTATTGGCTGACTGATGCCCACGATTCCGGAAAAGCTGCCGCACGTACCACTGGCGCTCTATCCAGCGCTGCGCTCCATTCCGAGCGAGCGGTTGGCCGTAGTATGCCAGTGCATGGTCATCCCGTCGGCTGGTGCGCAGGTATTCAAGGAAAGTCGGAACTGCCTGTGATTTCCACTGCTTCTCGCCGGCACCATCCGGGTGGCGAAGCGCACGGCCAGCAGACGGGAGATAGTCCTTTTCAGAGTCGAACCGGGTGGCTCATGCCTCAACGGTCGAGGTCAGGTCGGCAGCTTTACTGTAGCACGCCGTCTTGAGGCTGTTGGCTAGGCGGATGTAGTCGTCAACCGATAGATCCTCGGCCCGACAGGCGGGTGAAATTCCAAGCACTGCCAGCAGTGAATCGTCGACCAGGCCCCTGAGACTGTTGCGCAACATCTTGCGTCGCTGTGCGAAGGCCGTCGACACCAGCCTGGCGAACAGGGGGGCGTCGATCGCCGACAATGCTGCTGCTGGGCGCGGAATCAGACGCACGATCGCCGAGTGTACCTTTGGCACGGGATCGAACGCCTCCGGTGGGACGTCAAGCAGCCTGTGCATCACGAATCGGTATTGCAGCATCACCGACAAGCGTCCGAATTCGCCACTGCCGGGTACCGCGACCATGCGCTCGACGACTTCCTTCTGCAGCATGAAGTGCATATCGCGCACGCAGTTGCCAAAGCCGGCAAGGTGAAAAAGGAGCGGAGTCGAGATGTTGTAAGGAAGATTTCCAACGACGCGCAGGCCGGTGCCTGCAGCGTCGGCTAACTCACCGAAGGCGAATGCCAGCGCATCGCCCGCATGCACCGTCAGTTTCTCGGACGTATACGCTTGCAGCAGCCAGATGATGATATCGCGATCGATCTCGACCACATGTAGATGGTCGAGCCGTCTCAAGAGCGGGCCTGTCAAGGCGCCCAGGCCGGGACCAATCTCAACGAGCAGATCGTCTCGCTGTACCGCCAGCAGATCGACGAAGTCCGTGATGATCTGCTGATCAACCAGAAAATTCTGGCCAAAGCGCTTGCGCGCGATAGGCGGCCTCATTCGATCAGCCTTTGCGGTTGGCTCTCTTGACCATCTCGATCGTATGCTCGATGGCTACCAACAGGCTCCCGGGATCCGCTTGCCCGCTGCCAGCGAGTTCGAGCGCAGTCCCATGATCAACCGACGTGCGGATGATCGGCAGTCCCAGAGTGACGTTGATCCCGTGACCAAAACTCGCATACTTGAGCGCCGTCAGTCCTTGGTCGTGATACATTGCCAGAACGCAGTCACCGCGTGCCAGCACCGGCGGCGAGAACATCGTATCGGCCGGCAGTGGCCCAAGCAGAGTCATGTCTTCTTCGGCCCTCAGCCTGTCAAGCACCGGGATGATCACGTCGATCTCTTCGCGGCCCAAGTAGCCTCCTTCACCAGCATGCGGATTGAGGCCGGCAACCAGGATGCGTGGCCTAGCAATGCCATATTTGCTCCCCATCTCGCGATGCAGAATGCGCAGCGTTTCGGCAATCGCGACTTCGGTCACGGCAGCCGGCACATCCTTGAGGGGCAGATGCGTCGTCACCAAGGCGACACGCAGACCTCCTCCGGCCAACATCATCACCACCCGAGGTGTTCCCGTTCGCTCGGCCAGGTATTCGGTATGGCCGGTGAAGTGAATTCCGGCGTCGTTGATCACCCCTTTATGCACCGGTGCGGTAACCATCGCAGAAAATTCTCCGGACAGGCATCCGGCAAGTGCGCGATCGAGCAGCGCTAGCACGTACGGAGAATTGGCTGGAGCCAGCCGACCTGGATGGGCATCGATCGCCAAGGGCAGGTGAAGAATCTCCAGTGTACCTGCTTGCGGCGGCAGCGAAGGATCCCAATCGCGCAAGTCGCCGGGCAGATTCAGCAGCTCCGCCCTCGCAGCAAGCAGCGAACGATCTGCGAGAATGACGATGCGTGCAGGAAACGGTCGTTCACGCGCGCGCTCAAGCAGGCGCAAGCAGATCTCCGGGCCGACGCCGGCCGGTTCGCCAGCCGTGACGGCCAGTACGGGCAAAGACGCCATGCGCTCAGCCTTCATCAAGCCGAATCTCCACATATGCCCGGTCGCGAGCCTGCCGCAGCCAGTCCTGGTAGGCTTCGTCAAGCTTGCGTTCGCGGAGCGTCTGGCGCGCCGCAGCGCGTCGCCGCTCACTCGAAACGTCCTGGATACGGCGATCGAGAACTTCGATCAGGTGAAAACCGAACGGTGACTGGACCGGTTGGCTGAGCTCGCCCGGTGCGAGAAGATTCATCGCCCGTTCGAACTCCGGAACGGTATCGCCGGGATAGATCCAGCCAAGATCGCCACCTTTGGAGGCCGAACCGTCCTGCGAGAAAAGCCTGGCCAACTCGGCAAAGCTTGCACCATGTTTGATCCGTGCATGCAAACTCTCCAGCTTATGCCGTGCCTCTGACTCCGACACGACTTCATTGACCTTGATCAGGATATGCCGCGCGTGTGTCTGCTCGACAGCCTGTGCTGCAATGCCTCCGCGTTTGGCCAAGAGCTTGATCAGATGGAAGCCGTTCGAACTGCGCAGCACCGGCGACACCTCACCGACTTTGAGCTTGAGAATTGCCTCGGCAAACATCGTGGGCAGGCGATCGAGTGAACGCCAACCGAGATTGCCTCCCTTCATGCCGTCCGGAGCATCCGAATAGGCGGCTGCAAGCTGCGCAAAATCCTCGCCCTTGCTTGAACGTTCCAGCATCTGCTCGGCTTTGGCCCGCAGCTTCTGAATCTGCTCAGGGCTCGCCGACTCAGGCGCTCGCAGCAGGATATGCGCCAACTGGTACTCTTCTTCAGTACCGCCCTGCACCGACGCACTAGCGAGATAGTTGTCCACTTCGCCGTCGGAGATGAAGATCTTGCTTTCTACCTCGCGCTCGCGCAGGCGCGCAATCGTTATTTCCGCGCGAATCTCTTCACGAAAGCTCGCAAACGCAATCCCGTCCTTTTCCAGGACTGCCCGGAACTGGGCGAGCGATAGATTGTTGCCAGCAGCAATACGCTGCAGTGCCTGCTCGAGTTGTGCATCATCAATGCGTAGGCCCATGTCACGAGCCTGCTGAAGTTGCACCTTGTCCATCACCAGACGTTCGAGCACCTGCTTTTCTAGCACATTGCGCGGTGGCGATGACATTCCCTGTCGCTGCAATTGACCCAACGCAGAATCAAGGCGGGCACGCAACTCGTGCTGCGTGATCACCTCATCATTGACCACCGCAACGATACGGTCGATCGCGGCCGGTTGCCGTGCTGGCCGCGGTTGTGCAGTTGCCAGCCCGACCAGGCAGGCAGCCAGCAGCATGCCACGAAATAGAAACTTCATCATGCAACCTATCATTCAGCCAAAGCTGGGTCAGTCGCAGCCTGGCCCACAGTGTATCCGGGGATCCTGCGCTGGAGAACAGTCAGCGGGTTTGTTCCAACGCTCGACAACCCGGTCAGGTCAAGTTGTACGAAAAACTGCGTGGTCGAGTCGGCCTGGGTCGTCTGAATCCGGTGAACAATCGTACGCAACGCCCAACAGCCCGCGTTGTACTCCAGTCCGCCAATGATCTCGACCGGTGTGGAATTGATCAAAGAGTAGTTATAGCGACCGACCGCCTGCCAGCGAGCGTTGATCGGCCATTGCCCAGAAATGTCGAACTCCTTGATCGGTGTCGCAGCATCGACGTTGTAACGGTAACCGGCATTCAGCACCTTGCCTGGCCCCGGCAAATAACGCGTACCGAGCGAGTAACGCTGGAAACGCTGGTCATTGATATCGAACTGTACGGCAGCATCAGCGTACAGACGGGGTAACAACTGGCCACTGAAGGCGGCCAGCAAATCGGATTTATCCCATTTTCGGTCGGTGGTCCTGGCTTGCGCTCCCGGCAGAACGACCCGGTTATCGGTGAAGTAGAAGACTTCGCCAACCATCGCCCGCATGATTTCGCTCCCGGAAGAGGGATCGATCAGGCGAGAAGCCACTGCAGCGGTCAATTGATTGGCATTGTTGATGCGATCCCAGCCGGAAAACTGGTTGTCGGCGAAGATCTGCGCAAAATTGAAATCTGCGAGCGCGGTGTCGAACACCGGAATGTTGTTTTGGTTCTGGTAGGGAATGCTCAGATAGAACAATCGCGGCTCGAGTGTCTGGGTATAGTCACGGCCGAACCAGTTGCTCGATCGCTCGAAGGTCATCCCGGAATCGACGCTGACAATCGGCAAGGTGCGGCTGATCGATGTAGGAAGAACATTCGCCGAGGTTGGATAGGATAGAGAATACTGGGTAAAGTTAACCCCGATGCGCGGAACCACATACCACCCCGGCGTGACGTAGGGCAATGACACTTCGGGCTGCAACACGACTCGCTGCCCTTCAACCTTGTCTGCATCAGGGTGTACGAAAGCAGTGTATTGTCCGAAAAAAGCACTGTCGCTTGAGAATAAGTCGGGCTGTCTCGCGTTAATCGTAATCTGCGGTAACAAGCGATACGGCTTGGCCACCGGATTCTTCGGGTCGGGCTGCAAGGTCTGGAAAGACTGTAAATTAGCCGTTGCGTTCCACCAGCCACCACCACCATAGCTCAGTACCCCCTGCTGCAGGAGTTGTGTCTTCGAGGTGCTGGTGATTTGACTGGACAGGTCGGTATAGTAGTCGTTATCCGAAACCTTGGAGTAATTGATTGTCCCGGAAAATCCGTTGGCCTGCGTCTGGCTGTGATTCAACACCACGCCCCAGCGATCAGTGTTCGTTTTCCGGTCGTGCGGGAGATATTCGCCGAACATCTCGCCGCGATAAGTTCCGCCATACGCGGTATTGAGATAGCGAAAACCGGAGCCAAGCTGAAAGCCGCGTTTGCTGAGAATCCGGGACTCAAGCGTTGCATCCATGTTCGGTGCGATGTTCCAATAGTACGGCACGACGAGTTCCAAGCCGTTGTCACTGCTCGATCCATAGCGGGGAATCAGAAAACCGGACTTGCGCTCGTTGTTCAGCGAAAAGGAAGCCCATGGGGAATGCAGGATCGGTACCCCGAGAAAGTGTACCGTGGCGTCGTCGCCAGTCCCCACCTCATTATCGTAGTCGAGCTTCAATCTGGAAAAACTGAGATACCAGTCGTCGTTGCCGGGCTTACAGGTCGTGTAGGTGGCAGAGGTCAAACGATACTGATTTTCCCCTTCGAGATCGATGCGCTCGGCCTCGCCGCGCGCCTCCGTCAATTCGTTTGCCGGCTTTGTCGGACTCTTCAGCCGGGTCTGCCCGGGCTTGATGCCGAGCACCCGCGGTGCGGCGAAACCGGTTGTCGACTCGTCCTGCACATCAGCCCAGGGCAAATCCGATTTCTTGCCGTCCTGCGCCGCTACCGCTGGTGCCGACTGCCGTTTGACGAAGTACGAAGCCTGATCGAAAAAACCGACCTGATCCTCGATTTTGAGGCGCCCCTGCGATCCTGAAATGACGTCTTCACCTTGCTCGATACGCACCTTTCCGACTGCCTCGACCTCGTCGTCAACCGGCCAGTAGGTCAGACGGTCGGCAGTCAGCACGGTGCCGGCCTTGCGCAATTCGGCCGCATCTTCGGCCATCATCTCGCGGTTCACGACTCCCGAGATGCGCTGGGCGCTCAGAAAAACCGGTCGCGGCTCCTTGCCCCCCGATACTGGCGGCAGCATCGCCGGGGCCATCCGCAATGACAACGGTCCCGCATCGGGTAACGACTCGGCAAGCGCAGGGGCGATGGGCAGTGACCCTGCCGATGCAGCAGATTTCTGCACGGATCCGGCTGCGTCTCCAACAGGCTTGGGCCTGACAACCGGTGGCGCTGCCACACTGCGCGTGTCGTCCACTGCCGGAGGGGATTCCTGGGTTGCCTGTCGCGACGAGGATGGCAGAAATGCTTCTTCGTTTGACTGGGCAGGCGCAGCGCCAGTTGCTGCCGCTGCGTCGGGTGGTTCGGGCGCGCTGCCTGTCACCGGCGCCTGTGTTACTTCGGGCGGCGCTGCCGGGAGGCTATTCGCCGATGGGACGCGTCCTTCTGTCGCTGAAACAGTTGTGGTAGTGTCTGCCGACGACTTGCCAGGTGCGCTGTCGGCTTGCGGCGCGGGGGCAAGCGGTACCGGCATTGGCCGTGTCTCGACTGCGGGTGTGTGCACGGGACTGGTGTCTGCCGAAGGCCGGACCAGCGGTTCCGGCTGGGCACCCGGTTTCACCGGCGGCAAGCCCAGCAAGGCTGGATCGACCCGGAATGGTGCTGAACCCTGCTCCCGAATCTGGTCAGCATGGCTTGGGGCAAGCATGCCAACGACACTGCAGCAGAAGATCAGGGGCAGCGGCCTGGGCCGAGAAGGAAACGTCATTCCGAAGTGCTTGGTTAAAGGATGTGTCAGGAGGGTTTCTGTCTGAAGGTGCTTTGCGGCACCGGTCGGATGCTAAAATCAAGGCATTTTAGCATCATCGTTCAACGGTCATGATTTTTCCAGGGACCCCGGACTCTTGAAGTTCATGCCCGTTTCCTCACTCCCCGACTCTCCCGTGCTGGCGAGAGTCGGGGTGAGTCGCTGATGCGACTTCGACGCCAAGGAGCAACGGCATGCCGCGTACCGCACTGTTACGAGATTGGGTTCAAACGCTTTTCGAACCACAATTCCCGGTCGATGAGATCCGCATCGAACCCGCCTCGGTCGACGCCAGCTTCCGGCGCTATTTTCGCATCACGCTGCCAGATCAGCGCACGCGGATCGTCATGGACGCACCGCCCGAAAAGGAGGACTGCCATCCCTTCGTAAACATCGCGTCGCTATTTCATGAAGCGGGTGTACATGTCCCCCAAATTATCGCCCAAGATCTTGCGCAGGGTTTTCTGCTGCTCACAGATCTCGGCACCATCACCTACCTGAGTGCCCTGCAGGATAGAAGAACCGCACCTCGACTCTATCGCGACGCCAGCCGTGCTCTCGTGGCGATCCAGCGGGCGAGCCGCTCCGGTGTCCTTCCTGACTATGACCGAAGCCTGCTCGGCCGTGAACTCGCACTCTTTCCCGACTGGTACCTGAGGCAGCACCTTGGCCTGACGCCTGATGCTAAAATGCAGAACACACTCGACGCGGTTTTTGCCGCGCTGCTCGCCAACAACTTGAAGCAGCCGCTGGTTTTCGTCCACCGCGATTACCATTCGCGCAATCTGATGGCCATTGACGGCAGCTTTCCTGCCAACCCCGGCATCCTGGACTTCCAGGATGCCGTCTATGGGCCGGTGACTTACGATCTCGTCTCGCTCTATCGCGATGCCTACATCGAGTGGCCAGAAGACCAGGAACTCGATTTCCTTATACGCTACTGGGAAGATGCGCGCCAAGTAGGGCTGCCGGTGCACGCCGACTTCCATGACTTCTACCGTGACTACGAATGGATGGGCGCACAGCGCCAGCTCAAGGTACTGGGCATTTTTGCCCGCCTCTATCACCGCGACGGCAAGCAGGATTACCTCAAGGACATGCCTCTGGTGATGCGCTATCTGCGCCGGACCTGCGAGCGCTACAAAGAATTGCGACCGCTTGCGCGCCTTCTCGATACGCTTGAGCAGCAACCGGCCGAAGTCGCTTACACTTTCTGATGAAAGCAATGATTCTCGCGGCCGGTCGCGGCGAGCGCCTGCGGCCACTCACCGACACGACGCCAAAACCCCTGTTGCATGCCGGTGGCAAGGCGCTGATCGTCTGGCACCTGCAACGTCTGGCGGCAGCCGGCTGGCGCGAAATCGTGATCAACCACGCTCACCTAGGCGAGCAGATCGAAGCGGCCCTCGGCGACGGCAGCGCCTTTGGCCTCAACATCGCCTACTCGCGCGAACCCGCCGGCGCCCTGGAGACCGCCGGCGGCATTGCCGCCGCTTTACCCATGCTAGGTGAGCAGCCTTTTCTGGTGGTCAACAGCGACATCTGGTGTGACTGGGATTTCGCGCGTGCGCACCTGGCGGCGCAAGCACTCGACCGCCATGCCCACCTGCTACTGGTCGACAACCCGCCGCACCATCCCGCGGGCGATTTCTGCCTTGCCGGCGAGACCTTGCTCAGTGCCGCAGACACGCTCAGCGAGGCCCTTACCTACGCTGGCATCGGCGTCTTCTGGCCGGATTTCTTTGCGTCTATCCCTGCGGGCACGGTGATGAAACTGCGTCCGCTGCTTGATGAAGGCATTGCCCGGAGAATCATCAGTGGTGAACGACACCACGGACGCTGGGTCGACGTCGGCACCCCCGAACGCCTCGCCGCACTCGATATGGAGCTTGCAGGAACGCATGCATCACCAACCCTACTCTGAGCGCCGCCAGCAGGTTCTCTCCCGCCTGGGTGACGGCGTCGCGGTCGTCCCCACCGCCCCCGAACGCTTGCGCAACCACGACGCGCATTACCCATATCGTTTCGATAGCTATTTCTGGTATCTGAGCGGCTTCCCCGAGCCTGAAGCAGCGATCGTTCTGGTCGGCGGCAAGAACGCTCGGTCAATCCTCTTCTGCCGCGAAAAAGACGATGAGCGCGAAATCTGGGACGGCTTCCGATACGGACCACCCACTGCGGCCGAGGCCTTCGGCTTTTCCGAAGCTTATCCGATAGCCAGTCTCGAACAGAAGCTGCCCGAGTTGATCGCCAACCGTAGCGTGCTCTGGCACTCGCTTGGCCACGACGCCGATTGGGACCGCCGGATTGCTGGCGCGCTGAATGCAGTGCGCGCCGAAAGTCGCAGCGGCACGCGTGCCCCCGGTGAAATCCGCGATCTGCGCAACTTGCTCGACCAGATGCGACTGACCAAGGACGCGCACGAGATCGACTGCATGCGCCGTGCTGCCGACATCGCTTCAGCCGGCCACGCTTGCGCCATGCGCGCCTGCCGGCCGGGCATGGCCGAATACGAACTTGAAGCCGAACTGAGCTACGAATTTCGCCGCCGCGGTGCCAACGGGCACGCCTACACCCCGATCGTCGCCGGTGGAGCCAATGCCTGCATCCTCCACTATATTGAAAACAATCGCTTGCTAGCCGCGCATTCGCTGGTACTGATCGATGCCGGTTGCGAGCTTTCAGGTTACGCTTCCGACATTACCCGGACTTTCCCGGTTAACGGACGATTCAGTCCAGTTCAACGCGATGTATACGAAATTGTCCTCGCCGCCCAACAGGCAGCGATTGCCGCAGTGCGCCCTGGGGTGTCGTTCACGGATTATCATCAGGCGGCTCTGCGCGTTCTCACACAAGGCCTGATCGACCTCAAGTTGATCACCGGCAGTATCGACGGCGCCATCGAGAGTGAAGCATACAAACCTTGGTACATGCATCGTACCGGCCACTGGCTGGGTCTTGACGTCCACGACGTCGGCGAGTACCGCAACGGAACTGCTGCAGATGACTGGGTGAGACTGACGCCGGGCATGACGCTGACCGTCGAACCCGGTCTATACTTTCGTCCCGGCGCAAATGTCCCTAAAGCACTGCACGGCGTCGGCGTGCGCATTGAAGACGATCTGCTGTTGACCGCCGACGGCTGCATGGTCTACAGCAGCGCACCCAAAACAATTGCCGAAATCGAGGAAGTAATGCGCCATGACTGAGCCCCTCGATGCGGTCGATATTGCCATCGTCGGTGCCGGCCCGGTCGGCATGACACTGGCGCTGGCGCTGGCCGGTGGCCCGTTCAGGGTATTGCTGATCGATAGCCGCCAGCGTGGCGCCTGGGCCAGTGACCCTCGGGCACTAGCGCTGTCGTACGGGACCCGACAGCTTCTCGAAAGTCTCGGCGCATGGAATGTCAACGCCGGAACAGCGATTGAAACCATCCACGTCTCGCAACGTGGCGGCGTTGGCCGCACCTTCATCGACGCCGCGGATTACGGCATTCCGGCACTGGGTTACGTGCTGCGTTACCGTGATCTCGCAGCCAGCCTGGATGCCAGCATCGAGGCTTCGCAACGGCTGAACGACCATGAGGTCATCGCCATCCGCCTCGGCAGCGAGGCCGCCGAGATCACGCTTAAAGGGGGAGGGGGTGACACTCGCCGCATCTCTGCACGTCTGGTCGTCCATGCCGAGGGCATTCCCGCCAACGATGCCGGCATCAGGGTGTTCGATTACTGCCAGCGCGCCGTCGTTGCCGAAGTCCGCCCGCGTGCGGCGCACGCTCGCCAGGCATGGGAACGTTTTACCCCTGACGGCCCTCTCGCCTTGCTGCCCCTGGGTCAGGATTACGCGCTGGTATTCTGCGTGCCGCCCGCACAGGCCAGCAGGCTGCTGCAGCTCGACGAAGAACACTTTCTCGCCGCCCTGCGCACATCCTTTGGCGGTCGCGTCGATTTCGTCAGCAGCGGCCCGCGCGCCAGCTTTCCGCTCGCACTGCGCGTCCGCCAACAGCTCAGCACTCTCCGGCAGGTTTGGATCGGCAATGCCGCGCAAAGTCTGCACCCGGTCTCGGGGCAAGGCTTCAACCTCGGCCTGCGCGATGCCTGGGAACTGGCAGAAATGCTGCGCACGCGCGCTAGCAGGGACGCCGGTCAAAGGGCCATCCTGGCCGCTTACGCTCGCCGCCGACGCATCGACCGCAGCGGCAGCATGGCGTTTACTGATGGCCTGGTGCGCGTCTTTTCCAACGATCTGGCACCACTGCGGGCCGCTCGCGGACTGAGTCTGCTGGCCCTCGATCTGCTGCCGCCGCTACGCCATTTCGTCGCCCGCCGCATGATCTGGGGAGCCAGGGCTTGGCCTTGAGCACGCGACGCCGGTCCACTGGCCGCAGATCTGCCAGCCGCTCGATCGAGTGCATGCAGCAAGCTCGCTACAGGAAGACCTCCGGCGTATTCCGCTTTGTTGTCGATTCGGCTAGACTTCGCTGCTTTCCAGCCGCTGGCTGACACGCTTATTTCGATCATTCAATCACCTTTCTGACGGTGCCATGCAGCGAACAAACAAGACAATCCAATTGATCGAATTCAAGGGCACCACACTGCCAGTGGTCGTAGTCACTCTGCGCTCCCTGCAGCCTGAAGCATTGGCCGAGGCAGCCAGCCGGCTATTCGGTGACGATGACTTTTTCGACGGTGATGCTGCTTTGCTCGAGCTGGCACAACTCGCCGATGTGCCCGAAGCCGACTGGCGACGTGTCAAACAGGTGCTGAAGATGCATGGTTTGAACGTCATTGGCGTCCGTGGCGGCAGCGAGGAGCTCCGCCACAGCGCGGCCTTCGCCGGCTTGCCGACCTACGCGACCAGCACACGTCCGGTTGCGGCGAACGACGAATCAGTACCGGCAGCGGCGGTCGCCGAGTCAGCGCCCAAGGCCGTACCACCACTGGTGCCCGCGGCCGTGAGTCCGCCGACATTGTTCATCGACCGGCCATTGCGTTCAGGACAGCAGATCTATGCACGTGGCGGCGACCTGGTGATTCTGGCTGCGGTCAATGCCGGCGCCGAGGTCATTGCCGATGGCCACATTCACATCTACGCGCCCCTGCATGGCCGCGCACTCGCCGGAGCCAGCGGCGCTGCCGGAGCCCGAATCTTCTGCACCCGCTTCGATGCCGAACTGGTCTCCGTAGCCGGGCTGTACAGAACCTTCGATGGAGGAGTTCCGATCGAACTGGCCGATAAACCGGTGCAGATCAGACTCTCGCAAACACCTGCCGAGGAAGCGAGCATTCTGATCGTCGAAGCATTGCGCATCGACTAGCGAAAATAGCGCGAGTGGATAGGCAGCAGCGAATAGCCGAGTCATTCAACAGAAGACATATTCTGCGGGTAGAATCTCTTTTTTCATTTGCGGGGAAAAATCCGTGACACGTATCGTCGTCGTAACGTCCGGCAAGGGTGGAGTCGGCAAGACTACTACCAGCGCCAGCTTCGCTTCGGGTCTGGCCCTGCGGGGATACAAGACTGCCGTCATCGATTTTGACGTCGGCCTGCGTAACCTCGATCTGATCATGGGTTGTGAACGCCGCGTCGTCTATGACCTGGTGAATGTCCTCAACGGCGAATCGACACTCACCCAGGCACTGATCAAGGACAAGCATTGCGACAACGGCCATCTCTTTGTGCTGCCGGCGTCGCAGACCCGCGACAAGGATGCGCTGACCGAAGAAGGGGTGGAGAAAGTGCTCAAGGAACTCGAGCACATGGGTTTCGATTATGTTGTTTGTGATTCACCGGCAGGAATCGAGCGCGGTGCGGTAATGGCTCTGACCTTTGCCGATGAAGCACTGGTCGTCAGCAACCCGGAGGTTTCCTCGGTGCGCGACTCCGACCGCATCCTCGGCATCATCCAGGCCAAGTCGCGGCGCGCCCTGCTCGGTGGAGAACCCGTCAAGGAGCACCTGCTGATCACTCGCTATTCACCCAAGCGTGTCATGGAAGGTGAAATGCTATCGTTCAAGGATGTGCAGGAGATCCTGCGCGTGCCGATCATCGGCGTCATTCCCGAGTCCGAAGCAGTGCTGCAGTCATCGAACTCGGGTACACCTGTGATCCATCTGACGGATACCGACGTCGCCGGAGCCTATCTCGACGTGGTAGGTCGCTTTCTCGGCGAAACCATTCCCTTGCGCTTCGTCGACTATGAAAAGCCAGGCCTCTTCAAGAGACTGTTCGGGGGTAGATGAGCATGTCCCTGTTCTCCCTGATCTTCGGCAGCAAACCTAAGTCGGCAGCAATTGCCAGGGAACGCCTGCAGCTGATCATTGCCCACGAGCGTAATGGCAGTATCAGCACGCCCGATTTTATGCCGGCCTTGCGGGAGGAGCTGATGTCCGTCATCGCGAAGTACGTGTCGGTCAACCCTGAGGACATCAAGGTGTCGTTGGAGAAGCAGGGAAACTTCGAGGTGCTGGAGGTCAACATCGTCATGCCGGAAGGTGGCAGGAAACTCTGATCGCCTGCTTGCAGGAGCAATCGGCAGCAAATTGACGAGAATCAAGGGCTGCATTTCAGGCATGCCTATACTGCGTATTTCGCTCGACGAGGTCGCGTATGCCGCGCCAGAAAATCCCCCAACTGATTTGTCCTGCCGGCAGCCTGCCGGCGCTCAAGGCTGCGGTTGACCACGGCGCCGACGCAGTCTATCTCGGCTATCGCAACGACACCAACGCACGTAATTTTGCGGGCCTCAATTTCGATCAGAAGGCAATGGCCGAAGGCATCCGTTACGCGCAGTCGCAAGGCTGCGGGGTGCTGATGGCGATCAACACTTTTGCTCAACCCGGACGTACCGCCGACTGGCAGTATGCCGTAGATGGTGCTGCCGAACTCGGTGTCGATGCGGTGATCCTCGCCGACATTGGATTGCTTGACTACGCCTGCCGGCGTCACCCCGACCTGCGCCTACACCTCTCGGTGCAGGGCTCGGCGACCAACTACGAGGCGGTAAATTTTGCTCACCGCGAGTTTGGTATCCGGCGCGCGGTGCTGCCACGTGTGCTGACGCTGGCGCAGGTCGAGACGGTGATCCGCAACACATCGGTGGAAATCGAGATATTCGGATTCGGCAGCCTGTGCGTGATGAACGAGGGACGCTGCTGGCTGTCTTCGTATGCGACCGGTGAATCGCCGAATACCGTCGGTGCGTGTTCGCCGGCAAAGTACGTGCAGTGGGTCCGGTCGCCGGGACAGATGACGACCCGCCTGAATGGTATCTTGATCGATAGCTTCGGTGACGACGAGCCGGCCGGTTATCCGACACTGTGCAAGGGACGTTTCGAGGTTGACGGCGAAACCTATTACGCACTCGAAGAACCGACCAGCCTCAATGTCCTGGAAATCCTCCCGAAGATCGCCAACATCGGCATCGCAGCGATCAAGGTCGAAGGGCGGCAGCGTAGCCCGGCCTATGTCGCACAGGTCACGCGCACCTTGCGCGCTGCGCTCGATGAACTCGCCAAGAACGCGCAACACTTCCATGTCAAGTCGGTGTGGCAGTCTGAACTGGCGCGTGTCGCCGAGGGTAGCCAGGTGACGCTCGGCGCCTACAACCGTCCGTGGCGCTAGGAGGCCGGATGAAACTCGCTCTTGGACCACTGCTCTTCTTCTGGCCGAAACATGAGGTTTTCGATTTCTATGCCGAGATGGCGCAGCATCCGGCGATCGACATCTTCTATGTCGGCGAAGTGGTTTGCTCGCGCCGTCAGCAGCTTCGCGTCGCCGACTGGCTAGGCCTGGCACGCGACCTGAGCGACGCCGGCAAAGAGGTGGTCATATCCGCGCAGGCCCTGCTCGAATCGGAAAGCGATCTGAAGGCACTGCGTCGCCTGCTTGACGAACTCGGCGAGATCCCCGGTTGTCAGTTCGAGGCGAACGACCTCGGGGCGGTAAACCTCGCAGCCGGCCGTCCTTTTGTCGCCGGTCCCCATCTGAACATCTACAACGAGGCGGCGTTGGCCACCTTTGCCCGCTACGGCATGCGCCGTTGGCTGCCACCGCTAGAGGGTGATCGTCGGTTAATCGAAGCGCTGCATCTCAGTCGCCCGGTTGGAGTAGAGACCGAGGTCTTCGTTTTCGGCAAACTTCCACTGGCCTTCTCGGCACGCTGTTTCACCGCGCGTCGCTATCATCTCAACAAGGACGACTGCCAGTTCAAGTGTCTCGACCACCCCGAGGGAATCACCCTGCATACCCGTGAGGGGCAGCCATTCCTGGCCATCAACGGCATTCAGACGATGTCGGCACAGACCTACAACCTGTTGGCGCAGGTCCCCGAACTGCTGCGTATGGGCATTGAGGTCATCCGCATCAGTCCGCAACCGCAGGCAATGGCTGCAATCATTAACGCTTTCGACGCTGCACGCCAGGCGTTGGCAGTCGAAACTGATCCCGTCGGCTGGGCCAGCGAAGGACTGGTCAACGGTTACTGGTTCGGCAATCCTGGCATCGTGCAGCATCCGTAGGCTACCGTCACAGCACGGCAAGGAACTTATCAATGAGCAATCATTTTTCGATTCCCCGTTTCAGACTGCCGATCCTGTTCTCGGCGATCGGCTCGCATTTGCCACAATGGCCACACTCGCTGGCACTGGCAGCGGCGCTCAACGCGGCCGCCAAGCTGGGGTTGCTCCCGGCAGACAGTCTGGAACTGCTTGAAGGGCGCTGCTTCGTCATCGAAGTGCTCGACGCGGGTGGACAGGCGTCGTTCAGCTATCGCGGGGGCATCTTTCGACCGCTGTTTCGAGTCCCGGAAGTGCCGGATCTGTGCTTTCGCGCCAACCTCTCGGCTTTTCTGCAACTGCTGGTGCGCCAGGAGGACCCTGATACGCTATTCTTCAACCGCGAGCTGTCGATCATCGGCGACACCGAACTCGGCCTACTGGTCAAGAACATGCTTGACGCCGTCGAGTGGCCGTCACTGACGAAAGCACCGATTATTCGTCACTGACCGGGCGCCGACCGGGCAGCGGCGGAGCCAGCCATGCGAACGCTACGGCCAGAGTTGCCGGACCACAGCGTGCTGGTGGATGGAGTAGCCTGTGCAATGGGCGCTGGCTTGCTGTGGGGACTGGTATTCGTCGTCCCTCTGATGCTGCCCGACTATCCGCCGGCGATGCTTTCTTTCGGTCGCTACCTCGGTTTCGGGGTCATCGCGCTGCTGCTCGCCTGGGCCGACCTACCACGCTTGCAACAATTACAGCAACAGGACTGGCTGATGGCTGGCGAACTGGCGCTGGTCGGCAACCTCCTCTACTATCTTTTTCTCTCGGCGGCGATCCAGCTCGCCGGCGCCCCTTTGCCGACGATGCTCATCGGCACGCTGCCGGTCGTCATTGCGGTCGTCGCCAACTTCGGTGCCGAAGCTTTGCCTTGGCGTCGACTGTTGCCTTCGCTGGCGGTCATCTCGACAGGCATCGCGCTGGTTAACAGCCATGAGATGGCGCTGCTCGATGGGCAGCGCAGCCATCATGACCATCTCCTGGGGGTGCTGCTCGCGATTGCTGCGGTAGTTGCCTGGACCTGGTACCCGATCCGCAATTCTCGCTGGTTGCGCCAGCGACCGGCGCTCGCTTCCGGTACCTGGGCGATAGCCCAGGGCTTGGTGACTCTGCCGCTTGCGGTCATTGGCATGACTGTTACCGGTCTCTATTTCCGTGGGCGAAGCGGTTTCGAGTTCCCGCTCGGACCACAAGCGCTACGCTATATCGGTCTGATGCTGACTCTGGGACTGTGCGCGTCGTGGCTCGGTACGCTGCTCTGGAACCGCGCCAGCAAACTGCTGCCAACCGCCCTTGCCGGTCAAATGATTGTTTTCGAAACGCTTGCCGCTTTTGCTTACGCTTTCATCTGGCGAGGCGTCTTTCCCGGCAACACAGCACTGATCGGCATCGCCTTGCTGATCGCTGGCGTGCTTCTCGGCGTGCGTGCATTTCGTCCAGCCTAAGCGGGTTATGAGTTGATCAATCTTTCCTTGCCGAAAGTCCTTCAACCATCAGGAACGCTAGGCAGGCGTCTATGCGCGCCGCCGTCAATCGCTACCGCCAGTCCCTCGGCTGCTTGACAGTTCTGACAATTTGGCGGTATCCACCAGCAGGTCTTCTCCTTCCCGAGTCAACACCCCCTTGGTTTGTAGTACCTGAAAAGTACGCGTCACCGTTTCACGAGTCAGACTGACCATGATGGCGATCTCTTGGTGTGTCGGTGCCTTGAGAATGCGCCGGTTGCCGTCGCCACCCATGGTCAGGAGTTCCAGATGTGCGCAGATGCGTTGCAAGGGATTGTTCAAACCGAGAATCTGGCGATGGTTCACCTGGATGCGCACTCTTTGTGCCAAGCGCCGACACAGGGCTTCGGCCATCAAAGGCGTCGAGAACAACAAGGGGCGAATCTCGGCGCCCGGGACGAATACTACCTGGGATGCGCTATTGGAGATTACCAGTTCTGGCTGCGTCTGACCGTCGATCAGCGCCAATTCCGCAAAATAGTCGCCTGGATCGATGAAATAGAGGCCGACTTCCCTCCCGTCGAGGGTAAAGTCGATCGCTTGCAGGCGACCACTGACCAGGAAACACAGGTTACGGGGGGCACTGGATTTCGGCAGCACCACCTCCCGTTTAGCAAAGGTCTGGGTACTGGCCTGACCGGCAAGCCGTTCCAACTGATCTGCGGGAAGCGAGTTAAGTAGCGGAAATTGCTGCAAAAGAAGAGGATGTACAGCCATGGCGGGGATTATATCGCTTGTCTTTGCCCGATGCCGGTATTGGCCCGCTCAAGCGGATTCTGACAGCTCTTGTGGTAGACGAGCGATCCGCCAGTTGCTACCATGGCTTCATCTTGAGGCCTTTTTGGATATCGAAATCAAAATGCGTTGCTTCGCGTCTTCAAGTGTGTTGGAGTCACGTTCCATTCTTCTGGTCACCGCAGGCTATCGGGATTCCTGATGGCAGACTTGTTGCTGAACTATCTTGAAGGAACCGAGGGTGCCGGCAAGGTGCTGGCGCACGCGCGACTCCTGGTCAAACTGGCCGGTCTGTATCAAGAGATCGTTCCTGCGCATCTTGGCGAGGCCAGTTGCGTGGCCAATTACAAGTCGCGAGTCGTGGTGATTCACGCCAGCAATGGCGCGGTGGCCACCAAGCTGCGTCAGTTGGCGCCAACGCTGGCCGAAAAACTGTCGCAACGGGGGCTTGAATGCGCCAGCGTGCTGGTCAAGGTACAGGCTCGGCTAGAGCAAGCAGCGATCCCTGCGCCGAAGCAGAAGCCACTCAGCGCCAGAACCAGCCAGGAGTTGGCGGCATTGCGTGATTCGCTGCCGGCATCATCGGGATTGCGAACGGCAGTCGAAGGCCTGCTGGCACTTGCGGCTAGACAGGAATAACAGCCACCCGCTCAAGGATCATCAGCGCGAAGACCAGCAGTGCGACGATCAACGAATAGCGAAACAGGCTCCAGGCGAACTGCAGATAGCGCGCGTCGCGGGTGAACAGAAAGGCCAACACGCCGCCGGCAACAGTGAGCGCCGTCAATACCGCCAGCAGGCGCAACAACCACATAAGGTCAGAAGGCTGGCAAGGTCAGCCAGCGCGAGACGGTTGCTGGTACCGGCTCGCGGTCCTCGAAGCTGGTGTACTCCCAGGCTGCCGGGGTGGCCAGAAGTGCTCGGGCCAGCGCATTGTTCAACGCGTGCCCGGATTTATGAGCACTGAATGAAGCCAGTAGGGGATGGCCGAGCAGGTAGAGATCGCCGACGGCATCGAGCACCTTGTGCTTGACGAACTCATCGCTGTAACGCAGACCATCGGCGTTCAACACCCGGTACTCGTCGAGCACGACTGCATTTTCCAGGCCTCCACCTTGTGCGAGACCGTTTTCGTGCAGCCACTCGACTTCCTGCATGAAACCAAAGGTCCGAGCCCGCGCCACTTCACGGATATAAGAGTGCTCGGCAAAATCGATGGTCACCTGCTGACCGGTGCGATCGATTGCCGGATGGTTGAAGCCGATTGAGAACGACAGGCGGAACCCATCATAAGGATCGAGGCGCGCCCATTTCTCGCCAGATCGGTCCATTTCACGCACTTCAATCGGACGTATGATCCGGATGAAGCGCTTGGCCACCGGTTGTTCTTCCATACCGGCCGACTGAATCAGAAAGACGAATGGTGAGGCCGAACCATCGAGGATTGGCACTTCGGCGGCATCGAGGTCAACAAAGGCGTTGTCGACTCCCAGGCCGGCGAAAGCCGACATCAGGTGTTCGATGGTCCCGACCTTGGCGCCGTCGCGCTCCAGACACGAGCACATGCGCGTATCGCCGACGAGCAAGGCCGACGCCGGCAAGTCAACCACCGGATCGAGATCAATTCGCCGAAAGACGATGCCCGTGCCCGGAGCAGCCGGGCGTAAGCTGATGCTTACCTTGGCTCCGGAGTGCAGGCCGACACCTGCCGCGCGGACAATCGACTTGAGCGTTCGCTGCTTTAACATGTATCTGAAATAACGATGAAATTGGCGAATTCTAACACACGCTGAGCGGCTCTGGAACTCGCCAGTCCTTGCAGGGAAATGAGGACTTGCACGGCCTAGTCAGCCTGTTTCCTCAGAAATGCTGGAATATCGTAGCGGTCCACACCGCTATTGGCCAGCGCTTCGACGGTTGCGCTGCGCCCCTTGCGAACGATTGCCGGGACCTGATCGAGCGACGAGTAGTCAATGTTCGCGGCATGCGAGAACCGGCCGTCGGTGCCGGTACCCTGGTTAACGACGCTGTTGATCACCTCGAAGCGTTTGGCCTGTGCCTGGCCAAGACCGGTGGCCACCACCGTCACACGGATTTCCTCACCCATGTTTTCGTCGTAAACGGCACCGAAGATGATATGTGCGTCGTCAGCCGCAAAGGCGCGGACGGTGGTCATCACTTCATTGACTTCCTTCATTTTCAGGGAACGCGTGGCGGTGATGTTAACCAGTACCCCCTTGGCGCCTGAAAGGTTGACACCTTCGAGAAGCGGAGATGAAACGGCGCGTTCCGCAGCGATCCGTGCCCGGTCGACTCCCGCAGCGTTCGCGGAGCCCATCATGGCCATCCCCATTTCACCCATCACCGTCCTTACGTCCTCGAAGTCGACGTTGACCAAGCCCGGAAAGTTGATGATTTCGGCAATTCCGCCAACCGCGTTACGCAACACGTTATCCGCGGCCTTGAAGGCGTCGTCCATGGAAACATCATCACCGAGAACGTCCATCAGCCGGTCATTGAGAATGACGATCAGCGAATCGACATGCTTCTGCAACTCGGCAATCCCGACGTCTGCCACTTTCAGGCGTTTGCCTTCGAACCCGAATGGTTTGGTGACCACAGCCACGGTCAGCACCCCGAGTTCACGGGCCACTTCGGCAACGATCGGTGCGGCTCCGGTACCGGTTCCGCCTCCCATGCCGGCGGTGATGAAAACCATGTGTGCGCCTTTGAGAGACTCGACGATGGCATCGCGCTCCTCGATCGCCGCGCTGCGCCCGGCTTCGGGCTTGGCGCCAGCGCCGAGGCCGGTCTTGCCCAGTTGCAGCTTATGAATGGCGATGCTGCGGCCGAGTGCCTGCGAGTCGGTATTCGCGGTAATGAAATCCACTCCATTGACACCTTCACGGATCATGTGATCTACAGCATTGCCACCGGCCCCCCCGATTCCGATCACCTTGATGACGGTATCCCGTTCGCTTTCTTCCTTGTCGATGATTTCAAACATTCACGTCTCCTCTGCAAAAAGTTAAAACATTTTCAAAAAAACCGGTGATTATAGTCGGCGACCCGCTCAGAAGTTCTTCTCGAACCACGACTTCATGCGGCCGAAAACCTGTTTGACATCGCGTGTCTCCCTTACCTTCAAGCCGCGCTTGCGTTGCGTCTGTGCCTCAAGCAGCAACCCACAAGCGGTTGCAAAGCGAGGGCTCTGCACCACGTCGGAGAGGGCACCCTGATACTTGGGAACGCCCAGGCGAACCGGCATATGAAAAATCTCCTCGCCGAGTTCGATCATCCCCGGCATCACAGAAGCTCCGCCTGTCAGCACGATGCCGGAAGACAACACATCCTCGAAACCGGAACGTCGGAGTTCCGCTTGAATCAGTTCATACAGTTCCTCCACACGTGGTTGAATGACATCCGCCAGCGCCCGGCGAGACAGCTTGCGAGAAGGGCGATCATCGACGCCGGCGACGTCGAGGACGTCTGCCGGGTCCGCCAGATGGGCCAGCGCACAGCCATACTTGCGCTTGATGTCTTCTGCCTCTCTTGTCGGCGTACGCAATGCCATTGCAATATCGTTGGTAATCTGGTCACCGGCGATCGGAATGATCGAGGTGTGACGAATAGCGCCCTGTGTCCACACGGCCAGATCGGTGGTACCGCCACCGATGTCAATCAGGCAGATGCCGAGGTCCTTTTCGTCCTCCGAGAGGACGGCGCAGCTTGACGCAAGCGGTTGCAGAACCAGGTCGTTGACCTCCAGTCCACAGCGGCGAACGCATTTGACGATATTCTGGGCAGCCGAGACCGCACCGGTAACGATGTGCACCTTCACCTCAAGGCGAAAGCCGCTCATGCCGATCGGCTCGCGGATGCCGTCCTGGTCGTCGATAATGAATTCCTGCGTGAGAATATGCAGGATTTCCTGGTCGGCGGGGATGGGCATGGCGCGCGCCGTCTCAATCACCCTTTCGACGTCCATCGTCGTGACTTCCTTGTCCTTGATGGCGACCATTCCGTTCGAGTTGAAGCTTCTGATGTGGCTGCCGGCGATGCCGGTATACACGTCGCGAACCTTGCAGTCGGCCATCAGTTCGACTTCCTGGAGAACGCGTGAAATGGTGGCGACAGTCTCCTCGATGTTGACCACGACGCCTTTCTTCAGTCCTTTCGATTCCTGCGAACCCATGCCGATGACGTTCACTCGCCCTTCCGGAGTGAGTTCGGCGACCAGCGCGACAATCTTCGACGTGCCGATATCGAGTCCGACGATCAAATCCTTGCTATCCCTGCTCATTTCTTTCCTTTGATTTCTTGACCTGCACTGGCCGGAAAGCGCAATGCGAAACCGTTTGGATACCGCATATCCACCGCCACCGGCCGTCCATGGCGGGGGTCCGACAAAGTCGGGTAGTAATCCACGAAACGCTGCAGGCGCATACGGATCGGTGCCTTGGCCTGCTCACGACCGAGTTCAATCAACATTCCATCCTCCAGCTTCAGGAGCCAGGCCAGACGCGGCGACAAAACCACCTGCGCCGGCAGTCGACCACTGGGTTTCAGGATCTGCGCGAACTCCTCGTAATGTCGCAGAATCTCGGCCGAGGAGCCCGTCGGCCCACTCAACCGGGGCAGCGGCTGCTCCCGTGACAGTGAAGCCGGAAAAAGTTCGCCATAAGTATTGACCAGTTGTCCATCCCCATCGCCCCAATAGGCGGCCGCCTGATGTTCCTCGATACGGACCTCTAGGTATGACGGCCATCGCCGCCAGACCTCGGCACGTCGTACCCAGGACAACTGCTCCAGTGACCGACGCAGTGCATCGACATCGACGGTAAAGAAATTGCCGCGCAACAAATCCGACAGCGACTGCTCGATTTCGCTGCGCCGCACCTCCCGCAGTTCCTGTGTCACCTGCACCTCGGCCAGAGGAAACAATCGCAGACGTGGCGTTCCCCATACGACGGCCGCGACCAGCAAGGCAGCAGTCCCTGCCAGGAAAAGCAGATCCGAGACGGCCGTCAGCAGGTGCGGTTTGTGCCACATCGCTCATCCCAGGGTGGCAAGTGCGAGTACGCGCACCACCAGTTCGTCATAGCTCATTCCGGCTGCACGCGCAGCCATCGGCACCAGTGAATGGTCGGTCATCCCTGGCGAGGTGTTTACCTCTAGGAAGTAGGCCCGACTTTCACCCGTCACCGTCGCCTCGTCCATCAGGAAATCGACCCGACCCCAGCCGCGACCGCCCAGGATCCGGAATGCTTCGAGTGCCTGCTGGCGAAGTTCGTCTTCCAGGTTTTCCGGGAGACCGCAGGGACAACGGTAAGCGGTATCGTCGCGCAGGTATTTGGCTTCGTAATCATAGAATTCGCTACCCGGCTCGATCTTGATGATCGGCAGCGCCTGATCGCCGAGGATGGCGACCGTATATTCGCCACCCAGGATCGCACGCTCGGCGATTACCAGTGAATCATGTCTGGCGGCTTCTGCGTACGCCGCGCCAAGTTCGCTGGCACACTTGACTTTGCTGATGCCGATTGACGACCCCTCGCAGACCGGCTTGACGAACAGCGGAAGCCCCAGTTCTGCGGCTACCTGTGCAAGATCGCTGGTGCCACTGAGTAGCGCGTATTCCGGCACCGGTAAACGCGCGGCACGCCAGAGCAATTTGCTGCGCCATTTGTCCATCCCCAGCGCCGAGGCCAACACGCCACTACCCGTATAGGGAATGCCCATCAGTTCGAGCACCCCCTGGATCGTGCCATCTTCGCCATGGCGCCCGTGCAGCGCGATAAATGCGCGCTCGAAAACCGCCAATTCGTCGAGCTTGCGCTCCGCCGGGTCGAAAGCATGCGCGTCAACGCCCTGCCGCAGTAACGCCGCCAGCACGCGACGGCCACTGTTCAGGGAAACCTCGCGCTCGGCGGAGCGCCCTCCGAAAAGGACCGCAACCTTGCCGAAATTCTGGACGTCCATTGTCCTCACCTTAAGCGGCTGCCCCAGCCAGTTTGCCGGGAACCGCACCGATTGAGCCGGCACCCATCGTCATCACCACATCGCCATCGCGGGCGGCATCGAGAATCGCTTGTGGGAGATCGCCAATGGCTTCGACAAACAGCGGTTCGACCTTGCCGGCGACACGCAAGGCACGTGCCAGGGCTCGACCATCGGCGGCAACGATCGGCTGTTCACCGGCGGCATACACTTCGCTCAGCACCAGCGCGTCGGCCCCCCCCAGTACCTTGACGAAATCGTCGAAGCAGTCGCGTGTCCGGGTATAGCGATGCGGCTGGAAAGCCAATAACAGGCGACGACCGGGGAAAGCGCCGCGCGCGGCCGCGAGCGTTGCTCGCATCTCGACCGGGTGATGACCGTAGTCGTCGACCAGCGTGAATTGTCCGCCGCTCGGCAGGGCAATCTCGCCATAGCGCTGAAAACGTCTGCCCACTCCTCTGAATTCAGTCAATGCCTTGGTGATGGCGACATCGGCAACGCCCAGTTCACCAGCAACCGCAATCGCTGCTAGGGCATTCAGGACGTTATGTCTTCCTGGCAGATTGAGTGTAACCGGCAGGCGGTTGATGCTGCCGTTGACGCGCACGCAATCGAAACACATCTGACCATCGACTGCCGTAACGTTTTCGGCATAGCAATTTGCCGAAGAATCAAGACCGTAGGTGACGATCTGCTTGCTGACCAGCGGCATGATTTCACGGACGTTGGCGTCATCGGCACAGAGCACTGCGACGCCGTAGAAAGGCAGGCGTTGTAGGAAATCGACGAAGGATTGTTTGAGCCGGCTGAAATCATGGCCATAGGTTTCCATATGGTCGGCGTCGATGTTGGTGACGATCGAGATCACCGGCGAGAGCAGCAGAAACGACGCGTCAGACTCATCGGCCTCAGCCACCAGAAAGTCGCCTGAACCCAAACGGGCATTGGCGCCGGCGGCGTTGAGACGGCCTCCGATGACGAAAGTCGGGTCCATGCCGCCTTCGGCAAGGATCGACGCCACCAGGCTGGTCGTCGTTGTCTTGCCGTGCGTACCGGCGACGGCAATTCCCTGCTTGAGCCGCATCAGTTCGGCCAGCATCTGCGCGCGCGGTACTACGGGTACCTTACGGCTGCGTGCTGCGATCACCTCGGGATTATCGGACTTGACTGCGGAAGAGATCACCACCGCATCAGCGGCGGCAACATTCGCGGCCGAATGCCCGACCACTGTGCGCACACCGAGGGCAGCCAGGTGTCTGGTCGTGGAACTGTCGGTCAGGTCCGAACCGCTGACCGAAAACCCGAGGTTTGCCAGTACTTCGGCAATACCACTCATGCCGGCGCCGCCGATCCCAATGAAGTGGATATTCTTGACCTTGTGTTTCATGTGACAAGTTCCTCGCACATCCGGGCAAGCTCCGCCGTCGCCTCGGGTTTAGCCAGTTCACGTGCTCTTTCCGACATTTCCTGGAGGTGACTGCGCGGATATTTGCAAAGCTCGCTGATCGCTTCCGGAGTCATCTGCTCCTGTGGCAGCAGGATGGCGGCACCAGCCAGCGACAGGAAGTTCGCGTTGCATGTCTGATGATCGTCCACCGCGTGTGGAAAGGGGATCAGAACACTGGCCACGCCGGTAGCCGCCAGTTCGGCAATGGTCAGCGCACCCGCGCGACAGATCACCAGGTCAGCCCACTCGTACGCTCCGGCCATATCTTCGATGAAGGCAACACAGTGTGCCTGGACCGAAACGGCGACGTAATTCTCCCGTAATTGTGCCAGATGCTTCTCTCCAGCCTGATGCACCACCAAGGGCCGTTGGTCGGCATCGATCAGGGCCAAGCCTTGGGGCACGATTTCATTCAGCGCAACTGCTCCCTGGCTGCCGCCGAGAACCAGTAAGTGCACCGGTGATTCGCGACCGGCAAGACGCTGTGCCGGCGCAGGCAGACGATTCATCTCCGGACGCAGCGGATTGCCGACCCAGACGCCACGCGGCAACGCATTTGGAAAACCGCAGGCGACCCGCCTGGCAAATCTGGCGAGCACCCGGTTGGCCAGGCCGGCGATCGAGTTTTGTTCATGAATGATCAGCGGGTGACCAAGCAAAGCTGCCATCAGGCCACCGGGAAAGCTGACGTAACCGCCCATCCCGAGAATCACATCCGGTCTGACCCTGCGAATCTCGCGCCGTGCCTGCCAGCAGGCGGTCAACAAATGGAATGGCAGCTGCAGTTTCCGCAGCAAGCCCTTGCCGCGCAACGCGGCAAACCGCACCCAGGCCATCTCGTAGCCATGCCCGGGAACGAGTCGAGCTTCCATGCCATCCGGCGCTCCCATCCAGACGACGCGCCAGTCCCGGCTCTTGAGTAGATCGGCCACGGCCAGCGCCGGAAAGACGTGTCCGCCAGTTCCTCCCGCCATGACCAGCAAGGTTCTGTTCATGCCGGAAATCCGCTGGGAGGGGGAGCCGCCAAAGTCGAGACGAACAGGCTACGCGCACTCATACTTTCGCTCCGCGCATCAACTGGCGATTTTCCCAATCGATTCGCAATAGGACCGCCAGCGCCACGCAGTTGGCCAGAATGCCCGAGCCGCCGAAACTCATCAAGGGCAGTGTCAGCCCCTTGGTCGGCAGCAGGCCCATGTTTACCCCCATGTTGATGAAACTCTGCACGCCCAGCCAGACACCAATTCCCTGTGCCACCAGGGCGGAATACAGGCGCTCAAGGGCTACAGCCTGACGACCGATCACGAAAGCGCGCTGGATCAGCAGGCCGAACAAGAGAATGACTACCAACACGCCAACAAAGCCGAGTTCTTCGGCAATCACCGCGAGCAGAAAATCGGTGTGTGCCTCGGGCAGATAGAACAGCTTCTCGACGCTCGCGCCGAGGCCGACACCGAACAGTTCGCCCCGTCCGAAGGCGATCAGGGCATGCGATAGCTGGTAGCCTCGCCCAAAGGCGTCCGCCCATGGATCCATGAAACCAAATATGCGATCACGTCGGTAAGGTGAAAAAATGATCAGTGCGGCAAAAGCGGCGGCCAGCACGAGGATCAGGACCACGAACAGGCGTGCCCGCATCCCCCCGAGGAAAAGAATCCCCATGGCAATCGAAATGACCACCACAAAGGCCCCAAAGTCAGGTTCTTTGAGCAGCAGGATGCCTACCGCGACCATCGCACAGGCCAAGGGCAGGAAGGCCCTCTTCAGGTCATGCATGTGCGGCATCTTACGCGCGGTGTAGTCAGCTGCGTAAAGGACCGCAAACAGCTTCATCAATTCGGACGGCTGCAGATTGACGATCCCGAGCGGAAGCCAGCGGCGTGCTCCATTGACCTCACGGCCAATCCCCGGAATCAGCACCAGCGCCAGCAACACAAAGCCGGCCACAAAGAGCCACGGCGACCAGCGTTGCCAGGTCGATAGCCGGATCTGGAAGGTGATAGCGGCGGCGACCAGCGCGATGATCAGAAAAGCAGCATGTCGCACCAGGAAATAGGCTGGTTGATTGCCGGTCTGGCGGCCGGCCTCGGCCGTCGCCATCGATGCCGAATAGACCATGACCATGCCGATCACCAACAGCATCAAGGTGCTCCACAGCAGCGCCAGGTCGATTTCTGACGGCAGGCGGCGCGGCGAGCCCAGAGTTCCCAACATCAGGCAGCCTCCTTTTCGATGGCCCGCACAGCGGCAATGAATGCTTCAGCGCGATGCGCGTAATCACGATACATGTCCATGCTGGCGCAAGCCGGAGAAAGCAGCACGGCATCACCAATTTGCGTATGCGTGGCGCACCAGCGGACTGCTGCTGCCATGTCGGTGCAATATTGCCAGGGGACCCGGCAATCCTGCAGAGCGGCAGCGATGGCCGGCGCATCGCGTCCGATCAGGGCCGCGGCGCGCGCATGCTGGTCGATGGCGGTCTTCAGGGGCGAAAAGTCCTGGCCCTTGCCGTCGCCGCCCAGGATAATCGCCAGCGGGCGACCCAGGCCCTGAATTGCCGCCAGCGTTGCACCGACATTGGTTCCTTTCGAATCGTCGAAATAGCTGACCCCATTGATTTCGGCAACCCACTCAACGCGATGTGAAAGGCCACCGAAAGCCTTCAGCGCCGGCAACACCGAGCGCGGCTCGATACCGATCGCTGCGCACAAGGCCAGTGCGGCCATCGCATTGGCTGCATTATGGCGCCCAACGAGTTTTAGATCGGCAAGCTTGACGAGTTGCTCGCCGCCGCGCACGATGCAGGCATCCACAAGCCCATAGTCGGAGCGGCGCGTGGGCGGATTGAGACCGAAGGTCACGACCTCGCGCTCGTCGCTGGCTGCCGCCAGGCTGCGCGCATCGTCGCGATTCAGGACCATGACGCCGCCGCCCTGGAAGATGCGCATCTTGCTGTTGGCGTAATCGTCGAGACCGTTGTAGCGGTCGAGATGATCCTCGCTGATGTTGAGCAGGGTTGCCGCCGCCGCCGCCAGCGTCTGTGTCGCTTCAAGCTGAAAACTCGATAGCTCGAGCACCCAGACGACCGGCGGCTCGTTATGGTCAATCGCATGCATCAAAGCGTCCAGTGCCGCCGGGCCAATGTTGCCGGCAACCGCCGTGCTGCGACCAGCGGCACGGCACAAGGCACCGGTCAGTGCGGTGGTGGTGGTCTTGCCATTGCTGCCGGTAATCGCAATCACCTGCGCCTGTGGCGACCACTGGCGCAGGCCGCAGGCAAACAGTTCGATTTCGGAAACCACCGGAACGCCAAGCGCCACCGCTTTTTGAACCAGTGGTTCCTGCCTCGAAACACCGGGAGAAATGGCGATCAGCTCAACCCCGGCAAAGGCTGCCGGCGCAAACTGGCCGGCAAACAAGGTTGCCTCGGGCACGGCCGTTCGCAGGGCAGCGGTTCGCGGTGAAGTCTCGCGACTATCGGCAACGCGCACCACGGCCCCTTGTCGTGCCAGCCACCTGGCCATGGCCAATCCGCTTTCGCCGAGGCCGACGACGAGTGTTCGCTTTCCCCGAAGGTCCATGTCAGCGCAGCTTCAGAGTCGACAAGCCGACCAGCACCAGCATGATGGTGATGATCCAGAAGCGGACGACCACCTGCGTCTCTTTCCAGCCACCGAGTTCGAAATGGTGGTGCAGCGGCGCCATGCGGAAAATCCGCCGACCTCCGCTCCATCTGTAGTAGAGAACCTGGGCAGCCACCGATAGCGTTTCGGCCACAAATATGCCCCCCATGATCGCCAGCACGATCTCCTGGCGGACGATGATGGCCACAGTACCGAGCGCTGCACCCAGTGCCAGGGCGCCGACATCTCCCATGAACACTTCCGCCGGGTAAGCGTTGAACCACAGGAAACCAAGTCCGGCACCCGCCATCGCTCCAAGGAAGATCGCCAGTTCACCCGCGCCCGGGATGTACGGCAGGAACAGGTACTTGGCATAGACGGCGTTACCGGCAACGTAGGCGAAGATGGCCAGGGCGTTGGCGATCATTACAGTCGGCATGATCGCCAGGCCATCGAGACCATCGGTCAGGTTAACGGCATTGCTGGTGCCGACGACGACCAGGTAACTGAGGACAATGAAGCCGAAGATACCGAGTGGATAGGAAACGGTCTTGAAGAAGGGAACGATCAGCTCGAGCTGTGCCGGCCCGCTGGCCGTCAGGCCGAGATAGAGCGCTACTACCAGACCGATAGCCGACTGCCAGATATACTTCCAGCGTGCCGGCAGGCCTCGCGGATTGCGATGCACTACTTTTTGCCAGTCGTCGTACCAGCCGATGCCACCGAAGCCAACGGTCACGATCAGCACCACCCACACGTAACGATTACTGAGGTCGCCCCACAGCAGCGTGGTGATGACAATGGCAATCAAAATCAGAGCTCCGCCCATGGTCGGTGTGCCGGACTTGATCAGATGAGTTTCCGGGCCATCGCGCCGCACCGCCTGGCCGATCTTCTTGGCGGCCAGCCAGCGGATCAAGCGTGGTCCGGCAATGAAGGAAATGATCAGCGCGGTCATTGCAGACAGCACCGTGCGCAGGGTGATATACCCGAACACATTGAAGGCCCGCACGTCCTGTGCCAACCATTGCGTCAACACCAACAGCATTACTCGCCCCCCTCGGGCGCCGGAACGCTGATGGCATTGGCCACCCGTTCCATGCGCATGAAACGCGATCCCTTGACGAGGATGGTGGTCTCCGGGGTGAGTTCGGCAGTCAAGGCTTCGACCAGTTGGTCGACATGCGTGTAGTGCTCTCCACCAGAGCCAAAGTTATGGGCAGCAAGTGCGCTGGCTTCACCCAACGCGAGCAGGCGATCGATTCCCTGGCTCTTGGCGTAACCGCCGATTTCGTCGTGAAACTGGGCGCTCATCTCGCCGATTTCGCCCATGTCGCCGAGCACCAGCACCTTTTTGCCGATCGTCGTCGCAAGTACGTCGATGCCCGCGCGCACTGAGTCGGGGTTGGCGTTATAGGTATCGTCGAGCAGCACCGAGTCATGCAGGGCAAGGCGTCGCTGCAGCCGTCCCTTGAGGCCGCGGAAGTTGGTCAGTCCGGCCTGTACTGCTTCCAGCGAGACGCCGGCCGCCAGACAGGCCGTGGCCGCAGCGAGGGCATTGCGCGCATTGTGCTGGCCCGGCAGCGCTAGCAGGACTTCGAACCGACCCTGCGGAGCGCAGACGTTGAGGCGATTTTCGAGACCATGCAGGGTGGATGTGCCAGTCACATCAGCCGCCTGCTCAAAGCCGAAAGTCATCACTCCGAGCCCACGACTCTGGGCACGCCACAAATCGGCCCAAAGGTCGTCGGCATTGAAGACGGCAATGCCATTTTCATCAAGACCACTGTAGATACTGCCCTTTTCGCTGGCTATCGCCTCCAGCGAGCCCATTCCGGCAAGATGGGCGCGCTGGGCATTGGTCACCAAGGCAACCGTGGGACGGGCGATGCCCGCCAGATAAGCGATTTCACCGGGATGATTCATGCCCATCTCGATGATCGCCGCGCGATGGGTGGAGTTTAGCCTGAGCAGTGTCAAGGGCAGGCCGATGTCGTTGTTGTAATTACCCTGCGTAGACAATACTGCCTCGGCAAAAGCCACCTTGAGGATGCTGGCAATCATCTCCTTGGTTGTGCTCTTGCCATTGCTGCCGGTTACGGCGAGCAGCGGCAGTTTGAAACGACTCCGCCAATCGGCCGCCAGGGCACCTAGCGATAGCCGGGTCTCGGTCACCTGCAACAGTGGCAAACCCAGCGCACGCAAGTTCTCGCCCGCGTCTGCAGCAACGACCGCGGCGACCGCGCCACGCATCTGGGCTGCCGCCACGTATTCGTGACCATCGAAGTTCTCGCCGCGCAGCGCAACGAAAAGCTCGCCGGCAGCAATGCTACGGCTGTCGGTCGATACACCGCAGAAGGTCACGTTGTCGCCGATCAGTCTGGCAGCCGTGGCACGTGCCGCAGCGAGGAGATCCATCATCGTGCCATCTCCCGGCGAGCAGCGAGGGCAGCATGCGCCTCTGCAGCATCCGAAAACGGCCGGCGCACACCAGCGATCTCCTGATAGGACTCGTGTCCCTTGCCGGCAATCAACACCACCTCGGCCGGATGAGCCAGGAGAATGGTGCGGCGAATCGACTCGGCGCGATCGGCGATGATTTCAGCACCGGTGGCAGCGACGCGGATATCGTCAAGAATGGCCTGTGGATCCTCAGCGCGCGGATTGTCACTGGTCAGCACCACGCGGTCGGCATGGCGGACAGCAACTTCTCCCATCAACGACCGCTTGCCGCGATCCCGATCACCACCACAGCCGAAAATGACGGTCAGACCAGCACCTCGGGCAATGGCCATCGGACGGAGCGCGAGCAAGGCGCTTTTCAGGGCATCCGGGGTATGGGCGTAATCGACGATGACCAAGGGTTCGTTGCCACTGCCAATCTTCTCGAGACGACCAGCCGGCGATTTCAGGGAGGCAAGACGCTCGGCGACCGCTTGCGGAGTCAGGCCAGCGTCAAGCAACACCGCCGCCACGGCGAGCAGGTTGGAGACGTTATAACGGCCGAGCAGGCCGGTCTCGACCAGGGCGCGACCGCTTGGGGTGCAAAGCCGGAAACGAAGACCGTCGATGGTTTCTTCGACGTTCTCGGCGCGGATCGTTCCCTGCCGGTCGTAGGGCAGGTCCTGTTGGGTGTAGCCAACCACCTTGGTCGCCGTACTCAGCGCGGCCAGTTCACGCCCGTAGGGATCGTCAAGATTGCTGACCGCCAGACGCAGGCGCGGCCAGGTGAACAATCTGGCCTTGGACTCTGCGTAGTCCGCCATCGTGCCATGGTAGTCGAGGTGATCGCGCGTCAGATTGGTGAACACCGCGACGTCAACACGGGCACCGTCGAGACGTCCTTCGGCAATGCCGATCGAACTCGCTTCGAGCGCGCAGGCTTGCGCTCCAGCATCGGCATAATCGGCCAGGCAGCGCATCAGCGTGGTCGCTTCGGGTGTCGTGAAACCGGTCTCGACCAGTTCACCGGGCAAACCCGCACCCAGCGTGCCGATGATCGCGCAGCGGCGCGGGTGGCTGGCGCCGATCCACTGGGTGACGCTGGTTTTGCCGTTGGTGCCGGTGACCGCAAGCAGTGACAGGCGCTCACTCGGATGCCCGTAGATGGCATGCGCCAGCGGTCCGCAAAGCGCGCGCAGCCCGATGATCGGCAGATTGGCAATCCGCCAGGCGCTGTTCCAGACAAAATTAGCCGTGCCGGTGGTCGTCGCCTCCCAGAAGACCGCAGCAGCGCCGTTGGCGATGGCCTCGGCGATGTAACGGCGGCCGTCGGCAAGATCGCCGGGATAGGCCAGAAACAGGTCGCCGGGAAGAACCTGACGGCTGTCATCCGTGACACGATCCGGTACGACGCCGAGCGTTGCCAGCCGCGCCAAGCTTGCGCTGGCCTCGTCCCTGTGTGTGAGAGTCGCCTGTGTGCTCACAGCCTGGCCTTGGGTGTCGGCGCTTTCGGGCTTTGCGCGACGACCAGTGGTACGTCCGGCGTAATGCCGAGCGTTCGCAAGGAACTGCCCATTACTGTGGCAAACACCGGTGCTGCGACATCACCGCCATAGTGTTTGCCGGCGCTAGGCTCATCGATCATCACCGCGACAATCAATCGTGGATCAGACGCCGGGGCAAGGCCGACGAAAGACGAGACGTACTTGTTCGCATAGCGCCCTCCTACGAGCTTGTGCGCAGTGCCCGTTTTGCCGGCCACGCGATAGCCGGGAATCTGCGCCTTGGGCGCCGTTCCGCCTGGCAGGACGGCCATTTCGAGCATACTGCGGACTTCACGGGCGGTCTTGGGGCTGAATACGGACACGCCGCTGGGCGTAGACGACTCAACCTGGGTCAGCGAGAGTGGCAGCACATCACCGTCGCGCGCAAAAGCCGTATAAGCGCGTGCCAGCTGGATCAGGGACACCGAAATGCCATGCCCATAAGCCATCGTTGCCTGTTCGATTGGCCGCCAGTTCTTCCATGGACGCACCCGGCCACTCACTTCGCCAGGAAAGCCCAGGCGTGGCACCTGACCAAAACCGACATCATCGAACATCTGCCACATTTTCTGCGGCGGCAGCATGGCCGCAATCTTGGCAGCACCGACGTTGGAGGATTTCTGTATGACTTCGGCGACACTCAGCGCACCGTGGGGATGCGCATCGGAAATCGTTGCATTGCCAATGGTCAGGCGTCCTGGTGCACAGTTGATGATCGTATCGGAACGGACCTTGCCCGCCTCAATTCCCAAGGCGATAGTGAAAGGCTTGAGTGTCGAACCAGGCTCGAAGGTATCGGTCACCGCACGATTGCGCAACTGGCTACCGGACAGACCTTCTCGATTGTTCGGGTTATAGGTAGGCCAGTTGGCCAAAGCGAGGATCTCACCTGTCCTGACATCGAGCACGACGACGCCGCCGGCCTTGGCGTTATTGTCGGCAATCGCCTGCTTCAGATGGCTGTAGGCCAGATACTGAATCTTCGAATCGAGTGCTAGACGAATTTCCTTGCCATCCTGTGGCGGTTTGATCGAGCCGACGTCCTCGACGATCTGGCCGCGGCGATCCTTGATGACGCTACGGCTACCGGGCTGTCCCAGCAATTGCCGATGAAACGCCAGTTCAACGCCTTCGAGCCCCTTGTCGTCAACGCCGGTGAAGCCGACCATGTGGGCGGTCATTTCACCAGTCGGATAGAAACGGCGGTACTCTTTGTCCTGGCCGATGCCAGGCAACTTGAGCGCTGCCACCTGGTCGGCCACGGCCGGTGGGATCTGACGGCGAAGAAAAACGAAGGTCTTGTCGGTGTTCAGTTTTTGGGTCAGTTGCTTGACATCGGTCTCCAGCAGAGCCGCCAATTGCCTCGCCTGCACAGGTGTCAGCGTCGTTGCTGGAGGGATCGCCCAGATCGACTTCATCGGCGTCGAAATGGCCAGGACGTCCCCGTGCCGATCGGCAATCCGCCCGCGAGAAGCACTGATTTCGATATCGCGCCGGTAGCGAGATTCTCCCTTTTCCTGCAGAAAATCGGTGTTCAGGGTCTGCAGATAGAACGCTCGCCCGATCAGCACACCAAACGAACCCAGGATCAGTAGGGCCATCAGGCGCGAGCGCCAAGGTGGCAGGCGCATCTGCAACAATGGGCATTCGGCGAACTTGTGCGCCACTTGACCTTTGAAACGCATCATTGCGGTAAGCCTCCGGTGGGGGTCGCGGTAATCACGTGGCCCGTTTCCGGCGCACGCATCTTCAGCTTTTCGCGAGCAATTTTCTCGATCCGTGGCGCCGTTCCCCAAGTCGAGAGTTCCAGTTGCAACTGCCCGAACTCGACCTCGAGTTGCCGGGCGTGCTCCTGCTCGGCCTCCAGCGCCTGAAAAATCTTGCGGGCCTTGTGCTGTGAAGTCACCACGGCTAGGCTGCAGATCACCACTGCCAGCAACAGGAAAATATTCAGGCGGACCATTTCAGGCAGCCTCTCTGGCCCTGGCCAGTTTCTCGGCGACGCGCATCACCGCGCTACGCGCCCGTGGATTCGCAGCAACTTCCGCCGCACTCGCCCTCCGCGGTTTGCCAACCAGGCGCAGTTCCGGCTGCGGCAGTTCAGCGGCACGCAAGGGCAATTTCCTGGGCAAGCGGTCGGGTGCCGCTTGGTCACGCATGAAGTGCTTGACGATCCGGTCTTCGAGTGAGTGAAAACTGATCACTACCAGGCGGCCTCCTTGTTTCAAGACGGTCATGGCCTCAGGCAGCACTAGCGCGAGCTGTTGGAGCTCTTGATTGATATGAATCCGTAGAGCTTGAAAGGTACGCGTCGCCGCGTCCTGCCCGGGCTCGCGGGGCCACACGGTCGCGCGTACAAGGGCGGCAAGCTCCCCCGTGGTTGTAAGCGGCCGCTCTCCCCGAGCAGCCACAATCTTCTTTGCAATCTGGAAAGCAAACCGTTCTTCACCATAAT
>WBZL01000062.1_pt3 | contig 51770 bp, 42 predicted proteins | sample 5204291 | NCBI WGS metagenome assembly WBZL01 (sample SAMN12344345, study PRJNA552823) | activated sludge metagenome | biome: Activated sludge suspended growth; feature: Nitrification reactor; material: Wastewater; isolation source: activated sludge from nitrification reactor of wastewater... | reverse complement strand
CGTAAATGTTCTGCACTTTCAGGATGACGATCCCGACGCTGTTCAGCAATATGGCAAAGACGAAATAGTTGAGGTAGAGGGAAACCTTGATGGCGTTGGCTTTCATACGTTTTGTTCAATTAGGTGTTGAAAGCCCTAAGGTAATAAAGATTCCGGTTTCTCTCACCCTCTCACCTTCTCACCCTCTCACCCTCTCACCCTCTCTCTCTCACCCTCTCACCCTCTCACCCTCTCTCTCTCTCTCCCTCTCCCTCCCTCTCCCCCTATTCCCGCTCCCGCTCATTCTTCTCCTTCGGCCGCGTCTCCTCTTTCAGCAGCGTACCCCGTTCCAGGTACTCCTTCAACTCCTCCTTTCGTTTGGCTTCGAGCGAATCCACCAGATTTTTGACCTCCAGCGGGCTTTGATTCAAACTGCGGTGCCAGGTGATCATGATGAACAGGGCCATATCATCGGGATGATGGAGGCCCAGTTTGCGCAGGAATTCGCTGAGGCGGGACCCCTCGTAAAAACTCCAGTTGGTGGTGATCCAGCGGCCCAGGCTGAAAAACAGGCGGTGGGTAGCCTCTTCCTCCGGGGCATTCCGGTATTTTTCCCGGGACGATTTTTCAGTCAGCCGGTTCAATTCCAGGAATGCCTCCGTCAGGTCCTTGGGGATATAAACCCCGTCCAGGTTTTCCTGCCGGATGCGCCAGGCGTAAGCTTTATCAAATTCCGATTCCGTTTCAGCGGGTTTGCCCAATTGCTGGGCGGACAGGCCGGTTGCCATGAGCATAGCAAGGGATAGCAGGGTAGTGTACTTCTTCATTGTTGATAGCCTCTTTTCCTTTCAGGATTTTGTGATCTCATATTAACGCAAAAAGTTTCCCAACTTGTATTTTCAGGCACAAATGGTAATTAGTGGTAAGTCGTAACGGCCCTTTCGCGTATAAAAACCCAGGCTTCTTCTACCTGTACGCTTCAAATTGATCCTGTCGGAAGTCGTTTTCGGGCTAGGCCGGATTTTTAAGTCATAAAGTCCATCCTATTGCCAAACCATTCTGGTTCGGCTCGTATCTTACCACAACTTGTCCCGCAAGGCGGGATCAGACACATGAGTTCACATAAGTTTTTCATTGCGATTGCGCTTTTGCGCAACCGCAATCGGCTCTTCTTATGTGTTCTTATGATTCTGATGTGGTTAAAAAATTTGAACAATGGTTTTGAAAAAACGATTGTTCATTCAAAATTGCGTTGTAATCAATTATAAAGGCTTCCCCGCTGTTTATTTTGTCCAGTAGGTTACTCCGGGAAATTCCATTTTGATTTAATTTTGCAATAGCCTTAGCCACTAGGAAGTCGTTTTTTTCTTACACGAAAGTTCCGTCGTTGCAGGGATGCTGCAAGTGGCGATCCTAACGGACCGCTAGCCCAAACAGGAAAAAAGAGGATATTACGAATGCAAATCGGAAAAGCCTCCCACGCAATGGACGCCCAACCAACAAACAATCACAAACCCAAATATCAACAATAACCCCCAACAAAACCAACCACTCCCCGCCGATACCTGTACGTTCCCTAATTGGCTCAAATAATTTTTTTTCAAATGTACTTTTGAGGAAAATAACCGCGTTTATACCCCAAAAGCGGCTGTAATTTTCCGATATAACAACCAAGCCGCCTGTAGTTCACGTTTCTTGTTATAACCCTCATCGGCCCTGACGAAGCCGGATCAGCAGATCGCCCGTTCCCGTTTTGGGAAACCTAACCGAAGAACAGGTAGGGTAGCGTGATCCGCTCCGTTCGAGCCGGGCCAGACCAATTTGAGACTATCTTTTTCCAACCCAAGTTGAATAGCGCCCCTTTGGGGTGAATCAGGCCGGTGCATCCGTATTCGGACCGGGCTAAACAGACGTATGCGTCCAGCTTCATCCCCTGGGCCGTAACGATCGCGCTGTTTAATCCAGTGTGAATATCGGTTTCCATCGCAAAACACAGCAAAAAGGGCATGGGATCTTTCTTCCCCGCTGCAGGGCATCCGGCCTTTCCTTTGACGACCTAATCATGAAATGACAACACATCAGACCATGGACTGCCTATGGAAGGCATTCCCTGTGTTTGGCTTGCTGAGCAGGTGACCTGCCCGGCACAAGACTGGTTTTTACCTTTTGCAAGAGGATTGAATACACCCTATGATTTTTTTCATCTGAAAACCGATTTTACATCATGAGAACCGTTTTTACATTCCTGTTACTGGGCATGGCATGCCTTGTAACGGCTCAGACATCCATCCCCCTCGCGCCTTCTGAAATGGTAACCCAACGCAAACTGAACGGAGAGACTTTTGAAACCGTATCCTTATTCAAATTACCCGAACCGGGCCAGGCCAGAAACAACCGGGCCCCCGAAGGCATCCGCGATTTCCAGTACCTGGACCTGGATGAGGAAGCGTTGCAAAAACTGATCTTCGAAGAACCGGAACAACTGACGCTGACCCTTCCCGGCGCCTCCCGGTTCCCGATAGAGGTCGAACTGGTCAAGGTCCAACCGTTCACCCATGATTTCACGGTCATGCTGGCCAGCACCAACGCGCCCGCAGCAGCCTGGGAGTCGGGCGTTCATTACCGCGGCCGGATCAAGGGGAAAAACGGCTCGGTTGCAGCCGTCAGCCTGTTTGAAAACCAGGTCATGGGCCTCTTCAGCGCTGCCGATCAGGGCAACCTGGTCCTCGGCCCCATGGGCGACGACCCAAAAACCGAACAATATTTGCTCTACAACGATGCCGACGCACTCATGGGATTTGTCTGTGCAACCCCCGATGAAGGCCCCGGCTACCATCGCTCGGAATTGGAATGGTCGGGCGACGGCCGGGGCCCCGGGGATTGTGTCCGCATTTACTTTGAAGTGGACCACGATATTTTTCTCAATAAAGGCGGCACCACCCCGACCGTGAATTACGTAACCGGCCTGTTCAATCAGGCAGCAGCGCTATACGCGAATGAAAACGTCAATGTCACCATTTCCCAGATCTACGTATGGGATACGAACAGCCCCTACAGCGGCAGCAGCAGCGGCACACTGCTCAACCAGTTTCAGAACTACCGGACCAGCTTCAACGGCGACCTGGGCCAGTTGCTGTCCTACCAGGCCAGCGGCGGTATCGCGGTGCTCAACGGACTTTGTCACCCCTATACCTACGCGCGCCTGAGTTTTGCCAGCATCAATCCGACCTATAATACCGTGCCGACCTACTCGTTCAGCGTCCTGGTCGTAACCCACGAACTGGGCCACCTGCTGGGGTCGCACCATACCCACGCCTGCGTCTGGAACGGCAACAACACCGCCATCGACGGTTGCGCGGGCTTCACGGAAGGCAATTGCGGCAACCCGGGCATCCCCTCCGGCGGCGGCACCATTATGTCCTATTGCCATATCACCAGCGCCGGCATCAACCTCAGCCTCGGATTCGGGGTGCAGCCCGGTAATGTGATCCGCAATAAGGTCGCCAATGCCACTTGTACCCAGGCTTGTTCCTCAGGTGGCGGCGGAAGCGGCGGAAGCGGCGGTTCTGGCGGCGGCACAGGCGGCGGTTCAGGCGGCTCCGGTGGCGGAAGCTCCAGCTCCTGTTCCGGAAATGAAGTGCTCCTGACCCTTGTGCTGGACAATTACGGCCCGGAAACAACATGGCAACTGCTCAACAGCCAGGGATCAACGCTGGAATCCGGAGGGCCTTATGCCAAAGGATTGGCGGGCACCATCGTCAAGGATACCTTCTGCCTGCCCAACGGCTGTTATACCTTCAAGATCAGGGATGCCTACGGCGACGGGATCTGCTGCCAGTATGGCCAGGGATCTTATACCCTCCGCACGACATCCGGACAAACCATCGCTACGGGCGGCTCCTTCACGACGGAGAAATCGGAGCAGTTCTGCGTGCCTTACCAGCAGGGCGGCGGCAACAACGATTGTGTCGCCATCAATTTCAATGAGCACCCCATTTTGTCCTATGGTTCCGGCCAGGACGCGGGCACCTACCAATTGCTCAACGGCGGTACAGTGCTGAAATTGCAGAACAACGCCTGGAAGGCCATCGCCATGGATTACAACATCACCCAGAATACGATCCTGGAATTCGATTTCAGCTCGACGATCGAGGGTGAAATCCACGGCATCGGTTTTGACGACAACAATACCATTTCGTACAACCTGACCTTCAAAGTGCACGGTACGCAGGCCTGGGGCATACTCGATTACGACAATTATCCCGGCGGCGCCATCTGGAAACACTATATGATCCCCGTCGGTCAATATTATTACGGGCAGGCCGACCGGTTGTTCTTTGCCGCCGACCACGACGTGAACCCGGGTAACGGCAACTCCATGTTCCGCAACGTCAAAATCTACGAACTCGGCGGATGCGCAGGCAATATTCCCGAGGGACAGGCCGGCCTGAACCCGGATATCAACGACGGATACAACGGAAAATCCAGGTTGTCGGCGTACCCGAGCCCGGCTACGGATGTCCTCCAGGTCAGCTTTCAAAGCCCGTCGGCCGGCAACGGCGTCCTCCGGATCCTGGACCTGAGCGGCCGGCCGGTTCGCGAATTGCCCTGGCCGTTGGATCAAGGCCGGAATGCCCGCGAGATTCGCCTGGAAAACCTGGCGCCCGGCGCTTATCTCATCCAGGTGGACGACGGCGCCGAGAAATTGAATCAACGTTTTATCATCGCAAAATAAAGTACCGCTTTCCGCGGACGGCGCGGTGAAGATCGTCCGCAATCACAAAAGAGCTATTTAACTGGGGTTTCATCTTGAGGGGCTTCGCAGACAGCGGAGCCCTTTTTTAATGTAAAATGTAGAAGGGTTAATGTAAAATGTAAAGGTGGTAATGCAAAAGTTAAAAGTTAAAGGCTGAGGCCGTATTCGCGGAGGATGCCCCGGGCCAGCGCCGTTTTGTGCACTTCATCCGGGCCGTCGTAAATGCGGGCGCCCCGTTCTTCGCGGTAATAATACGAGAGGATGGAATCGTCCGTGATGCCCAACGCGCCGTGGACCTGGATGGCGCGGTCGACCACCTTTTGCAGGATGTTGGCGACAAAGAATTTGATGGCGGAAATTTCGTGACGGGCCGCTTTTTGTCCCTGTTCCTGTATTTTGGCCGCCGCATGCAGGACCATCAACCGGGCGGCGTCGATCTCCGCGCGGCTGTCAGCGATCATCGACTGGACCAGCTGCTTGTTCCCCAGCGGTTCTCCGTCACCGACCTCACGGCTGACGGCGCGCCGGCACATCAGGTCGAATGCCCGCTCGCAAATGCCGATCCAGCGCATGCAATGGTGGATGCGCCCGGGGCCCAGCCGTTCCTGCGCCATGCTGAAACCTGCGCCTTCTTCGCCCAGCCGGTAAGAGACCGGTACGCGCGCCTCATCATAACGGATCTCCGCATGACTATGCCAGCCCTCACCCGCATGGCCCATCACCGGGATGTTGCGCACCAGGTTGAAGCCGGGATTGCTGCACGGCACAATGACCATACTGGCCTTTCGGTATGGATTTTCCGCATCCGGGTCCGTTACCGCCATGACAATGGCAAATGCCGCGCCGTCGGCAGACGATGTAAACCATTTATGCCCTTTGATTACGTAATGATCGCCGTCCCTGACCGCCCGGGTAGCCAAACGGACCGGATTTGACCCCGCCATGCCGGGCTCGGTCATGCTGAAACAGGAACGGATCTCGCCTTTGAGCAACGGCTCCAGAAATTCTTCTCTGATCCCGGGGCTGCCGTATTTCAGCAACAACTCGATATTGCCCGCATCCGGCGCCTGGCAGTTGAAGACGAAATGCCCGAACGGGGTACCGCCCATGAGCGCGCCGAGTTGGGCCACTTCGGTCAGACTGAGCCCGGGGCCGCCGTCCGCTTCAGATAAATAGGCATTCCACCCGCCGGTTTCCATGGCCTTTTCACGCAATCCGCGCAATTCGATCTCCACTTCCCGAAAGGGCTTTTTCAGCCACCGCTGTTCGTTGGGATATACCTCGGTTTTTAGAAAGGCTTCTACCTTTTCCGAAAGCGCACTCAGCCGGTTCGTTGAGAAAATAGCGGACATGGAAAGTGATTTTTGAATTGATTCGATTGTTTTAATTATGTCGAATAATCCGATTACGAGAACCAGCCTATGAACGCCCAAAATCGGCTCAATCGAATCAATCGGCTCAATCGGCTCAATTTCCTGGTTCAAGAAAACAACGTATACAAAAACGCCACCACCGTAGCGATGAACCCCATCATAAAGATATTGTAGGAGATGGTCAGGTACTTGTATTTCTTGTCCAGCACGCGGCCGAGGTAATACATATCGCGGGTCATATTGCCGTAGAGCAACTGGTCGTCGCGGAACATGGCATCCATGGCCTCTTCGTACTGATCGAGGTCGAGATTGACAAAATTGCCGAAGAACACGATATTTTTCCGGATCTCCTCCTTGCTCTTCCCTTCGTGGTTCAGCGAGGTGATCTTGGGCCGGGCGGAGAGTACCGCAAAGGTGAGCGAAGCCAACCCGGATACGAGAAAGATGATCACGGGCAGGAGAATCTCAGGGTTGGTCTCGCCGATATTTCGATACGATATCAGGGTAATGAGGACCGATATCAGGATGGAGTTGACGCTGATCATGATATTGGCCTTGTTGTCGGCAATGGCGCTCAGGTTGATATGGGTCCGGTAATTGGTCCGGAAAAAGGTCTGGACGCCGCGCATGGGCGTATCGCCTTCCGGCTCAAGTTCCTTGAAGATATCGCTGTCCTCATCGGAACCGATATGCTCGCCCGGATTGTTGCGCAGCCATTTTTCCATTTGGGTCTTTTGCCGCAGGATATGTCTGGCTACGAGCGGCTCGCAGGTCATGCGGGCAAAGGGTGTGTAAAACCGGACGCTGAGGAGGTTTTGCAACTGGCGCTGGCCCCACTCCAGCCGCGTGGTCCGTACGTCGCCCATCAGCTCCTGTTCCAGCCGCAGCATGGGGCTTGATTCCTCAAACTGCTCGCTGTACAACGTGGCGTTCCAGGCGTCGGCGCAAACTTTTTCCGTTTCCGTTGCGGGTGTGCCGCCTTCCAGTGCAAGCTGTATCCCTCTGATGACGGCATCTTTGATCTCTTCCGCAACCGGATAATGGGCAAAAAAACGCCTGGCCGTATCCATACTGCCCGCCGCGGGGTTTCTGTACTGGTATAGAAACCCGGTCGGGGTCAGCCAGGCTGCCGCGACCGCCGCCGACAATTGCGGAGCTTCCAGACCGGCTTCCGCGCCGATCTGGGCCGCTTTGGCGCTTAGTCGCCGGGCCAGGTGGAGGTTGTGGAAAACCAGCCGCCCGTCGCGCCGGGATTCGTAGAATTCCCAGACAAATTGCTCGACAGCTGCCGCCAGTTTGGTTTCGGTTTGATCCATGGTTCAGGCGTTCAGAAACAATCCCAGTAATACATCACCCGGGAAAAATTCAGGTCCTTGAGGTCCTGCTCGCTGATAAAGAACTTTGCGGTGCCCATGTCGCCCCACATGCACTCCATCTCGGCGTCGGTGTCCATCTGGAACAACAGCACCAGGTTGTCTTCGGCCCGCCGGGGGTCCTGTTGTGCGAAATGGGCGTAGCCGCCGACCTTGTGGCCTTCCGAAGAGACCTCGTGGGCGTACCATTCGAAAATTTCCCATTGCGCCTCGCCGAACCCGGCGAAAAAACCTTCGCCGAAATGCAGCGGGAAATGGTAATCGCTGACAGAAACGCATTCCTCGCCCAGGTGGAATTCCATGCCGAAGCTTTGGCCCGGATAAACGGGCAGGTCTTCGAATGAGCGCAGGAACGAGAAGTCCGCCGTCAGCTTAGCCGGATCTTCGATGACTTCCGGGAAATAGAGCACCCGGAAATAGTCCTGTTTGAACAGGTCCGTTTCGCTCAGGCCGTAGAGGTCGTCGTCGTTGATGTAGAATTGGAGAATGCCTTTGGATGGGAACGGCGACAGGGGCGGCATCTCCGCAAAATTGATCTGTGCCAGGAAGAAGAGTTGCTGCCCTTCGGGTGAAACCGGCCATGCCGTGTCTTTGGGCAGGTAGGGGTTGCCGCCGAAACGGCTTTTCCATGGTCGTTCGGGGGCGCCTTCTGCGGGGATGATTTCGATGAAAGATCGCTTGGTTTCCAGAATTTTATCCTTTACAGGTTCCAACAATTCCGGTAATTCATTAATCCATTCCATGCGGTTAAATTAGCTTAATTTGTTTAAATGGGCATAAAATTTTTGGATTGCAGGGCTCAAGGCAGCGACAGGGCCTCCAACAGCGGGTCGAGCTCGTCAAAGGACTTGAAGCCGGTTTTTTCTTCCGATCCGCCCCGGATGCTGAGCCCCTGAGCGGGGAGTTGGCTGAGCGCCTCCAGCGCGTCATCCGGCGACATGGCCAACCCCAGCAGGACCGGATAATGCTCGCAGATCCCCTGTAAAACTTCCGGCCCGAAAGGATGCCCGTTGCGGATATCCTGCCAGGAAATGCCGGCTTTATCAAAATTCAGCAAAAAATACCGGACGAACGCGGCATTCTGATCCATCAGGATCTGCAGGTCCCGGCCGTTGAATGGCAGGTCGGGTACGATCTCCTGAAATACCTGGGCTTCCCGCGACAGGGCCATGATCGTTGCGGAAGAGGCGAACATGCCCATCTGGACGCCGTCGGGCCGGATGAGGTCAAGCGCCGGCCGGATCTCATCCAGATCTTCGATCCCGAATTCGGCGACGATCTCAACCCCGTCGACCCATTCCCGGATCTCCGCTGCGGTTTGCGGCGGGCAATAATCCGCATCGCCGGCCGACAGGTTGAACCCCAGCCAATTCACCTCAAAGGCGGCAAAATACCGGGCATCCGTGAGGTTGGAAAGCGAACTTGCCTTAACTTTGGTCTTGAGCATGGTTTTCAGGTTTCCAGGCTGCAAAAGTAAGTTTTTAATCATACTCACAAATGGCATTCAACAAATCGCAAAAGGAAAACCCCGGCCAGCCCACCTATTATGACTGGGTTTTTGCCGTGGTCCGTCAGGTGCCCCGCGGCCGGATCACCACCTATGGCGCCATTGCCGATTACCTCGCCCTCGGCGCTGCCCGGATGGTCGGTTGGGCCCTCAATCAAAGCTTCCTCAACGACGGCGTACCCGCCCACCGCGTACTCAACCGCAAGGGAGAGCTCAGCGGCCGGAACCATTTCCAGACGCCTACCCTCATGCAGGAACTCCTCGAACAGGAAGGGGTTGAAGTGGAAGACAACCGGGTCAAAGACTTTGACCGCCATTTCTGGAGCCCCGCCGAGCACCTGGGAGAGGATTTTTCGATTGAAGGGTGGGAGAGTTGAATGGTTATACGGTTGGGCGTCCGTTGTAGCTTCAACTTCGCTCAGCTACCGGACTGTCCCATAGACCAACGTTGGATTGACGATTACATGATTGTTGATTTTTGATGTGAAGCGTCCGTTGTTCAGTCGGGCTGTCGCCGTTGTCATAAAACCCGTTCGCGAGCGTCTCCGACGCAATGCGGCTACATCCAAGTCTCCGACTTGACCCGGCCGCAAAAACCGCCGCATTGACGAAAAAAATAATTAATTTTGATGCAACCCCGGAATCCTCCTCTTGTCTTTGTGAATTGAAGGATAAAACGCTGGCTGAAATCAAATTTTTCACCTAAAAAATCGCGAGCCAATGGCCCTTGCCGGCTCTTTGAAACCCGACTATGTAAAATTGGACTACGCCAACACCCATCGGGATATCGTCGAACAGTGCAAACGGGGTAGCCGCAAAGCGCAGTTCGAGCTGTACAGGCTCTATGCTAAGGCCATGTACAACGTATGTATTCGGATGGTGGGCAATGAACAGGACGCAGAAGACCTGCTCCAGGGTTCATTCGTTGATGTGTACGCCCATTTGGAAACCTTCCGCTACCAGTCGACCATAGGGGCCTGGATCAAGCGGATAGTGGTCAATAATTGCATTAACTTTTTGAAACGCCGCCGCCTCGAGATCGAAGAATTCGTGCCCTTTCAGCACGATAAGGAAGAAGAGGAAGAACAGGATCCGCCGGCAGGTCTCACGGTGGACGCAGTCAGACAGGCCCTTTTTTATCTGCCTGACGGCTACAGGGTGGTGTTTTCATTATACGCCATGGAAGGATACGATCACCAGGAAATTGCAGACGTCCTGGGCATCACGGAAGCGACCTCCAAGTCCCAATACAGCAGGGCAAGGCGCAAATTGAAAGAGATTTTGATTGAAAAACGCTTGATAAATTATTTTTAACCATGCAGCAAGATCGTTTGGAACAATTCATTTGGTCTAATCGGGAAGCTTTTGACGATGCGTCGCCGGGCTTGCGGGTATGGGCTCAACTGGAGCGGCAGCTGGACGCCGGGCATAAACGCCGGTTCTCTCCGCGATCCCTGTTGAAGTACGCCGCCGCTGTCCTGCTGCTGCTCACAGCAGGCGCCGCAATCGGGTTTTATCTGAATAATCCCAAAAATCAGGAACAACCATTGACGGCTTCCGGGTCGGAACTCAGCGACCTCGAAAATTACTACAACCAGCAGGTCGACCAGAAATTTGCCCAATTGGCCAAATACAATTACGACCCCACCATCAAAGCCGATCTCGACCAGATCGACCAGGCTATGCTGGAACTGAAACAGGAACTCTCGGTCGCCCCGAAAGGAAAGGAAAAGGAAATCATCCAGCGGCTGATCAAAAGCTACCAGTTGAAGATCCAGATCCTGGAGAAAATGCTGGATTTTGTTCAACCGGACGAACCGTCCAATGAAACCATAGCAACCAATGAAGTCAGTATTTAAAATCATACTCGCTTTGTTTCTGGTTTCGCTCTGCTTTTCCATGTCGCCGCCTGCATGGCAGGAATTTTCTCAAACCATCAAAAAAGAATTCGAGATTTCCCCGGACGGGACAACCAGCATCTCCAATAAATACGGTAAAGTAGACGTAAAAACCTGGAACAACAACCGGGTCAGAATAGAGGTCAAGATCGTGGTCAATACCACCAGCGAAGACCTGGCCCACTCCGTCTTTCAACGGATCGGGGTCGATTTCAAGAACGCCCCTTCCCGCGTGGAAGCCTCCACCAATATCGAACCGGAGAAAAAATCCTGGTGGGGCTGGAATTCGGGCAAGGCAGACTACAGCATCAATTATCAGGTGTACATGCCGCCGTCCAACCGGTTGGAAGTCGACGCCAAATACTGCGATGTATCAGTGGGTGAACTCAACAACGGCGCGTCGGTCAATGTCAAATACGGCTCCTTTGAAATGGACGGCCTCAAAGGCGACGCCCTGATCGAACTGGCCTACGGCAAAGGTAAGCTCGCAAAGGCCGGCGACGTCAGCGCCACCGTCAGCAACGGCACCCTCTCGATCGGACAATGCCGGGATATTGCCCTGAACTCCAAGTACTCGGTCGTTAATCTGGAGAATACCGGCGAGATCCGGTGCGAAACCCGCTTTGATACCTACAAGGTCGGCCAGGCTAAAGTGATCCGCAACCTGGGCAAATACGATAACCTGAGCATCAAATCGGCATCCGAAATTTACGTGAATTCCAAAAATACCGAGTGCCGCTTTGATAAGGTCGCCGGCGTACTCGACGCCAATATCTCTTACGGCAATATCTACGTCGGCGAGATGTCAAAAAGCTTTTCTTCAGTAGATCTGCTCGGCGATTATACCGACATTTCGATCGGATTGCCCAAAGGGACTCCCTACGTGCTGGATGCCAGCGCCAATTACGCAGGGATCGGTTATCCCAAAATGATGACCGTCACCTACGAAAAGGAACAAATGACCTCCCATGAGGTGAAAGGATACGCCGGCAGCAACAACGGCAGCCTGATCAAAGCCCGCTTGCGTTACGGCGCACTGAAGATCCGGGAAGAATGAGACTTTTTAGTCATATATATTGTAAGTCACAAGTCGTAAGACGCTTGCAACATCCACTTACAACTTACAACTTACGACTTACGACTTACAACTTACGACTTACAACTTATGACTTACGACTTACAACTTATGACTTACGACTTACAACTTACAACTAAAAAAATAATCACCACAGGACGCAAACCTTTACCCAACGGGGTAAACCGCGCCCGCACTGTTTTGCAATACTAGTCCAATTTATCACTTACGGCTGTTTAGCCACTTTGGTAACTTTTTTTTCGCCAAAGTGGCTTTTTTTTTAACTTGCCCATAAAAACATGAAGATCCAATTCTGCGGGGCGGCCAGAGAAGTCACCGGAAGCGCTCACCTCGTAACGCTCGACAACGGATTCAAAGTTTTGCTGGATTGCGGGATGTACCAGGGATATTCCGATGACATGAAGGATTTCAACTCGACCTGGTTATTCGACCCTCATGATATTGATTGCCTTATTCTTTCCCATTCCCATATCGACCATATCGGTCGCGTTCCCCGGCTGGTCAAGGACGGTTTTGAGGGCAATATCCATTGTACGCACGCCACCCGGAGCCTCTGTTCGATCATGCTGCTGGATGCGGCGCTGATCCAGGAACGGGACGCCGAATTCTACAACAAGCATATCTTACCCAAGAAAAAGAAACACGAAGCGCCCCGCGTGCCGCTGTACACTTCCGAGGATGTTTCGGAGGCGATGGGCCGGTTCGTCGGGTACGGATACGACCGCTGGTTTACGATCCATCCGGATGTCGATGTCCTGTTCAGGGATGCCGGCCATATCCTGGGCAGCGCCAGCGTGACCCTTCGCATCCGCGAGAACGGCAAGACCACGATGTTCGGATTCTCAGGCGATGTCGGGCGCCCCAACCGGCCGATCCTGCGGGATCCGCAACCGATGCCGGAACTGGATTACCTCCTGTGCGAATCCACCTACGGCGACCAGGACCACGAGCAGCCGCCGGCCGAGGTGGACCACTTCCTGCGCATCATCCGGCATACCTGCGTGGAAAAGCGCGGCAAACTCATCATCCCCGCCTTCAGCGTAGGCCGTACCCAGGAGATCGTTTACCTGCTCGACCAACTGGAAAACGCGGGCAAATTGCCCCATATTCCGGTGTACGTCGACAGCCCGCTGGCCGTGAATGCCACCGTCGTATTCGGGTCTCACCCGGAATGTTACGACAAGCAGCTCAACGCCTATATGCTCAAGGATCCGAACCCTTTCGGCTTCAACGACCTCACCTATATCAAGGAGACCGAGGACTCCAAAAAGCTGAACGATATGCACGACCCTTGCATCATCATCAGCGCTTCAGGCATGATCAATGCGGGCAGGGTCAAGCACCACGTGTTCAACAGCATCGACGATGAGCGAAATACCATTCTGATGGTCGGGTACTGTTCACCCGATACGCCGGGCGGGAAACTGCGGGAAGGCGTGACTGCCCTGAAGTTGTTCGGTGAATTCAAACCCGTAAAAGCGGAAATCGAGATCATGGATTCCTTCTCCGCGCATGCTGACCGGATGGAATTGCTGTCTTTTGTGAAGAATCAGCGCGGTTCGGTCAAAAAGATGTTCCTGGTGCATGGCACGATTGACCGGCAGGAAAAATTCAGGGACCTGTTAATGGAAAACGGCTTCCGGGATGTGGAGATTCCGGTGCTGGGAGAAACCTTCAAAATATGAGGAACCGGTTATTCGAACCTGCCTGCGTGCGCTTTGGCCGCCGGAGACCGGCCAGGCAGGAAACTGAGGAATCGGTTTCTCGAATAACCGGTTCCTCAGTTCCTCAATGCTTCAGTCAAATCAGACTTTCGGATTCTGTATCTTGTTCAGCAACAGGGCGGCCCTGCGCATGAAGTCTTCGTGGTGTTCGGTGTATTCGTTGTAGACCATCATGAGACGGGCTGCGTCGAATGCGGCCGATTTCGGAACGATCTGGCGCGAGGCGATAGGGTGCAACCAGTATTCCAGGTTGGCCGTGCGCAGGTAATTCCGGTCGTAATCAAAATCGATGACCACGGACAGTTTGTTCAGGGAGAACAGATAGTCCGTCTCCTTGTTCAGGTCCTTTTGGAGGTCAACGATGTTGAAACGCTCGAAGTTAACGCCCGTTCTTTCACACAGGAAGATGTCGCGGCGGCCGTCAAAGACAATAATGTCCCTGAAGCGGTATTTCTTGAGGTTTTTCAACAAGAAATTCTTGATGGGCATCTTGGTGGGGCGGAGCTGCTTGAAGGCGTACTTGAGGTTGTCCTCGCTCAGGCGGTACTCTTCATCGAATGGGCGGCGTCGGCGCGTTTTCATGTTGATGACCTCTTTGCCGCGGCCGATGGTATGTCCCAGTTCGTTGACCTTTGCGAAAACATCAACGACTTCAACATTGGCGCTGTTGGTCCAACTTTCCAGAAAGATCTTGTTTGAGCCTTTTTCGAAAACAAGAAGCGCGATTTCACTTATCGCATAAAAGTTGGGGTATCCACCGTAAATGTTGCCATACTTCAATTCTAAAAATGCAATATTAGTGTTCACGGTTTTGGTTGTTTATTAAAAATTATTTTTGGGTTGGGTAAAACCGGTTCAATTCAATTTGGTGCGTTCATCCTGCAATTTAGGGATAAAAATTCGAATGTCTGCATTCAAAAGTGGCACAAAATTAAATTTCTATGTCAATTTTATGCAAGATTGGCGGATAAATATTCCGTCATGCTGTAAATATGAAGCGACCGTTCTCGTAAATTTTTTCATCGTCCGCATAAATTTCTCCACCGTTCCTCATTTCCGTGATCATATCCCAGTGAACGGACGACTGATTTTGGCCGCCGGTCTGCAAATACGACTGCCCGATGGCCATATGAACGGTGCCGCCTATTTTTTCATCGAACAGGATATTGCGGGTCATCCGGTCGATGTTGTAATTGGTGCCCACAGCCGCTTCGCCGAACCGGCGCGTTCCTTCCAGTTGGAATACGTGGTCGAGCACCTGCTTACCCTTGGAGGCTTCCCACTTGTCGATATAACCGTCTTTCACCCAAAGGGTTACGCCTTCCACTTCCTTGCCCATGTATAAGGCCGGAAAGGAAAAATGCACAACGCCGTTGACGGAATCCTCCACGGGGGAGGTGTATACTTCGCCGGACGGCATGTTGGTCTGACCGTCGGAATTAATCCATTTCCTGCCGCGGGTGGAGAAGGTGATATCGGTTCCATCCGTGACGTACCTTACTTTTTCCCGGGCGTTCAGCACATCCACGATCTGCTGTTGCTGCTGACGGACGCCCAGCCAGCCGGCCACGGGGTCGTCGTCAAACAACCGGCAGGCGCCGTACACGAAGTCCTCATATTCTTCCAGGGAAAGGCCGGCTTCCTGGGCGCTGGCCTGGGTCGGGAACTGGCACAGGTTGCGCTTCAGGTCCCGGGTTGCGGTCCGTTTGAAGTACAGGTCCGAAGCCGGTTTCATGGCGGCCTGCCGGATCGAGGATTTTTTCGGATCGGTCTGGTGGTCCTCCCTCAGGTTGAACGGCGCGCGGATATAGAGATAGGCTTCAAATTCGGCCATAGCCTTTTCATAGGTCGGCGACACCCAATTGAGCTGATCTTCGCCGGCTTCCTGCATGAAGATGCGGTTTTGTTCCCGCATATCCATTTGCACTTCCACGTGGGCGCCTGCCCGCAAGGCCCGGCGGTACACTTCCCGGATCAGGGGTTCCGCCAGGGTTGTAGAGCGAATGAGCAGGCGTTCTCCGGCTTTGATCTCCAGGCAATAATCCACCAGAAGGGCGCCGTATTTTTCCAGGATATTCTTCATTTATGAAGGGTTGTATATGGGTTTTTACCACCGTTGGGCGTGGTAGGGATACCGGATCATGTATTGCTCCCGGATCATTTCCAGGACTTTTGCCCGCAATTGATCGATATTCTCACGGGTCAGCGCCGAAACGAACATATTGTCATAGCCGAACAAAAAGCGCAGGCTGCCCTGAAGCCCTTCCTCGATTTCGACCTTGCCCTCCTCGTCGAGATAAGGGTCGTAATTCTTTTTCCGGTACAGGTCGATCTTGTTGAACACCATCAGCATGGGTTTGTTCAGTGCGCCGAGCTCCTGCAGGGTTTCGTGGACGGTCCGGATCTGGTCTTCGTGCTGCGGATGGGCGATATCCACCACATGGATCAGGATGTCGCTTTCGCGTACTTCGTCGAGGGTGGATTTGAAGCTTTCCACCAGGTGGTGCGGCAGTTTCCGGATGAAACCCACGGTGTCGGACAGCAGGAACGGGACATTCTCCCAGGCCAGTTTCCGAACGGTGGTATCCAGGGTAGCGAACAGCTTGTCTTCGGCGAACACTTCCGACTTGCTCAGCAGGTTCATCAGCGTGGATTTGCCGACGTTGGTATACCCCACCAGCGCTACCCGGATCAGCTCGCCCCGGTTCTTGCGCTGGGTGACGTTCTGCTGTTCGATCTTTTCCAGTTTTTTCTTGAGCAGCGCGATCTTGTCGCGTACGATCCGGCGGTCGGTTTCGATCTCTTTCTCACCGGGGCCGCGCATGCCGATACCGCCGCGTTGGCGCTCAAGGTGCGACCAAAGGCCGCGCAGGCGGGGCAGCATGTACTGCATCTGGGCCAGTTCGACCTGGGTTTTGGCCTGTGCCGTTTGGGCGCGGGTGGCAAAAATGTCCAGGATGAGGCTGCTCCGGTCAATGATCTTGACCTTGAGGGCTTCTTCCAGGTTGCTCAGTTGTTTGCCGGTGAGGTCATCGTCAAAAATAACCATGTTGATCCGCTCGTCCTTTTCAACGTATTCGGCAATTTCTTCCAGCTTCCCCTTACCGATAAAGGTGCGGGAATCGGGGTGGGGCAGGCGTTGAATGAACCGTTTGACCGATTCGGCGCCTGCGGTCAGGGCCAGAAATTCCAGCTCGTCGAGGTATTCCTGTACCTGGGATTCCGATTGGCTGGCGTGGATCATGCCGACCAGCACGGCGTATTCCGTTGATTTCCTGATGCCGAGTTTCTGCTTCTCTCCAATATTCCATTGGCTTTCCATACGTATCATTGCTTTTTTAACCAGAGTGCAGGGTTGAGATGTTGTTTTTCATGCCAGAGTTCAAAATGTACTTCCGGGTCTTCGGCGGCCAGCGTTCCCAGGCTTTGCCCTGCTTTGATCATATCTTCCCGTTTGCAACTGACCACATCCAGATTGGAATAGACCGTATAATAATCGCCGTGTTGCAAGATAACGGCATTCCGGTAGCTGGGTACAAAAAGGATGCCGGAGACCTTGCCGTCGAAAACCGCCCGCACCTCCGACCCGGCGCCCGACCGGATGTCGATGCCGTTGTTGGAAATGTAAACGGATTTGAGCGTGGGGTGCGCCTGCCGGCCGAATGACTTGACGATCATGCCGTCGTCGACGGGCCAGGGCAGCTTGCCGCGGTTGGCCGGTAAAAAGCCGCCGGTCGCCGCGGCAACCGGAGCGTCGCTCCTGGAGGTGGAGGTGACGGTCGGGTTTTTGGCCTCTTCTTTCCTTTTTTTGGTTTCTTCGCGGATGACCAGCTCGATGGCTGCGTTCATCTGCTCGTGGGCTTTTTGTTGTTGCTGGATTTGCGCCAGCAGCTGTTTTTCGTTCTTTTTGAGGTCGGTCACCAGGACGGCAATTTTTTCCAGCTCTGCATTCAGCGTTGCCTGCTGGGATTCGGCCGCTCTCAGCAAATCTTCTTTTTCCACCCTGGCGCCGGCCAGCTGTTCCTTTTTATCGATGAGGGTTTGCTGGGTTTCTTCGATCAGCAGCGCCTGGCGGTTCCGGTACCGGTCATATTGCCGGTAATACTGCCACCGGCGGAAGGCATCGTTCAGGTTTTGCGCCGAGAACAGAAAGACCCGCCAGCTGCCGCTCAGTTTGTGGCGCAGGGCCGCCCGCAGGACCTTGGCGTATTCGTCGCGAAGGGTGTTGAGGTCGTCGCCGAGCAGGGTCACGACCTCGTCGACCCGGGCGATGCCGGCGTCGGCCTGCTGAATTTCCTGTTCGAGGGTAAAAATGAGCCGTTCGCGCTTGCGGGCCTGGGATTGCAAAAGGAAGAGCTGTTCCTCTTTGGACGCCTTATCCACCTGAATGACGGACAGCTTGTCATTGTTGGCCTTGATCTCAGCCAGCAATTGCTTGCGGTCGGCCTCGAGCTGCGAGCGGTCGTTGGGGATCTGCCCATTCGACGGCAGCGCAAATACCAGCAATATCAGGCTTGTGAGCGCTAACGGACGGTGAATGATATGAACGATTTTAAACCTCATGCTCTCTAAAGTACAACGATCGGTGCGGTTTGGTTGCTCCGGGTCAGTCGATCCGTTTATAGCGGTCCGGGATTTCAAACTTGATCTCCAGGGGACCGGCGAGGTCGACATCGGAAAAATTGAGCTTCACTTTTACACGACCGCTTTCGCGGGAAAAAAGTTCCGCTTCCCGAAGATAAGGAAAATCTTTATTGGCTTTATTGGCGGGTTTGTAATCTTCCAGCGACATGTCGAGGCTCCGGTCCTGCCCGTTATCCCTTAGACTCATCCGCTCCAGCAGCAGGTTGGGTGCGGGGCCGACCCAGAAGTGATTTTCGGGCCTGCCGGCCGCGCCGTTGAAGAGGTGGATCTGCCCGCCGGTCGTGTCGATGGTCATATTGGCCGTAGAGCCGATAAAAACGGGATTGCCCAGCAGCAGGGCCTGGATCATGTTGAGGTTGGCCGGCAGCTGGTATTCCCGCTGGATAAAACCCAGGTCTTTGGCCATATACTCGCCGTTGAGCCGGTTGATCACGTATACGGAATCGGGGGTGACCAGGGCCCGGGCCACTTCAAAACCGAACTTTTTGACGCTCACCCAGATCAGGCTGTCTTTGCGCATTTTGATGTTCAGGGTCCCGGAGGCCGATTGGGAATCATCGGCGAATTCGATGCGCGCTTTGGCGGAAAACCACTTGGCGTTGACCTGGTTCTTGAGGAGCCTGTTCATCAGCACATCGGCATCGGCCGGTACGGCGCCGGCATCGGCAGCCTTTCGGGCGGAGCCGCAACCGGTTGACAGGATCAGCAGCAGCCCCAGGGGCAGCAGGACAGCATGGAAGAGCCGGATAGTTTTCATCGGGATGATTTTATGAACTTTTTTTTGGATGAGCGGTAAGGGTGATTATTCGATTAATTTCTTCTCGTTGATCTTTCGATCCAGCAGCCTGGTATGCCGTCCGTTGGTGCGGGCTTTTTGCCAGAATTCGATGGCGCGGTCCTGTTCGCCGGCCTGGAAGAGAAGGTCGCCGTAATGCTCCAGGATGCGCGGATCGCGTTCCTGGCTCAGGCTGAGCGCCTTCTCCAGCTGCTGGCGCGCCTCGGGCCATTTTTTGCTGTGGTAAAGCGACCAGCCCATCGCGTCGAGGCAAAGCGCCGACTGCGGCGCTATTTTGAGGGCCTTTTCGGCGGCTTCCCGGGCCTGCTGGTTTTGCCCGTCCTGTCCGTTCAGTGCGAGGCTTTGCCGGGCCAGCGTTTCCGGATTATTGGGGTTAAGGCTGAGCGATTCGCCGAAGGATCTGGCCGCATCTTCATACCGGCCGAGTTCGCTCTGGGCCTGCCCCATAGCCGCCAGTATGCCCTGGCGCAGGAGCGGATCGGCCGAGGACATGAGCAGGGCCTGATCCAGGAGCGAGATCGCGTCTTCCGGGTCGCCCAGTTCCAGTTGGGCCAGTCCGTACAGATAATACAGCGATCCCCTGTTGGGGAAGATATCGATGGCCGATTCGGCTGCCTTGGCCAGTTCCTGGTAACGGAAAGCCCGTGCGTAGATGAACAGGGTCTGTTCCCAGATGGCAAAAACGCTGTCGTCGAGGTCCAGCGCTTTCCGGTATTTTTCCAGCGCGAGTTCATAACGGCCGCTGTGGTACAGCAGGTCGCCGGAAGCGGCGAAAGCCTTGGCCTCACCCGGGTGGACGGTTTCCAGGATGGCGGTCAGTTCGAGTACGGCGTCCGCCAGTGCAGGGTCGCCTTTTTCAGCCACTTTGTTGATGAACGGCAGGATTTTGGCGATCTTCAGGTCGATGGACACGTCCTTTTCGCCGAAGGCCGGTTTGAGCGAGTTGAGGTAGCGGGCTTCATCGGAGTTGCCGGATTGCTGACCGGCCAGCGCCATCATGGCCCTTGGGTTGGAGGGGTCGATCTCCAGGATTTGCCGGTAAACCTTTTCGGCGGCCTCATCGTTGCCGGTCTGCAGGTAGAAGCCGGCCAGCAAATGGCGGTATTCCATGTTTTTGGGGAAGGCCAGAACCAGTTTTTCCAACTCTTTACCCGCTTTTTTGGTATCGCCGGTACCCATGTACAGCGCCTGCTTCCTGCGGGCCAGTTCTTCGGATACGCCGGCTTTTTTCTCCAGGTCGTCGTATACTTTCAGGGCTTTTGGAATGTCGTTTGACTTCACCCATTGGTAGGCCAGTTTGAAATAAAGGGATTCGTCGAAGGGCTGGTTTTTGATCATGCCCTCATAGACCTGAGCCGCCTCCTCGTACCGTCCGTTGGCATGGTAAATATCTGCCAGGAGTTCGTCGTAGAAGACATTGGCCGGATCCAGGTCGGCGGCGATTTTAGCCCACCGGATCGCCTCATCGGCCTCCGATTTGGCAAAATAGATCCTGGCCAGCTCGTAGGCGGGTACGGGGCTCCGTTCGTCTATCTTGAAGACTTCCTTGTAAATGTTGATCGCTTCGTCGATTTTGCCTTCGATCTTTCGCTGGTAAGCATCCAGAAACAAACGCTCGGTCTCGGCCTGGTTTTCCGAATACTGCACCTGGGCTCCGGCCTGGCCGGCGGCCGCCGCGAAAAGCACAGTCAGGCAGATAGCATATATTTTCATTCCAATCAATTGATATAAATGGTCAAGGTTTTGCAACGCCGTTCTGCGAAAGCTCTCGGCGATCGCTTTCCGGACAGGCCCTGATTCCACAACAAAATTAGCAACCTTTCTTAAACAAACTTTTTGAAACTTTGAAAGTTTAGGAAACCTGCATAATTTGAAGCCGCAAAATAAATGATATCAAGCATGAACCCAATTACCCGCACCTCCTTACTGGTCGCCGGCCTTGTTTCGGTCCTTTGTTCGGGCCTGTCCGGCCAGTCCTCCAATAAAAAACGCCTGGAAATCGAAGATCTTGTGCAATGGCGCAGGATTCAGTCGCCTGAGTTGTCAAATGACGGCCAGTGGGCGGCCTATACGCTCGATGCGGAAGTGGGCGACCCGGAAGCGGTCCTGTATGACGGCGCGACGGGGAGGTCGTACCGTTTCGAACGCGGAGACCGGCCCAGGATCAGCGCCGACGGCCGGTTCGCGGTCTTTATGATCCATCCGCCTTTGGATACCCTCAAGGATATGCGGCGGCGCAAGGTGGAAAAAAACAAACTGCCCAAAGATACGCTGGCCATTTACGACCTTCAGCAGCGCAAACTGGAAAAAGTGGCCGAGGTCCGGCGGTTTGTCCTGCCTGAAAAATGGCCGGGTTGGCTGGCCTATATTGCCGAGCCCGAACCCGATACGACAGCCTCCAGGAAAAAACAAAAGGAAGCGCCCGGCAGGCTGGTCATCCGGAACCTGTCGAAGGGCGGAGAAACGACCGTCAGCCGGGTGAACGGCGTTACGGCAGCTGAGGAAGGGGCGGCCCTGGCCTTTGTCAAGGAAGAAGGCGACCCTAAAGAAGCCCCCGGCGTGTACATCTTCGACGGCGCTTCCGGGCACTACCGGCCGGTTTTCAGGGCGAAGGGCAGCTACAAACAGCTGGAATGGGATAAACCCGGCAAGCAACTGGCTTTCATCGGCGATATCGATACGACGAAAGTGAAAACCCGGCCGTTCGGGCTCTATTACTGGCGCAGCGGCCCCGATACGGCGCGCTGCGTACTCAAACCGGCTGCAACCTTCCTGCCCGAACACTGGCTGGTCAGCGAAAATGCCGACCTGCAGTTTTCGAAAGACGGCCAGAAACTCTACTTCGGCATAGCGCCCCCGCCCGTCCTGCAGGATACCATGCTGCTGCCGGAAGAGATCGTACAGGTCGAGGTCTGGACCTACAACGATTCCAGGCTGTATACCCAGCAGGAATCCCAGCTGGAACGGGATAAGAAAAAATCGTACGATGCCGTCTTTCATACCGGATCCGGCAAACTGGTGCAACTGGCGACCGAACAATTGCCGGATGTGAACACGGGCGACGAAGGAAATGCGCCATTTGCGCTGGGGTACAACCAGGAGCCTTATCTGAAGGAAACTTCGTGGGAAGGCGGCCCCACCAGGAAAGATGTCTACCTCCTGGATGTGCAGACCGGAAAAGCAAGAGAAATCGGCAAGGCCGTTGCCGGGCAACCGGCGTTTTCCCCCGGCGGAAAGGTCGTCATCTGGTACAGCGCGCCCGATTCGGCCTGGATGGCCTACCCCGTAGCGGAAGGGAAACAACGGAGGCTGACGGACAACAAAAAAGTGGCTTTTTATGAGGAAGATAACGACGTGCCCGCTTTGCCGGGACCGTACGGCATTGCCGGCTTCCTGCCGCAGGATCAGGCGGTTGTGATCTACGACCGGTACGACCTCTGGCAAATGGATCCGGCCGGCAAGGCGGCTCCGCGCCGGATCACGCAAGGCCGCGAAAACAAACGCCGCCTGCGGTATATCGACCTTGATCCGGAGGTGCGGTTTATCGATCCCGCCAAACCGCTTCTGCTGCATTTCTTTGAGGAGAATTCCAAGAAGGAAGGCTACCTCTGGCTCGACTGGAATACCGGAAAAACTGCGGAGGCTGCCGCCGGCGACTATACCTATTCCATGCGCCCTGTCAAGGCGCGCAATGCCGACCGCTACCTGTATACCCGGGAGAATTTCCAGACCTTTCCGGACCTGCGCTACGGCGCCACCCTCGAATCGGCGGTCCGGATCAGCGAGGCCAACCCCCAGCAGAAGGACTACAACTGGGGCACCATCGAACTGATAAAATGGACCTCTCTCGACGGAAAGCAACTGGAGGGCATGCTGGTAAAACCCGAGGGATTCGACCCCAAAAAGAAGTACCCGATGATCGTCAATTTCTACGAAAAATCATCGGACGGGTTGTATTCCCATCGCGCGCCGTTTGCCCACCGTTCCACCATCAATTATACGTATTACGCCAGCCGCGGATACCTGATCTTCAACCCGGATATCCCTTACAAGGAAGGTTACCCGGGTGAAAGCGCCTTCAATTCGGTCATCTCGGGGATCACCTCGCTGGTCAACCAGGGTTTTGTGGATGAGAAACGAATTGCGGGGCAGGGCCACTCCTGGGGTGGATACCAGATCGCATACCTCGTCACCAAGACCGATATTTTCAGGTGTGTAGAGGCGGGTGCGCCTGTTGTCAACATGATCTCGGCCTACGGCGGCATCCGGTGGGAGAGCGGTATGAGCCGCATGTTCCAATACGAGAAGACCCAAAGCAGGATCGGCGGCACCCTCTGGGAATACCCCCTGCGGTTTATCAGCAATTCGCCCATTTTTGAAATTGACAAGATCAACACGCCGGTCCTGATCCTGCACAACGATGAAGACGGCGCTGTGCCCTGGTACCAGGGTATCGAATTCTTCACGGCTATGCGGCGCCTCAACAAACCGGCGTGGATGCTGGTCTACAACGGCGAACCGCACTGGCCCGTTAAGTTGCAGAACCGGATCGATTTCAACCGCCGCATGTCGCAGTATTTCGACTATTTCCTCCAGGATGCGCCCATGCCCGCCTGGATGGCCAACGGCGTCTCGCCTATTGAAAAAGGCATCCATCAGGGGTATGAGCCTGCCGGGCAACCGGCCTCTGCGCCGGACCGGAGGAATTGAGCTGGTTGCTGCCCGCCGTCGCCTTGAGGCTATGGCGGACGGGGATGCTTGATGCTAGATACTTGATGCTAGATACTTGATGCTAGATACTGGATGCTAGATACTGGATGCTTGATGCTGCCCGCCGTCGCTCTTGAGGAGCTATGGCGGACGGAGGATGCTGCCACGCCGCGGCGTGGTGGATGCTTGATACTTGATGCTAGATACTGGATACTTGATGCTGCCCGCCGTCGCTCTTGAGGAGCTATGGCGGACGGGGGATGCTTGATGATGGATACTTGACGCTGGGTACGGCCAACTTACAACTTACGACTTACAACTTACGACTTACAACTTACAACTTACGACTGACAACTGACAACTGACAACTGACAACTGACAACTTTTATCTATATTTGACCATTCAAAACCTAAAACGACTGCCATGTCAGATCATAACATTCTGGATGACGATTTGCTAACCGAAAACACGCCCCCTGAGATTTTGCCGCCGCTTGCCGGTTTCTGGACAAGGGTAGGGGCCTCCCTGGTCGATTTTCTGGTCATGCTGCCCATTACAGGTCTTGGCGTTTACAACCTGCTGTCGATCAAATCGCTGCCGTTGGCGGTGATCTGCATGTTCGTTCAACCGGTTTATAAAATATTCATGGAAGGGCAATACGGCGCTACGCTGGGAAAAATGGCCACCCATATCAAGGTGCTGGGTACGGATTACGCACCGATTGACATGAACCAGGCGGTCAAGCGTTATTCCATCTACGGCATCAATTTCCTGCTCAGCGCCGTGACTACGATCCTGCTGTTCTCCAGTTACGGATTCGAGGAAGTTACCAACTTTTTGACGCTCGGCCCGCAACAGGCGCAAGCCGCCGGCACCATGCTGAACCTGTTGAGCCAGTTGAGCGGACTGTTGGTATTGGTCTCCGTCATTTTTGTGGCCTTTGATATCAGAAAGCAGGCCCTGCACGATAAAATTGCGGGAACCTTGGTGGTGACCAAGTGATTCTTTACTTTTATCCCGCATTCAAAACCCTACGCATGAAGAAATATTTCATTTATCAGGACAATCAACAAGTAGGCCCGCTGACCTTTGAAGAACTGCAGGCACGCAATGTCGGACGAGAAACCATGGTATGGTTCGACGGGCTGGCCGAATGGAAAAAAGCGGGTGATCTCCTTGAACTCAACGACCTGTTCCAGTCGGGGCCGCCTCCGGTTCCGGCGGGTACTTACGGCGCTCAGGGCAGCGGCGCGCAAACCAATCCGGGCGAGCGGCCGGCCTATGTGCCCGGCAATTACGGCGCCGGCAAGCCAAAGAACTGGCTGGTCGAATCGATTCTCGTAACCCTGTTTTGCTGTCTGCCTTTCGGCATCGTCGCCATTGTGAACGCCGCCAAGGTAGACTCGCGATTCGCTACCGGCGATATGGACGGCGCCGTTCAGGCTTCTGCGGAAGCCAAAAAGTGGACCTCCATTTCCTTTTTTGTCGGCATCGGGGTCTCGGTTCTTTACTTGATTTATATGGGCGTTATGATCGGATCAATGGGCGGATTTTGAGGATTGTCTGGATCATCCTCGGGATATTCCTGCTGAGCGGGCTGGTTTGGGTGTACAGCTCATTCAACCCGTCGGCATCAGGTTTATTCCCTAAATGTCCCTTTCGATCACTGACCGGATGGCAATGCCCGGGGTGCGGCAGCCAGCGGGCTGTCCATTATTTGCTGAACGGCAGGATCGGGCCCGCCTTCCGGGCCAACCCGCTGATGGTGCTTTCCATCCCTTACCTGGCCTTGGGCTTTTCGATCAGGTTGCCCGGCATCCCCGAAAACCTTCGCCGCAGGGCGGAACCCTTATACGAAGGCAAGGCGGTCTGGATTGCGGGCGCGGTATTGCTGATTTACTGGATCGGCCGCAATATTATCTAGGGGCCCGGGGTTTATTGTTGGTGATCCTTGTTTTGGTAGTTCTGCCCGCTGCGCAGTGCGGTAGGGTTTATCGCGAATAGTCTCCATGAAAATTCAATTTCTAGCCGCTATTGTTGTCTTGTTGCCGTTGTTGCTGGATGGACAAGGAAGCCCGCTTCAGCTCGACAACGACGCGTACCATATTATGGACCGGCTGCAGATCCAGACGGGCAGAAGGGCGCCGTTCCACTCAGCTGTCAAACCCTTTACGCGCGGCGCTGTGACGGCGTACGCCTTGTCCATTGACACGGCGAGGGTCCCGATCTCCTCCATGGACAGGAAGGACCTGTATTACATTTTCCGGGATAACAACGAATGGCTGGCCGGCCGGCCGGATATGCTGACCCTCGGCGAACGGCGAATGCAAAGCCTCACCCAGATCCAGGCCAGCATGGAGAACGCCCGCTACACCGAAAGCAAAAAGCCGTTCCTGAAGTATTTTTACCCGACGCCTGCAAATTTCATCGAGGTCAACCAGCCGCAATTCTACCTCAGGGCCAACCCGGTAGTGCGGTTCCAACTGGCCGGCGCCAAGGGTGATGATCAGCCCATTTTCGAGAACCTGCGCGGGGTTTCGGTCCGCGGCGGGGTCGACGACCGGGTGTATTTCACCTTCACGATCCACGAAACCCAGGCCCGTTTTCCGGGATACGTGGAGGAACGGATCGCCCGAGACGGCGTCATTCCGGGAGCCGGGTTCAAGAAGATCTACCGGAGCAACCTGTTCAATATCGGGAACGGATTCGATTACCTCAACGGCGACGGCAGCATAGGTTTCAATTTTACCCGCCACATCGGCCTGCAGTTCGGGTACGGCCGGCAGTTCCTTGGCGACGGATACCGGTCATTGCTCCTTTCCGATTTTGCCAACAACTACCTGTACCTGCGGCTCAACTGGGATCTGGGCAGGTTTCATTACCAGAACCTGTATGCGGAACTCGCCCGCGACCCGCGACCGGCGGTTTCCGGCGAACCCATTGTCAAGAAATACATGGCAGCTCACCACCTGAGCATCGACCTGACCGATAACCTCAATTTCGGCATTTTTGAAACGGTGGTCTTCAGCCGGAACAACCAGTTCGAATTCCATTACCTGCTGCCCATTATCCTGTACCGGACGGTGGAACAGTCGCTGGGCAGCCCGGACAATGTCATGATCGGCTTTGACGGCCACTGGAATTTCCTGAGGCGGTTCCAGCTTTACGGCCAGCTGCTCTTTGATGAATTCAAATTCAATGAGCTGTTCATAGAAAAGCGCGGCTGGTGGGCCAACAAGGTGGGCGGCCAGGCGGGCCTGAAATACATCGATGCCTTCGGATTGGATCACCTCGATCTCCAGGCGGAAGTGAATATCGTCAGGCCCTATACCTATTCCCACGACGACAAATCGGCCAGTTACGTTCATTATAACCAGCCGCTGGCCCATCCGCTGGGCGCTAATTTCAAGGAAAGCGTATTGATCGCCCGCTACAAACCCGTCAAACGGGTGCAGCTTCAAGCCAGGTTGATCATGGCCTCATTCGGCGAAGATGCCGATACCACCAATTACGGCAGCAATCCCATTTTGCCGAACAAGCTCCGCGAATCGGATTACGGAAACGAGATCGGCCAGGGCATTCACGCCAATACAGTGCTGTTCGGCTTTGACGCCGCCTATCAGGTCGCCCACAATTTGTTCTTCGACCTTGAGTTCTTTACCCGCAAAAAAGACAGTGAAGAAGACATCCGGGATACCCTCGACCGCTACTTCGGAGCAGGCATCCGCCTGAATATCGGCAGGCGGCGTATGGACTTTTGATTAGTCGTAAGTAGTGACGCATCATCATGCGCCTCTAAAACCGCCGATGATTTAACACCCTATAAATTAAAGCTTCGGTCGCCGTTACTCCCAGCATCCCCCGTCCGCCATAGCCCTAAGGCGACGGCGGGCAGCATCCAGCATCCACCACGCCGCGGCGTGGCAGCATCAAGAAACAAGCATCCAGCATCAAGAAACAAGCATCCAGCATCAAGAAACAAGCATCCAGCATCCGCATCAAACCTCCTCCTCCCCAAATTCCGTCCGCACCTCCTTGGCGTCCAATCCTTGTTCCCTGAGCCATTGGGCAAAGATCGCGGTATAGCCGTGGGTGACGAATACCTGTTCGGCGCCGGTTGCGCGAATGGCCCGGTTGAGGCCGTCCCAGTCGGCGTGATCGCTGAGGGCAAATCCACGGTCGACCGAGCGGCGGCGGCGGGCGCCCCGGATATTCATCCAGCCTGATGCGGTGGCGGTACTCAGGTTTTTAAAACGGCGGGTCCAGGCGGAGTTCAGCGCGGCGGGCGGTGCGATGATGAGGCTGCCTTCCAATGCCTGCCGGGGCGTATCGTCGTTGAAGGCGCCTGTCGGCGGGAGTTCAAAACCTTGCCGGTGGAGGATTCGGTTGACCACATCCACCGCACCGTGGACGTATACGGGGCCGATCGAGGTATCGAGGTTCCGGATGATCCGTTGGGCTTTGCCCAGGGCGTAGGCCGACAGCAGGCTGATCTTGCCTTCTGCCCGGTTGTTGCGCCACCAGCCCGCAATTTCTTCAAAGACGGCTTCCTGCGGTTGCCAGCGGTAGACCGGCAGGCCGAAAGTGGATTCGGTGATGAAGGTATGGCAACGAATGGGCTCAAAGGCCTCGGAAAGCCGGTCGGGCTCCACTTTGTAGTCGCCGGAAACGACCCAGGTTTCGCCTTTGCGGGATACTCTGATCTGTGCCGACCCCGGAATATGACCGGCGGGAAAAAAAGTGAACTGCACTCCGTTGATGGTCCGTTCTTCGCCGAACCGAATGGTTTGGGCCCGGATGGCGCCGAGGCGATGGCGGATGACCGGCGCTGCGGCTTCGGTACAAAGGTAATGGCCGTGCCCCGGCCTGGCATGGTCGGAGTGGCCGTGGGTGACCAGCGCCTTAGGTACGGGCTTCCAGGGGTCAATGTAGACATCGGCCTCCGGGCACCATATGCCGTTCGGGGTGAATTCGAGTAAGGCCACGACGGCTATTTTTCGAGGGTGAAATAAAAAGTCGAACCCTGCCCCAGGATTGATTCAACCCAGATCCGGCCCCCGTGCTGTTCTACGATCTTTTTGCAGAGGGCGAGGCCGATGCCGGTACCCTCGTACTTGCCCTTGCCGTGGAGTTTTTTGAAAATGAGAAAGATTTTTTCGTAAAACTCCTTGTTGATGCCGATCCCGTTGTCGGTAATGGAAAATTGCCAGAAACGGTCGACTTCGCGGCATTGGATGGTCACGACCGGTATTTCGTCGGTCGGGCCGAATTTGACGGCGTTGACGATCAGGTTCTGAAACAGTTGCTTCAACCGGGTCGCATTTCCCTTTATCCTGGGGGGCAATTGCCGCCAGGAGACCCTTGCGCCGGTTTTTTCGATGATCTCGCCCAGGCCTTGAGAAATTTCTTCCAGCAGCTGGTAGATATCCACCTGATCGATTTCGTATTCTTCGGATTCAACCCTGGAATAGGTCAGGAGGTCCTCAATCAACTGGTTCATGTTTTTGGCGGCGCCGGCGATGAACTGGACGTAATCGCGCCCGTCGTCATCGAGTTTTTCGCAGTACCTGCTTTCGAGCAATTGAGCGAAGGTCCGCATGGTCCGGAGCGGCTCGCGGATGTCGTGGGAGGCGATATAGGCGAAATTCTCCAGTTGCATATTGGAATCGATGTAGGCCCGGAGCTGCCGGTTCTTGTCATCCAGTTCGCGGAGTTTTTCCTGAAGGACCTCCTGGGCTTTGATGCGCTCATTGATGTTGCGAAGCACCATGATGGCTTCTTCGGTGTTGATGGCGCTGAACCGGGCTTCGTAGTATTGCTGGGCGCCGTTGACCGGTATGGCAAATTCAAAGTAGCGCACTTCCCGGTTGGACAGGGTATTGTTTACGTTCTTGATAATGCCGAGCGCAACGGGAAAGGAGACGATCTCTGAAAGTTGCCTGCCGGCCAGTTCCTTTTCGGTAGTGAAGTGGCCCAATGAATCATTGATGGAGGGATAATAATCCACGATAACCCCTTCGGCGTTGATGCGGATCTTGATATCGGGAAGCACATCGAGGATGGCCTGCTGGAGCGCCTTGCTTTCGCCTAAGGCCTTTCTGACCCTTTGTTTTTCCGTTACATCTTCGATCATGCCGATGAGGTAGTCGAGTTTGCCGGAGTCGGCCTTGTATACGATCGAAACAAAAATATTAGCTGAGATGATCTTTCCGTCCTTGCGAATATATCGCTTGCTCAGTTGGGTGTTGGGCGCTTTATTTTTGATGGCACTCGCAAGGGTCTCCGTACAAAAAGCCAGATCCTCCGGGTGGGTCAGCTCAAGAATGGATTTCTGCTGCAGCTCCGTTTCTTTGTATCCCATCATCTGGCAAAAAACCTGATTGCTGCGGATCACCCTGAATTTTGGGTCGGCAAAGGCTACGCCCAACGGGTTGTCTTCGTAAAGGCTTTTGAAAATAGCGGCATTTTCATCGAGCATTTGCTCGGCCATTTTTTTCTCCTGAATATCGCGGATGATGGACAGGTATTCCAGGATATTCCCGTTTGGGTCTCTTTTTGTAACGGTGGCCCGCTTTTCCACCCAAACCCACCGGCCATCTTTGTGTTGCATCCGGAATTCAGCTTTGGCGGTTTTCTGGTCGGGGTTTTGCGCGAGCGCCAAAAAGATTCCGTCGTTGGCTTTCTGAATATCATCCGGATGTACCCGGTCCAGGAGCAGTAAAAAGGGCTTCTCCAGTTCAGACAAGGTAAATCCGATGAATTCGCTTTTATTGGAATACCGGATTTCCCGGTTGTTGAGATCGATCAGAAAGAGGGTATCCGGTACCGTTGACGTGATGATTTCCCGGAGTTGTTGGGCCTCTTCCGCATTTTTCTGGGCAATTTTCCGCTCGGTGACGTCGGTTGATACGCCCAATACCCGGCTCACCTGACCGTCGGTGCCGACAAGCGGCATTTTATAGGTTTCAAAAATATGGTCCTGCCCCCTGAAGTCCGTCAGCGTTTCCACCAGAAACTTGGGCTCCAGGCTTTCGATGACCTCGAGATCATCCTGGAGGAATTTATCGATCTGGTCCTGATTCCTGTTGAAATCAACGTCGCGTTTGCCAAATATTTCCTTGGGCGTTGTGCCGTAAAGGTCGGCCAGGGCCTTGTTGGCCAGCGTAAACCGCCCTTCCCGGTCCTTTGAAAAGATAAGGTTCGGATTCAGGTCGACCACCTGGCGGAGAAAATCCCGCTGCTCTTTTATTTTTTCTTCACTCTGGCGCCTGGCCAGCAGGTTGCCAAGGGTGTTGCAATAGAGCCTGATAGCGCCTTTTTCTTCCTGATTCCATTCTTTGTCCGGGGTCGTGGTCCCCATGGAAAGGATGCCCCAGATGGCCTTATCTACCAGGATCGGAAACAACAGGAAACCGGCCAGGGAGAATTGCTGCACCAGGGGGGTCCAGGCTTTGGACAATTGCGTTATCGGCCCGCCGAACAGTTCGCCGTTTTCGAGTGCAGCCATCCAGGGCCCGTTATCAGGCGGGTAGGCGTATTGTTTTTGAATGCCCAGGCTGAAGGTTTCCCAGCCGTTAGCCCCCAAGGCTACCGTCAATTCGTCATTGATGGTGATGGAGTCGGGGCCTGTAAAACGGACCCTGGCCAGCGTAAAACCGTTCGCATTCACGCTTTTTGCCAACAACTGGAAGGAATTGGACAATCCCTGGTTCAGATCTTCCGCGTTCATCAGAATCTGAATGGCGGTGTTTAAATTTTCCCAAAGCATGCAAATTTATTTGGGTTCCGGTTAAATTCCGGGGAGACTCGTATTTTACAAAGATATTGAATTTTAATACGTTAAGATCGGATAATTGTTTCTGTCTGCCTGCCGTTTTGATCATCGACCGTCAGCAGGTAGACGCCCGCCGGAAGATCATCCGTTTCCAGTTCGATTGCGGATCCGCTGATTCGCATTTCACGGACCAGCATGCCCTGTGCATTAAAGACGCGCAGTACTCCTGCGCGATCCTCCCGGTCAGTACCTTCGTACTTGAGCCGCAAAAGGCCGCCGGACACCGGATTGGGGGATACCTGCCATTGGCCGCGCCCTTTGAGCTCAGCGGAAACGACGTCCGACAAGCTCGGCTTGCCGTCGAAATCAACCTGGTTGAGCTGGTAATAATAGCGTACGCCGGGCCGGACATCCTTGTCGTCGAAGTAGTAGTGGGTTTCAGCCTGGCTGTCGCCCCTGGAGTTGACCCAGGCGATGCGCCGGAATTCTTTTTCGGACGCCGACCGCCTCAGCAGCTCAAATCCGGCATTGTTCACTTCCGATCCCGTCGACCACGTCAACCGGATCGCACTCGTCAGCGGCTCCGCAGCGAATCGCATCAGCTCAATGGGCAGGACCGGAGTAGGGGAATAGCAGATGCGGAGGCCCCAGGTGTCCAGCGTGCCGCCGTCGTTATCGAAGACGTCCCTTACCCTAAGGGTCCAATCTCCCATGATCTGCTTGTTGATGAATGCGGTCAGCGATCCTTCCGGCTGATAGCTCAATCCGTCCGTCGGCGGGCATGGCGGCAGGCCTGAGTTGCCGAAATCGTCGGCGCCCAGATTGAAGTCATTTTCATTGTCACATAATTGATCAAAAAGAACGACCTCCGTAGTGTCGGGGCTGAACAGGGAAAACACCAGGTCGTTGATCCAGCTGTGGGTGCCGCTCAGGTTGACCACGTTGACGTCGACCAGGAACCCCGAAACGCCGACATTGATCACGGAATTGACGGTATCAATGCCCATATTTGAAATTTCCAGGGTATCCATACTGGTCAAGGTCACACAAGTAGCGGTAGTAAATGATCTTACAGCCGACCAATCGCCAATCGTACAATCATCCGTACCCCGTACCCGCCAATAGTAAGTGGTATTCGGATCGAGGTCCGCTATTTTTTGGTAAAGGAAACTGGTCGTTTCATCCGAGAATACAAGTCCCATATCCTGGAAAGTGGAATCCGTAGAGATCTCAATGCGATAGCTGTCGGTATAAGGGCCCAATTGCCAGGAAAAAGAAGGTTGAACGGATGCATCCGTTAAATCGTCGGCCGGGTAATCGATCACAGGCGCTTCGGGGCCGTCGAGTACGATCAACTTCAGTGTGATGAACTTGAAGCCCGTCGTCAGGCTGGTCGCTTTGACATTGATGAGATAAGTTCCTGCGGGTACCAGGGCAAGGGGAACAGGCAGCAGCGCAGATTCACCGGCCTGAACGATCGGTGAGCTGGGCAACAGAACGCCAAGGGCGGGGTCATTGGTGACCACAAGCGTTATGGCCTCGGCAAAGCCGTTGTAGGAAGATGTATGTATAACAAACTCCGGGTCCGGAACACCAGGCCCTCCGATGCAGGTCAGAATTTCAACGGGCGTGGCCCCTAGCCCGAAATCGGGCATCTCTCCCGCTTTAATGGTGAAATTCTGGTTGGAAATATCGAAAAAGATATTGTCCGAACACCTGACCATTACGCGCGCCATCGTTGAGGTATCTTCCGGCACCAGTACGTAGGCTATGCCGTTGTTGGCTATCCGGGTTGCCAGCGTGACCGGATAGGTAAGCCCGCCGTCGTAGGACAGCAGAATATCGACGCTGTCGCAGGCTACCGCCCCGCGATCCGTGTCGGCCACATCCCAGGTGACCAGCTCATACTGGCCTTCATACCAAACCACATTCGTATCCGGGCTGGTTACGAGGAAGGGACCGGCTTCGTCGTCCACGGTTATTGTCATATTGCTTTCTCCCGTACACCCTGTCTGGGTATTGTCCCCGTCTCTTGCCGTAACCCGGAATTTCATGGTCCGGGCAACTTCGGGCAATACCTCCCAGGTGGGGGCAATGTTGGTCACCAGGTCGCTGAGTCGGGGAAAATATCTTTTTGCGCTGTCTGTGGGCGGCAAGGACCGGAACATGGGGCCCTGGGTGTTGGTCGGCGACGGCGGCATTACTGCACCCACCTCCGGGTCGAACTGCTCCCAGCAGTAGGTCAGCGCATCGCCGTCAGCGTCATTGCCGAACGCCGTCAATACAAAAGGCGTGCCGGCGGGAATAAACCGGTTCAGCAACGGGTCTATCGCAGGTGCATTGTTGGCAAAGGTATCAATTGTACCGTTGCATGTTTCACCGGCAACAAAGTTAGCTACCTGCTGGATGGAAATGGCGTGGAAGTAATCGTCACTGTTGGATTGCACGTTGGGTGGGCAGATCCCCGCGTATCCCATAATGGTGGAAGCGCTGCCGGGCTCCATGGAAGAATTGCCGCTGCGGTTGCAATCGTTGTTCTGGGTATGGGTTGCGCCGAACTGGTGCCCCATTTCATGCGCCACATAGTCGATGGCAAAACCGTCGCCCACCGGGTTGCTTATGCCGGTCATGGCTGAGGCTTTATTGTTGTTGCAGGGGCCGTTCAGGGAAGCCAGTCCGCCGCCCTGCGTGCCGAAAACGTGCCCGATATCATAGTTCCCAATCCCGATTATGCCGTTTGTGTTGGATTGATTCTCGGTTAGCATTGCACCGGGGCTGCTATTGGTGTAAGGGTCCGTTGCGGGATCATAATTAAAAAGGTCATCCGTATTGGTAATCAGCACCAACCGGATCGTAAAATCTTTTTCATAAACTTGATTCACCCGGTTGATGGTGGTGGTAACGGCGCTGAGGACCGGCGCCGGATCGGGATTCCCGGCATTCGAGCCAAAGAAATTGGAAAACTCCCCGGTCACGGCAATGGCCAGCCGGTACGTCCGGAACACGCAGTCGCCCGCCTTGACCTCAGGCCCGCCGGCCTGGGAAAGTATTTTTTTGCTCACTTCATCCCCGACACCGCAGAGGAAAGGCTCATTGGGCTGGGGGTAGTCCTGTTTGAAATAGCAGAAATAGTCCTTCCGGTTGCCCTGGTATTGAGGATCGATATAGACCTTTCCGTGCGGGGTGGAAAAGCTCGCCCGCAGGCCGAAGGCGGTCCAGTCGAGATAAACCTTGCCGTATCCCCGGGTAGCGCAAACGCCGTAAAAGGTCCGGATTTCCGGATAGCGGGCTGCGAGGCCGGGCTCCATCATGTCATAGGATACGATGTGAAAATCCTGCAGGGTGCCGTCGGGCATGGGCAAGGTAAGTACAGCGTTGCTTTCGCGCACTTTTACATCTCCTTCGTGGGGCGCCGACCAAAGGAAATGCTTTGTCCCTTCAACGTCCAGCCGGACACTCCGGTATTTGGCGGGCCGGAAAAGCGGGTCGCCGGTGACCTCTATGTCCGAAGCGGTAACAGTCGACCATGGGTTGTAAGCGGTTTGGGAAAATGAAATGACAGACAGCAGCAATAAAATGCCGGCGATTAAGAATTTGGGTTGCATGGAGACCTGTTTTTGCAAATAATGGATAATACCTTATCCGGTCGCGGAGCCGGAAAATCCGGGTTTTCTCTCAGTATGATTCGTTTAATAGGGGAGTAAGGTCAGCACATTTTCTTGGAATAGTTCTGCAAATATAAAAATAATCTTTTGCACAGCTGCGGATTCCAAACTATATTTGGCCTTTAAATATGGTTCATGAAATCCTTTATCCATCTTTTGTCTGCAACAGCCATTGTTGCCATTTTTTCCTGCAGCTCACCGGACAACGGGCCTGTAGTCGCCCTCAGCTCAGCTGATGCGTTGGTTTTCAACCCGTCAGGGCTCAGGTCCGCTTTCGGCCGCGCACTGCATTCGGCTTACCCGGCTATGGCTGCGGTTTGGTTTTCCGCTTCCGCCGCCGATGAAACGGACGCGCCTTCGGATGAGTCGGCCCCGGCCCTGAACACCCTGTCCGAAGCCGAACGGGCGGGCGGTTGGCAACTCCTTTTTGACGGCAAGACGACCAAAGGCTGGCACAGCTTCAACAAAACCTCCGCCGGAGCGGGCTGGAAAGTCAGGGACGGTGTTTTGGGCCTCGAAAAGAGCAACCCCGATGAGGCCGCCGGCGACCTGGTGACCGACGAGGAATTTCAGAATTTTGACCTCCGGCTCGAATGGAAGATCAGCGACTGCGGCAACAGCGGCCTGATGTACAACGTAGTGGAAGGCGAGAAATATTGCTGCCCCTACGTTACCGGTCCCGAATTGCAGGTGCTCGATAACGCCTGCCACCCCGATGCCAAAATACCGATGCACCGCGCCGGCGACCTCTACGATATGATCTCGGTCAAACAGGAAACCGTCAAACCCGCCGGCGAATGGAACAAAGTCCGCCTGCGCGTCCGGAACGGCAAGGTTGAAGAATGGCTCAACGGTAAAAAAGTGATCGAATTCCAGATGTTCACCCCCCAGTGGAAGGAAATGATCGCCGGCAGCAAGTTCAAGGCCATGCCCGATTTCGGTACGTTCAATAAAGGGAAGATCTGTGTGCAGGACCATGGCGACAAGGTTTGGTTCCGGAATATCAAGATCAAGCGGATCTCTTGATGCTTGATGCTAGATGCTTGATACTGGATACTTGATGCTGGATACTGGATGCTGCCCGCCGTCGCCTTAGGGCTATGGCGGACGGGGGATGCTGGATGCTGGATGCTGCCCGCCGTCGCCTTAGGGCTATGGCGGATGCTAGATGCTGGATGCTGGATGCTGGATGCTTGATGCTGGATGCTGGTGGAGGATAGGTTCTCTTTTGAAATTCTACCCGGTCGGCAAACCCGCTTCCGCCGGATACGTCGACCGCCCCAACTTACGACTTAAGACTTATCCTTCGGCTGTGCTCAGGAACCCAACTTACAACTTACGACTTACGACTTACAACTTACGACTTACGACTTACGACTTACAACTTACAACTTACAACTTACAACTTACAACTATATTAACTAACGAAAAACCTTTTACAAATGGAGAACATCAACCGGAATCGCCTGTTTCTCGCCAGCTGTATGGCGCTGGTTGTCACGGCGATGACCTTTGCTATCCGGGCCAGGCTCGAAACTGTATTCGGGCCGGATGGGAAAGGCCTTTCACTCGAACAGATCGGTTTTGCCTTTACGCCGGCATTCTGGGGGTTCACCCTGGCCATGATCATCGGCGGCCCGCTGGTGGACAGCCTGGGCATGAAGCGGATCATGTGGGTGGCATTTATCATGCACGCCGTCGGCATTGTCGCTACGCTGATGGCCAGCGATCAGACGTCGCTTTTCCTGGCCACCCTGGCGGTAGGTATCGGAAACGGGATGGTGGAAGCCGCCTGCAACCCGTTGGTCGCCTCGATGTATCCCAACCAGAAAGTTAAAATGCTCAACCGCTTCCACGTCTGGTTCCCGGGCGGGATCGTGATCGGAAGCGTTGTCGGGTACCTGGTGATGGACGTGATGAACCTGAGCTGGCAGGTAATGGTCGGCACCTTGTTCCTTCCGTTGATCATTTACGGATTCATGTTCCTGGGCCAGGCTTTCCCGAAAACCGAACGGGTGGTAATGGGCGTGAGTTACGGCAAGATGTGGGCTTCAATCGCTTCTCCGTTGTTCCTGTTCATGGCCTTCAGCATGTTGCTGACTGCGGCTACTGAATTGGGGACCAATCAACGCATCGAATCATTGCTCAAGGATACGGGGGTTGCAGCTTTGCTGGTATTGGCCTTTATCAACGGCATTATGGCCTTGGGGCGGGCATTTGCAGGCCAGGTGGCTCACCGGTTGAGCACGGCCGGGATGCTGCTGTTCTCGGCGGTATTCTCCTTCCTCGGGTTGATGTTGCTGAGTACGACCAGCGGCGCCATGACCTTTGTTTCCGCCCTGATCTTTGCCGTCGGCATCACCTTTTTCTGGCCGACCATGCTGTCCTTTGTCGCGGAGAATATCCCGGAGAGCGGCGCGTTGGGATTGTCGGTTATGGGCGGATTGGGGATGTTATCCACCGCTATCGTCCTTCCGATTATCGGCAAGATGATGGATGAACATACTACCGGTTCGCAGGTACTCCAGACCATGGCCATCCTGCCCGGCATCCTGATCCTGCTGTTTACCGGCCTGAACTTTTATATGCGCCGGAAAAGGGCAGCGGCCGCCTGATAACTGGGTCAGCTACCAACAGAAATGTCAAATGGCGGTAAAGGACCAGGTCCTCTACCGCCATTTGAGTTTTATGCTGTATCTTTTTCAGACCCCGCATAGCGGAATTGACGATTCGGTATCGGTCGCACCGCCGTTGTCTGTCCGGGGCAGTCCCTACAGGCCGGAAATGTAAAAATTCACCCCGAAATGCTACTGATATGGCGGATCTAACCGCCCACGCTGCCGTTGTAAAGCCGAAACATCGCCCTACCCCCACTGACCCCCCTTCTCCGCTGAAGCTGCGGCCACCGGGCGGAGACTGACAACTGACCACTGACCACTGACCACTGACCACTGACAACTGAAAACTGACCACTGACCACTGCTTCCCTACCTATCCAACACCTCCCAAGGTCCGGGATCCGGGGATTCTACCCCGGAAAAATGCTGCCGGACCTGTTCGTTGCCCAAAAACAAAAATCCGAAAAGGCATAGGCTCAATCCGATCGCCCCGACGCCCGCCAGGATAAAACCTTCGCGCCGGAAGTTGATTTCTGCCCCCAGGTAAGCGGTAAAAACCGCCCAAACGATCCCGGCCAGCAAAAACACGACCTGGAACGCGACCCTAGACCACCGCCAACGCATGATCATGCCGATGGACAACATCAGGATGAACAACCCGAAGGTGAGGAACCCGACCCCCAGGAAAAACTCTTCCCGGTCCATCATGGCGGTCGTATCGGAAGGGCCGTAGTAATTCATGGTTCGGAAGACCTCCGCAAAGAATTGCGCACCGATCGCATTGAGCAATACGGCAATCCCCAGCATGAGGATAATGAAAATGTTGATGAGATTCAGCCGGTTGGTAAACATAATTATCAGGTAGCGGCGCATCATCATGCGTCGAGTCATAAATAACAACGCATAACCATGCGTCGAGTCGTCATAAAAATAAATCATAACGGCCCTTTCGCAGAATAACCGGACTTCGACGGGTTGCATTCGAATTTCATTGCGTTTGGCCGCCCGCCCCAGTGAAATCATGCCATATCACGCCAATTCCGCCAGTTCCATCCACTTTAGTTCTTTTTCTTCCAGTTGAAGCTTGACCTCATTGAGGGTCTTGGCCAATTCGGTGATGCGTTCGGGCGTGAGCCCGGGGTCGGCAAATTTCCCTTCGATCTCGGTTTTGCGCTCTTCCAGCTTGCTGATCTCCTTTTCCAGGCGGTTCATTTCCTTGCGCTGTTCGAACGTCAGGCCTGAACCGGTTGTGGTCGGAGTTGCGGCTGCGGTTTTATTCTCTTTAGCAGCCTGGGCGCGTTCCCGTTCTTTTTTTTCCGCTTCCTCGTCCCGTTTGACATCCCGGTATTCGGTGTAATTGCCGTTGAAATCGCGGATGCGACCTTCCCCTTCGAAAATGAAAAGGTGCTGTGAAAGCTTGTCGAGGAAAAACCTGTCGTGGGATACGATCAGGATGCACCCCGGGAATTCCATCAGAAAATCTTCCAGGACGTTGAGCGTGATGATGTCCAGGTCGTTGGTCGGTTCGTCGAGGATGAGGAAATTGGGGTTTTGCATCAATACGGTGAGCAGGTATAACCGTCGCCTTTCACCGCCGCTGAGCTGAGAAATATAGACCTGTTGGTGCTTGCGGTCAAACAGGAAGCGTTCGAGCAATTGTTCTGCCGTCAGCTTTTGCCCTTTTTCCAGGGGAATGAATTCGGCGATCTCGCGCACCACGTCGATCACCCGCTTGTCTTCAGCCATCGGGATGCCGTCCTGGGAATAATGCCCGAATACGGTATTCCCGCCGACGATCACCCGGCCTTCATCGGGGCGGACCTCCTGGGTCAGCATTTTGAGGAAAGTGGATTTGCCGACGCCGTTGGGCCCTACGATGCCGACCCGCTCGCCTTTCTGGAACTTATAGGCGAATTCCCTGACGATGGCCAGGTCGCCGTAATTTTTGCTGATGTATTGCGCTTCCAGGATCTTCTTGCCGAGGCGTTGGCCCTTGATATCGATCTGAAGTTCCTTTTCTAATTTGACGTTGCTCACCTTGTCCTTGACCTCGTAAAACCCGTCGACGCGGGATTTGGCCTTGGTGCTGCGCGCTTTGGGCATGCGGTTGACCCAATCGAGTTCTTTCCGCAGCCACTTGCGGTTCTTTTCCAGTTCGATATTCTCGTTTTCGTGGCGCAGCGACTTTTTCTCCAGAAACGACGAATAGTTGCCGGTATAGCGGTAGAGCTGACCGCGATCGAGTTCCACGATGGTATCGCAGACCCGTTCCAGAAAATAGCGGTCGTGGGTCACCATCAGGATGGTCAGGTTGGACTGGCTGAGGAATTCCTCCAGCCATTCGATCATATCCAGATCCAGGTGGTTGGTCGGTTCGTCGAGGATGAGCAGGTCCGGCTCATCGATGATCAGTTTGGCCAGGGCCAGGCGTTTTTTCTGGCCGCCTGAAAGGGTGGCTATGGTTTGTTCGAGGCGTACGAAACCCAGTTTGCTCAATACTTCCTTGATCCGGGCCTCGACGTCCCAGGCCTTGAGATCGTCCATGCGGGCGACGGCCGCCTGCGCCTCCTCGTCGGAGACTTTGAAGAGGAGGCTGTGCTCATATCGTTTGATGGCCAGGATCAGCGGATTGTCGGAATCCAGCACCGCCTCCAATATCGTGTGCTCCGGGTAAAAATCGGGTTCCTGTTCCAGGTAGCCCAATCGGGCATCCCGATGGATGAGGATCCTGCTCTGGGTGCCTTCGCTGTTGTCACGGCCGCCCGCTACGCGCAATAGGGTCGATTTCCCCGAGCCGTTCTTGGCAACCAAAGCGACCTTTTGCCCTTTGTTGATCTGCAGGGTCGCGTCCATAAACAAAACCTTGTCGCCGTAGGTTTTGGTCACATTCTCCAGGCTGAGGTAATTCACGATCGTAGGTTTGAAATCTGTTTCCGTAATACAACGGCCGAAATCCGGTAACGGTTGGCAAAGATGCGAAAATGTTGGGAGTTCCCTGAGATTAGTCGCAAGTCACTTGTCCGGAATGCCGGCTCCAAACAGTGCTTTTACCTGTTCAATGGGGAAAGGCGCAGATTCAACGGAATAGGTGGTTAAAATGGGAATGGGAGAGAATTCCAACCATTGGCGCATTTCGCAAGGATAATCCGGATCTTTCCATTCCATGAAAATCCAATTATCCGTTAGGTAATACCGGGTATCGGGCTTCGGTATGCCGATGCTCATCGTAATGACAATTGCCATCAGGGTGTCCATCACACGCTGGTGTTTAATTGACATACCCCGGAGCAAGAACAGGCTTACTCCGGGGTCGGGGCAGGGATTGGAGGGGAGGGCTAAACCCGCTTGCTCAATTCCCTCCGCGCTTGCGCTTTACGGTTGTGGTCGTGCGTTTTGCGCCGCCGCCGTTCCTGCCCTGGACCTTGGTCGATGACCGCTTGGCGGTTACGCTGCCGCCGTTTTTACCCTTTGCCGTTGCCGTGCGGGTAGTGTGCGTGACGGACCGCCCGCCTCTGCCCTTGATGGTGGTCGTGCGGGTCCGGACAACCGTAGAGTGCGTTCTCCGGGGAGCGTAAACTTTATGAGCGACCACAACGCGGTGGGTGGTTGCAGGATGGTAATGCGCCCGGTAAGGCCGCACGCCCACGTAGAATGCATGGAAAGGCCTCGGGCGCCAGGGCCGCCACCAGGTCGGGTAGTTGTGCCAGCGCCAGGGCGATACCCATACCGAGTACCCGGGGCGATACACAAACCGGACAGAAGGCCAAACCCAGACATTGACCACTACGGCCGCCATACCCAGGTCGGCGGACGGGCCCTTGCCCTTTTCTTTCATTTCCATATCAAACGGCTCCACAATGACCTGTTCGCCGTAGACGTCCTCGTCTCCGATGATTTGCAGCATGGCATCTTCAGCGCCGGTCTTCTCGATCTCGATCACCGCAATATCCTGCGATTCGGTTTCGCTGACCGGCACCTGCAGCACAATGGCGTGTACATCGCCTTCCATATTGTCGATCACGCGGATATAATCCACTTCACCGTCCTCATTCAAATCGAGGTTGTTGACCTTGTTGTTCTCTGCATTCAGCAGCTTTTCAAATTCTTCCGGCGATTCCGCCTTTTTGAACAGGTCCAGCGCACCTTCCAGGCTGAAATTATCCCCCGGCATCCCAGTACTGTCAATGGGGGCATCTTTCTGGGCTGAAAGCGGAACCGAAAAAAGCAATGCGGCCAGTGCCGCCAAAAGAAAATTGCTCCTGCATGTTTTCATCTCAAAGGGTTTTTGATCGTGAAACAATGATAATTTGGTTAATTATAGGGAATTGATTTTTCCTATGCTGACTTGGACTCTTTTAAACGTAAAAGGTTTAAACCCCAAATGCAAATAGGGAGCTATAATATCCGGCAGGGGGAGGAATTCCAACGATCACATTCCAATTGTCCAATAACCCGCAACGAAACAAAAAAGACCTCCCGGATTCATCCGAAAGGCCTTTTTTGCAGCTTTACTTCGCACAACCTGTTATCAGTGTTTTTCCAGGTTGAGCAGGTCGTGCATGATATTCAGCGTTTCCCGGATATAGATGTCCTTGGAAACGGAAGTGACAAATGATTCGTTACGCGCTTGTTTCGACTCGTCGGCGTGGATGCTGGGCAGGTCGACTTCCAGGTTGGTGACGCCTTTGTTGACCACATTCTTGAACAGGTCCTTGTAAGCCTCAGCTTCCGATTTTTGCTTTTGTTCAAGGCTCAGGAAGGTGTTCATATCCAGGGGATAGGACGTTTCGTCGCTCTGGCGTTTGAACCTGCGGGCGTTTTCGATGACTTTCTGGAAGGTATCGCTTTGTTTCACCCTGCTTTCGCTGCGTTGTTTAAGTTGGTCCAGGTGATCCAGCTTGAGTACCCGCTGGTTGTAATCGACCGGATTGATCTCCGACCAGGCCATCGGGTATTCCGCTTCTTTCTCACCCGTGGGGATAAAGTAGTAACTGTCGGGCAGAACGATATCGGGCGTGACGCCGCGCAATTGCGTGGAGCCGCCGTTGATGCGGTAGAATTTCTGTACGGTCAGTTTCAATTCACCCAGCGGCTTGTAGTTGTCAAATCCGCGGATGGTGCGGTCAAGGTCGATGAACCGCTGAACGGTGCCTTTGCCGTAGGTCGAGTTGGAGCCGACGATCACGGCGCGGCCGTAATCCTGCAAGGCGGCTGCGAGGATCTCGGAAGCGGAAGCGCTGTTGTAATTCACCAGTACGATCAGCGGACCGTCGTATTGCACCTTCGAATCGGTATCCATCATCACCTCGGGTTTCTGCCCGCGGGATTTGACCTGGACAATGGGACCGTCTTCAATGAAGAAGCCGGACATTTTGACCACATCGATCAGCGAACCGCCGCCGTTATTTCTCAGGTCCAGAACGATGCCGTTCACTTTGGCATCCTTGAGCTTTTTGATTTCCTGTTCTACGTCGGGGGCGCAGAAACGGCCGTCGCTGTGCTCAAAGTCGGCGTAGAAACTGGGTAAGTAAATATAACCTACCTTTTCGCCTTCGGCAGCGCCGTCGAGGATCAGGGACTTGGCGAAATTATCTTCAATGGTAACAATATCCCGGATAATGGAAATTTCCTTGACCGAGCCGTCCACTTTCTTTTTAATGGTCAGCTTCACTTCGGTGCCTTTGTTGCCGCGGATCTGTTGCACCACGTCGTCGAGATCCCAACCTTTGATGTCCATCGGATCGTTGCTTCCCTGGGCAACTTTGAGGATAAAATCGCCCTCTTCCAGCTCCTTGCCGCGCCAGGCCGGTCCGCCGACCACAATATTGGCTACTTTCGTGAATTCACCTTCGGAGGTCAGTTGTGCGCCAATGCCTTCCAACCTGCCGCTGAACCGGATATTGAACGTCTCCTTGTCGACAGGCCGGTAATAATTGGTATGCGGATCGTAGATGCTGGTCAGCGTATTGAGATAAATGCTCAGGCGTTCTTCGCGCTTGAACTTGAACAGGGCTTCATACCACTTGTCCAGCATGTCCAGGACTTCCTTGCGGGCGGCCTGTTCCAGTTCTTCCGGGTTTTTTTTCTCTGCTTCCTCGCCTTTTTTGCCTTGAGCTTCCAGCTTGTCGGCATAGCGGGTCAAGGTTTCGTATTTGAGGTATTGGCGCCAGTATTCGCGCAGATCTTCGTCGTTTTTGGCAAAGCCGCGCTTCTTACCATCGGTTTCAAAACCTTCCTTTTTGGTGAAATCGAAGGAGGACGCCAGGATCTCCCGGTAATAGCCCTGTGTCTTTTTCAGCCCTTCGTTGAGCAGATCCATCGAAAGGTCGAAGAATGCCAGGTCGCCGGTGGTGGCCTCATCGTCGATGAGATCCCGGAAAACTTTCATTTTATTGACATCACCCTGGGTCAGAAAACGCCTTCCACTGTCAATGTCATCCAGATAAAGGTCAAATGCCTTATGTGAAAAATCATCGTCCATGGTGGGCGGTTGGTAGTGCATATACTCAAGCCCCCGCATAATGGTACGGACCAGGACTGCTTCCTTTTCCTCGTTGTTTTCTTTGGGGAAGTAGGCCGCCATCAGAAGAGCCGCCGCTGCCAGTACGGAAAAAAAGACTGTTCCTCTCGCTTTCAACATAGCCGTCTTTTTTGTTTGCATGATGAAATACTTACAAAGATAAAGATTCGGATCAAAGGATGCAAATCCTTATCCATTAACGCAATTATAGTTAAAAAACATGCCCGGGACGGGAAATAGTTCTTCCATAATCGTGCCAGATTTAAAATTTAACACTTTCATAAGTTAAATTTGCCAAAATAACCACTTGTTCATCGCCATATGAAGCAGCCTGATTATCAATCCGAACCCACCGACCTCGACCGGCTTCTGAACCTGATATCATTTACCGCTATGGCAGCGCTGTTGATCTACGCCGCCTGGATCTACCCGCAATTGCCGGACAGGATCCCAACCCACTTCAATATCCGTGGCGAACCGGACGATTACGGCCCCAAAACCATTTTTCTCTTGTTCCCCGGCATCGCCTTCGCCCTCTTTGTCCTGTTTTCCGTCATCAGCCGCAAACCGCAAAACTATAATTACCCGTTCAAGATCACCCCGGAGAACGCCGACCGGCAATACCGCCTCGCCAATGCCCTGATGACCACCATCAAAACCACGGTCATCCTGCTGATGGGATACCTGGCCTACGGCACGGCACAGGTCGCGCTGGGCAAATCCAAAGGGCTGGGCGGCAGCTTTCTGGCTGTTTTCCTGATCCTGACATTCGGCTCCATCGCCTATTATTTCTGGAAAGCCTACAAAGCAAAATAATTCCCACCCAACCCCCATATTTTTACATTTTACATTACCACTTTTACATTTTACATTACCACTTTTACATTTTACATTTACCATGAACCTCCATCTCCATCCCTTCGACCTCCAACTCAGGCACACCTTCACCATTACCCACGAATCGCGCAAGGTGCAGCCTTCCCTTATTGTTGAACTGGAAAAGGACGGCCTGTCCGGTTACGGCGAAGCTGCCGCAACAGCCTATTACAACGTGACGATGGAGGGCATGACCCGCGACCTGGAGGCCCTGCGCCCGTTCCTGGCCGCCGCCGAATGGGATGCCCCGGCCGACCTTTACGACCAGGTTGCGCCCAAACTCGCCCAATCTCCCGCCGCCCTTTGCGCGCTCGATATGGCCGCCAACGACCTTTGGGGCCGGATCCAAGGCAAACCCCTGTATCAACTCTGGAACCTCGACCCGGTGGATGCCCCGCTCACCAATTACACCATCGGCCGCGCCTCCATGGAGGAAATGGTGGCCAAAATGGAAGAACTGCCCTGGCCCATCTACAAGATCAAACTCGGTACCGATCAGGATCTGGAGATCATCCGGACCCTGCGCCGGCATACGGACGCCATTTTCCGCGTAGACGCCAATACCGCCTGGACGCCGGAACAGGCCGTGGAAATGTCCTTTCTGCTCAAAGATCTGGGCGTGGAATTCATCGAACAACCCCTCAAACCTGGCAATTGGGAAGGTCAGGCCCACGTCTTTGCCCACAGCGCACTGCCCGTGATGGCCGACGAAAGCTGCCATGTGCCCTCCGACGTCGCCAAATGCGCCGGCTATTTTCACGGGGTCAATATCAAACTGGTGAAATGCGGCGGCCCTACGCCAGCGCTGCGCATGCTGCACGAGGCCAAAAGCCTGGGCCTGAAAACCATGATCGGCTGCATGACGGAATCGTCGGTGGGGATTTCGGCCATCGCTCAATTGTCTCCGTTACTCGATTATGTGGACATGGACGGCGCCCTGCTGCTGGCCAACGACCCGGCGGAAGGGGTCCGGTTCGAGTTCGGAAAAGCGATCTTTCCGAAAGGGGCGGGGACGGGGGCTCGGCTGAGGGAGGGGTAATTTAGATTTAGCGTGAAATCCGAAAAATTTTCTTTTAAAATTCTGTAAAACTTATAGGCCTAGGAATAATTCCGGAATCGAAACTTGCTTATTTCAGCTTATATGATGGCCTCTTCTCTTAAATCTAATAAAATATCGCTCCTGATAAGCTGATCTACATTAATTGTCGGAAGAACTATGTGATTGAATATGGTATTTTCTGTTTTAGCATGTAGAATTCCTCTCGCAGCACCTACTGACAGCATGGATAAATGGACAACAAAATTTCTAGGAAATTCTATGTTTTTCTCATTCTTGCCCACCAATCGTTTCCAGCTTTCGTCCTCGATTTTGAATTGTGATGAGGTTTCTAAAATCAAAAACGGGTTCTCTTTAGTTGAGAATCGAAATCTACAATAAATGGCTAATACCTTGTTAGTCTTATTAATCCCGAATCTTAACTGAGTACTTAACCCAAGTTGCTCGTTCATATTTACAGCTTCCTCCAGAATAGCAAACTGTTCAGTTATGATTTTGAAGAAAGTAAAACCGATAAAACTACTTTGCCTATTACTCATGATACCATTGCATATTGATAATCAGAAACTCTTACTTCCTCAGGTTCTCCAAACCTAACAGGTGTTTCATAAGCAAATAGTATACCTGATTTCTCTATTTGTGGATTCAATTTTGCATCTTGCAAAAGATCAGCATCATAAATTTTTTCCAAGGAAAAATCGGGGACCTGAATTAATACAACATTGATTGCATTTTGAATCTTGATTATTGTCTCAAGAGTCAAATTCTCCCTCCCTTTAAGAACTTTACTTAAGTGCTGGGGAGAAAAATCAAGTCTTTCTGCCAATTCTTTTTGTGTTAGATTGTTCTCTCGAATAAATTTCAATATTTTCACAGCTATTTTAAAAGAAATATCCAACCAATGCTCGTTTGTTTCTCTGTTTTTGGCATTTACCAACCAATGAGAATCTCGGATAGCACTTGCTTTTATCTTTTCAGACAGTCTCATATAAATTCAATTATATAAATAGTTCAAAAATAGGATGATCATCATAATTCTCTTCATCCCGAAGATAGTCTCTGACCACATCGAGTTTTCTTAGCTCTAGAAGCAAATGCTCCCTATCATTCATAGTTCTAGTAAGTTTAATGGCTCCACCTGTAACTAGAAATAAATTGTGATCAATTCGGATAGCATAAACCCGCAACCAACTGTTTTTCTCTTCTCCTCTTGCCTTGTTTGCTTCTAATGATTCTATGTTTGTAGTTGTATCATGAAGTGGCTTAAACAGCGAAGACAAAGCTGAATATCGATCCTCTTTGCCTAGTTCCGCCGTTTCAATAAGTTTTTTTTCGAGACGATTTGCCTCCGATTTAGTCCTAAGCATTGCATCCTCTATTGAGATATTCCCCCAAAATCCATTTTGTAAATCTTTAAGATTAACTTTAAAAAAGGCTTCTAAATACTCAGCATCACGCCAAGACTCGAAAAGCCGAGAAAACTCGTGGAGGGTCTCACTATCATACTTGACACTATAGAGGCTCTCGGTTACTATTTCAAAGATATTAACTACTTTCATTAAATCAACCCACAGGTTTACTTTTAGTTCAATTATCTTTACTTTTCTACAAAAAAAACATTTTTTCAAATAATATCAAAAAAATATAATTAAAACAATTTTTGTCAAAAACATTTTTCCAAGTGCCACTAGCTATAGTATTTTAACATGAGACATTAGGTGCTGTGTAAAAGACATTTCCAATTGCTCACCCCCTCATTATCCGCTCCAGAATCTTGATGGTGATCAGATACGTCGGCTTCACCCCGTCCACACCCAGGCTCCCCGACGCCAGCGTATGCCCGGTGATCAGGGGGTTATCCGATGCGTAGTAGGCGTACCGCAGCACCACATTCTTTCCCACACCCGACTTCCGGATCATGGTCGCCGCCTGGATGGCTTTCTGGTAATGAGCCCCCTCCATTTCCAACCCCACGGCGCCCCATGAACTGCGCAGGAAATACTGCAGGATATCCTTGTTTTGCAGTGAGGTGCCCAACACGGAGATCATCGGCCCTTCGAATACTTCCAGGCCGAAGCCGGCAAAGTCTGCCTTGTGGAAATCGTTGTCGATCGGGTAGTTATCGGCGGTGCCTTCGAACACGTGGGCGGTGGGCACCATAATGTCGCCCTTGGCCCCTTCCAGGATGCCGGCCTTGCCCATGATGTTGATGGAAGCGACATTGAGCGGATAGCGCTTGCCGTCGTATTCAAAAGGTTTCAGCAGTTCGTCCAGCGTTTCGTAAGCCTGTTCTCCGAAGGCGTAATCCATCACAAAAATGACAGGTTGAGGATGCTTGCCGGATTGCTTGGGTGTGCCGAGCTCCGGCGGCAGCATTTTCGGCCCGATTTTGGCCGTATCGATGATCTGGACGGAAATATTGGTGCCGCTGGTATCGTCGAGTTGGTACAATCCGTTCTTGAGTGCGTGCGCCAGGATGGTTTTACGCATCTGGCTGTTCTCATCCAGGCTGACCTCGCGGGCCAGTTCTTCCAGCGGCAGGTCGGTCTTTTTCAGGGCTTTGGGGGCGAAAAGGCAGTTCATCACGCTGTGCAGATTGGCGCTGATGATGTGCAGCGGCCGGTCGAGCAGGCCGTTATCCCAGAGAAATTGTTTGATGTTGCCGGCCCAAAGTTCGCCGTAATAATGATGGCCGACCTTCTCGCGAAGGGCGGAGGAGAAGGTGATCTCCCGGTCGATTTTTTCGTATTCTTCCTGGGTGGAAAGCTTGCCGAGCCAATAGGTGATGTGGAACAGGCTGTTGACGTTGGGGTCGGATTCAAACCGCTGGTAAGCCGCTGTCACCTCTTCATAGGTGCGGCCCAGCAGCACGCTCAGGTAGGTGAAGGCTACTTCCTTGTCGATTTCCTCGCCGCGGTTTTCCTTTTCCACGATCTTTTCCAGCATCTGCCATTCCCGGCGCTTGCGCTTCATATGGTCCTCGCTGTTGTGCCGGATCTTTTCCGACTCGACGTACATAAACGTCAGGTGGGTAAGGATGTCGTAGATATCGCTTCGGCCGCGGGTCATTTCGATGTACATCTCCTCCTGATCGATCCGGTAGCAGTTGCGCCGGCGCCTGGGCGGCACGATGGCCTGGAACTGACTGTTCTCAAACCCTTCCCTGGAAATGAGGTGTATGAAACGGCATTCCTCTATGCCGGTCGGCAGGCGCTGGAAGATGTAAAAAAGCCCGTCCAGCTCCACCCGCTCGGGGTCGTTGATCGAGCCGTAAATTTCAGGTTGCAAAACGCGCAGGGCCTCGATCATGGCTTCACCCGATACCCCCAACGGCTTGTATCCGCCCCGTATAAACAGGTGGCGCATAGCGATATACAGCCGCTCAATGGCGGCTCTGGATTGCTGCGCTCTTGTTCTCTCTTGATTCATAAGCTTTTGATTCTTGCTCCGGTTTCCAGTCTTTCAGTTTGCAGTCACCACCACGCCGCGGCGTGGCAGCCTCCAGCATCCCCCGTCCGACGAAGCCTTTGCGTAGGCGGGCAGCTTCACTTGAACAATTCAAACTCCACCCGCCGGTTGAAGGCCCGGTCCGCCTGAGCCGGAGAGTTGTTGATGGCATAACGCGCACCGAAGGACTGGATCTGGACCCGGTCGGCGGCAATGCCTTGATCGCGGAGGTATTGGAGGCAGGCTTGCGCCCGTTGCTGGGAAAGCTGGTCGTTGAAGGCGGGCGCGCCTTCGATATCGGCGTACCCTTTGATGATCAGCCTGAAATCGCGGTTATCGCGGAGGAAATTGGCGATCTTGCTCAGCAGCGCAAATCGCTGGATCTCGCGGCTCTGCGGCTCGAAGGTGATGTATTGCCGGCTGATGGCCTGGGCTTCCTCTTCCGGTTTGCTTAATTCAGGGCAGCCGTTGTTGGCAAAAAGGCCGAATTGTTCGGGGCAGGCGTCCTTGCGGTCTTCAATGCCGTCGCCGTCGGTATCCGGGCAGCCGCCGAAGATGGCCAGACCAAATTGGTTCGGGCACTGGTCGTCCTCATCCAGGATGCCGTCCTGGTCGAAATCCAGTGCGGGGCATCCCTGCCGTTCGGGCGGCCCCGGCTGAGTGGGGCAGGCATCCCGGTTATCCTCCACACCGTCGCCGTCGGAATCGCGCACCGGGCAACCGCCCCGTTCAAACGGACCGTAGGCGTTGGGGCACAGGTCGTCCTTATCGGCTATGCCGTCGCGGTCGGCATCCGGGCAGCCGCCGAGACCTTCCATTCCCGGCTGATTGGGGCACAGGTCAAGCTGGTCGGACACGCCGTCGCCGTCCGAATCCGGGCAACCGCCCTGGCTCCGCGGCCCTGGAAGAAAGGGGCAGCCGTCGAGCTCATCCACCACGCCGTCCCAGTCGCTGTCTTTTTTGCCCAACCGAACAGTAGCCCCTACCGTGAAGAAGGTGTACCAATCCTTGTGGGCCGGGTTCCCGGAGCGGCTGACCCCGTCGAGATAATCCGTAAAAGCCGGTCGGACACCTGCTTCAACCCGGATCGCCCAGCGTTCGGGTACACGCCAGCGGACACCCGCGCCGAAAGGGATCACAAGCCGGGTATGGGCATAATCCGCCTCCTGGTCAGCCGTAATGGCTTTGAAGAGTTCCTCATTCTTGGTTGGTGCGAAATAATTATGGGGTTTGAAAATGGCCAAACCCAGGCCGGTAAACAGATAAGGCGTAAGTGTCGCCTCTTCGGTATTGGGCAATCCGTTGAGGGCCAGCCAACTGGCTATGGGCCGCCATTCTACGGTAGAAGAAATTTCAAACAGGTCAGTGGAAAAACGGAAAGCGCGGTCGATGCGCCAGGGAATATGGCTGTAGTACCGGTCGTCACCTTTCAGCCTGGCATAAAAGGATTGAAGCCGCATGGCAGTGGAAGGCGTCCACTCGCGGATGGCCTGGAATCCTGCCAAAGGCCTGCTGCCCCGCATGCTGATCCTCCCTTCTGCCAGGTCCCCGCTGTAGGCTGAAATACCTAAGACAGGGCCGATCTCCCACGCGGGCGATTGGCTGTATAAACAAAAGGGCAGCAGAATCCCAAAAAAAATTGGGCGAATGAATGCCATAGAAATATTTCCAAAGGCCCAAATTTACGGGTTTTCCGTCGAAAATCAGCTTTTTATAAATATATCCAGTGAAGAACGGTGTTAAATACCGCCAATAAGACCGCCAACCAGAATGCAGTACCGAAATTTCGGACCTCAAACCCCTTTAAAAAGTAGCTGGCGACCATGATGACAGCGGCATCTACTACCAGGCTGAAAAGGCCGAGGGTGACAAAGCGAACCGGGTAGGTGAGGGTGTCCAATACGGCGCCCAAAGTTGAATTCAGCAAGGCAAGGACGAATGATGCAATCAGGGCCC
>WBZL01000342.1_pt1 | contig 51790 bp, 45 predicted proteins | sample 5204291 | NCBI WGS metagenome assembly WBZL01 (sample SAMN12344345, study PRJNA552823) | activated sludge metagenome | biome: Activated sludge suspended growth; feature: Nitrification reactor; material: Wastewater; isolation source: activated sludge from nitrification reactor of wastewater... | reverse complement strand
GCTGGAAAATTGTGCCTACTGCCTCGTGCCGGAGCCATCCCACGCCGCCAGCCTGACGGTGGGGCAGCGGGGGCGCCATGTATTCCATTTGCAGTTTCAGGGCAAGACGGTTCACGCTGCCTATGGCAGCGGGGTCAATGCGGTGGTGGATGCGGCCAAAGTGGCGGCGGTGTTGAGCGACAAAAGCAACCTCGATTTGGGCTACAGCGAACAGTTTGGTCTGCCCGGCACGCTGGAAGTGATTGGGCTGCACGGCGGCGGCACGCTGATTTTGGTGCCGGAGCGGGCGGATTTGACTATTGACCGCCACATTTTGCCGGGGCAAACGTTGGCGGAGGCGGTGGCGCAGATTGAAACGGCCGTTTCCCAAGCCCACATCTCCGGCAGCTACACCCTCACCTGGGACGAACGCCCCACCCCCGCTCCCTCCCCCTTCCTCGTCCCCAGCGACAGCCACTTTGCCCAAACGGTGACGCGCATCATGGCTGAGGAGCAGGGCGTGGCCGAAATCCACCACGTTCTCGGCCGCAGCGTGGCCGACACCAACCATTTTGCCGTCCACGGCGGCGTGCCAACGATGATCTATGGGCCGCAAGGGGGCAACACGTGTGAGTGCAATGAGTGGGTGGATGTGGCGTCATTAACGGCCGTTGCCCGCACCTACACCCGCGCCGTGTTAGAACTCCTGCAAAAATAAGGCGCTGATTCTCCTGTACGCGAAGCGGTTGTGAAACAACATTTTCCTGATAAAGAACGAGAAATCAGGCTTATCAGGCAAATCTGCGTCCTGTTTTCATTTTTCGTGATGCGTAATTGGTAAATCGAACGCAGACGACACAGATAAATCTGCGCCATCTGCGAAATCTTTGATTATTTGCCTACAGTTCCGTAATAATCTTTGCATTATCCGACGGCAGCGGCACCTGGCACATCTCCAGATGCAATCGCCCCCCTGTCGTGTACGGATGCGCCAAAACAACTTCCTCGTTTAGCACCACCCCCAACCCCGGTTCTGTTGGCGGCAGCATATAGCCCGCCTCCCACACCAGCGGCTTTTGCACAACCGCATCATGGAACGCCGTCTGAATCGTCTCCAAAATGAGAAAATTGGAGCAGCTAAAGGCCAAATGGGTGGCCGCCGCGTGGGCAATTGGCCCACAGTAAATGTGCGGCGCAATTTGCGCGTTGTAAACTTCGGCCAGTGTGGCAATTTTCTTGGTCTCCCAAATGCCGCCGCTGCGCCCAATATCGGGCTGCAAAATGGCAACCCCGGCCTTTAACGCCTGGTGGAACTCCACTTTTGTCGTCAGCCGTTCCCCCGTCGCCACCGGAATGGACGTAAACTGCGCCACGCGGCCAATCGCTTCCATTTGGTCGGGGGGACACGGTTCCTCAAACCAGAGCGGGTCATAAGGCTCCAGCCGTTTTGCCAGCCGAATGGCCGATGAGGTGGTCATTTGCCCGTGGGTGCCAAAAAGAATGTCAGCCTTGTCGCCCACGGCTTCGCGGATGCGACGGGCGTTGTATTCGCTGCGCGATAGTTCGTGCAGCGACAGTTCGCGCCCACCCTGGAAGCTGTAGGGGCCGGCCGGATCTTGTTTAACGGCCGTAAATCCCATCTCCACATACCGCAGCGCCGCCTCTGCCGCTACATCCCCATCGTGATACACATCCCCCGTGCTGTTCAGAGGCATTCCCTGGCTGTCCACCGCCAGCGGATAAAGATAAGTATAGGTTCGCACCCGGTCATGGAACCGCCCACCTAGCAGGTTATAAACTGGCACCCCGTGCGCCTTGCCCAAAATATCCCACACCGCAATCTCAATCCCGCTAAACACCCCCATCATGCTGATGTCGGGTCGCTGCGTAAACCCCGCCGAATACACCCGCCGGAACATCGTCTCCACATTGTGTGGGTCTTCCCCGGCAATAAATCGCTCAAAGGTGTCTTCGACCATACGGCAAGCAATGTCACCCGACACCGGAATGCCATAACATTCCCCAAACCCCTCAATGCCATTGTCCGTTGTCAGCTTCACCAGCACCCAGAACGCCCCACCAATCCCCGTGGGCGGCACTGTCACATACGTTTTAATCTCTTTTAGTTTCATAGTCCTCTTTTTGCTTACGCCAAATGCCCCTTAATTGCCTCCGCGACCTCCAGCGGAATCCCCGGCACTGATGCGATTTCTTCCAGCGTCGCCTGACGCAGCTCCTCCAGCGAGCCAAAATGGGTTAACAACGCCTTGCGTCGCTTTGGGCCAATGCCCGGCACGCTGTCCAAAATAGACGCCACTCCCACCTTTGCCCGCCGCTTGCGGTGTCCCTCATTGGCAAACCGGTGCGCCTCATCACGCACCCGCTGCACCAAATACAGCCCCTCAGACCGGCGCGGCAGCAGGATGGATTGCGACTGCCCCGGTAAAAACAGTTCTTCCTCCTGCTTGGCTAACCCAGTCAACGGCACCTCGTTCTCTAACCCAAATTGCGCTAATACCTCCACCGCCATTGCCAACTGCCCCTTGCCCCCATCCACAATTAGCAGGTCGGGTAGCAGCGACCAGGCGGTGTCTTTCTTCTCCTTGCCAATGTCGCTCAGGTCATGGAGTTCCCCCGCCAATGATTCCTGGTACCGTTCAAAGCGGCGCGTCAGCACCTCTTTCATCGCCCCATAGTCATCGTTGCCCACCGTGCGAATATTAAAGCGACGATAGTCGCTTTTGCGCGGGGCACCCTGCACAAACACCACCATCGAGGCCACCGTTTGCTTCCCCTGCGTGTGGCTGATGTCGTAACATTCGATGCGGGCGGGTGGCGTGGGCAAATTCAGGGCTTCCTGCAGTTCGGACATGGCGGTCACATGCTTGGAACGGTCAGCCGCCCACTGCTGGCGCAATGTTGCCAGCGTGTCCTGGGCGTTATTGGTTGCCATGTCCACCAGCTCTTTTTTGCGCCCTCGCTGCGGCACCTGAATGGTTGTTTTGGTGCCGCGCTTTTGCTTGAGCCACTGCTCAATCACCATCGCCTCTTCCACTTCGCGGGGCAGCAGCACCTCCTTAGGCACATGCGCCGCCTCGTCATAGAACTGGGTCATAAATTCGCGCAAAATCTCTTCGTCACTTTCGCCCTCGGTGCCATCCAGCAGAAAATATTCGCGGCCAATGAGTTTGCCGTAGCGGATAAAGAAGATTTGTACGCAGGCGTCCCCCTGCTCACGGGCAAAGGCAATAACATCCTGGTCGGCGTTGGCGGCTGAAATGACCTTTTGCTTGGCGACGACTTTCTCCACGGCTTTTAGCTGGTCGCGGTATTCGGCCGCTTTTTCAAACTCCAGATTGCTGGCGGCAGCGGCCATTTTTTGCTCAATGCCCTGGGCAATGTGGTCAGACTTGCCATTAAGAAAATCCATCAGCTCCTGAATCATGGCGCGGTACTGCTGTTTGTTAACGGCAGCAATGCAGGGGCCGTTGCATAGCTTGATGTCAAAATAGAGGCAGGCGCGGTCATCCTTGCCTGTAATCACCCGGTCACAGGTGAGGTAGGGGAAGATTTTCCGCAGCATGTCGAGCGTTTGGTGGACGGCCCACACAGAGGTGTAGGGGCCAAAGTAGCGGGAGCCGTCGCGCACCATGCGGCGGGTGACGGTAACTTTGGGAAAATCTTCGCCCCAGTGGACTTTGATATAAGGGTAGCGTTTGTCATCTTTGAGCCGAACGTTGTAATGGGGTTTGTGCTTTTTGATGAGGGTCATCTCAAGCAGCAGGGCTTCCAACTCGGTGTCGGTGGTGATGATTTCGATGTCGGCGATTTGTTTGCGAAGTTGATGGGTTTTGACGGAATCTACGTTTTTGAGGAAGTAGGAGCGAACGCGGCTGCGTAGATTGATGGCTTTGCCGACGTAGATAATGGCACCGTTTTTGTCTTTATGTAAATAGACACCGGGGCGAATGGGCAGGTTATTGAGGATTTCCTGAACGTTTTCGGGAGGTGTGAAACTCATGGGGGAATTATAGCGGAAAGTGGGGGGATTGGAGATTGGGAGATTGGAGATTAGAGATTGGAAGTAGTCCTCAATTTCATCTCTAATCTCCAGGTACTTTTTAGCCAACGATTTGCTGAACGGCGTATTTGATGCTGTCTTTGGGGCTGACTTTGAAACGCACATCTTCAAGCCGGCCGTCACTGTCAATGACAAAGTGGCTGCGGATGACCCCCATGTATTTACGGCCATACATGCTTTTTTCGCCATAGCTGCTGTAGGTGGTGGCAACAGCGTTGTCGGGGTCGGAGAGTAGGGTGTAGGGCAGCTTTTCGGCGGCTTTCCATTTGGCAAGCTGCTGAGGGGTGTCGGGGCTGATGCCAACGACGGTGGCTCCGGCGGCTTCGATTTGGGGGAAGTTGTCGCGGAAGCCGCACGCCTGTGTGGTGCAGCCGGAGGTTCCGGCCTTGGGGTAAAAGAAGAGAATGACGCGCTGACCGCGAAAATCGGACAGTGCAACGGTTTTGTTTTCATCAGATACCAGGGCAAACTCTGGTGCCATTTCGCCAATTTGTAACATGATCTACTCCTGAATAGATGGGACGCGGACGAACACGGATGGCGATGCGATTTTTATTCGGGATGGTGTGCTACCGCGTGTCAAGTTGATGTTCTCTAGTTTACGTGATGTGGTGGTGTTTGGGAAATGGCAGTGCATCATTGCGCTGGTTGATGCGGTTGTATTCAACTTTACGTAAAGCAAAAAGCATGTTATATTAACGGCCGTTTTAAGCAAAGAAATCGTCGTATATGGACGGTTTCCAGCAGCGTGATCCCAACAGGGGTCACAGGGATGTGTGTCTAGCTGGTCGTTCAGTGGTCGTATTGGTTGAACGGCAGGCTCTTAATTATTTAAACTTGCAGCGGAGGAATGATTATGGAATCCCAGCGGCGTCTAATCAGTATTGTCATCCTTATTTTACTTACCGGTTTACTGCTTGTGGCCTGCGAACGGCCGTTGCCCGGCAGTAGTGACGCGACTGTAACCCCTGAACCTGGCAGTGGTGAAGTCATCACCGACGAAAACGCAGGCGGCGGTGCCCCTGGCGATAGCGAAGCGGGTACAGTCACCGAAGAAACTGGCGGCGAAGAGGCTGCCGAAGGTGAAAGCAGCACCGATACACCACGGGAAGAAGAGGCCGCCAGCGGTGAAACAACCAGCGATGAAGCAGCTGCTCCTGCCGAGGAAGGGTATCCCGCGCCAGAGGGCGAAGCTGCTGCTGAGGAAGGAGCAGCGGCTGGTGAGGGCGAGGCCGCAGCCAGCGAAGAAACTAGTGGCGAAGCTGCTGCTGAAGAAGGTGCCGCCAGCACTGAAACAACAACTGATGAGGCGGCTGCTGAAACAACGACCACTGACACCACTGCCGCTGAAACAACCACAACGGAAACGACCGAGGCCAGACCGGCCAGCCACGTGGTGGCCGGTGGGGAAAATCTGTACCGCATTGGCTTAAAATACGGCATTTCCTGGGTTACACTGGCGCAGTACAACGGCATTGCCGATGCCAACCGTATTGTTGTGGGGCAAGAGATTAAAATCCCGGGGGCAACGATTGAAGAAGCAACCCCCACGCCTACACCTTCGCCGCTAACCGAGGAAGTTTATACCGTGCAAGCGGGTGACACGCTTTTCCGCATTGGGCAGGCATATGGCCTGAGTTGGACGCAGATTGCTGAGGCCAACGGCATTGTTAACCCGAATCAGATTACCGTTGGGCAGCAACTAAAAATTCCGGTAGACAAACCCAGCGATACGCAGCAGTCGTTTGTCCATACGGTGCAGGCGGGTGAAACGCTTTTCCTGATTTCGCTGCGCTATGGGGTGGCCTGGCCGGCCATTGCTGAGGCAAACAATTTGCAATCGCCCTACGTTATTTTCCCCGGTCAAACGCTGGCTATTCCAGGGAAATAAGATTGCTGTGTTGTGTATCTTATGATGCACAGCAAGGTCATAAAGCTGTAATTTTTTGCAAGTAGCAGGTGGCAGGTGGCAAGTCTTGTTTGCTGATTAGACTTGCCACTTGTTACTTGTTACCTGAAGCCGCTAAACAAAATGCCAGTTTATGACCGTTAGTGGGATAGAAACCCCCTACTCTTCTGCTTGATCCAGGTAGGTTATCTCTAGCCAGCCAACTACGCCATCAACGGTGCGAATTTCTTGCCAGAAGGTGCTGGCGCGGCTGGCGTAGCCGGGTTGTAGAATAACCACGTCTCCCCCTTTGACCAAAACCAAATTTTGCCCGCCGGGAGTGCGCCGTATCCAAACGGTGCTGCTGCCGGTGTTGATAACGGCCGTTTTTCCCACAATCGGCGTCGGCGTCATGGTTGGGGTGGGGGTAATCGTTGGGGTACTCGTAGGCGTAGGTGTGGGAGAAGATGTGGTGCTGGCTTCAGCAGTGGTGCTGGCTTCAGCAGTGGTGCTGGCTTCAGTAGTGACACTGGCTTCAGCAGTGGTGCTGGCTTCAGCAGTGGCGCTCGGTTCAGTAGTGGTGGTCAGAACGGCCGTTGGCGCAAGGGTTGTTGCTGTTGTCGTAATAGCTGCTGTGGGGTTTGGCACAAAAGCACCGGTAGATGGTTCGGATGGCTCAGCTTCGCCATTGTTGTCTATAGGGGCAGCGGCTATGTTGGCCGTGGTGGGAACAGAGGTGACAGTGGGTAAAGGAGTGGCCTGGTCGTTTTCAGCAGAGAGGGTTGTTTCTTCAAGGGGGGAGGTGGAAGGGGTGGAAACGGCCGTTTGTTCCCCTAGCGGCACGCCAGCCAGAAAAAAGCCCATAGCCAGCAGCAGACAGGCAAATCCATACCCCACAAACAGCCGCAAACGCAAATCAAGCCGGTAGCCAGACAGCCCCAGCCGCAGCAGCCAGCGCGGCGATAATGCCAAATACGCCAGCCCCATCCATAACAAGGCCAAAAACGCTGTAATGCCCATGCCCCACAGCGTCCACATCGGAAATCCCATCGCCGCAGATTATAGCCAGTTTGCGGCAAAGATAACAGCGCAGTGCCAATCACTCATATAAAAGGTATAATGACCTGCGGGGTTTTGGCCTGTTTTAAAAAGTAACAAGTGGCAAGTAACAAGTTTTGTATGACTTGCTTTACCTTTTGCATCCTGGTTCTTTGAGATTCTGTGGTTTTTTACGTGCAACCTGCCACCTGCAACTTGCCACAATGTGTCAACCCCCTGAATTTCAAAAGAACCTGCATCTTTTGTTTGGAGTAAATAATGGCTAATCAATATGACGTTGTTGTTTTAGGAGCTGGCCCCGGCGGGTACGTTGCCGCCATTCGTGCTGCCCAGCTTGGTAAAAAAGTCGCCATCGTCGAAAAAGAGTATTGGGGTGGCGTTTGCCTCAATATAGGCTGCATCCCCTCAAAGGCACTGCTGAAAAATGCGGAAGTGGCGCACACGTTGCAGCATCGCGGCAAGGAGTTTGGCTTTAGTGCCGATAATGTCACCTTTGACTACAAGGTGGCGTTTAAACGCAGCCGCCAGGTTTCAGACAGGCTGGTGAAAGGCGTGGGCTTCTTGATGAAGAAGAACAAGATTGACACCTATGATGGAACGGGCAAATTTGTAGACCCTCACACCATTGAGGTGGCACTTAACAAGGGTGGTACAGAACAGGTGCGCGGCGAAAACATCATTATTTCGACGGGTGCCCGCCCGCGCCACCTGCCGGGTGTGGATTTTGATGGCAAACGGGTGATTTCTTATGTGGAGGCCATCCTCTCGGACACGCTACCGAAAAAAGTGGTCATCATCGGCGGCGGGGTCATTGGGGTAGAATTTAGCTATATTTGGGCGAATTATGGGGTGGATGTGACGATTGTGGAGATGATGGATCGGTTGCTGCCCAATGAGGAGCCGGAAGTGAGTGCGGTGCTGGAGAAGGCGTATAAGAAGATGGGGGTGAAGGTGTTGGTGGGAACGGCCGTTAACCAAGTCACCACCAGCGATAGCGGCGTTACCCTCACCACCAAAGACGGCCAAAGCCTCGAAGCCGATCAGGTCATGGTCGCCATCAACTTCCTGCCCAACGTCGAAAACATTGGGTTGGACAAAAGTGGCGTGGTGCTGAGCGAACGGGGAGCCATTGCCATTGACGGTCAGATGCGAACCAACGTCAGCCACATTTACGCCATCGGCGACGTTGCCACCGAATTTCGCCTCGCCCACATCGCCAGCGCCATGGGCATCGTGGCCGCCGAGACCATTGCCGGACACCCCACCCGCACCCTCGACTACATCATGATGCCCCGCGCCACCTACTGTATTCCCCAGGTTGCCAGCTTTGGCTACACCGAAGCCAAGGCCAAGGAGTTGGGCTATGAGATCAAGGTGGGGCAGTTCCCGTTTATTGCCAACGGCAAGGCGTTGGGGGCTGGCGAACGTGATGGCTTTATCAAAATCATTAGCGATGCCAAATATGGTGAGATTTTGGGTGCCCACATGGTGGGGCCAGAGGTAACGGAACTACTGCCAGAGCTAACGCTGGCGCAGGCCAATGAGCTAACGGCCGAAGAGATCGCCCGCAATGTCCACGCCCACCCCACCATCAGCGAGGCGTTGATGGAAGCGGCGCACGCGGTGGAAGGTGAAGCGATCCATATTTAACTCCGGTTGCTACTGACCACTGTCATTTCGAGGTTCTCCGAGAAATCCCGTTCTTTTTTGCCGACGAAACGGGATTTCTCCCCGAAGACTTGTCGAAATGACATGCTTTTTGTTTTGTGGAAAGCTCCCGTTAGCGGGAGCTTTTTATTATGGGAACGGGATTCCTCACTCCAAAGACAGTGGGCGGAATGACCTTGTTTGTCGTGACATTGCCGGGGTTTACAAAAGCGGATAGCATTGCCTTGCGCTGAAGACAACGTTAGCTCGTATGGAGCAAGGATGTGCCAAAATGACAAGATTTATGCCCCTTTTCTGCCTTATCATCTTCTTGTTTAGCCTGTTAACGGGACACAGAGCGGTTGCTTTGGTGCCAACGGCCACCACGGTTACGTACACCGCCAGCAGCACCAATTTCGCCAACCCGGAACGTGGTTTTTACCACCATGTAGAAACACGGGGCAGCGATCCGACCAGCTATAGCTTGAGCCAGCTACAGGGGTATCGTACCAGCGAAAAGATTACCCTTATTTATTGCATCAACGTGCTGGACAGCTTTGTGACTACCGCCATTAGCCAAAGCTTTCTTGACCATATGCAAAGTAATTTTGACACGGTGCGAACGGCCGGTTTGAAATGTATCCTGCGCTTTTCCTACACCGACATTGTTAACGGTGGCAACGGCAATTGGCCGCCCGTGCCACCCTATGGCGATGCCACTAAGGCGCAAATGTTGGCTCATATCGAGCAGTTGCGCCCTGTGCTGCAAGCCAACAGTGATGTCATTGCCACAGTGCAAATGGGGTTTATTGGCATTTGGGGCGAGGGGTATTACACCGACTATTTTGTGGATGATCCCAACGACCCTGGCACCGTTTCGGCAGCGCGGTGGCAAGACCGGCGGGAGGTGCTGGATGCTCTGCTGGGGGTGCTGCCGCCATCGCGCATGACGGCCGTTCGCACACCGGAAATGAAGCAGAATATGTTTGGCACCAGCACCACACTGCCCCAGGCTAATGCTTACAACGGCTCCCCGCTGGCGCGTATCAGCTACCACAACGATTGCTTCCTTGCCAGCGACTCTGATTTTGGCACGTGGCAAAGCGCGGCCGGGAAAGCGTATATGGCCGACGAGTCGCAGTTTGTGGCGATGGGGGGCGAAACGTGTAACTATAATCCGCCCCGTTCGGCTTGCCCTTCGGCACTGGTGGAACTGGCTCTGTTTCATTGGTCATATCTCAACATTGATTACCACCCCGACGTGTTGACCAATGCCAGTTTGGCCGATAGCTGGGTTTCCGGGGGCTGCCTGGAGGAGATTCGCCAAAATTTGGGGTATCGGTTGGTGCTGCAAGCGGGGACATATGATGATGCGGTGCAGCCGGGGCAGCAGTTTAACGTTACCATCACGCTGCAAAACGTGGGGTATGCCTCGCCGTTTAACCCGCGCCCGGTGCAGCTTTTGCTGCGCAACCAGACAACGGGGGAGATTTATGCGGCATCCTTGCCCGAAGACCTGCGCTTTTGGTTTGGCGGAGAAACGGCCGTTCTTGACCACAACATCTGCTTACCCGGCACCATCCCCACGGGCAGCTACGATCTGCTGCTCAATTTGCCCGACCGTTCGCCATCGTTAGCCACGCGGCCGGAATATGCCATTTTGTTTGCCAACGCTGGCGGCGTGCAGGAAACGGCCACCGGCTATAACAAACTCCTCCACACGCTCAGCGTGGACAATGCGGCTTCCGCTGCACCGTGCAGCAACGGGATTACGGCGGCTCCATTCACGGCTGCGCCCGTTGCGCCAACGTTGGCGGCGGCACTGGGCAGCACTCAGGTAAACCTGACCTGGAATGCAGCTGCCGCTAACTGCAGCCTCACGCTTTATGGCGATACGTCCCCCTATTTCATGGCCGCGCCCAACGCTGTTTATGACGATATGCTGACGGCGGGGGTAACGGCGACCACGGTGGGGCTGGCGGAGGTGCCTTATTTTTACATGGTGGAGGCGGTGGGTTGTGATGGGGCGGAAACGGCCGTTTCCAACCAGGTTGGCTCCTTTCCCTTTGCCATTCAGCCGGGCGGGTAAAGCAGCAGCGGCTGGCTGCCAAAGCCGTGGCGCAGGTTGAGGTAGGTGAGGGTGAGGAGGATGAGGAGGAGAACGGCCGTTAATACCCAATCCCGCCCATGAAAATGCAGCCCGTGCAGCGTTGTCCGCGCCGCGCCGTGTCGCCCATACCCCCGCGCCTCCAGTGCCAATGCCAGTTGCCCGCTGGCCCGCAGCGAACTAATGATCATCGCCACAAAAATCGGCATCATCAGCCGCACCCGCTGAAAGCCACTGCCCTGGCTGACGTTTAATCCCCGCGCCTGCTGCGCCTCGGTAATCAGCGTAAACGTCCCCTGAAACGTGGGGATGTAGCGCAGTGCCAGTGCCAGCACCAGCCCCCAGGCGTGTGGCATTCCCAGCCGCACAAACCCCTGCACCAAATCGGGCTGGGTGGTGGTGTAGAGCCAGGCAAAAACCACCAGCGCCATTGTCAAAATTCGCAGCGCCAGCACTAACCCTTGCGCTAGAGCCACTGTTGTTACCTGGACAATCCACACCGTTAGCAGCGGTTCGCCCACCGGGTAAAACAGCACCCGCAGCAGCAGCATGAGCAGGGCCACCGGCAGCAGCGTTTTCCAGATGAACCTGATCTTTGCCAAGGGCGTGGCAGCCGACCAGTGCAGCAAATGCAGCAGCAGCAGGGCGTTTAGCAGCAGCCAGACATTTTTGAATAAAATGAGGAGAAAAATGGCGGCGGCCACAAACAGCAGCTTGACGCGGGGATCTGTCTGGTGCAGCCAGCTTTGGCCGGGGGTGTAGAGGTTAACGGAGATGGACATGGTTAAAGCAAATCGTTTTTAACCAGAATGTGTTCGACTTCTGCCAATCGGTGTTGTACGGTGCGAATGCCATCAACGGCCGTTTCCCAGGTAATCGCATCAGATTCAACGTCCCATGAATAATGATGCGCTTTGGTTATTTGTTGTTCTTCAAAAGCAGCAAACGACATTTGGTATTTTTTGCTGAGTTGTTTATTGGTTAACCGGTAATGGGTTAACTTGCGACGATATTCAGCCACCAACAAAAGCCGCAGCGTTTCGTCAATATCATCACCAATAGCCAGGTCATTGAGGTGATTAGCGACTTGTTCAGAAATCATAATAGCGGTTGACATGGTTTTACCTTTTGATGGATTGGTAGTTAAAGATTAATACCGTCCAGCATAGCTGTATTATAACGGCCGTTTTTCCCTGTCAAGCTCCAAACACAAATCACTCAGCATGAGGGCTGGGAAGCCCAGCCGTTGGCCGAGTTGGGCGATGGGGGGCGGTTCAAGCTGGGTTTGGTGCAGCAGAGCGGGCTGCTGGAAGATGTGGCGAGTGGGGGCATGGGTGAGTAAACGGCCGTTATGCAGCACCACACAACTTGGCACATGGTCCGCCACCAGCCGCATATCGTGGGTAATCAGAATAATCGTCCGCCCCTGCTGGTTAAGCTGGGTCAAAATTGCCATCAGCTCATCGGTGCTGCGCTGGTCGAGGCCGCTGGTGGGTTCATCGAGAATCAGAACGGCCGTTTGCATCGCCACCACCGCCGCAATACTCACCTTGCGCCGCAGCCCAAACCCCAGCAGTGCTGGCTGCGTGTCGGCATAGGCCAGCAGCCCAAATTGCGCCAACGCGGCTGCCGTTCTTTCATGGATTTCCGCCTCTGGCAGCCCTAGGTTGCGTGGTCCCGCCGCCACTTCCTCCCGCACCGTCGCGCTAAAAATCATGTGGTCGGGGTTTTGAAACACATACCCCACCGTCCGCGCCAGTTCTGCCACCGGCGTGGTGGCAATATCACCCCCGTTGAGCAGCACCCGTCCCTGCGTGGGGCGCAGCAGCCCGTTCAAATGCTTCACCAGCGTCGTCTTGCCTGACCCATTTTGCCCAATCAGTGCCACGAACTCCCCGGCCGCAAGCGTCAAATCAATGTTGTTGAGGGCAGCCTGGTTGCTGTTGTAAGCGTAGGAGAGGGATTCGAGGGTGAGGCGTGGGGTGTGGGGTGTGGGGTGTGGGGGTGTAGCAGCACCTCGTGCGGCAAATGTCCAGTTGCTCAAGGCCTGGGTTGCTTCGTCTAGCTGGGTGAAGTGGAATTGCGTCGCGTGGCGGCGGTTCAGGCATTCGGCTAGTTCGCTGAGCTGGGGAACGGACAGCCCAATTTGGCGCAGGCGGGTGGGCGGGGTGAAAATGGTGGCGGCGGGGGCATCCACGGCCACCTTGCCTTTGTCCAGCACCACCACGCGGTCGGCAAAGGCGGCAATTTGCTCGCTTTCGTGCGACACCATGATGATGGTCATCCCTTCCTGCTGCCGCAGCGTTTCCACGGCGGCAAATACCTCCCGCTTGCCAATGGGGTCAAGGTTAGCCGTGGGTTCGTCCAGCACCAGCACGGGGGGCTTCATGGCGAGGATGGCGGCAATGGCGACGCGCTGCTTTTGCCCGCCGGACAGTTCAAAGGGGGACCGGTGGCGAAAGTCGCCCATGCCCACCAGCCCCAACGCCCAATCAATGCGCTGCGCCATTTCGGCGGGGGGCAACCCCAGCGTTTCCAGCCCAAAGGCAAGTTCGGCCTCGACGGTCATGTTAAAAAGCTGGGTTTCTGGCTCCTGAAAGACGAGGCCGACGGTTTGGGCGAGTTCGGCGACGGGGTGATGGCGGGAATTACGGCCGTTTATCCACACCTCTCCCCCAATGGTTCCCCCCGTTGAATGCGGCACAATGCCGTTGAGCGCCAGACACAGGGTGGTTTTGCCTACCCCCGTTGGCCCCATAATCGCCACAAACTCCCCCGCCTGCACCGTCAAATCCACGCCATCCAGCACCCACACCGGCTGCGCCGTAGGCGAGTGGGTGGGATAGGCGTAGCTGAAGTTGTGGAGGGCGAGGATGGGGGGCAAGGGGAGTGGGGAGTGGAGAGTGGGGAGTAGGGTGCAGGACTCCCCACTCCCTACTCCCCACTCCCTACAAAGTTATCTTTCCTGAAACGATGGCGTCCCGCCAAGCTGGTCAATCTGCGGGTAGGCGCGGCGTACCAGTTGGTAGAGAACCAGACCGAGGACACCCAAACCTACCTGAAACAGGTTAAACGGCAGTTCGGCGGCGGCTCCAGCGATGCCATAGCCGTACAGGGTGGCTTCACCGAGGAAGTAGACGGCGACCAGTGCCAGCCCGCCAACGATCCAGGCGATAACCATGCCATTGATCCCTTTTTTCCAGCCCAAATAGCCCGCCAGAACGCCGAGGCTGCCGTGGGCGATGAGGGTGAGGGGAGCAAAGCTGCCGTAACCGAGGGCGAGGTCGGCAATGGCGGCGCCAATGCCAGCGGCTACGCCGCCGACGACGGGACCAAAGGCAAGGGCGATAAAGATTTCGGCGACGGCACCGGGGTGGGTGTAACCACCGGTGGCGGGAATGGGAATGGGGACAATGGCTACCAGAACGGCGACGATGGCGATACAAACGGCCGTTAATGCAATTCGTTGAACATTCATAAACCTTTCCTCTTCATATACGTGGCCGACAAACCAACCACAACTTTCCTTTCCACCCAGTATAATCAAGCCCGCCCGTTTGCGCGAATTACAATCACGCTTGTTTGTTGGGGACAATTACCCATTCTACCCGTTTCCCGTTATACTTTGCAGGTCTTTTGTACCCCAAAACGTTGCTTTGTATTGCTTTGAGATAAGTTGATGGGCAAAACGGCCGTTTTCACCAACGACCCGCTCATTTTAGGAGAAGAAAAGAATGAACCAGATAACCAGATTGATTGTTCGAGATAAATTGAGAGCCTTGGCAGATTTACCTTTTTGGATAGAAAAACACCCGATTAAAAATAAGAAACACCGAACCAGTTACCGGTGAACAGTAATCAGTAATCGGTAGTCAGTAAACAGTAAACAAGACTGATTACCGATTACCGATTACCGATTACCGATTACCGCAACAGGGTATGGTGTTTGAACAATCAAAACGATGGATACGAAATCTTTACATACCCTTGAATTTGACAAAATACGCCGAATTTTAGCTGGATATACCAGTTTTAGCGCCGGGGAGGAGCTGGCTCAACGACTGGAACCGACAACCGACCGCTTTGTGGCGGAGCGGTGGCAGGCGGAAACGCAGGAAGCGTTTCAACTTTTTAGCAGCGATCTAAACGTAACCATTGGCGGGGCGCGGGACGTGCGACGGCCGGCCGACAATGCGTTGCGTGGGTTTGTGCTGCCAGCCGAAGATTTGCTCGCCATTCGCAGCACCATCGTCGCTGCCCGTACCCTCAGCCGCCAGCTCAAAAAAGTGGAAGGCCGCTACCCCAGCCTGGGGGAACATGCTGCCCTTATTGAGGATTGCCCCGGTTTGGTGACGGCCATTAGCCAGACCATTGACGAGCGGGGCGAGGTGCTGGACAGTGCCAGCCCCAAGCTGGCGAAAATCCGGCAGCAGCAGCGGGTGGTACATGGGCGCATTCAGGACAAGCTACAGCGCATTCTGAACAGCAGCATGAACCAATATTTGCAGGAAGCGATTGTGACGCAGAGAAACGGCCGTTATGTTCTCCCCGTCAAAGCCGATGCCAAAGGGCGCATTCGCGGCATTGTCCACGACCAAAGCGGCAGCGGAGCTACCCTGTGGATGGAGCCACTTGCCACCGTTGACCTCAACAACGAATATCGCGGCCTCTTCATCGAAGAGCAAGAAGAGATCAACCGCATCTTGCGCGAGTTGTCGGCACAGGTAGCCGACTTTGCCGACGTGATTAAGCGCATTGTGGAGAGCTTGGCCGATCTTGACCTCATCTTCGCCCGCGCCCGCTACGCCCTGCAAATTGACGGCATTCGCCCCGCCTTTGTGGAATGGCGCACCTTTGAACAGCCCAAACCACCCAAGCATCCCAACGAACGTGCCAAATGGGTGCCACCGCCCCCCAACCTGCACCCCGGCTCCACCGTCTGGGTCAAAGGGGCGCGACATCCCATGCTCCCGGCCGCCAGCGTTGTCCCTACCAACTGGACTGTGGACGACGATACCTTTGTGGTGCTGATTACCGGCCCCAACACCGGCGGCAAAACCGTCAGCCTGAAAACCATGGGGCTGATGGTGCTGATGGCGCAATCCGGGCTGCATTTGCCTGCGACCGAAGCGCGGCTGACGATGTTTAACAACGTCTATGCCGACATCGGCGACGAGCAATCTATTGAGCAAAGCCTCTCCACCTTTTCCGCCCACATGACCAATATTGTGCGCATTTTGAGCGTGGTGGATGACCGTTCGCTGGTGTTGCTCGATGAGCTTGGCTCAGGCACTGACCCATCCGAAGGGGCGGCACTGGCGATGTCGATCACCAACTTTTTGCGCGACAAAGGGGCAACAACCTTTATCGCCACCCATTACCCGGAGCTAAAAATCTACGCCAGCCAGACGGAAGGGGCGGTCAACGCCTCGCTGCTGTTTGATGTGGAAACGCTCTCGCCCACTTACGAGATGAGCATCGGCATTCCGGGGCGGTCTAATGCGTTTGCCATTGCGCGGCGGCTGGGGTTAGATGAGACGATTTTAGATGAGGCGATGCGTTTTGTGGGAGTAGACAGCCATCAGGCCGACGATTTGCTGGGTTCGATTCAGGATTTGCGCGACCAGATGGAGGCGGAAGAGGCGGCCACGCGGCTGGCGCAGCGGCAAGCGGAAAAGAGCCGTGATTTGCTCCAGGAGCGGCTGGCGCAGATTGAGCAGGAGCGGGTGGAGACGCTGGCGGAGGCGAAGCGGCAGGCGGAGAAGGAGCTGGAGAAAATCCGGCTGGAGCTGCGCCAAGTGCGCCGCCAAATCCGGGATGCGGAATCTATTAACGCCCTGAAAAAGGCGAGCAAGGCGGTGGATACGCTGGAAGAGGAGAAGGTTGAAGAGCTTCAGCCAGCTCCGGCCAAAAGCACCCAGACGGCGACGGTGCGTAAGCTGCGGAAGTCGCTGGAAGTGGGGGATGTGGTGCGGCTGAAGACGCTGAATACCAAGGGCGAGATTGTGTCAATGAGCAAAAACCAGGTGGTGGTGGCGATTGGGCGGCTGAGTATGAAGACGCAGTTGAGCGACCTGGAGTTTGTGGAACGGCCGTCTGCGGAAGATGAAGAAGAAATCATTGAAATTGACGAAGCGCCAATGGGACTTTCAGTGAATATGGAGCTGGATTTGCGCGGCGAGCGGGTGGAGGCGGGGCTGGCACGACTGAGCCGGTATCTGGACAATGCGTTTTTGGCGCGGATGCCGTGGGTACGGATTATTCATGGCAAGGGGACGGGGAAGATGCGAACGGCCGTTCGTGAAGCCCTCAGCCAAAGCGGCCACGTCACCTCCTGGGAAGAAGGCAAGGATGGCGAAGGCGGCGACGGCGTGACGGTGGCGCGATTGGTGGGGTATCGGTAGACGGTAATCAGTAATCGGTAATAGGTAATCGGTAAACAGTTATTGACTGATTACTGGTTACTGGAGCGGAAATGATAGAGGCGGTTGTTTTTGATCTTGGCGGGACGCTGATTGAATATGCGGGGGAGTGGACGGCGTGGCCGGATTTGGAAACGCCGGGGTTTGCCGCTGCTTATGATTATTTGCAGCAGCATGGGGCTGTGCTGCCCGCGTTTGCTGCGTTCCGCGAGGCGGGGTTTGGGTTGCTGCCGCAGCGCTGGCGCGGCGCGACGCGGGGGGAGCGTAATTTGCGGCTGGCGGAACTGTTGGGGGAGGTAACGGCCGTTTGTGGTGTGGATGTCCCTTTGGCGCAGCTTTTTCAGGCCAGCAAGCAGTATGAGCAGGCGATTTCGGGGCAGGCGCATGTGATGCCGCACGCACGGGAGACGCTGGCACTGTTGAAGTGGCAGGGGTACAAGCTGGGGCTGTTGTCGAACACAATGTTTACTGGGGAAGGCCACATACGGGATTTGCGCCATTATGGGCTGCTGGACTTTTTTGATGCGATGTTGTTTTCGGCCGATGTGGGCAAGTGGAAGCCAAACCCGGAGCCGTTTTTACATGTGTTGACGGATTTGGGCATTAGCGAAGCGGAAACGGCCGTTTATGTAGGCGATGACCCGGCCAGTGATGTGGTGGGCGGACGCAGCGCGGGGATGTTGACGGTGTTTTGTGTGGGAAACGGCCGTTTTCCCCAACCCAACGATGTGGTGCCCCACGCCAAAATTGCCAACCTGGCAGCACTGCCATCGCTGCTGGAGAGGTTAGATAAAGGTGAATAGAGATTAGAGATTGGAGATTAGAGATTATGAACCTTCATAATCTCCAATCTCCAGTCTCCTGGTCCCAATCTCCAAAACGCAATGAGCAGCGACGATTTAATCCAACAGCAGGCCAAAATCCTTTTTGAGCAAGCCTATCGCCACCAGCGCAAAGGGGAATTGGGCGACGCGATTGAGCTTTACAAACGCTCCATTGCCATGTTTGCCACCGCCGAAGCCTACACCTTTTTGGGCTGGAGCTACAGCATGATGCAGCGCTACGACGACGCCATTGAGATGTGTCACAAGGCGATTGAACTTGACCCCGACTATGGCAACCCGTACAACGACATTGGGGCGTATTTGCTGGAGCAGGAGAAATATGCCGAGGCGATTCCCTGGTTGGAAAAGGCGATAGCTGCCCCGCGCTATGAGGCGCGGCAATATCCCCACACCAACCTGGGGCGAGCCTATGAAAAATTGGGGCAGTATCGGCAAGCCTTGCGCTGCTACAACGAGGCACTGCGGCTTGACCCGCTGTATTTGCCGGCCGAATGGGCGAAAACGGCGTTGTTGGGGAAGCTGAATTGAAAATCGTAGCCGAGGATTCAAGCCTGGTTCTGTTTGGTTGCAAGTAACAAGTGGCAAGTCCGTGTGTAAAAAGAGTTGCCACTTGCTACCTGCTACCTGCTACGCCAAGACCCGCTCACTTTCCTCAAACCAGGCCAGCGTTTGGCGCAAACCTTCCAGGATGGATGTTTGTGGTTGATAGCCGAGAATGTTGCGGGCGCGGCTGATGTCGGCGTAGGAATGTTTGATGTCGCCTTCTCGTTCTGGGCCATAGCTGATGGGAATGTCGTGACCGGTGATTTGGCGCAGTGCGTCTACAATTTGATTGAGGCTGGTTTGTTCGCCGCGACCGACGTTGAAAACGGCCGTTGGGGTTTCCCCAGTGACCAGCTTCAACACCGATGCCTGGGCGGCGCGTAAATTGGCCTGCACCACGTCTCCCACGTACACAAAATCCCGCGTTTGTTCCCCATCGCCAAAAATCTTGACCCCTTGCCCCTGCATGGCGCGGCGGCAAAAGATGGACAGTACGCCGGAGTAGGGGGAAGATGGATCCTGGCGGGGGCCAAAAATGTTCATATAGCGCAGCCCGACCATTTCCGTGCCATAGCTGGCGGTGTAGGCTCCGGCCATGATTTCGCTCATCTGCTTGGCGGCGGCGTAGGGGGTGATGGGCGCAAGCGGGTCGCTTTCTTGCTTTGGCAGCTTGGGTAAATTGCCGTAGACGGCGGCCGACGAGGCATAGACAACGCGCCGTACACCGTGTTCGCGGGCGGCATCAAAGACGTTGAAGGTGCCGTTGACGTTGCTGAGATGGTTGTGCAGCGGTTGCTTGATGGAAAGAGGGACGCTAACGAGGGCGGCCTGGTGGAAGATGAGGCTGCAGCCAGAAACGGCCGTTTGTACCGTCTCCCGATCCGCAATATCCCCTTCAATAAACGCCACCGGCAGCCCGGCCAGGTTCTCCAGCTTGCCCGTACTAAGGTTATCCAATACCCGCACTCGCGCTCCTTCCTTCACCAGTGCCTCGACCAAATGTGACCCTAAAAAGCCTGCGCCACCCGTCACTAATACCATGATACGCTCCTATAATTGACGATAAATGAGTTACGATTTACGATTCGGCCACACGACGAGGCCTTTATTAGCTATTGATGGTAACGAGCGAATCTTAAATCCTTTCTTATGGCACTTTTTTCAGGACAAATTGCGGTGGTGGCGGTGGGCAAGCTGCGGAATCGGGAGTGGCTGGCGGCGCAGGCAGCGTATGAGAAGCGGCTGCGCCATTATGTGGGGTTTGGGTTGACCGAGGTGAAGGATAGCGTGGGGCGGGGGCAGCCGGATGCGGTGGCGTTGCAAAAGGAGGGGGAACTGCTGTTGAAGGGGGCGGAGGGGGCGACCCGGCTGGTTTTGTTGACGGAAAACGGCCGTTCTTTCACCAGCCCCGATTTTGCCGATTATTTGCAGAAGCAGTTGGAAATTTACGGCCGTTTGGCCTTTCTCATTGGTGGCCCTCTGGGGTTTAGTGATGATGTTCGCACCGCCGCGCATGACACCCTTTCCCTATCTCTGCTCACCTTCCCCCACGAAATTGCCCGCGTGCTGCTGCTGGAGCAGCTTTACCGGGCGTTTACCATTCGCAACGGCGAGAAATACCACAAGTAGGTTGACAAAACCCTGTAACATCTTATGCTTTTAGAAAGCAAATGAGTGATTTTGTTGAATCGTTGACCTGTTAATGATGTAGAGAGTAACTTTGGAGTCGTGATGATCCTGACGCTTGAATTGCCTAAAGAACTTGAAAGCGAACTCGCTGATGAAGCTAACCAGCTAGGTTTGTCATTGTCAGAATATACACTTCGTGTACTTTTTTCTCGGCCAATGGTGCAAGCTCCTCCGAAAACAGGAGGGGATCTGGTTGCTTACTGGCAAGATGCTGGGTTAATTGGGACTCGTCCCGATATTCGTGATAGTCTGCAACATGCCAGAAAGATACGTGAACAGGCGGAAAAACGGCTGAAAGACGCAGAAAACTGATGTTTGTTCTCGACACAGATGTACTCATTGATGTTCAACGTGGGAATCGTGCTGCGATTGGTTGGTTTCGCAATTTGCAAGAATTACCCATGGTGCCTGGTTTTGTTGTGATGGAACTGATGCAAGACGCGCAAAATTGGCATCAAGTTCGGCAGGTTTTACGATTAGTGGCTCCTTTGCCTGTTGTCTGGCCTACAGAAGCAGATTGCAATCGGGCGTTGTCTGATTTTACGAACTATCATTTGTCGCATAGTTTGGGGTTGATAGATTCACTTATTGCAGCATGTACCTTGGGGCTATCAGCAACATTGTATACGTTTAATGTCAAACATTATCGTGTTGTGCCAGGGCTACAAATTCAACAGCCTTACACACGCTAATGGGCTTATTGCTGAGGGAGCAAAACGATAAAGCGGGCACCGGAATGGGGGGTGTTTTCGGCTAATAAACGGCCGTTGTGCTGTTCCACAATCTCTCGCGCAATATACAAACCCAGCCCAGTCCCTGCCCCACTGCGCTTGGTGGTAAAAAATGGGGAAAAAATATGCTCGATCACGTCGGGGGCAATGCCGGGACCGCTGTCTTCAATGGCAAAGGCAAACGCCCCAACGGCCGTTATTGCTGCTGGCAGCCGTGCATCTCGTAGCTGCACGTCCCGTTCACCGGGTGCAATAAACCAGGAGCGAATGGTAATCTGCCCACCGGCCGGCTGCATGGCGTCGCGGGCATTGGTGAGCAAATTAACCAGAACCTGAGTTAGACGGTTGGGGTCACACACAATCGTTTGGTGTTCGGCATCCAGCTCGGTGCAGATGGTGACGTTAAACTCTTTCAGGAACTGCTGCTGCACCAGCAGCAGCGCATCCTCAACCAGAGCCGCAAAATCTGTAATTGCCAACTGTAGTTTGCCCTGCCGCGTGTATCCCCGTAGCGTATCGGTCAGCCGAATACAGCGCCAAGCACTGCGCTCGATCATTTGCGTATATTGCGTCAATTGATTGTTGTCGAGCGACTTATCCTGCATATCCTGCAAAATGGCGTGGCAGGTGGTGGTAATGATGCTGATCGGGTTGGTTAATTCGTGGGCGATGCTGGCCGTCAGGGTGCCTAACCCCGCCAGCCGCTGCGTATGGGTCAGCGACTGCTCTTGCTGCAACTGTTCGGCGGAGTTGGTGAAGGAAACCAAAATATGGGGCAGGTTGGGGGCAATGCGGCTTTGGGTGAGATTGACGGTGAGCCAACGGCCGTTTTTGTGCCGCAGAGCCGCCTCCACTCTTTTTGCCGGGGTGCCATTGAGCGGAGCCAGCGGGGCTGCACTGAGCCGCTGGTAGGGTACGCCAACCAGATTGCTGCTGGTATGGTTGGCACCATACCCCAGCATGGCTTCGGCCGCCTGATTGGCGTAAGTGATGAACTTGTTTTCATCCAAAACCAGGATCCCTTCAGCAGCGATGTTGGGTAGTGTGTGCTGGGTGGATGAAACACGCTCCTGTGATGTGGCATCCAGCATGCAATTTGTCCTTCCCCAGCAAAATACCGCTTGCAGGGTAGGGCAAGCATACGCCAGCCAGTTGGAACCGACCGTATTGGCACCGTAAATTCAGCGTGAACGGGACGTGAACGGGAAGGGCTTTAGGAAAGATGTCTTATGCGCTCATGTGAAGATTATCGTTCCTGAAAGTGGTTTGACACCCCAATCAACTTTAGGTAAAACTATACAAGAGATTCAAAGTAGGGATTAGTAGTTTCGCCTGATAAAAGTGATTTAAACAAGAAAATCCCGTCATTCTAAATCTGATTGTCCTAATGATTCTACAGCGTCATCAGCGTATGAATTGGAGCTTAACCAGAACGGCCGTTTATAAACGGCCGTTTCTGCCCACACGCGACGCTTATCACCCATTTATGCAACAATCAAACCGATTACAAAAACAAGCCTGGCTTGCTTGTTAGCTGGTTGCTGTTCTAGGAGAATTATTTTGAAAGTAGAAGGTTCCTATACATTTGCTGCCCCGCGTGATGTGGTATGGCCCATGCTGCTAGACCCAGAGGTTTTAGCCAATGTGATGCCCGGCTGTGAAGAGCTAAAAGAGGTTGGCGAAAATCAATATGTTGGCGTGTTAAAAATCAAGGTTGGCCCTGTGCAAGGTAAATTCAACGGCGAAGTGACCCTGACTGATATTGCCGCTCCGGATAGCTATAACATGGTGGTGGATGGCAAAGGGCCGGCCGGGTTTGTCAAAGGCGACGGCGGGCTGCGGCTGGAAGAGGAAGGTGGCACAACCATCATGCACTACAGCGGTGATGCCCAGGTGGGCGGCCGTATTGCCAGTGTCGGCCAGCGGCTGCTGGATACCTCGGCCAAGGCCATTATTCGCCAAAGCCTGGATGGCCTTAACCAGCAGGTGGAGGCGCGAATGGCGGCACTGGCGGTGGAAAAGCAGGTCGAGGAGAAGGAAATGGAGGGGGGAAAAACGGCCGTTTCTTCCCAAACCGCCCAACCCTCCACACCCATCCCTCCTCCTCCCCCTCCCCTTGCCCCCCCCACCCAAACCCAATTCGCCATGGGTGTCGCCAAAAACTTTATTGAAGAACTTATCCCCGAAGATCAGCGCGAAGATACAATCAGCAAAGCCATTATGATCCTCGGTGGCTTGTTCCTGTTTCGTCTAATCACAAAATGGTGGACGCGGCGCATTGCCCGCGAAGTCGCCAAAATGCTGCGAGAGAAAGGAGGTTAAGAACAACCCAAAGACCTACAGTTCGACAAATACATTCCTGGAAGAAAGTAAGTATCTCAAAATTTACCATGACACGGGTAAATTGAGTGAAGAATTCAACCTTAAAATCCCATAGAAGGAGATATTTCTATGAAAGTATCAATGACAGTCAACGGCAAAACATACAGCAGAGATGTTGAGCCACGCATGTTGCTTGTCCATTTTCTCCGCGATGAGCTAGGCCTGACCGGCACCAATATCGGCTGCGACACCAGTCAGTGTGGCGCCTGCACCATTCATATGAACGGCATGGCGGTTAAATCCTGCACCACCCTTGCCGTCCAGGCTGATGGAGCCACCATCACCACCATCGAAGGGCTGGCTAATGGCAGCGAACTGCACCCCATGCAGCAAGCATTCTGGGAAAATCATGGTCTTCAGTGCGGTTACTGCACCCCTGGCATGATCATGGCCGCTACCAAGCTGGTGGAAAACAACCCCAGCATCACCGAAGCAGAAATTCGTCACGGTTTAGAAGGAAATATTTGCCGCTGCACCGGGTACGAGAACATCGTTCGTTCCGTCAAGGCCGCAGCAGCCCAGATGGGCGGAGGTGACTAATGGGTAACTACGTTGGTAAAAGCATGAAACGGGTCGAAGACCCTCGCTTTATCCAGGGACAAGGCCGGTATGTTGCCAACCTCAAAATCTATGGGATGACTCACGCTGCCATCAAGCGTAGCCCCTATCCCCACGCCAAAATTAACAGTATAGACACGTCCGCCGCCGAGGCATTGGAAGGTGTGATTGCTGTGTTTACTGGTCAGGATTTGGTAGCAAGTGGTGTCAACCCGATCCCCTGTGGCTTTACCCCGCCCGACATTAAATTGCCGCCCCACCACGCCCTTGCCATTGACCGGGTGCGTCACGTGGGTGATGGTGTGGCCGTTGTTATTGCCGAAAGTGCCTATATTGCTTACGATGCGCTTGACCTGATTGAAGTGGATTATGAGCCGCTGCCGGCCGTTGTAGATGCCAAGGCGGCTGCTCAGGCGGGTGCGCCCCAGGTTCATGACGAGGTTCCTAACAACGTCAGCTTTACGTGGGCAATTGGGGATGAAACGGCCGTTAACGCCGCCCTTGCCGCTGCCGACCACGTTGTTGAACTCGACCTGATCAACCAGCGTCTCATTCCCAATGCCATGGAGCCACGCGCCGCCGTTGCCCAGTGGGATTCCGCTATGGAGCAAATGACGGTGTGGACATCCTCGCAAAACCCTCACACCATTCGCCTGCTGCTCAGTGCCTTCACCCTGGGCATTCCCGAACACAAGCTGCGCGTCATTTCCCCCGACGTGGGTGGCGGTTTTGGCAGCAAAATCTTCCACTATGCCGAAGAAGTCATCGTTCCCTGGGCAGCCCGCAAAATCGGCCGGCCGGTAAAATGGGTCGCCACCCGCAGCGAATCCCACTCGACCGATGCCCACGGGCGCGACCATGTGACCCACTGCAAGCTCGGTATGAGCAAGGACGGCATCTTCCAGGCATTGCACATTGAAAACTACGCCAACATGGGGGCTTACCTCTCCCTCTTTGCCCCCATGATCCCCACCGCGCTTTACCACACGCTGATGGCTGGTCTCTACAAAACCCCAGTGATTTATGGCGTTACCTACGGCACCATGACCAACACCACCCCGGTGGATGCCTATCGTGGTGCCGGCCGTCCCGAAGCCAGCTATGTGTTGGAACGCCTCATTGACATCGCCTCGCGTGATCTGAACATGGATCCCATTGAGCTACGGCGCAAAAACTTCATCCAGCCCGACGAATTCCCATACCAAACCCCCGTTGCCCTTTTGTACGACAGCGGTAACTATGATGCCGTCTTTGACAAAGCTGTAGAAATGGCCGATTACTCCGCCATGCGTGCCGAGCAGGCGACTGCACGTGCCGATGGCAGACTAGTCGGCGTTGGCGTTAGCGGCTGTATTGAAGCCAGTGGGGCTGGCCCGTCGGCTGTGGTTGTGTCGCTGGGTGCGGCCATTGGTTTGTATGAAAGCGGCGCCATTCGCGTTCACCCAACGGGCAAAGTGACGGTTCTGACCGGGGCGCACAGCCACGGGCAAGGGCATGAAACGTCCCTGGCGCAGATTGTTGGCGATGAGCTGGGTATTCCGGTTAGCGATATTGAAGTCATTCACGGTGACACCGAACGGCTGCCTTATGGGGTTGGTACCTATGCCAGCCGCAGTATGGCCGTTGGTGGCGGGGCGCTGGTGATGAGCGCCCAGAAGATTCGGGACAAGATTACCCGCATTGCGGCCCACCAGCTAGAAGCGGCCGTTGAGGATATGGTCTATGACCGTGCAACCGGCACGGTTCACGTAAAGGGTGCGCCGGACAAGTCCAAAGCGTTTGGTGAGATTGCTTTTGCCGTGACGCTGGCAAATAATTTGCCCGCAGGCATGGAACCGGCTTTGGAAGAGACCTCGTACTTTGACCCGCCGAACTTTACTTTCCCCAACAGCGCCCACATTGCCAAGGTGGAAGTGGATAAAGATAGCGGTGAAGTGACGCTGCTGGATTATGTGGCTGTGGATGACGTGGGTAACATCATTAACCCGCTGCTGGTTGAAGGCCAGATTGTGGGTGGCGTGGCGCAAGGTGTGGGTCAGGCTTTGTGGGAACACGGGGCATATGATGCCAACGGCCAGCTTTTGAGCGGGACGTTCATGGACTATGCCATGCCTCGTGCTGATGGTTTCCCCAACATTCGCGTGGGCCGCACGGTAACACCGTCTCCTTCTAACCCGCTGGGTGTGAAGGGTGCTGGTGAAATGGGAACGATTGCCGGGACGGTAACGGTGGTGAATGCGGTGATGGATGCGCTGGCACCTTTGGGCGTTCGTCATCTTGATATGCCATTAACGGCCGAAAAAATTAAGGCAGCCATTGCTGCCGCCAATGGAGGAGGCAACTAAATGTATCCACCCAAATTTGATTATTTACGGGCAGACTCCGCCGCGAATGCCCTTGAACTGCTTGCGGCAAACCCGGATGCCAAGGTCATGGCCGGGGGTCACAGCCTGATTCCGGCAATGAATTTGCGTTTGGCCGACCCTGGCACGATTATTGACATTGGCCGCGTGGCGGATTTCAAAGATTTCTCTGCCAATGGCGGCATTGTGGGCATTGGCTCTGGCATTACCCACGCCATGATTGCGGCTTCGTCTGATGTTCCTGCGGCGCTGTCTGAGGCAGCGGGGCTGATTGGCGACCCGCAGGTGCGGAATCGCGGTACGATTGGCGGCAATATTGCCCACGCCGACCCGGCCTCTGATTTGCCGACGGTGCTGGTGGCGCTGGGGGCAGCGATTTCGACGGTTTCCAGCAGTGGCTCGCGGATGATTCAGGCGGGCGATTTCTTTGTTGACCTGTTTGAAACGGCTTTGATGGATGGTGAACTGGTTGCAGAAATCACCATGGATCAGGATGGGGCGAACACGGGTTCTGCCTATGCCAAGCTGTCGAACCCGGCGTCGCGTTATGCGATGGTGGGGGCGGCGGCGCGGGTGACGGTGGAAGGTGGGGTATTTACGGCCGTTTCTGTCGCCGTTGGTGGTCTTACACCCAAAGCTCAGGCTGCGCCCTCGGTAAACGCTGCGCTGGTTGGCAAAGCTGCTACGGCCGACAACATTGCCGCTGCCGCTGCCGCCGTACAAAACGACCTCGGTGACGACGTGATGGGCGACATCCACGCCAGTGCTGACTACCGCCGCCAAATGGCGACTGTGTTTGTGAAGCGGGCGTTGACGAAAGCGACTGAACGGGCTGGGTAGCCAAATTCTTTTTCAATCGTTTGAATCGCGGTATCTTCTCTCCTGGAAAATGTCCTGTTTTCCAGGAGAGATTTGTTTATTCATGACTGAGCAATTTCAAAGAATCGAACCAGGAGCATATCTATGAAAATTGAAACAAGACAGGTTGGCGATGTAACAGTTATGGCACCGAAGGGGAAAATCACAATAGGTGTTGGGGATGTTGCTCTAAGAGAAGCAATTGACGAGGCACTTGAGGCCGGATCCCGCAAACTGGTGTTGAATATGGCGGGTGTTACAATGATAGATTCCTCTGGCATTGGTGAATTGGTCAGTGGATATACAACGACATCTAATAGGGGGGGAGGGTTGAAATTATGCAACCTGCCTCCTCGTGTTTCCGATATTCTACAGATTACCCAACTTATCACTATTTTTGAAGTTTTTGACGATGAGCAAGAGGCGATTGCTTCGTTTGCGTAGCTGAAAGCACGTCTGCCTGAAAGGGAACAAGACCCTAAAGGTTTTTAAAACCTTTAGGGTCTATCCTCAAATTGGGTGGGGAGACGCAAAATTTTGCGTCTCTACGACAGTGAATAATGGTATGCCAGTTCGCCGGCGTGGATGGGGATGGGGAGGCGGTTTTCGGGCGTGGGCAGGGGGCAGGTGGCGAAGGGGGAGAAGGCGCAGGGTGGGTTGATGGACTTGTTGAAATCTACAATGGTAGTGCCGTTGGGGTTAATCTGGTCAATGAGCAGGAAGCGGCCGCCGCCGTAGGTTTCCTTGGCGGTGGTGGCATCGGCGTAGACGATGGAGGGGTGGTCGAGGCTGTGGTGAACGTCGAGGCGATGTTCCTGCCCGCCCATGTTAAAAACCAATGCGCCTGGAACGTGGGTGGGGGTAAATGTCCCTAGCATGGTGGGAACATTCACCGTCTTGGGTGGGTCATAGGGGACAAAGGTGGCTTCGACGCGCCAGGCGGGGTTCCAGGGGTAGGTGCCAATGCCGTTGAATTGGGCGAGGTAGCTGCTTTGCAAATCCTTGAGGCGGATGGCAAAGAGGTCGCCCCGTTTGATGATGTACCAGGTGAGCAGGCCGTGTTCGAGGATGGTGGGGCCGCCTTCTTCCGCTTCGTGTTTGAGTTCGAGGTGGGTGACAGAACGGCCGTTACTGGTGACATTGGCCTGGGGCAAGAGTTCGACGGAAATACGGCCGTTTTTCAGCAAAAACGACCCCATAAACCCCGGTGCTTTACCTGTAGGAAAGACAATATCATTGCCGGGGTCACTGCCAAAGCTGTTGTTGCCCTCTTCCAGCCAAAACAGCCCGGCCAGCGTCAGCCAGCCACCGGGGGCTTTTAGTGCCGCTTCGCGCTCATCATGCCAGTTTTGCATGGTTTCGTGATAGGTTGTGGATGATTGGATCATGTTTTTCCTTATATAGAAACGCAACATCTTGCGTTTACGATAACATTAATGATTTTGCACAAAATCGAAGCGCAGCAAATTTTCATTGCAACTAGCACGGGTGGTAACGGTGTAGATTTCGGAGACAGGCGTGCCGTTGGTGGTTTCTAACTGTAGTTTGTACGAACGCACGACGGGTGAGGAAAAGACAAACTGTTCCCATCCAGATGGACTATAGGCGGGTGCGCCGCCCACGGGAACCCGTTCATTGAGACCGCTGTCCCAAATATGTACTTCATAGGTGTTTTTGGGGACGGGGTTGCGGTTGATGTCCAGCACTTCCCCAGCAATGCCAAGCCAGTTGCAGCCAGCGTTGTTGGCATAGTTTTGCAGGTAAAAGGGGCTGCTGTCTGACTTGGTAAAGGGAAAGGCGGCGCGGGTGGGGCTGGAGGTGGGGGTTGGCCCCACAGGGGTCACGGTAGGGGTATTGGTGGATGTGGCAGTAGGGGTGGCGGTGGGGGTGGCGGTGGGGAAGATGGGGATGGCGGTGGGGGTGCGGCTGGGCGGCGGGGTGTACAGGGGGTCGCTGTTGCTGTTTACAGTGGCGGCCTGAGGAGTCCAGGTGGGCTGAAGCTGGGCGATGGAAAGGGCAGGGGTGGCGGTGTTGGTGGGCAGGATGGCAATAGCGGCGGCGGTGGGGATAACGGCCGTTTCTTCCCCCTCATTTCCCTTTTGGGCGGCAAACAATGCAACATTGCCCAACAGCGGTTGCACCACGTTTGGAGCGGCAAAGAGCAACACAACCCCAGCCAAAAGTACAAGCCCAATGAGCAAGATAAGAAACGTAAGCAGATTAAAAAGGCGACCGAGACAGCCACCACCTTGTTTGGCAGCGCGGGAAGGTTGGTTGTTCATAGGTTTTGTGGGGATTAGAGATTTGGAGATTGCCCAATCTCCAATCCCCCATCTTCTAGATAAAGCGCGAAATATTGGCTTGCGCCCACAGTTGCGCCAGCCAGTCGGTAAAGGTTTGTTGCAGCAGGGTGGAGCGCATGGCAGGGGTTAACGGCCGTTCTCCATCCACCTCCAACTGCTGCACCAAATAATAAGTCGTTGCCCCACCGTCATCTGCCACCGTGATCACATCACTCACAGCGTTGGGGGTTAGGCCAAAGGCGGCTTCCTCCACCGCTGGCACCAGCAGCGACCCCCGCGCAAAAAAGCCCAGGTCGCCCCCCGCCTCGCCCGTTACCCGATCCAGCGAATGCTGCTGTGCCAGGGCGGCAAAATCGGCTCCGTTACGGATGTCGGCCAGTACCGTTTGCGCCAGCGTCAGGTCATCAAGCTGAATGTAGCGGGCGTGGACTTGCTCTATGGTAGCTGGTACATTTTCCGTTACCTTTGCCACCATTGCTTCCACAACCATATCCACCTGAAGTGCCTCGCGGAATTCCGTTTCAGTCCACTGGTTGGCTTCCAGCCACGCCTCAAAATTACCCGATTCCCCGGCGGCGGTACGCAGTTCGTTGAGCCTGGTATCTACCATGTCTGGCGTAACCGCTACACCTTGAAGGGTGGCTGATTGGGTGATGAGCGTGCGCTCGATAAGGCCATCCAGCACCAGATGGCGGTAATTGCTGCTGGCGTCCACTGGCTGCCCAAGCTGGCTTTGCGCTTGCTCATAACGGGCTAACTCGCGCTCAAAAGTGGCGATGGTGATAGGTTCATTGTTGACCAGGGCGGCAAGGGGTTCGGTAGGGGTGGGGGTGGGAGGAACGGCCGTTTCCGTTGGTACCACTGTCGGCATCGCTTCAACCGTAACCGCTTCTACCGCTGCATTGGGAGCAGAAACGGCCGTTGGGGAGGCTGGGTTGTCATTATTGCACGCTGCCAGAAGCAGCAAAAAAGGGAGTAGCAGGATAAAAATCCGTTTGTGTAACATAAACAAAGATTATACCTACCCCCCTCAGTTGAACAACTTGAGCCACAGCATAAGCACGGCAATGATAATGACCACCAAGCAGCCCAGCCGAAACAGCGTTGCTGTTAGCCGAAACATGCCGCGCACTACAAACAAGCCAACCAGCAGAATGGCAATGATGACCAAAATCTGGGTCAGATCGCCGCTTGTTAAACCAATCGCATCCAATAAGGCGTCCATAATCCTTCCTTCAAGACCTTGAATTTGCGAGTTTATTATAGCGGAGGAATGAAGTATTGGAGATGAGGAGATTTTTAGGGCATAGGCGATAACAGCCTTCGAGATTGAGAGACTGGAAGCGTGTTCCCTTCCATTGCTTTGTCCCAAGTTGTTTTTGGTGTGGAATCCGTTGTTTTGATACTGCCCTACAAAAACGGGTAGCGGCGCAATTGGCGCAAGCACCAATCATACACATCAGGCTGCCACTCTTTGCCGTTGGCAAAATAGAGGCTGTAGTAGGTGGTGTAGAGGGCGATGGGTTCCAGTACCTCCTTGCCATATTCGGCCACAATGAGCTGCCGCAAAAAGTTCTGGTCGGCTTCGGTGACAAAATCATAGACGGTGAGGAAGTTGAGCGCCCCGGCCAGATCCATGATGGGGTCGCCGTGGAGGGTGAGGGGGCTGAAGTCAAAAACGGCCGTTATTTCCCCCCGTTCATCACACATCACATTACCAAAAAAGTAGTCGCCATGAACCAGTTGTTTGGGAACGGCCGTTAAACCCTCCACGCGCCGCAAAAAATCAGCTACAAGTTGGTCAATGTTTGGCATGTCGTCGCGTAAAAAGGGGAGTGATTCACGCAGGTTGATTTCGGTGCGCTGCTGCAGGAATTGGGGCCAGGAAACGGCCGTTATGCTTTGCCGCCAGCCCAGCAGTTCGCCAAACGGCCGTTCTGCCAGCGTCACCTGATGCAAATAAGGCAGCGGCACCAGAAAAGAGCGCAGTGCCTGCCGCCGCTGTGCCTCATCCAGCGTGGGAAACACCAGACTCATATCACGTCCCGGCAGCCGCTTTTCTATGATATAGCTGCACCCATCTAACTGCCCCATTTGCTCAATATCTGGTAGGGCAAAGGGAAAAGCATGACGGTGAAGCTCCGCATAAAAAATGGCACTGTCATCCAGGTACGCCATATTGGTGTGGTCAAAAATACGTACCACCTGCCCCCGGCCAATGGCATAGACGCGAGAGGTTGCCCCACTGCCCAAAAATGTGGCCGCGCCTGCTCCAACAGTTTGCAGAATTTTTTGGTGTGTTGTGTTCATACCAGAATCTTGGAACCTCACAGCTAAATTTCACCAGCTCTTTATACAGGCAGTTGGCTGGCTGTGTTAGGATGAGAAAATGATGAATAGGAAAGCGCAACCCCTCGAAATTCATGTCCGATTGTTTGAAGAACGCCCCAAAGCCCCCCAAATTAAGACGTGCAGCCGATGTTCCGGCCGGCCGCTGTTTGCCGTTAACGGCGAATGGCTTTGTTTTTCATGTTCCAATGAAGTACGCAGCGCCCCAAAGCGTCCTTTGCCTCAACCATAAAGTCATTATTGTATTAGCAAATAACTTTACATAAAGGTGCCACTTAGGAGAAGTGGCACCTTTTTATAAAAATAAAAAAGCCACCTCAATTTGAGGTGGCTCTTGTTGCTCGGCAATCGAGCAATGCCAGAGTATAAGAGAGAGGAAAAGACATTGCTCTAGGCCTAATCAGTTCGTTCCAGTCGCGTTTCTCTCGTGCCAGTTTTGGGGGGAGGATTCTCTCATACTCTTTACTGATTAAACTTAATTAGAATTATAGCGCGTTTGCGTTAAAAAACAAATTAAAATTGAATGAATCCGGCAATTCTCAGTTTGAATAAAACACCGGACTGGCACCCATTCTCTGCGTGGGTACCTTTTTCACCCGTTCTGCGGGTTTCTTTGGGGTCACAGAAGGGTAAGAAACCCGCAGAACGGGTCAAAGCGCATGGGATGTAGAAGTTCAACTTCTCTCAGAAGTTGAACTTCTGGAACAATTGCCGGTACAAATCCAGAATTCTCGATTTGCCCCAAAACCGAAATGCACCCCTCTGCATGACATTCTTATGCAGCAAGATACAATAGATTGCATCATTAAAAGGAGCGTGGGTGGTATGGCAAAATTGAAAAAGGGTGTGAAGCAGCTTTGGGAAGAAGCAATGGCCGAGGTAACAACTATCTCGCCAGAAGAAGCCATCGCGCTGTATGGCAAGGAAGATGTGGTGTTTGTGGATATTCGGGATGTCCGTGAATTGGCACGTGAGGGATTGATCCCGGAAGCGGTTCATGCCCCACGCGGCATGTTAGAATATTGGGTCGATCCAGAAAGCCCTTATTTTAAGCCCGTGTTTAGCGAGGATAAAAACGTTGTCCTCTACTGAGCAGGGGGCGGGCGGTCAGCTTTGGCTGCCAAGGCTTTGCAGGACATGGGCATGGAGAATGTTTGCCATGTTCGCGGTGGGTTTAATGCGTGGAAGCAGGTTGGGGGTGCGACGGAGGCCTATGAAAAATAGGTGGGTAGTGGTTTGTGAGGAGTAGGGAGTAGGGAGTGGGGTGTACCCTCTACACCCCACTCCCTACTCCCTACTTCTTACACAGCCAGCATGGCTTGGGCAGCGGCCAGGCGGGCGATGGGGACGCGGAAGGGGGAGCAGCTTACGTAATCCATGCCAATTTGATGACAGAAGGCAATGCTTTTGGGTTCGCCGCCGTGTTCGCCACAAATCCCGATTTTAAGGTCGGGTTTGGTTGCGCGACCGCGACTGGTGCCAATTTGAACAAGCTCGCCAACGCCGCTTTGGTCGAGAACCTGGAAAGGATCATCGGGGAGCAGCTTGGCTTGGATGTAGTGGGAGAGGAAGCGGGCGCTGTCGTCGCGGCTGAGGCCGAAGGTGGTTTGGGTGAGGTCGTTGGTGCCAAAGCTGAAGAAGTCGGCGTGCTGGGCGATTCGGCCGGCCATGAGGGCGGCGCGGGGGAGTTCGATCATGGTGCCAATGCTGTAGGCCATTGTCATGCCGTGGGCGCCTAGGACTTCGGTGGCAACGGTTGCCACAAGCTGGCGTTGGTGCGCCAATTCGGCCTCGGTGGCGACAAGGGGGATCATGATTTCGGGGATAACGGCCGTTCCTTCTGCCTGGGCGGTGCAGGCGGCTTCAAAGATGGCGCGGGACTGCATGGCGGTGACTTCGGGGTAGACCAGCCCCAGGCGGCAGCCGCGATGCCCCAGCATGGGGTTGGCTTCGCGCAGCCGTTCGACCTGGCGCAGCAGCCGCTCTTTTTCCCAAATTTGGCGCAGGTGCTGGTCAATTTCGCTGAAGCTGTTGGCCTGCTGCATTTTGAGCTTTAGCTCGAACAGTTCGGCCTGTAGCTCTTCAAAATTGGGCAGGAATTCATGCAGCGGTGGGTCGAGGAGGCGAATGGTGACGGGGAGGCCGTGCATGGCGCGGAAAATTTCGAGGAAATCTTGCCGCTGGATGGGGAGGAGTTTGTCGAGGGCGGCTTCGCGGCTGGCGAGGTCTTCGGCCAGAATCATCTCGCGCATGATGGTGAGGCGTTCGTCGCCAAAAAACATGTGTTCGGTGCGGCAGAGGCCGATGCCTTCGGCACCAAAGCTGCGGGCGGTGGTGGCATCGGGGCCGGTGTCGGCGTTGGCGCGGACTTTGAGGCGGCGCACTTGGTCGGCCCAGCCCATGAGGGTGTGGAAATGTTCGCCTAGTTCGGGCTGTTTGGTGGGGACTTCGCCCAGCAGCACTTGGCCGGTGGAGCCGTCTACGGTGATCCAGTCGCCGCGCCGGATTTCGTGGCCGCTGACGTGAAGAAGCCCTTGTTCGCTGTTAATGTGGAGGTCGCCCGCGCCGACGACGCAGGGGGTTCCCATGCCACGGGCGACGACGGCGGCGTGGGAGGTCATGCCGCCGCGTGCGGTGAGGATGGCTTTGGCGACGACCATGCCGTGGAAGTCGTCGGGGCTGGTTTCGTGGCGGACGAGGATGATGGGGTGGCCTTCGGCGGCTTTTTCTTCGGCATCATCGGGGTCGAAGACGACGCGACCGGCGGCAGCGCCGGGACTAGCGGGCAGGCCGGTGGCGAGGATGGTTAGCTCGGCACTGGTGTCTACGGTGGGGTGGAGTAGCTGGTCGAGCTGGTTGGGTTCGACGCGCATGATGGCGGTGTGCTGGTCAATCAGCCCTTCTTGCTCCATTTCGACGGCGATGCGAACGGCCGCTGCGCCGGTGCGTTTGCCGTTGCGGGTTTGCAGCAGCCACAGCTTGCCTTGTTCGATGGTGAATTCGATGTCCTGCATGTTTTGGTAATGTTTTTCTAGCTGGCGGGTGATGGTGAGAAGCTGCTGATGCACGCCGGGCATGTCGGTGGCGAGCTGGGCGATGGGGTGGGGGGTGCGAATTCCAGCTACAACGTCTTCACCCTGGGCGTTGAGCAAGTATTCGCCGTAGAGCTGGTTTTCGCCGGTGGAGGGGTTGCGGGTGAAGGCGACGCCGGTGCCGCTGTCCCAGCCGAGGTTGCCGAAGACCATGGCCTGGACGTTAACGGCCGTTCCCAAATCATCTGCAATACGGTGGATGCGGCGATAATCCTGGGCGCGACGGCCGTTCCATGAGTCAAACACGGCGGCAATTGCCATGCGTAGCTGTTCGTAGGGGTCTTGGGGGAATTCGTCGCCGTGGCGGTCGGAGAAAACAATGAGTTTATAGGCTTCAATGAGTTCGGCAAGCTGGTCGGGCGTGAGGTCGGTGTCGCGGCCATGTTTGGTTTGGGTTTTGAAGCGGTTGAGGGTGCGTTCAAATTTTTCCATGCCAACCCCGATGACGATGTTGGCAAACATGGAGATAAAGCGGCGGTAGGCATCGAGGGCAAAGCGGCGGTCACCGGTGAGGGTGGCAAGCCCTTCGACGGTTTGGTCGTTTAGCCCCAAATTCAGCACGGTGTCCATCATGCCGGGCATGGAGATGGCAGCACCGGAGCGGACAGAAACGAGGAGCGGGTTGTGCGGGTCGCCAAATTGTTTGCCTGTCAGGCTCTCAACCTCACGCAGGGCGGTTTGCGCCTGGCTCCACATGCCTTCGGGGAATTGGCGCTGGTAGGCGCTGTAGGCGTTGCACGCTTCGGTGGTGATGGTGAAGCCGGGTGGGACGGGGAGGCCAACGCGCATCATTTCGGCGACGTTGGCTCCTTTGCCGCCCAGCAAGGCTTTCATGTTGGCCTGGCCTTGGCTGAATAAGTAGACCCATTGATGATCGCGGTTCTCAAACATGTTGTTTCTCCTGATGGGTGAGTGGGTAAAACATTGTGGCTCCTGTTACAGGGCATTATAGGGAAACGGCCGTTTCCCGGTCAAGCACCGACTTTTTCAAGGTATGCGTCTGCGGCCAGCTTGGTATAATCCCGCCATGACCACACAAAACCCTGTTTCCCCATCCGATTTCGCGCACATTCGCGCCAGTTTTCCCCGCGCCAGCCGCAAGCTGTGGCTGGCCGCTGCCGAAACCCACCCCTTTAGCCGCCAGCATCTGGAAGCCATCGAAACCTACACCAGCTTTCGCTCTCTTGGCCCCGGCGAAGGGCGGTTGAGCTTTACCCCGGAAATGCAGGCGGCCACCAAAAGACGCTTTGCCAATCTGATCAACGCTGCCCCCCACGAAATAGCCTTTATCCAAAGCACCACCGACGGCGAAAATATTGTGCTGGCCGGGCTGGATTTGGCGCAGCGCGGCGGCAATGTTGTCATTGATGATTTGCATTTTGAAGCATCCAAATACATCTATACCCGGCTGGCTGAAGCTGGCAAGATTGAGCTGCGCGTGGTGCCGCACCGCAACTGGCAGGTTGATTTGGCCGATTTTGCCCAGGCGATTGATGCCAATACGCGGCTTGTTTCCATTGCCCTGGTCTCGCAAATCAATGGCTTTAAGGCCGATGCCAAAGCAATTAGCGACCTGGCGCATCAGTACGGGGCGTATCTCTACTGCGACATCATTCAGGGGGCGGGCTGCACCCCCATTGACGTGGTGGCGATGGGGATTGATTTTTGCGCCAGCAGCACCTACAAATGGCTGATGGGGGATTTTGGCATTGGCTTTTTGTACGTGAAGGAATTGCTGCAAGATGAGGTGGTGAAGCAAACCCGCTATGGGCTGCGGCAGGTGAAGGCGATGCAAGATTATCGCTTTGAATCGTATCCCGACGCTTCACGCTACGAAGGCACGACGACGATGCCGTTTTTGCCCGGTGTGTGCGCCCATACAGGGCTGGGGCTGATTGAGTCCATTGGCATGGAGGCGATTCGCGCCCACGCCAAACGGCTGACCGACCGGCTACAGGCGGAGCTGCCACTGCTGGGATATGAGCCAATTACGCCGGCCGACACTCCTACGCCCATTGTCAGCTTTTTGCCACCAAACGTGGCCGAAACCCGCGCCAAGCTAGACCGCGCCTTTGGGGAGCAGGTGATTTCGTTTCGGGAATGGTACAAAACGGGTGCCGATGGCACGCGAACAAAGGTGGAAGGGATTCGGCTGGGGGTGTCGGTCTATAACAATGAGGCCGACATTGATGCGTTTTTGAATGCGTTGGCGTAGGTAGAGACGCAAAATCTTGCGTTTACATTGCCCCCTGCGCCTCGACGTACAGGGTGTAGACCGATTGGCTGGCGGTCATAAACAGGCGGTTGCGTTTGCGGCCGCCAAAACAGAGATTAGACACGGGTTCGGGCAGGTGGATTTTGCCGATGAGGGTGCCGTCGGGAGCGAAGACGTGGACGCCGTTTTCATCGGCGTCGCCCCACCCGGCGCTTGACCAGACATTGCCGTCGGTGTCGCAGCGGATGCCATCGGAAACGGCCGTTCCCATGTCACAAAACACCCGCCCATTCGCCAACTGCTTCCCGTCTACCACTTCGTAGACAAAAATTTGGCGCGGATGCCCCAGCTTGTGCGACGCGCCGCTGTCGGCAATGAATAGCCGTTGGTAATCGGGCGAGAAGCAAAGGCCGTTGGGTTTTTCGATGTCGCCCACAACCACCGTTGCTTCGCTGGTATCGGGGTTGAGCCGGTAGACGTTGGCCGGGAGCTGTAACGGCCGTTTATTCCCCTCATAGTGCATCAAACTGCCATAGCCGGGGTCGGTAAACCAGATGTGGCCGTCGGGATGCACCACCACATCGTTGGGCGCATTGAGCGGCTTGCCACCAAAACTGTCCATCAGCACCGTGACCGTGCCGTCATATTCAGTGCGCGTGACGCGATTGGTGGCGTGTTCGCAGGAAACCAGCCGCCCCTGACGGTCACGGGTGTGGCCGTTGGCGTTGTCTGACGGGCTGCGAAAGACAGTGACGGCTCCCGTCTCCTCCGCCCAGCGCATAATGCGGTTGTTGGGGATGTCGCTGAAAAGGAAAAAACGGCCGTCGCCAAACCACACCGGTCCCTCGGTCCACCGCGCTCCCGTGTAAATGCGCTCCACGGCGGCACTGCCCAGCACCAGCGGGGCAAAGCGCGGGTCAATGACCTCAATGGCCGGGTCGGGATAGCTCACCACACCATTTTCCCAATCTCTGTCTAGCAATCTGTTCATGGACAAGTCGGGGAATTGTCTGATGACAGGATTTCTCAGGTTTCTCGTGCCTAATCCTGAAAATCCTGTCAAAATTCTTCTAATAGGTAATATCGAGGATACTTTCGGCAATGCGGCGCAGCCCTTCGACGTTCATGCCGCTGAGGCGACGCGCCGTTTCCAAAAAGCTGACGTTGCTGGGGTTGGTAACAAACGCCTGCATTTCTGGCGACAGTCCGTGGAACAGTTTTTGCAGTCGCTGTTCCGCTTCGTGCCGCCCCAATGGCCCATGTTGTGTATCCACAAAAGCACTGACAGGTGCATCATAATGTCTGCACAATGCTTCTAACGTTAAATAAGGGATGGGGGTTTGGCCGGATTCATACGCTTCCAAATCTGCCGGGTCGCAGCCAACCGCCTGCGCCACTTCGGCCACCGACTGCTTGGCTTTGAGCCGCTCCTGGCGCAGCAGGACGGCGATGATGCGGTGGCGCAGGGCGAGAAAGGCGGTGTAGTTGGGTTGGGTAGGTTGTGTCAGTGTTGCTGTACCCCAAAAGTAGCCCATTGGTACTTCCAGAAAAATGGCGAGGGCTTCAAGGTCGGGGAGGGAAAGGGGAAAACGGCCGTTTTCCACCTCGTCAAAATTATCTGGCTCAATGGCCAACACAGCCGCGCATTCCGCCGCCGTCCGGCCGGCGTACAGCCGCGCCTGCTGGATGAGATTACCCAGGGTTTGGGCCCGTTGTTGTTCTTGTTTACTCATACAATCTGCTTCCGCTAATATTGGGGATTAGAGATTGGAGATTGGAGATTGAAGACGGTCAATCTCCAATCTCTAATCTCCAATCTCCTTTTCATATAATGCCGTATAATGACCTTGATCAAATAATGCCGTCATCTTAACACAACTAAACATAATTCTCAACCAGCACAATCTCACCCGACATACCTTCCAGGCGCGGATCAAACAGTCGAGTTGGCGTAATTTGGTTAAACAAATCGGCCGGGCCGTGGCCGTGGACACGAATGTAGTTGTCGGTGTAGCCCACCCAGCGCAATCCATGAGGATCGGCACCAACGGCCGTTTCCCACAGCACATCCATCGTCTCCCCCACAAAGTGGCCGTGAAAAGCGTGGCTCAACTGCTCCCCCAATTCAATCATCCGTCGCGTCCGCTCCTTCTTCACCGGCCCCGGCACATGATCAGGCATCGCCGCCGCCGCCGTCCCTGGCCGCTGGCTATAGCTAAATACATGCAGCCGGGCAAAGGCAATCTCGGCCACATATGCCAAACTGTCGGCAAAATCTGCCTCCGTTTCCCCCGGAAAGCCCACAATGATGTCGGTGCTAAGGTTGAGGTTGGGAATCGCCTCACGTGCCGCTTCGGCCAGGGCGCGGAAGCTGGCGCGTGAGGTGCGCCGCGCCATGCGGCGCAAAATCTTGTCGCTGCCCGACTGTAGCGGCATATGGAGATGGGGCAGCAGGCGCGGGTTTTCCCACAGCGTAAAAAAGTCGGGGGCAATATCCCACGGCTCCAGCGACGACAGCCGCAAACGCGGAATATCAGTATGGGTCAAAATCGCCGCCACCAGGTCACGTAGCCCCGCCTTGTTGCCAAAATCGTGGCCGTAGCTGCCCAAATGCACCCCCGTTAGCACCGCCTCGCGGTAGCCGGCCGCCGCCAACGCCTGAATTTCCGCCACCACATCCCCCAAATGACGGCTTTGCCCTTCGCCCCGCGCCACCGTCGTCACGCAAAACGTGCAGCGGTTGTTGCACCCGTCCTGTGCCTTGATAAAGGCACGGGTGTTGCCCACGCTGCCCGCCAAAAATTCTCGCAGCACCGGTTCCTGGTCAAAAACGGGCAGATCAATCCGGGCTTGCGGATCCAACAACTGCACCAGTTGCCCTTTGTCCTTGTTCACCACAACGTGGCTGGCACCGGGCAACTGCGCCAGTTCGTTGGGGGCAATGGTGGCATAGCAGCCGGTTAGCACAATGTCGGCGGTGGGGTTGTGGCGGTGGATGCGGCGGGTTTGGCTGCGGGCATCACGGGCGGCTTCGGCGGTGACGGCGCAGGTGTTGATGACAACTTTATCGGCTTGGCTGGCCTCGTTGACAATTTCGTGGCCGCTGGCAAGCAGTTGGCGGGCCATGGTTTCGATTTCGCTTTGGTTGAGGCGGCAGCCGATGCTGTGGAGATATACTTTCATAAGGTCAATTTTAGCCTATGGGCAAAGGGTGGTCGAGATTTGGTATAATGCGGCTCATGGTAAACTTTGGCTTTAAGAATAGGACGCAGATTTTTCTGATTTTTGGGATGAACCTGATAAGACTGTTGGACAACCGCTCCGCGATCAGGACAATCAGGAAAATCTGCGTCCCCTTATTCCTCCTCTTTTTAGTAGCCTGCGGCAATGCTGCCCCCGCCGACTTGCCGCCAGGGGAAATTGTGGCGCGGACGGCGGCGCGGATGGAGGGGCTGCCGGGGTTTCGCTTTGTGATTGACCGCAGCGGTGCGCCTGCCTTTGTGGACCCTGATCAGGCGATTTCTTTTGGCGGGGCGGTGGGCGATTATGTGGCACCTGACCGGGCGCGGGCGACGGTGCGCGTTATTTTGCCGGGGCTGGTGACGGAACTCAACGTCATCAGCATTGGCGCGGTGCAGTGGGAGACGAATGTGGCGACGGGGCAGTGGGATGAACTGCCGCCCAATTGGGGGTTTAACCCAGCGGTGCTTTTTGACCAAGAAGTGGGGCTGCCGACGATTCTGGCAAATGACTTGACCGAAGTGGCGTTGGTGGGAACAGAAACGATTGAGGGAACAGAGCTTTATCGGTTGACAGGAGTGGTGGCGGGGGAACGGCCGTTTCGCCTGAGCAATGGTCTCATTGGGCCAGAGCCATTGGCCGCGCAGCTTTGGGTTGCCCCCGAAACATTTGAACTTCACCGCCTGGTGGTGACGGAAGCGGCCGCAGGGAGCGACGAGCCAAGCGTATGGCAGATTGATTTTTCCGAGTCTGAGCAACTGGTGACGATTGAGCCGCCTATATTGCCGCGTGAATAGGTGGCGGGGCTGCTTGCTGGTACATGGTCAGGATTTGTTCGCCTAGCTCCCACAAAACGGCCGTTTTCCCTCTCTCCGTAGCTGCTTGAAACAAATTCGCCGGCAACCTGGCCGCCGCTTGCCACACATACTTCCCCACAATGTCCGCATACCATTGCGAGGCTCTAAAAAACGGCTCCGCCTCCACGCAGGCATAAACCCAGGCAGCCTCTTCCAAGTGGCCGGAAGCCGCCAAAGACAGTGCCATGCCAGCCAGCACGGTTAGCAGCCGCATCATAAGCCGCCGCTGGAGCGACTCCGCTAGAATGGGCAGCCAAAGCTGTTGGGCGTGTTCCCGTTGACCCAGATGGAACAGAACAAACCCCTGATAAATTTCAACAAAGCGCAAAGCTGGCTCGTTGTTGCGGATTTTAAACAGCGTGTGCGCTTGTCGCAGCGGCGATTCGCTTTCCTCATACCGACCCTGACCCATCACGATGAAGGCTTCTAACTGGTATGTCCAGGCACTTACCCGCTCGATACCAGCCCCATAAGACATTTGGCCCGTTTCGTGTAGCACAACACTGGCTTTTAGGTATTGCCCCAAATTGATTAAATACAGGGCGAGCCGATTGCGCCAGTAAGCCTCAAGCTCTTTGGCACCAAGATTGTTAAAGATGGCGATACTTTCTTCAACCAGGGGAGGAGCGAGGGCAACCTTGCCCGACCAAAGATAGGCGAGGCTTAGTTCAGCCAGCCCCTTGGCTAAAAAGCGTCGATCTTGAAGCTGGCGGCAAATAGCAACGGCTTCTTTGCCATATTGTTCTGCCAGATCGAACTGGCGGCTGTCGAGCTTGGTGGGGATAAGTGCAGCCAGGGCACTTGCCAACTCACTTTGGATGCCTAGCTGTTTGCGCATGGCTAGATTCTTCTCGCCGTACCGTTCGGCGATGGCATGTTGCCCCAGATCGTGCAGCGCGGCGGCCAGGGCTTCAAAGAGTTGGCTCATTTGCCAGGGTGCGTCTTGCTGTTGGTAAAGGGACAGGCTTTGCTCGTAGTAGCTTTTTGCCTGTTCGAGGTTGGTTTGATAAAAGGTTTGGCCGATTTGGAAGAGGATAAAGGCGCGGTCGAGCAGTGTTTCGCTGGCAACGGGGTCAATTTGGATCTGGGCTTGCAGCAGGAGGTGGCGGGCGGTTTCAGATTGGCCTAGCCCATTGGTGAAGAAGCCTTGCCAGGTGAGCAGCATGGCTCGTAAATGCTGTGCTGGGGGTGTAGTTTGTAGGCCGCGCAGTGATTCCTGGCACAGCTTGACACCTTCTTCGTAACGGTTGCGCTTGCTGTGGAAAATAAACAAGGCATCACGCCCGGCTTGTAGCAGCGGGATGTTTTGCTGGGCAAGGCTCCATTGCCACGCTTGCAGGATGTTGTCGTAGTTTTGCTCGATGAGATCCAGGGCGGCTGGCTGGCTGGCATTTTGCAGGCAGGGGCTTTGGTCAGCCAGGAGGTGGAGGTAGGCGTGGCTATGTTTGCGATAAACGGCCGTTTCCCCCCCTTCATCTTGCCCCAACTGCTCCGCCGCAAATTGCCGAATCAACTCATGCAGGTCAAAACGCCGACTTCCGGCCGGCCGTAGCAGCGATTTGTTACGCAGCCGGCGGCAAATTTGCGGTGAAGCGTCTGCCACTTGCTGCAGTGCCATCTCCAGCGTAAAGCTGCCGCGAAAGACCGATAACTGTGCCAGCACCATTTGCTCTGGTGGCGTGAGCAGCCGCCACGAATGGTCAAAGACGGCACGCAGCGACTGATGGCGTGCCGCCACCCCTTGATAATGCGCTGTCAAAAAGTCCAGGTTGGCGGCGATAGCACTGGCAATGTCGGCACAGGTCAAATCTTCGATCCAGGCTGCGGCCAACTCAATGCCTAACGGCATTCCACTCACCTGCTGACAGATGCGGATGATGGCGGGTAAGTTGTCCCCGGTTAGGCGAAAGCTTTTGTCCAGCCGCTGCGCCCGGTCAACAAACAGTTCAATGGCGGCGTAGGTGGCGGGGTCTGCGTGAGAAACGGCCGTTTTTGCCTCAGGAAATGGCAGCCCTTCCAAATAAAACAGGTCTTCAGCGTGGGAATTGAGCCGCTCCCGCGATGTAACCAGAATGACCACGTGGGGGCAGTGGTTGAGGATGGTGAGAATCAGGTCAACGACATCGAGCAAATGCTCAAGGTTGTCTAACACCAGCAGCAGGTCTTTTTCTTGCAAATGGCCGAGAAGCTGTGACTCGCCGCCTTGTAGGCTGTTGTCGAATGCAATGCCCAAAGCCTGGGCAATGGCGGCGGGAACGGCGTCAATGGATTGCAAGGGAGCGAAGGAAACAAAGCAGATGCCGTCGGTGAAATAACGGCCGTTTTCGTTTGCCACCTGTGTGGCGAGCCGCGTTTTGCCCATGCCGCCCGGCCCGACAATGCTAAGTAGACGATAGCTGCGGTCTTGCAGTCGCTGTCGTAGTTGCTCGCGTTCCTAGGTGCAGCCGGCAAGGGGGGTGAGGTAGTGGGGCAGGCCTGGGGGGGGAGGCGGAGAAACGGCCGTTTTTTCCTCCGCAGGCTGTGTTTTTGCCGCAATGGGTTGGCTTGTTTGCCTCACCCGCAGCGTTTCTGCCAGCCACAGGATGTTGGCAGCGGGGGCCACCCCCAACGCTTGGTGCAGCAGTTGCTGGTATTGCTCAAAGTGGTTTAGCGCGAGATTGATTTGCCCGTGCTGTGCCCAAAGCTGTAGCAAATGACGATGGGCTTCTTCATGCAGGGGGTCAAGTTCTAGCTGGCGTTGGCGATGCGAAACGGCCGTTTCTGCTGCCCCCTGTCCTGCCGCAAAATCGGCCAACTCCCCCAAAACGGCCATTATCTGCAAATGATGCCGCTCCCGCTGCATTATCAGCCACTCATCAAAAGCAAGACAATCAGACAAATAAAAACCGTGCAGTAGCTCGCCCCGATAAAGGGTTGCCGCCTCCACCAAACGCTGCCGGCAAGCAGCACACGTAGCACGGTCATCATGGGAGTGTTTGTCACAAGCAGTTAGCAGACGCGCCATCTCCACCACATCAACCCAGGCATGGTCAGCCTGGAACCAAACCTCTTGGCGATTGCTCCCAATCAGCGCAGTGTTGCCCTTCCTCGTAAGTTGTAGCGCCCGCCTCAGCCCAGCCAGCACCACGCGCAAATTATTACGTGCCTCAGCTTCCCCCATTTTCGGCCACAGCAGCCCCAACAGTGCCTGGCGACTGTGCCGCCGATCATTTTCCAATGCAAGAAAGGCTAATAGCGCAATCTGCTTCTGACTCGTCATATGGTGCGAAACACCATCAACCGCCACATCCCAGACGTTGAAAAATCGTATCATGAATGGATGAGTCTCTTTTTTGGGGGTCATAGTAACGGTACGTTAATGGTAGCTCGCCATGATAAAGCGGTAGGAAGTTAGAACTAAGTTAGAACTAAAAGGAGATCTTATTGTGACAAAAAGTGAGATGGATAACAAGATTTGTGAAGGAAGAAGAAGGGCTAAGGGTTCGTTCGTTAATAACCTGGGATTTAGAAGTTGAACTTCTGGGAGAAGTTCAACTTCTCTCAGAAGTTGAACTTCTATAACTGCAAAGTTATTGTAGATTGAACCCTAATGGACGGTTGGTCCCGCAGAAACCCCAAGGATGACATATACCAGTTGCGTAGCTTGGGTAAGGTTTGCCTGGTTTGATCCATGTCATCCTATTAAGATATACTGAATTTTCAAATAGCATCTGAATATGAACGGGTGGTCGTTATGTCGCCCGTTTAGGAGAATGAATGAACGAGAAGCGACGGAATTGGATTGTAGTGCTGGTGGCGCTGGGGCTGTTTGTGGGCGGGTTTGGGCCGCTTTTTTTGATCCTGGATCCGCTGGATTTGCACCTGGTAGACAGGCTTTCGGGGGATTTTGACGCGGCGGCACTGGCGGTGCCGCCAGAAAGCATGGTCTATGTGGGGGTTAACTTGCTGGGGGCGGAACGGGAGCGGCTGGAGGCGGTGGGGGCGCAGTTTGCGGCGACGGGCGATGGCGGTATTTTGGCTGAGATGGGGTTGTCGCTGGAAGAGGATGTGTTGCCGTGGGTGGGGCAGTATTTGGGTTGGGCGTTGGTGAATGTGGAGGCAGATTCGTTTAACCAAACGGCCGTTTTTCACTGGGTACTGATCATTGAAGCCCGCAGTACGGGGCCGGCCGACGACTTTTTGATGCAGTTGGGGCAGAAATGGGCGGCGCGAGGGGGAACAACCGCGACGACCCAACGCTATGAGGGGGTTGACCTGACCGTTTTTCCTGATTTGGCAATGGGGCGAAACGGCCGTTTGCTTCTTATCAGCTCTGATGTTGCCACTGTGCAGCAGGCGATTGATGCCAAAAACGGCCGTGCCATTGACGAGACCGATGTTTATGCCGAGGCTGTCATCTCGCTGCCGCCCAGCCGCTTGTTGACCGTGTTTGTCAACGGAGCTGATTTGCCCACGCTGCGTGATGCGGCCAGCGTGTTGTCGGGAACCAACCTCGGCTTTGTGCCGGTGGCCGATGTCTACAGCGTGGGGGTGGGTGGCTTTTTGGTGGATGCCGGGGTGCGGCTGGATATGGCGACGACGTATGACCGGGCGGCATTGTCTCCGGGGCGGCTGGCGGCGGTGGACAGTGTGCTGGCGCAGCCACAAACGGCCGTTTATTTCCCCGCCAACACCATCCTATATCTGGCCGGGCAGCCGTTTAGCCAAACGTGGGCGGCGTTTATCGAAACCGAAGGGGCCGATGTTGCCGAATCCATGCTGCTGCTGGGGCAGCGGTTCGGCTTTGACCCGGCGGCAGCAATTTTCCCACTGCTCGACGGCGTGGCGGCAGTGGGGTTGATGCCCGGCAGCGATGGCTTGCTGGCGGCGCAAACGGGGCTAAACGTCGAGGGCGTGGCATTGTTGGGTACCAGCCAGCCAGATCAGGTGCAGCAGCCGCTGGACGGCTTGCTGGCCGCCATTCGCGCCATTCCGCTGCCCATCGCTAAATTGACTGATTTTCCCGTGGGGTCGGGGCAGGTGACAGAGATAGAAGCCACGCTTGGCTCCAGTTTGCGGCTGGCGGTGGGGGCAACCGATGGCTATATGGTGGTGGCGACAACGGGAACGGCGGCGCAGTCGCTTCGCTTTGACAATGCCAACACGCTGGCGCAAACCCCTGCCTTCCAGCAGGTGGTGGAACTGTATGCACGGGAAAATGCGCCGACGTTTTATCTGGATGTGGCGGGGCTGCGTGGGGCGATGAGAGAGGAGGGGGATGAGGGATTAACGGCCGTTGCCGCCTCGCTACAGCCCATCCACACCATTGCCGCCAATGCCAACGTCGTCGAAGGTATTGCTCTCAACCGTATTTATTTGGTGCTGGAAAAATAAGATGAGCCTCATTTCAAGACACAATTTTTTGACAGGAAAACGGCCGTTTGTTAGAATCCCTTTCTGTCCGTTCGCCCCGTTCGTCTAGCGGCCTAGGACGTAGCCCTCTCAAGGCTAAAACACGGGTTCGAGTCCCGTACGGGGCATGTAAAGCCGTCACTCATTGGGTGGCGGCTTTTTTTTGCCAAGAAAGCAGTTCGTCTACAGGACTTTTGCCCGATGACCGCATACCCATTGCCAAGATGCGTTCTGCCAGTAAAATTAGCTGGATGTTGACACGAAGACGGGCGGCCGGCGCAAAATTCCGCGTTTTTGTTACCCTGTGGCTGCTACTGGCAGCCCTCGCTCCCCTTTATTCTCCCTGGCTCAATCGTGATTTTGCGGCTTTGCAGCCTGAACACGACCATATCTATTGGGGGAAGCCCAACCTGGCCCACCATCATCAAGGGGGGCAGAAAAACACGGCTGGGGCGGGGGTAACAAATGTGCCGAATTTCAATGTGGGGGGTGGAACGGCCGTTCCTGTTCTCATCTCCCTTTTATTTGTCACCCTGCTTGGCCCCAATCTTTTCGCCTTCCTCTTTAAGGAACCCCGTTTAGGTATCAACCTGATTGTTTTAGCACCACTCGGCAAACCCCCTCGTCTAGCCATATAAATGCTTGGTTGTTTTTCATAGGTTTATTGTTCACCAGACAGGGTGAAGCATTTATTGATGCCACAAGATGGCAGTTCAAGCAATTGATGAGGGATAACATGTTATTGACAAAAAAAGTATCTACACGCTTAATAGCACTTTTGGTTTTATTGATGGGCATGTTGGTGGTTGCCTGTTCTTCGGGTGGTGGCGAGCCAGCGATGGAAGAAACGGAGCATAACCATGATGCAGGAATGGAAGAGATGGATCATGATCATGGTGATGAACATAGTGAACGTATTCCTAATCCTGATGGGGCTACAGTCAGCATTATTGCCCCTGCCGATGGGGCAACGTTTTCGGCCTCTGATGAGGTGTTGGTTGAGGTCAGCGTCGAAAACTTTGAATTGGGTGCCGCTGGCAGCCATTGGCACGTCTATGTAGATGGCTCATCGTGGGGGATGGTGACGGGTGGTAACACCGACCAGCCCTTACGGGGATTGGAACCCGGTATGCACGAGATTTCGGTCTACATCGCCGGTGGCGACCATATTGAATTTCAGGATGGGGATGCGATTATGATTACGGTTGGGGAATGATGATGGTAGAGACGCAAAATTTTGCGTCTCTACGTTGCCGTAATTGTTCGCCCTTTCCACTGCCCGCCGCCGTGCCAGTGCCACCAGATGGCCTGGGCGGCGATGCGGGTCATGAGGAAGACGGAGAGGGGCATGAGGAGGGAGGGGAGCCATTTCTCGGTATGTGTAAAAACGGCCGTTGCCAGCCGCAGCCCCACCCCTGCCAAGACCAGCCCCAGCGCCCACCACCCCCCGCCCAGCAGCAGCCAAACCCACGGACAGACAAACAGCAGCCAGTGGAATAGCGTGGAAACAAGCAGAAACAGGATGCTGTTGCTATGCCCCGCCAGGATATTTTTGGCAAACCCCGCCCGCACCTGATCCCAGTTTTCATACATGCGGCAGCCAATCAGGCGATTGCTGTCGGCCAGCCGCAGCCGCAGTCGGTGGCGTTTGATGCGCTGGGCAAAGGCCATGTCTTCGATGACGTTGCCGCGCAGGGCGGCGTGACCGCCGATAGCTTCATAGGCGGTGCGGCGGAAGGCAAGGCATTGGCCGTTGGCGGCGGCGAAGGCGGGAATGTGGGTGTGGTGGACAGGCAAAATGGGCAAATAGCACAAAATGGCAAAGTTGATGAGGGGCACGACGAGCCGTTCACCCCATGTTTTGGTTTGCTGGGTGGGCCAGACGGCCAGCAGGTCGGCCTGGTGTTGGCTGAAGTGGGCAACAACGGCCGTTAATGCCCCCAACTCCCACACCACATCGGCATCGGCAAAGAGCAAAACCTCCCCCCGCGCCGCCTGGGCAAGCTGGTGGCAGGCCCAGTTTTTGCCCAGCCAACCCGGTGGCAATGGCTCGCCCCTGATGAGGCGGAAGCGTGGGTCATTTTTTGCCGCTTGGGTGGCAAGAACGGCCGTTTCGTCTCCCGACTGGTCATCCAGCACCAAAACCTCAAAGTTGGCATACGTTTGCGCCAGCAGCGAGGCGACGGCGCGGCCAATGGTGCGGGCTTCGTTGCGAGCGGGGATGAGGATGGAGACAAGCGGAGTAGTAAGAGGCTCATCTTTGGCGTTGAGGCGTGGGAAGAGGAGGAAGTTGGAAACGGCCGTTAGCCATAAAATGACAAAGGCGAAGGTGATTACGAGGGGGATGATGGGGGACATAAATAGAGATTGGAGATTAGGAGATTAGGAGATTGGGAGACTGAATCTCTTAATCTCCCAATCTCCTAATCTCATCTTTCTTCTTTTGGCGCAATTTTGGCCGCTGGCGCAAATCGCCCCGGTGTGTCCACAGCATAAGTGCGATGTGGGTGATGGCGACGGCGAGGAAAACAGGGTTTTGCCGCCATATTCCGACAAAGACTGCCACGGTTAACATTGTGAGCAGTACCGCCCAGCCGTGGGGCGTGAGCAGCAGTGCCAGCAGCACCAGCACCGGAATGCCCAGCAGCGGCACCACCCACAGCGTTAGCCCAATCCACGCCCCCAGCAGTGCAGCCACCGCCTTGCCACCGCGCCACCCCAGGAACGGGGAGAAGGCGTGGCCGAGCGGGGCGGCAAGGGCAATGGGGACGATTTCCCACCCGTGCCAGCCAAAAACCTGGTAGGCCAGACCGACGGGAACGGCCGCCTTGCTAATATCCAACGCCAGTGCCAGACCAAACCAGGCCGCGCCGCCCGCCCGAAGCACATTGGTTGCCCCCGGGTTTTGGTCGCCATAGCTGCGAATATTTTTTCCCAGCCCCCACTGCCCCACCCATACGGAAAAGGGGAGGGCGCCTAGGAGGAAGGTGAGGAGTGTCCAGAGAAGCGTCATTGGAGATTGGTTAATTGGAGATTGGCGATTGGAAATGATGAGACCGCAATCTCCAATCGCCAATCTCTAATCTCCAGCCTTGCCACACAAACACCCCCATCACCACCCCACCCACCGCCGCTGGCCCTGGCATGGCCCAAAAGAAGGCGAGGCCAAAGGTTTCGAGGAACCAGGTGAGGGTGTAGATGAGAAGTAGGGGGCGGATGGGGACGGGTTTGGGGCGCAAGAGGGTGGTGGCAAGAACGGCCGTTAACACCCACCCACCAAAATTGAGCCAGGGAATGCCGAAATAGCCGCCCGGCTGCTGCCACACCCACAGCCCCCACCCCACCATTTGCGGGTCAAGCATGAGATCCCAGGCGGTGAGGGCAAGGGCACTGAGCAGGGCAAAGCGCCAGCCGGTGAAGCGGGAAGCGACGACCCAGGCGCAAGGCAGCATCATCAGCCACGCCAGCGGGATGAGCAGCGGGACGTGGCCGAGCTGGGGCTGTAGCACGTCGGTGTAGTGGTAGCGGCCAAAGGGGTAGCCGGTGCGGGAGCCGATGAGTTCGACGGTGTAGGTGAGGAGGGCGATGATAACGGCCGTTTTCACCGTCTCCCGCCACCCCCATGCGCCAATCAGGATGGACAAAACGGCCGTTGCCTGCGCCACCACCCCCAAACTCACCAACTTCAGCATCGCCGCTTCCCCCCAGACCCAGTTGGCAATGGGGACGAAGATCATGATGAGCAGCCAGAGGAGGATGAAAACGGCCGTTTTGCGGGTTAACTGGAGATTGGCGATTAGAGATTGGAGATTGGTCATGAGTTCACCAATCTCCAATCTCCAATCTCTAATCTCTTGATCCGCTCATGACTTTCCTGCGCCAACACCAGCACCATGCCAAAGACAACCAGCACATTGGTGACGACAAAAAAGAGGAACTCTTCAATGGGGAGCACGCCGCCCAGCAGCCACCCCAGCGACTGCGCCGGGTCAATGGTCCAGGTGCCTGCCCCAATGGCAACGGCATCGGCAGCGGCCAGATAGAGGATGGCCGGGATGAGGCCGACGGCCACCAGCGAGCGATAGCGCCACAAAATGTCGGCTCCAAAGCTAAGCTGGATCATGATGGGGATGAGGGCCCAGGTGAGTTGGAGGGCTAGGTAGGTTCCGGGTTGCCAACCCGTGACCAGAATGAGGGCGTTGGCGAGCCAGATAGCTATGAGGAGGATGACGGAAATGAGGCGTAAACGGCCGTTTTCCCACCCCTCTGCCGTTTCCCACCACCGCCAGCGCCGCGCCCAAAAGAGCAGCCACGTACCCGTCAGCACCGTTTGCACCACAAAAAAGGTGTACTCTTCAATGGGAACCCAGCCAATGACGATGCCTGTGACCAGATTAGGGTCATACCACCAGACGCGGGTCGCCACTAAATAATTGTCCCAGGGGGTGGTGTAGACCACCGCCACCACGACGTGGGCCAGCAGCACCCACCACGGGTTATACCCGGCCAGCCGCCGGGGTTGCTGCACCCCCGCCCGCCAATCCCGCCAGGTGAGCCACAGCAGGACGGTGAGGGGGATGCCGATGAAAAGGAAGAGAAAGGTAAAATAGGTCATTGTCTACTGATTACTCGCATAAAAACCCCCGGTCTTGGCTCCAGGGTGGCGCCCATGTGGGGGTGAACTTCTTGCGGCAGGTGTACCAGTTGAAACCGTTGCAAAATGCGGGCTAGCACGACTTTGGCTTCAATTTGGGCAAAGGCGGCGCCGATGCAGTTGCGGGGGCCACCGCCAAAGGGGAGGTAGATAAAAGACGGCCGTTTTTTCCCCACCGGGTACCCGTTTTCTGGCTCTGCGCTGCGCCCAAACCGCTCTGGCCGAAACAGTTCTGGCTCGTCCCAGTAGTCAGGGTGGCGGTGGGCCAGGTAGATGGAGTACATGACGCGCATTCCGGCGGGGATGTCATACCCCTGCATGGTCACCGGGCTGTTGGTGAGCCGATTGCCCACGTGGATGGGCGGGTAGAGGCGCAGGGTTTCTTTGATAACCTGGTCGAGATAGGTGAGTTGGGGGAGGGAAACGGCCGTTATTCCCGCCACATCCTTCCCCACCACCGCTTCCACCTCTGCTACCGCCTGCGCCATCGCCGCCGGGTGGCTGCCCAGCAGATGCCACACCCACGCCAGCAGTGCT
>WBZL01000341.1_pt1 | contig 51829 bp, 55 predicted proteins | sample 5204291 | NCBI WGS metagenome assembly WBZL01 (sample SAMN12344345, study PRJNA552823) | activated sludge metagenome | biome: Activated sludge suspended growth; feature: Nitrification reactor; material: Wastewater; isolation source: activated sludge from nitrification reactor of wastewater... | reverse complement strand
ATGTTACTGTCGTCGTTAATCGCGTCTATTATTCCCTTATTAGTCGGTTTTATTTGGTACAATCCAAAAGTATTTGGAACGGCTTGGATGAATGCCTGCGGACTTGAGGAATCAAAATTACAAGAAGGTTTCAATATGCCATTGGTTTTTGGCTTGTGTATTCTTTTTGGTTTTTTTATTTCATTTGGAATTTCAAGTGTTGTAATTCATCAATTCGGATTTTTTGGTATGTTACAACATCAAGTAGAGATTAAAAATCCTGAAGCATTAAGCTTTCTCCAATCTGGCTTTGAAAAGTATGGAAATGAATTTCGTACTTTTAAGCATGGCGCATTACACGGCACCATCTTAGGTATTACAGTAGCCTTGCCTATAGTGGGCATTGGAGCATTGTTTGAAAGACGTGGTTGGAAATACATCGCCATTAACGCTGGATATTGGATTCTTACCTTGGCTTTGATGGGTGGCTTTATTTGTCAGTTCTCAAAAGTCAGTTTGGAAATGTTTCAATAAAAATACAAAGTCGCCGCAAGGCGACTTTTTTATTATTTATGCTTACCTTACAGCAACATACATTTAATAAATAGCATCTTATGCTGTTAGAACTATTTCCACATAATATCGATATGCGCAAAATGAAACAAGTAGTGGATTGTTTGCGCAATGGTGGATTAGTGATATATCCGACAGATACTGTGTATGGCTTAGGCTGCGATATTTTTAATAAAAGTGCTGTCGAAAAAATCTGTAGGCTAAAAGGTGTGAAGTTGGAAAAAATGAACTTCTCTTTTATTTGTTACGATTTAAGTCATATTAGCGATTATACGCTGAACGTAGATACACGCACATATAAATTGATGAAACGCTGTTTGCCTGGTCCATTTACTTTTATTTTAAAAGCGAATAATGCAATTCCTAAATTATTTAAAAATAATAAAAAAACAGTCGGTATTCGCGTGCCTGATAATGACATTGCAAGAATGATAGTGCAGGAGCTAGGCAATCCAATTATTACAACATCAGTACATCATGAAGATGATATCATTGATTATATCACTGACCCAAATGCCATATATGAACGATATGAAAAAATAGTGGATATAGTGATTGATGGTGGAATAGGTGGCTATAAACCATCAACAATTATTGACTGCACAGGCGAGGAGCCAATAATTGTGAGAGATGGTATTGGTAAAATTGATTTATAGATTATAGATAAAAGCCTTTGATTAAACGCCCAATATTTTAGCATCTACAAAGAATACAGCATCTATCTTTATAGTCACATTTTCAGAAACAATCTTATCTGTTGTGTTGGCAACTCTAATTTTTATCTTAGATTTTTTGAGATATTCTTTTAATTCAACACCTGTTGCGTTTAATGAAATACTATTGCCAACGCTATCGTCGATATTATCGATGTAAGCAATTTTTACTTCAGGCAAGCCATCAGCACTGACAAATACACTCGCTGATTTCAAGAAATCAAATGTTTTTCCACTTGGACTTGTAATTGTAAGTTGTAAACTTTTTAGATTTACTTGTTCTAATAAGTCTGCTTTCGTGTTGTTATTGGTAAATATTTGTTCAGAATTTGTTGTAATATCTGGCGTGAAAATATCACCTAATATTCCAGGAACTAAGCTGGCAGGAATAGTGTAATTTGTGCTGTAATTAACATCAAATTTTGTTAGCTTATCGATAAGTTTGCAACTACTAAAAAACACGACGAATGCTATTGTCGTGAGACCAATAATTTTGTTGATTTTCATAAAGTTTGTTTACGTTGCTACAAAGTAAATTTTTTAGCATTGTAATGTCAAGCTTTAACCTTATTTATTTTCTGAAGTTTTAGAAAATACTTGTTTGTTGGTAGTTACAGCTGCTTTTCGCATTCTGCGTTCTATGTCTATTTTTTCACGCTCTGTTCCTTTGTAATGTAAACGTGTGCCCATTACATAATCCCAAAGTGGAAATGTGACACACCAATTTTTATCTTGGTCAGGAGCCATATGATGGTCATAATGCCAAGGCAAATATTTATATGCCCATTCTGGATCTAAATGAGATTTTTTATGCACTCTGTAATAGTTATATTGCGAAAACCAAACGCCAGCAGTAAAGCCAGGAGCTATCCAAAATAATGGAGAAACAGCAACTGCACCAAATACCAAGGCAGCCACTTCTTTGCTTTGTGGATCCCATGCGTCTAAAATATTATGTTCATAATCCGAATCTCTAAATTCTTCTTTTAAAACTGTCTTGTGGTGCACTGCCCAATGAAATCGCCAGAAACTATCCTTTTTCTTGCCTTGTCCGTGCAATACGTGTTTGTGGAAATACCATTCAAAGGCATTTGACACAATTAATCCATTAATAAAACCGAGCATACATCGAATTTTTGTTGATTAAATATAAAGATAATTTTCAAATAAATATCCATGTTTGTCAAAGTGCAAAACAATAGTTCGATTTCCTTGTTTATTTTTGCTGATTATATATGCAAGTACAAACAATTAGATTAGCAAATTCCATTTCAATCCAAATATTTGAACATATTTCTGCCATTGATGAACAAGTCTGGAACAGCATTACAACAAATATTTTTTTCTATCAAACACATCAGTTTTTATCTGTGATTGAAGAAATTCATACTACTATCCAATTTAGGTATGTATTGGTGTATAAAGAAGATAAAATCGTTGCAGGTCTATATACACAATTATTACATTTTTCGTTTCGCAATCTGGTCAATTATAATGCAAATGCTTCGACTGGCATAAAAAGTAAAGTGAAGCAATATATTGCTAAAAAAGACACAAAATTACTCAACTTAGGTAATGTGTTTTTTACTGGAGATAAAGGCATTATTTGTCAGCAAGATGATAATATAATTTCGCTATTACCAGATATTTTTACAAAATTGTATGCCTCTTTTACAAAGCAAAAACCAAGAGCTTATTTGGTGGCGAATATCTATTTGCAAGATGAGTCAAAATGTGCTTCTTTTTCAAGCCATGCTTTTCATCCTTTTATTACTGAACCAGATATGTTGATGCCAATTGCTGCTGCATGGACATCGTTTGATGATTATTTAAGTGCGATTTCTTCAAAATATCGCGTACGTGATAAAAAAATATTAGCCTTGTCTTCCTCGATTAAAACTGTCAATTTTACATTAGAAGAAATCAAAAATAATCGAGTTCATTTTTCTCATTTATATGCGAATGTGATTAATCATGTTGCCTTTAATATGGCTACATTAAGTGTTGATTTTTTTGAAAGAATGAAACTGTTGTATGTCGATAAATTTAATATTATTGGATATTACAAAGAAGAAGCCTTAGTTGGATTTGCATGTTTGTTTAATGTAGATGAAAACATGCTACATGTACATTATATTGGACTTGATTATACCATTAATAAAGAACAAAAACTGTACAATCGTATGTTGTTAGATTTTGTGAAATTTGCTATTGAGAATAAGAAAAACAAAATCCATTTTGGTCGAACTGCAACGGAAATAAAATCTACTATTGGTGCGCAGGCATTTCCATTGAATGCGTATTTAAAAATGCACAATCCAATGCTAAATATATCATTACCCTATTTTTTAAGTAGAATAAAACCAGCTGAATATACATTGAGAAATCCGTTTAGAGAACTTTCTTAACGATTAATATATTCTTCAAATGTTTTTCGTTGCATTGTTTCATTTTCTTGTATCTTATACAAATCATCTTTGTGCCAGTTTCTAAAAATAAATGCCAATACAAAACCACTGAAACTGCCTGCTAAATGAGATTCCCATGAAATTCCTGCTTGCTCAGGAATAATTCCCCAAACCATTCCACCATAAAATAAAGCCACACCACTGGCGATGGCTATCGACTTGATGTCCATACGAAAAAAACCATTGAATAATAAAAAAGAAGCCATTCCATAAATGATACCGCTTGCACCAATATGATAGGAATTTCCACGTGCAAAGCACCACACCAACAATCCAGTTATCAAATAATTACAAATGAAAATCAAAATGCCTATTTTTTTATTCATATACAGCAATATGCTACCTAAGATTAAGATTGGCAAGGTATTAGAAATAAGATGCTCCCAATTGCCATGTATTAATGGCGCAGTGAAAATGCCAATCAGTGTATGACTATCTCGTGGGTGAATACCTAAATAGCTGAAATTAACATTCGTAAAGAAATGGATAATAAACAAGGTCCACATCAAACAAGTAAATAGTATAGGTATCAAGATAGCCTTTCTCATGATTCTCAATAGGTAAGGTACAAAGTACGGAATTAATTTTGTTACAAATTTTTATTCCAATGCATGCATATTAATCTTAACAAAACTTCAATTTTATTAACATGTAGCATAAATACGCTGTAACATTGTTATTTTAGCACACAAAATTTTCAAAATCAATGATAATAGGCATTCCCAAAGAGACCAAATTTAAAGAAAACAGAGTTGCCATTACTCCATTAATTGCAAAAGATTTAATCAAACAAGGATTTACAGTTCATGTAGAAAGTGGAGCAGGTTTAAATTCATTCTTCTCTGATGACAACTACAAAGAAGCAGGCGCAACGCTATCAGATAAAAACACGACATATCAAGCAGATATAGTTTTAAAAGTAAATGCACCATTACCAGAAGAAATAGCATTAATGAAAAAAGATGCAGTTTTAATTTCATTTATGTGGGCAGCAACCAATCCAGAATTGGTGAGTGCATGTGAAAAAGCAGGCATTTCAGCATTTTCTATGGACGCAGTTCCGCGTATTTCACGCGCTCAAAAAATGGACGCATTATCATCGCAAGCCAACTTGGCTGGATACAAAGCGGTAATCATGTGTGCAGATACATTAGGTAAAATTTTTCCAATGATGACTACTGCTGCTGGTACAATAAAACCAGCTAAAGTGGTGATTTTTGGTGCTGGTGTTGCTGGCTTACAAGCTATTGCTACCGCAAAACGTTTAGGAGCCATTGTAGAAGTATCGGATATTCGACCAGAAACTAAAGAGCAAGTACAATCATTAGGTGGTAAGTTCATCGAAGTAAAAGGTGACGATACCATCAAAATGGAAGGTGGTTATGTAAAAGGAGTTTCTGATGAATTTTTAAAAAAACAACAAGAGCTTGTTGGTAAGCACGTAGCAGAAGCTGATATCGTCATTACAACAGCATTAATACCTGGTAGAAAAGCGCCAGTATTGGTGACAGAAGAAATGGTAAAATCCATGAAATTTGGTTCTGTTATTTTAGATATGGCAGTCGAACAAGGTGGAAATGTGGTAGGAAGCAAGTTAAATGAAAATGTAAATATTAATGGTGTTACCATTATTGGAGAAGGCAACATACCTTCTTTATTGCCTATGAACGCCAGCGATTTGTACGCAAAAAATATTCAAACTTTATTATATCATTTAGCTACAAAAGATGGATTTAAATGGGAAATGGAAGAGGAAATTACGAAGGGAAGTTTAATTGTTCACCAAGGCAAAAATGTAAAAGCTTAATCTTTTATAGTTTTTTTATACGCAAATACAAACTAACAAATATGGAAATACTTAATTTTTTTGTAGAAAATCGTGAAATGATATATTTCATTGTACTATCTATTTTTGTAGGCATTGAAGTAATAGGTGGTGTTCCTACGGTGTTGCACACGCCATTAATGTCAGGTGCAAATGCCATACATGGCGTAGTAATTGTTGGTGCAATCATTGTCATGTTAGATACAGAACCGAACAATATACTTGGTTTAATACTTGGGTTTTTAGCAGTAATTCTTGGGACACTCAATGTTGTGGGTGGATTTGTAGTTACTGACCGTATGCTGGAAATGTTTAAGAAAAAATAATTTAGGCATTAGGCATTAGACAATAGACATTAGGCAATAGACATTAGTTAAAAGAATGGACAAAACAACAAAAATAACATCTTACAAAGATTTAATTGTTTGGCAGAAGTCAATAGATTTTGTTTCTTATATTTATGGCATCACTTCTCAATTTCCATCAGCAGAAAAATTTAATTTAACTAGTCAAATTAATAGAGCAGTTATATCTATTCCAGTAAATATTGCGGAAGGTTTTGGTAGAGAAAGCTCAAAAAATTACATTCAGTTTTTAAAAATTTCAAGAGGTTCCTTGTATGAGGTAGATACTTTATTTATTATCAGTAAAAATCTAGAATATATTACAACTGAAGTATATTCTCAAACTACTCTATTTATCAATGAAATATCTAAACTTTTAAACGGATTAATCAAAAGTATTCAGAATAAAATAATTAATTAACGAAGATACTTATGCCTTGTGCCAAGTGTCTAAATACTAAATAAAATAATGAAAGGAATATTAGAAATATCTTATTTAATAGGTTCGATAACATTTATCGTCGGATTAAAAATGATGGGAAATGCCAAAACTGCTCGTAAAGGAAATTTGATTGGTGCATTTGGTATGACTGTTGCCATTTTAGGTACCATTTTTTTGTATGAAAAAGAAGGACAAACTTCAAGAGAGTTTTTCAAAATTGCTTTAATTTTTGGAGCAATTGCTATTGGTACTGCCATTGGTTGGATTACAGCTAAAAAAGTAGAAATGACAAAGATGCCAGAATTGGTATCGATGTTCAATGGTATGGGTGGTGCGTGCGCGGCATTAATAGGACTTACAGAATTTCCGCATGTTGCTCATCAAATTCAAGAAACAGGCACAGGATATAGTTCTATGGCGTTTATTATTGCTGGTTTAGTTATAGGTACTATCTCATTTTCTGGTTCTATTATCGCTTATTTAAAATTGGCTGGTAAAATGAATAAGCCAATCCGCTTGCCACAATATAATATTTTGAATAATGCATTATTACTTGTAGTAATCGTATTTTCAGCGTATGTAGTATTGCAAAGTACAAGTTTGCCACCAGCAATTGTTTGGGCATTGTTTGTCGTTGCGATTGTGTATGGCATTTTATTTACTATTCCAATTGGCGGCGCTGATATGCCTGTTGTTATTTCATTATTGAACTCTTTTACTGGTTTAGCGGCAGCATTTGGAGGCTTCTTGTATGACAACAAACCGATGCTAACAGGTGGTATTTTAGTAGGTTCGGCAGGTACTTTATTAACGCTGGCTATGTGTAAAGCGATGAATCGACCTTTGTCAAACGTAATATTTGGTGCATTTGGCGGTGGCAGCGGCGCTGCTGGTGCTGATGCTGGCGAAAAAGGTACCGTTAAAGATGTTCAAGTGTCAGATTTGGCAGTTCAATTAAACTATGCAAGCAAAGTAGTTATCGTTCCAGGATATGGTTTAGCGGTGGCTCAAGCACAACACGTTATACATGAACTAGAAAAAATATTGGAAGAACGAGGCGTTGAAGTTAAATATGCTATTCATCCAGTAGCTGGTCGTATGCCTGGACACATGAATGTGTTGTTAGCAGAATCAAATGTGGAATATGATAAATTAGTGGAAATGGAAGATATCAATCCACAATTTGCACAAACAGATGTGGTTTTAGTAGTAGGAGCTAACGATGTTGTCAATCCAGCAGCAAAAGTAGATCCAAGTTCGCCAATTTATGGCATGCCAATTTTAGAAGTAGAAAATGCTAAGAATATAGTTATCAACAAACGTTCAATGAATGCTGGATATGCTGGTATCGACAACTTATTATTCTATAATCCAAAAACATCTATGTTCTTTGGAGATGCGAAAAAAGCATTAACAGAATTAGTCGCAGAAATCAAACAATTATAAATAGTTTTTAATGCTAATTTTAGGTATAAAGCTGGCTCACGAAGTGAGCCAGCTTTTATTTTTTAGCAAAGGCAATAATATGTCCATCACAGTCAGCAAAATAACAAGCATAGTCGCCCCAATCGCGCAGTGCAATATCACTGATTAAGCTAGCGCCACAGTCGATTGCGCGTTTATATGCTTGATGAATATCATCTACATAAACATATAATTCACATCGTGGAATTCCTGAGCCATTATCTGGATGTGGTGTTTTGTTTTGTAATATTTTTGCAATACTATTAGATGGCATCAATCCAAGCCTACAGTTTTCTACAATTTGAAAAGATGTCATGCCAGGTACAAATAGAACAGGCTTTTTATCTAGCAATTTTTCATAAAATTTTGTGCTTGCATTTTGATCGCTTACATATAAGATAATTTCTACGCTATTCATAATCAGTCTTATAAAATTTTCAATCTTTTTTTCGTGTGAACAATCCTAGCATCGATTTCCCTTTGAAAAGCAAAAGCTGTTTATTTTTAATTCTATAGTTTGTTGCTTGTTGTAGCATTTGAATAAAGATTGGTTCAATCGCATGCTTGCCACATTTCATTTTTGTAGTACTAATGTTTTCAAATAAAATGCTACTAGAGTCCATCGTAAAACTTGCAGAAAGCTCGTTACAGTCGCTGTTTCCGCTAATGGTATTGTTTTTAATATCGAATCGAATATAAGCCTTTTGAAGAGAAAAGGTTTTTGTGCTTCCATCTTTCATGCGAAGTTTATACAATAACCATATACTACTGTCTTCTACAGTATATATTTTTTTTACGTTCGTTTCAAGATTTGAATTTTGTGTTTTTATCTTTGATTTTATCTCACTTAAGCTATATTGATATGTCGTAATGTTGGTACTCGTATCTGTGTTTTTACTTACTGTAGTTAATAGACAATATGTATAACCCGTTTCATAGGTAAAACCAGCTATATTTTCATAAAAAATGGAAAAAGTATCCGTAGGTGTTTCCCTTGTCATTAAATATTTATTAGTTCCAATTGTATGGTATTGGTCAGCTACGTATAATACTTTTAGATAATCACTCGAAAATGCTTGTGGACAAATGAACAGACTTATAATTAAAACAATTTTTTTCATATTTATACTACTAAATTACCTATTTTTGAGACATAATTCATGCTTATGAAAAAGAAAATCCTACTTGTTCTTGCGATAGTTTTAATTGTAATACAATTTATTCATCCAACAAAAAATCAACAAGCCAACATCTTAGATTCAGATATAACAAAAGTTCGATCTGTGCCTGAAGATGTTCAGCAATTGCTAAAAACAGCATGTTATGATTGCCATAGTAATAATACTGTTTATCCGTGGTATAACAATATTCAGCCTGTTGCTTGGTGGTTAAATAAGCATGTGAATAATGGTAAAAAACAATTGAATTTTTCTGAGTTTGGTGCTTATGACGAGAAAAAAGCAAAGCATAAATTGCACGAGCTTGTTGAAACTTTAGAAAAAAATGAGATGCCACTTTTTAGTTATACGATTATACATAAAGACGCAAAATTAAATGATGCTCAAAAGAAAATCATTATTGATTGGGCGAAGGCTAATCAATGATTTATAAGATAGCTGTATTTATTACTATTATGAAGCGCTTATTGTCAAAAATCTCGCATAACTAAATAGTCAATTAAGCTATTTAGTACAGCTTTTTTTTCGCTATTCAAATTAATTTTTTCCAAAGCGTCAATTGATTTTTGGATATACATATCGCGTTTTTCAATGCCAAATGCTTTTGTATTGTATGTATTAAAAATAGCTAATATATCGTTTACTTTTTCATCATTATTAAAAACAGATTGTTTTAAAATCTCATTAAGCTGTGTGTCGTTATTGGCATTACTTTTTTCAATGGCATGTATTAACAACAAAGTTTTTTTATTTTGTATAATATCACCACCAGGTTGTTTGCCAACCAATTTTTCATCGCCATAGCAATCTAATATGTCATCTTGAATTTGAAATGCAATGCCTAAATTTTCAGCATATTGATATAGCAATTCGGTGTCTTCTTTTTTAGCACCGCCTAAAATAGCGCCAATTTTCATGCTGGCGGCCAATAAAACAGATGTTTTCAAACGAATCATTTCTATATATTCATCGTGTGTTACAACTTCTTTAGTTTCAAAATCAATGTCGTATTGCTGTCCTTCGCATACTTCAATGGCGGTTTTTGTATAAACATCAAACACGGTTTTGAAATATTTCTCATTTACTTTTGCCAAATACTCACATGCTTTTATCATCAAGACATCACCACTTAATATAGCTGTATTCAAATTATATTTTTCATGAATAGTGGTAAATCCTCGACGCAATGGTGCTTTATCCATTACGTCATCGTGTATTAATGTAAAATTATGGAAATATTCAATAGCTAAAGATGCCGCCAACGATTGTTCAATTTCTCCATCAAAAATATCAGTAGCAAGCAACAATAAAATAGGACGAAGTCTTTTGCCTCCAATTTGTAAAAAATAATGATTAGGCTCGTACAGATTTTTAGGTTCTATTATTTTGTTCTCTGTTTGCAGGTACGCTAAAAAAATATTTCTTAATTCTTCAATAGAATGCATCTGATTAACAATTTCTAACAAAAATATATCTTTTATAGAACTAAATTTGATTTACCGCATTATTATTATGTATGAATTCTGAATTACAATTTGAATGGACAAACGTTTTCGACAAAACTATAGCCATATGTGAAGATGACCTTAATTACAATACTTATTCAGCTCGCGAAAAAATGCTTGCTTTTGTTTTTACATTCTTGCAATCATTGAATAGAAACGAAGATAAATATATAACAATCATTAAAAAAAATAGATTTCCCTTTATTCAAAATGCTGTTTTTTCCGAATTAAAATCAAATTTCTATGTATATGTTGATGGTTTGATTCTAACGGCTTCTAATAGCGGAGAAATACAAATCAGACCATTTTTATCGAATTATTATAAGCAAGTTATTTGGAATGCATTTTTGTCTATTCTATATTTTTGGTCCAATGACAAAAGTAATTTCAAAGAAAATACAGATGTAATGGTCGAAAAAACTATTCATTTTGCTTTTGATTTATTGGCACCAAATGCAATAGATTCTGGTATTGACTATTTGCAACATTTTATTAAACTTAGAAAGTAATTTTGTAGTATGATGGAAGAACAAGAAAAAATTCCAACATCTAAAGTGGCTAGAGCATCAAGCGTGTTCCGTACCAGCATGCGTGTAGGTGCCAATTATCTAAAACACAATGCACAAAAAATGGTGCATAAAGAAGTTAATGAAGATGCCTTAAACGAAAAAAATGCATCTGAATTGTTTAACCTCATGAGTCAATTAAAAGGCAGTGCCTTGAAAATTGCGCAAATGCTAAGCATGGATAATGGCTTATTGCCAAAAGGTTATGCCGAAAAATTTGCATTAGCACAAAATAGCGCAATGGCATTAAGTAGTCCATTAGTAATGAACACTTTTATGAAGTATATGAATCAGTCGCCTTATGATTTATATGATTCATTTGAAATAAAAGCAAATCATGCCGCATCAATAGGGCAGGTGCATTTGGCTTATAAAAATGGTAATAAACTGGCTGTTAAACTGCAATATCCAGGCGTTGCCGATAGCATTCACGCAGATATCCAAATGGTAAAACCTCTGTTATTGCGCATAGTAGGCATAAAAGAAATTGAAGTAAAACAATATTTTGACGAATTTGAAGAGCGACTAATTGATGAGTGTAATTATCAATTAGAATTGAGTAATGGTGTTGAAATAGCTGCCGCTACTAAGCATATTCCCAACTTAATTATTCCGACTTATTATCCAGCTTTATCTTCATCGAAAGTGCTGACCATGGAATGGATTGATGCTCAACCTATGCAGGTTTTTCTAGATACGGAAACGAATCAAGCGAACAAAGATAAAATAGGACAAGCATTGTTGGATTTTTTGCATACCTCTATTCACGATTTGAAAAAATTTCATGCAGATCCACATCCAGGCAATTTTTTAGTTACAAAAGATATGCAATTAGTGGTGCTTGATTTTGGTTGTGTGAAATCAATTCCAAACGATTTTTATAACTATTATTTCTCATTGGTTCGCAATGATGTGCTTGCTGATACCGATAAATTACGCATTTGCCTTAAAGGCTTAGATATGTTGCGCGATTCGGACACAGCGGCCACTGATCAGCTTTTTATGGAAACGTCTTTAAAAGCCATTCAATGTTTGTCAAAGCCAATGAAAACAGATACTTTCTACTTCGGTGATCTTGCGTATTACGAACAATTGCAATTGCAAGGCGAAGAATTTATGAATAATAAAGCACTTAGAACGCCAGAAGCCATGCGTGGATCTCGTCATGCTATTTATCTGCATCGTACATTTTTTGGTTTGTATTCCATCTTGCACAAACTAAATGCAACCGTGCGTATTGATAGAAGATTTATTGAAAATGTTGGTGTTTAGTTTAAAAACTATGCTAACTTTATAGTATAGTTTAGATTTCCGTGAATTAAAAAACATTGTTATGAAAAAACTAGATGCATCAATCGTAATATACAATAGTATGTTATCTGATTCAGAACAAGAAGTGGCTAACGTTTTAGCAAATAAGATAAATCAATTATTACCGAACGCAAAACAGAAAATATGGCATAGTCATCCTGTTTGGTTTATTAATGACAATCCAATCGTAGGTTATAGTAAGCAAAAATTAGGCATTCGCTTAATGTTTTGGAGTGGCGCTGATTTTGTGCAACATAAATTTACCGTGATAGGCAAGAAGTTTAAAGATGCTTCTATATTTTATAAAACACTAAGCGAAATCAACTATTCTGATTTAGAAAACTGGATTTTACAAGCAAAAGCAATACAATGGGATTATAAAAATATCGTAAAACGAAAAGGCTTATTGCTTCGTTTGTTGTAATTATTTTGCTGTCAAATTAATAGATTTATTTATTGGTTTTTTATTGCTTGTTGTTTTTACAATTAGTTGTTCTTGTGTGTATTTATCTTTAGTACAAGTGAATGTATATTTTGTATTCGGCTGTAAGATGAATGCTATCTTTTTGTTGACTTCAATAGTTTTAATGAGACTATCATTTTCTTGTACACTTAGCTGTACGGCATCTGCTAATTTGCTGTCGCAATATACATTTAATTCAAAGGCGATATCTTTAAATTGAAAACTGTAAATGTCATCGCTGCCCATTCCACCGCTTCTGTCAGATGAGAAAAAACCATTCGAATAATTGGCATCTATATAAAAACCAAAATCATCGGTTGCACTATTGAACGGCTTTCCTAAGTTTTCTGGCTTTCCAAATTCACCCAATTTATTTGGCACACATTTAAAAATATCCATACCACCAAAACCTGGCAAACCTGTAGAGGAAAAATATAAAGTGCCATCATGATGAATAAACGGATAACGTTCGTCGCCTTTCGTGTTTACTTCCTTTCCTGCGTTTTTAGGCTTGCTCCATTTCTCATTTTGATAAGTGGAATAATAAATATCTTTACCACCAAATCCGCCACCTCTGTCGGAAGTAAAAAATAACATATTGCCTTCTGTATTAATACTCGGAAATGCACATGAATATTCTTTGTCATTTAACTCCAATTCTTTGATATCCTTCCAGCCATCTTTACTTTTTTTGGCAGAAAAAAGTTTTAAAGTAACATCTCCTTTTTTATTGGTCACGGCATCGCCATATTGAAAATTGTTTTTTGTGAAATAGATGATATCGTGTAATGTATCCACGCATGCTGGTCCGCTGTTGTAGTTTTTGGTATTTACAACACCTTTCACTGGCTCGACTGTCATTGTAGAGTCAGCATTGTAAAATGCATAATATACTTCTTGAAAACCACTGCCAGAAGTGCCATTTATTTTGCCTTGACGAGCAGAGGTAAATAGGATGCCATTGTCATATGGAACGGCGCAAAAATCTGCATGTATAGAATTGAGTGCTTTCATATTTTGCACTTCTATTTTGCGAGCTGAAGTTGGATTGTTTTTTTGTTGCTCACACGACAATAATAGTGTTCTGGCAATGCTTGTGTCGGCATCGTTTTTCAATGTTAAATATTTTTGTAACCATATTTTGGCATCTTCATATTTTTCATTTGCCAATAGCATTTGTCCATAATATAAATATGATTTCGGAATGGCATTTTTATCAGCAGTCACCAAGGCATAGTATTTTTCTGCTTGTTGGTAATCATTAATTTTTCTATAGCATTCAGCTATTTTGCGAATTGCTTTAATATTTCCTTTTTCAGCGATAGGTTTATATAATTCGATTGCTTGTGCGTATTTATAATCAGCATATAATTTATCAGCTTTATCCATTTGCGCATAACTAGAAATACAAAATAATAGTAAAGCGATGAAAAGCGTAATATTTCGATACTTGAACACTTATACGTATAATTGGGTTTAAACTAATTCTTCTAATTTCATTAATTTATCAAATTCTATGCCTTTTTCTGTGCGTTTTAGTGTGCAGCATTCTACCTCTTTGTCGTGTTCAAAAAATAGGATATGCTTATTTTCGTAGGCCTTTTCTAAGAAGATTGTTTTTTCTTGCAAAGATTCCATCGGTCTAATGTCATACGCCATGATATACGGTAATTTGATATGATGATGAGATGGAATTAAGTCGGCACAATAAGAAATTATCTGTTTGTCCTTATAGATGTGGCATAGCATCATAGATTCTGTATGTCCATAAACGTATTCTATTTCTACATTACGCATACCTAAGTCGTCATTTTCTATAAATTTTAATTTTCCCGATTCCTGAATTGCCATTAAATAATTATGCACGTATGACGCTTTTTCTCTAGCATTTGGTTGCATAGCTGATTTCCATTGTGCAAATGAGGACCAATGTGTAGCATTAGGAAAGCGTAATGTTGGCTTTCCATTTCCATCATCTTTTAATGCACCTATACAATGGTCAAAATGTAAATGCGTTAAAAAAACATCTGTTATGTCGTCAGGCGAGAAGCCATGCTTGTTGAGTGATGTTTCCAAAGTGTCATCACCAAAAGGCTGGTATCTTTTTTTGTATGTATCATCGATAAAGTCGCCCATGCCAGTATCAATAAGCATCAGCCGATTATTATCTTCAATTAATAAGCAACGCATAGCCCAAGTGCACATATTATTTTCATCTGCTGGATTGAGTTTTTGCCACATTGTTTTTGGCACAACGCCAAACATGGCGCCACCATCGAGTTTAAAAAAGCCAGTGTCTATTGTGTAAAGTTTCATTTTGTTTTTTTCTTATAATTTAATTCATATAAATTAATCCAATCTTTAACGCTCTGTTTTTTTGCCAATTCGCCGATTAGCTCGAATGGTATTTGATTTCCATTTTTAAAACGTATGCAAGATTTTCCCATGTCGAGTTTGGCAGTACAATGTTTAGCATATTCCGTTACAAACCATTGATAAAGCTGAGCATCTGCATATATTCCCATGTGATAAACGGCTATAAAATTTTTCTGTGCAGCAATTGAAAGAAACGGCAATGCTTGTTTGGGTTGGCAATGGTAACCATCTGGATAGATGCTATGTGGCACTACGTAACTAATCATTCCATATTGCATAGTTTCTTCAAAACCTTTAGGAAGATTTTTTACAATTACATTTCGCAAAGTCATCATCGCTGATTTCCTATTTTCGTCTAATGTATTGAGATAGTCGTCTGCCGTTTTTGCTGTAGATTGCATAGTTTATTTTACTACAAAATACATAAAATTTAGAAGCTATTATTCGCAATCAGTAAAAATGATGTTGGAATAATTCTGTATAACAACTAAAAGCAAACCATTAAGGTTATATGGAAATTACAGAATACTCATCTTCAATGCCGTTACGGCAGCTTCTACACCTTTATTGCCATGTTTACCGCCAGCTCTATCCAATGCTTGTTGTTCGCTATTTGGTGTAAGCACGCCAAAGATAAATGGTATATCAAATGTGATATTTAGTTGCTGTAATGCATTTGCAACAGATGTATTGATATAGATATCGTGGTCAGTTTCGCCTTTTATAACACAGCCTAAACAAATTACGCCAGTTAGATGATGTGTCTCTGCTAATACTTTTGCGGCAAAAGGCAATTCGAATGTTCCTGGCACATAGGAAACATAGATGTCATTGTCTTCAACACCATGTTGCAAAAGTGTTTCGATGCTAGCTTTCAGCAATTCAAAAGTGATGTGTTTATTCCATTCAGCAACAGCAATACCATATGACTTTCCCTTGCCATTCGGTACTTTTTCAGTATCGTAAACAGATAAATTTTGGAGTGCAGATGCCATTGTGTTATAATGCTTGAGCTTCTAATTTAGCAATGGTAATTTCTGCTGCCATACCTTCTTGCGAATTAGGATATTTTGTGTTCAACTCTTTATAAAGTTCTAAAGCATCTTTTTTATTACCTTTTTGCTCGATTGCTAATGCAGCACGATACAAATAAGTAGGCGCAGTTGTTTCATTATCTGCAGCAGCAACTGCTTTTTTATAATTTTCGATGGCATTGTCCATTTTATTTTGCTCAGCATAAGCATCACCTAAACAACCATATTTTCTTGCAGATAAAATTGGATCGTCGGTACTGAAGTCTTCTAAGTATTTTACTGCGTCAGCATATTTACCTAATTTTAGACTGGCCACACCAGCGCCAAAAGCAGCGCGATTGCCAGCACTTGTGCCACTGTATTTTTTTGCTACAGCTTCAAATCCTATGTTTTTACCATCACCTTTTAGTGCTAATTGCATAGAGTCAATATCGAAATATCGTTGCGCATAAATGATAGCATCTTGTGCCTTTGATTCTTTAGGACCTTTTACTAAATTATTATAAGCCCACCAGCCACCAATACCAAGTATTACTGCAGCAATAACACCTATAATAATATTTTTATATTGATCAAAAAAGTATTCAGCATCGCTGAAAACTTGAGAGATTTGTTCGTCACTTTTTTCTAGAATATCCTTTTGTGTATTTGTCGATTTGATCTTTGCCATAATTATATTATTTAAGCGTGCGCAAAGGTACGTTTTTTAAGCGATTTTTAAAAATATTTGTCCACTATATCCACATTTTTTACGATTACGCTATAATGCGCTTATCTTTGTAGCATGCCTATTTGCACCTTTTATATTCTACAATTGAAATTAAGCAATTATAAAAGCTATAGCTTTAAGGAGTTCAATTTTTCAAAAAAATTGAATTTTATAGTCGGAAATAATGGCATAGGAAAAACCAATCTCTTAGATGCTGTATATTATTCTTGTCTGAGTAAAAGCTATTTTTCTAGTGATTTAATGGTGCCAAATTTTCAAAATGTATTTTTTAGAATTGAATCTAATATTTCATTAGGCATAGATAATCAATTAGTTGAGTTTAAGTATTTAAAGCAAGAGAAAAAAGAAATTTCTTTAAATAAAGTAAAAGTAGAAAAGTTGACGAGTTTTGTTGGAAAGTATCCTTGTGTGTTTATTACGCCAGATGATAACCAACTGATTCTTGGTGCCAGCGAAATACGTCGGAAATTTATAGATGCTACATTGTGCCAGTTTTCTTCTGACTATCTGCTTCATTTAGTGAGCTACAATAAAGTGCTGGCGCAGCGCAATGCCTTGTTGAAATCTTTTTATGAGAAAAGAACGTTTGACAATGCTTTGCTTGATGTGTATAATCAACAAATGGTACAAGCTGGCAATTTTATACATCAATTTCGAAAGGAATTTATGTTGAAATTTGTGCCGGTATTTGAAAAATATTATAGACAAATATTTGACGGCGATGAACAAATCGACATTCATTATCATTCAGATTTACTAGATAATGACTATGCGACATTATTGCAAACAACACAAGAACAAGACCGTGTTGCTCAACGCACAACGAAAGGTATTCATTTAGACGATATCGTATTCGAAATGAAAAATTTTCCGCTCAAAAAAATTGCCTCGCAAGGTCAGCAAAAGACAGTACTTCTCTCTATGAAGCTGGCTCAATTTGAATTGTTAAAAATCGAAAAACAAGTAATGCCTTTGTTGTTACTCGATGATATTTTTGATAAATTAGACAGCGGAAGAATTACAAAAATATTCCAGCTGATAAAATCAGAGTCTTTCGGACAGGTATTTATTTCAGATACGAATATCGATAAGATACAACAACTAATTGAAAATAATAATTGCAAACAATATAAAATTATACCACTTGGCTAATTATAGGAATAGCAGATTTGCGTCCATGAAAGACGTTCTCGACGATATGATAAAAGAAATGCGTATCGGTGGAAAAATGGAAGAGATGAATGTCAGAAAATATTGGCACGAATTAATGGGCGCATATATCACCAACCAGACTTCAAAAATATTTTATAAGCAAGGCAAATTGTTTGTGTATTTGGAATCAGCAGCCTTGAAACAAGAACTTTTTATGGCTCGCGAAAAAATAATAAGCAGACTAAATGAGCGCTTGCAAGAAAATTTAATTCAGGAAATTATTTTCAGATAGAATTTTTTTATGAGTACATCAAAATTTCTTATTTTTAAAAGAAGTACATTTTTTATACTTTTGAATCCTAAAGTTTATTATTACAAAAGATTATTCACTTAAATCAAATAAATATCATGGCAGTTGAATTCACAAACGATAACTTCAAAGAAAAAGTATTAGACAATAATGGCGTTGCATTAGTTGATTTTTGGGCAGAATGGTGTGGCCCTTGCCGTTTAATCGGTCCAGTAGTTGAAGATTTAGCAAATGAATACGATGGAAAGGCAACGATTGGCAAATTAAACGTTGATGACAATCGCGAAATTGCATCAGAATACGGCATTATGAGTATTCCTACTTTGTTGATTTTTAAAAATGGACAAATCGTTGACAAACATGTTGGCGTAGCTTCAAAAGCAGATTTGAAGAAAAAGATAGAAGCAGCATTGGCATAATTCCAATGTGAGCGTAAATAGGAAAGTTATACGTAATTATATTTACGTATAACTTTTTTTAATTTTATTTTGTCCAAATTTACGCTATATTGTTAGCATATATTATGGTTCTGCAACAACAAGACTTTTTTCAGTTTGACCAACTTGACATCTTAGCACGTCAAGTCGTAGAAGGCTTTATCATAGGCTTGCATAAAAGTCCATATCATGGTTTTTCTGTCGAGTTTGCCGAACATAGATTGCATAATATTGGCGATTCTATTAAAGATATTGACTGGAAAGTTTTTGCCAGAACAGAAAAATTATACACTAAAAAATTTGAAGAAGAAACCAATCTACGATGCCAAATTGTGATAGATATTTCTTCGTCTATGTTATTTCCTCAACAAAGAGAAAAAGGCAAATTAAACAAATTAGAATTTTCATGTGTGTCTGCTGCTGCTTTAATGCATTTATTAAAAAAACAACGCGACGCCGTTGGACTTACGCTTTTTAATCAAACCATACAAGTTCAAACATCAGCAAAAACAAATGCCTTGCATCATCAATTATTGATGAATGAATTGTATCGTGTGCTCAGCAAAAATCAATTAGAACAAACAACGTCTGCAGCAAAATGCCTACATCAAATTGCTGATACGATACACAAGCGTTCTTTGGTGATTATATTTAGCGACATGCTCGATAGCATGGATTCGAATGAGTTGTTTTTAGCTTTGCAACATTTAAAACACAGCAAGCACGAAGTGGTGCTGTTTCATGTGCACGATAAAACTAAAGAATTAGATTTTAATTTTGAAAATAGGCCATATAAATTTGTTGATATGGAAACAGGCGAGGAGCTGAAACTCCAGCCTAATCAGGTAAAAGATATTTATGTTCAGAAAATGAAAGAACGCACGGCAACAATTAAATTGAAATGTGCACAATACAAAATAGATTTCGTTGAAGCCAATATCAACGATGGTTTTCAAGCGATATTAATGTCATATTTAGTGAAAAGAAACAAGATGATATGATCAATAAATTCGATGTACATATAGAAAAAGACGAAGATATTAAAGAGCATAAGAATCTTTATGCTTCAGATGTACTGTCGAAAATCAATGCCATTCCTTGGAATGACGAATACAAAAAATGCCTAGCATCTGATGATGAATACGGCACTTTTTTTTATGTGACCTTTGTCGATAATTCTAATTTAGAATATGCTTTCGATGTTGAATTATATCTTTTTGATGATGACGAAAAAAATGAAATAAACAATCAAAGTCCGACTTTATTTACCATCTGTTATTCTTATCAAGAAATAATAAAAGAAAAAGTTTTCTTTGGACTGTTTGGCGAGAAAGAGAAAACTGTTGACCGTGTTGTCTATATGGATCCAGTAGATTTTGATTTTACATTGCAATGTTTACAGGCATTTTTGCGACATGATCATGCGTATCTCAAAAAGAATATTATTTCTAGCATAAGCTTCGACGAAGAATAATAAAATGGCATTATCATTAAACTATAAAAAAATAGGCGATAAAGGTCCTGCAATTATCATTTTACATGGCCTTTTAGGTGCATTAGATAATTGGCAAACGATTGCAAAACAGTTGTCTGAAAACCATCAAGTTTATTATATTGACCAGCGCAATCATGGACGATCGCCACATACGGATGAGATAGATTACGAATTGCTATCACAAGATGTATATGATTTTTGCCATCAGCATAATATTGAAAAGGCTAGCATTATCGGACATTCTATGGGTGGCAAAGTAGCCATGTGGTATGCATTGCAACATACACGACAGGTTGACAAATTATTTATTGTGGACATTGCACCTAGTTTTTATGATGGTGGGCATGAATCCATTTTATTTGCCATGGCAGAAGCACCATTAAAATCAACTGATAAACGCGAAACCATAGACAACTTTCTAGAACACAGAATTCAAGATTTCGGAACACGACAGTTTATCATGAAGAATTTAACTCGCAATAAAAACGGTCACTTTGAATGGAAGTGTAATTTTGAAGCATTAATCAGTAATTACAGAAAATTAATGGAATTTCCCAAAACAACACATCAGTTTTTAGGTCAAACCTATTTTATCAAAGGCGAAAATTCTAATTACATCAATCAAGATAATTTTGATACTTGCGACCTGTATTTTCCAAACAACAAAATCATAGAAATTTCAAATGCAGGACATTGGGTGCATGCTGATAATCCAACAGAATTTGTTGCAAAAATTAAACCATTATTATAACAATGAAAATACTGCTTCCGATGGAAGCAGTCCAAAAACACTTCAAAATTACAATATGATTGAATGTTTTATCTTTATAAGCTAAGCTTAATTATATCCTTTATATTGTGCGAATTGATTATTGCTTTTGATTTTAATCGGCCAAACATCGCTTCTGTAATGATTGCTTTTCATAGTAGGCCAAGTGCCACAACCACTAGCTGATTGGCGACTGCATGATGTTGTACTAATCAACAAAATGCTGAAGCAAAATACGGCGATGATTAATTTTTTAGCGGATTGTACTGCTGCAATGTTCATCATACTTTTGAACGAGTTGCAATGTTGTTGTAAGTTTTTCATAATTTTGGTTTTAAAGTGTTTATAATGTTATGGTGTTTTGTTGATGTAAATTTGCAACACTTTTGTTTTGCTGTGTTGTATAAATGAGTAAAAGGAAAATAGAATGTGTAAATGGTCAACTATTGCATTTTATACGTACATTTATTAAATTTCAGCTACATTATGAACGGTATTTTTTGCAGATTTTTATTCATTTTTGGAATTGTATTGCTGATAAATGCATGTATTCCGACAGGTACTACACCAATCACAAGGCTTCCAGCGTATAGGGGTTTGTATGTCAATAAATTCGATACGATTTTTAAAGACACATCAAAAGAAAATACGCTATTGCGCTGGGCAAAAAAGCACAATTTCAACGCACTTACTTTGTATGGCTTAGGCGAAATCATTCCTTATTCTTCTAAATACAATGACTTAGCTGCTTTTATTTCAAGAGCAAAAAATATGTATGGCATTTTAGAAGTAAATCCAACAAGAGGCAAGGCTATTGATTTTACAACACATATAAACGCATATAATAATTCGCGTAGCAATAACGTTGAAAAATTTAATTGGGCAAACTTAGAACGCGAATTTTGGAATGGCGATAATTCCTTTACTTTTTCATACACACAATTACAATTAATGAAAAATTGGGGTTTGACACAATCGCCGATTATTAAAGTAGAAGAGTATATCGGCTGGCTTCGCGATTCGTCTGGTGCACCTGCAAATGCTATACGTGAAGCGCAAATTGCTGATAGTATTGTGCTAGTGGTAGATAGACTATTGCTGCATGATTATCAGCAAAATTTATCATTTTCTTATGTCCAATCAAGATTAGATATTTTAGGCCAAAAAGCTATAGCGCAAGGCAAAGTTTTAGATGTTGTGATTATATTTAGTGCAGAAAATCCTACCTTCACCGGTGTTTATTTTACAACACATGCTTTTGTCGATGCTTATAATTTTATTAATAATGCAAATAATTCAGCGACTTACACAGGCAAAGCAGGTATTCGTTTAATTGGATATCAGATATATAATTATTCGCATGCGGCAGCAGCTCGCCCTTGATGGATTAATGTAAAGGACGTTTTTTTACCATGCCGCCTCTAATGTCTTTTACTAACGAAGAAACGATAAAAGCATCGTTGTCAATTTTTTCTATTTCAGTGTATAATTTGCCTAATTCCAATCGAGTAATGACCGTATAAATCACTTCTGATTCTTCGATTTTTTCGCCACGTTTTCCGCTGCCTCTTTTTCGTTTGTAAATAGTATAACCTCTGTTAAGTTTATCTTTGAGCATCTCTTGGATTTCTAAAGTATGATCTGAAATAATTGTGAGACCTACATATTCTTCTATGCCTTCCACAATGAAATCAACTGTTTTTGAAGCAGCTAAGTAAGTTAGCATAGCATATAATGCTGTTTCAATAGAAATTAAATATGCGGCAAATGCGAAAATAATTACATTAAATACCATAATAATATCGCCAATTGAAGTGGCTGAACGCCTGCCTAAATATACAGCTAATACTTCTGTGCCGTCAATCACAGCACCACCTCTAATGGCCATTCCAATGCCAGCACCTAAGAAAAATCCACCAAAAATTGAAATCAATAATTTATCGTTTGTTATTTCTGGAAAACTCACCGTTGCCAATACCAATGACAACCCTAATATAGAAATTGCTGTTTTTACAGCAAATGTTTTATTTACAGCTTTAATGCCTAATATGATAAAAGGAATATTGACAACAATAATTAAAATATAAATTGGAATATCTGTTAATTCGGAAATTAACAGCGAAATACCTGTGGCGCCACCATCTAAAAAATCATTTGGCAATAAAAATCCTTTTAAACCAAAGGCAGCAGAGAAAATACCAACCAGCATAAATGCTATTTCTTTTATGCTGCTTTTTATTGAAATATAGAAAGACATTGTTGCCTTATCCATTTGCTCTTCATTAGTCTCAAGCTTTTTAATACCTAAAATTTTTTCAATGATATTTTTTATTTGTTTATTCATACGTCGTTTTCAATATACAAAAATTTTTCTAATTTTTAGTGATGCATGAAACGTGGATGATGTAGTGTTAATGATTCTTTTAAATATTGCTGATCTAAATGCGTATATATTTCTGTCGTAGTAATCGATGAGTGTCCCAGCATTTGCTGCACTGCACGTAAGTCAGCGCCTCCTTCAATTAAATGTGTTGCAAATGAATGTCGAAATGTATGTGGCGAAATATTTTTTTGCAATGCTATTTTTTCTGCTAAACTTTTTATCACTAAAAATACCATTACGCGCGATATAGGTTTGCCATGTTTGTTTAAAAATAAAATATCTGAATATTGTTGGTGTTGAGGCATTTTGTTGCGAATATGCTCAATGTAAATTTTTATATGTTTTAGTGCTTCGCAACCAATTGGAATTAGCCTTTCTTTATTGCCTTTGCCAATGACACGAATAAACTCTACATCGAAATAGATATGAGAAATTTTGAGTTGAATAAGCTCGGACACACGCAAACCACTGCTGTATAAGGTTTCGAGCATTGCTTTATTGCGCACGTTTTCTGGTTTGCTTAGGTCGAGTGCAGCTATTAATTTTTCTATTTCTTCAAATGATAAAGTGTCAGGCAATTTTTTTCCAAGCTTTGGTCCTTCTAATAATGTTGTTGGATCTTTGCTTACATATTCATCAGTCAGTAAATATTTATAAAATGCCTTCAAACCAGATATGATACGTGCTTGACTTCTATCGCTCAATCCTAAATCGTGAAGATGTGCAATAAAATTTTCGAAATTTTTTAATTCTAAATCGCCTGGTGAGGCATTGTTATCATTGAGTTCAGTATATTGCTCTAATAATTCAACATCGTGCAGGTAGGCATCAACAGAGTTTTGTGATAAAGATTTTTCAATTTTTAAATAAGCTTCAAAATTTTTAATATACAATTTCCATTTGCCCATATCAAGCACTAAGATAGTATTGTGATAAGTATTTTTCTCCTATTTTTTTTATATCTTGTAGCATTAAACATACATAAATTTAATTTCGTGAAACGCATTATCATTATCAACGGACCCAACTTAAACTTACTCGGCAAAAGAGAACCAACTGTTTATGGTTCTGATACGTTCGAAGATTTTTTAGCTGATATGCAGCAAAAGTATGCGAATCTTGAAATTTCGTATTTCCAAAGTAATATTGAAGGTGAGCTGATTTCGAAATTACACGAAATAGGATTTTCTTACGATGGAATTATCTTGAATGCAGCTGGATATACACATACATCAATTGCCATTGCCGATGCCATACGAGCTATCAAAACGCCAGTCGTTGAAGTACATATTAGTAACACATTTTCGCGAGAAACATTTAGACATCATTCTTTCATTTCACCAGTATCTAAAGGTGTTATCGTTGGCTTCGGTTTAAAAAGCTATGAGCTGGCTTTAAAATATTTTGAATAATTTTCTTATTTCTTCAAAATAAATTTGCGTTCAGACACACTGTAAGGACTTTCTACTGTATTGCCTTTACTGTCTAAAAGTGTTAATTTTACTGTGTTTTCGCCCATTGGCAAGCCTTCCATGAAATAGCCACACCATTTATCTAACATAAATGTAGTTCCATTTATTTCCGCTTTTACCTTATATCCCTTTTTAGACAAATCACAATTCACTAAATAGAAATCTAATAAAACGGCATCTGTTTCTATACCAGTATATTCGCCTTTTGGTCTGCTGTAAAATAACATTGGTTTACCTAATTCTGGCGCTGCGTATCGTGCAGTATATCTCGACATGCCAGTAATTACTGATGTCAGCGCGTACGCATTTTTGTTTTTGATGCTTTCGTGATAGGAGCGCGATAAGAATGATAATACGATATGTTGTCCATCATTTTTTGCTTTTAGCTGTACATTATTTTTATATACTGCTGTGTATGGTCCATTGTCCACAATGGCGTGTACATGTTGCCCTTGTGCAGAGTTGGCACACGTTTTTATGGCATTCATTGTTGTTTGCTTACCAAATTCATAGTTTGTAGCTGTGTAATTTAATGTAAATTGATTGCTGTCTAATTCTGTTGCACCTGCATTCGTACTTTGTAATAATGTAGCATCTGTAAAAGTTTCAGGTGAATATAATTCAGTTAAAGTGATGCCATTTTTTGACAAGGTTACTAACTGAGCAGTGCGTTCTGTTCCTGAATTGCCGTTGCTCGCATTTGCTTTTCTATTGCAATAGGAAAATGTAAAAACAATTATTAAAATTAAAATTGACAGTAAGGATATTTTTTTCATGTTGTAAGTTTGAGATGGATAATTATAAATTGAATTTATTTTTCAAAGTTTGTAAAAAATAGCGTGCGTGAATGTTATTTATTCTAAAATCTTTTTCAGTAGTTTTGTCTTTAACTTGTTCGTAAATTTTATTGTACAAATATAAGGTGTTATTGACATCTTTGTTCTGATTTTTGCTGTTTTGAAGCTGAATATATTTTACAAATGAATCAGGCAAAATATTTTTCCCGATTTTTTTAAAATAGTACCATCTACCACGCTGTTCTGTAGCAGTTTTTTTAAATCCGATATTATATTTTTTAAACAAGCCATCAAATAAATATTGATGATAAAACGCTTGTCTATATCTTTCTTTGTATGATTTGTTATTCCAAAAGCTGACCCATTCCTTACTCCAAAATGGTAAATAAAAATCTAAATCAAAATATTCATATACTCTAACGGAGTTGATGATGAATTTTGAAAGCCTGTTTTTGGTAAACCAATCTTGAAAACCAAGCCATGTATTGTCATATTTTTCCGTGTCGATTTGCACTTTATATTTTTCATATACATAATCGCTAATCTTGAAATTATTTATTGGCTCTAAGTAACTTCCTGCCAATAAATCTTGACAAAATCCATTCATTACCACTGTGTCTTTTGGCAATGCATTTTTATTTTTTAAATAATGCAAAGCAAAAAAATCTTGCTCATGTGGCAATGATGTGAAATGATGGTTCATCATCGAGTATTCAGTCCATGATGCTGAAAAAAAAGACTGTAAGAGCTCGTCTGTATATTCGATAAAATGCCATTTTATATTCAATTGTTCGCAAACTTTTTTCGCTGTATTGACTTCGAAAGTATCTTGTTTTCCATAAGTAAAACATTCAATTTTGGTATATGCATTTTCGATAAGCAATGCCAATAAATATCTCGAGTCATAGCCACCTGAAAGTGGAATTAAAATTGTTCTATTATTCACATATGCAATTGCATTTGCTATCATTTTTCGTTCAGCATCTTTTATGTTTGTAGCTGATGTTTTTTCGCTATGTTTAAAATAGGATTTAAATTGAACTGAGTGTTGTTCTTTGTTAATGACAACATATTCACCAGCTCTAATTTGGTGCCAATCATTTAGTAATGTATCATTTTCTTGTGTGCAATATATTTTTTCAAAATCTGCTGATGCTTGTATATTTAATGTGTCATTATTTGGAACAATATGGTCACATATATAAATATCATTTTCTTTTTGTTTTATAAAAATCGGAAATGTACGAATAGCGTCAACTGCGATAAAAATATTCTCGCTGGTTTCCATCAATATAGAAAAATGGCCATCTACTTTTTTAATTGCATCTGAAAAAGTCGATTCGTTTTGTATGAGTTGAAAAAACTCGAATTGCTTTTCAATCGCTAAAAATTTATCTTCAATAATGATGTTGCCAAGTATAGAAATATGACCTTGTTTCTTCCAATATTTTTTATGTTGATATGTAAGTTGAATGCTAATCATGTTGCAATAAACGAGTGTGTATGTAATACAACAAACCGAGATTTAATAAGATGCTTACGCAAGAAAAAAGAATGATTGTAAAATAAAAATTACCAAAGATTCCACCAATTAATATACTCATGATTCTAACAATTAATAAAGAGAAGTTGTATTTGAATTCTTCATTTAACTTGTTTTTGATGTCTAAAATTGTTGAAATTGGTGTGATTATCATACCGACAAAATACCAAAGAATCAGGCATTGCGCAACACGACCTGCTTCTGTCCATTCATTGCCAAATAAAAAATGAAATATTTCTTTTCCAAAAAATAGAATTATTAATGTTGGTACGATGGAAACGAATATGCTGATATAGCTTATTTTTTGTGTTAGTTTTTTTAATTCAATTAATGTAAGTTCGCTTGCTTTTTTAAAATATAATTGTCCTAATGCCGATGTGTACATGCCACTTGGCGCATTTAGTAATCGCGTAGCATAAGCATAAAAGCCAACCCAATTTGCCGGAAAAAATGCACTCAATAAAATTGGAACACTGTTGCGCGAAAAATTGTTACACAATGCTGACCATGTGCCATACTTTGGAAATTGGTCAAACTTCTTCCATATATTTTTTGTTGTTGCCCATTGTATTTTTGGAAAATAAAAATAGATGCAATAGCTTGTTGCAACAATAATGCCGATACAGAAACCAATAATTAATGCGTGCGAAATTGTGTTCATGGCCAACAAAATAGTGCTAATGCTGGTACTGAGTACTTGCAATATTCGAAATGTATTAATATGGCTATATGTTTCTTTTTTATTCCAAAGTACAATTATTGGTTGGTGAATGCCATACATTAAAATGACAAAAGGCAGTAAAAAATAGATACTTGGAATGATTAGGTAAAATAGCAACATAATAAGAAGCAATACTGTTGTGAAAACAAATGCGCTTGTCGTTGCCGCGTGTAGTATTTCTATTGCTTTGTTTTCATCTTTTCCAAGCATTACGGCAATGTCTAATTTCGCATTTACGATTTCGATGAGGATAAAAACAATAGCTGTGAAGATTCCAAATTCTGCAAAGTCAAAAGGAGAGCAGTATTTCGGAAGTAATAAGGAAAATGCGAAGTTGATTATTTGTACGACAAGCAACCCTGAAAATAAAGTACTGAAATTTAAAAACAGATTTTTGCTTGTCGTGCTAGCTTTCATTTATGCTAAAGTTACACATTATTTTTTAGCAATAAATGAGCTATTTTGTTTTCGTTTTGGTAGTGTCTTTGGTATTTGTATTTGCTGGTTTTTCATCTCCATCGTTAAGTATGTCCTTAGCTGTGAAATACGCACTTTGGTCTATTTTTACTTTTACTGGTATGAAACCAAGCGCTTTTACTTTGATATAGCCTTTATAATCTACTTTCACAGATTTGCCCAATAGCAACATTTTCATTCCTTCTGTAAAAAATTTAGCCACAGTTGAGCCTGTATTTACTTGTATTTGTAAAGGCAAATCGAATGCACTTTCTTTTTTTATTTTTACATCTTCGGCAGCTTCAGTAATGGTGCCTAATTTTTTATCACCAATAAAAACGTCTATCAATATTTCATCAATAGTTACTTTTGCTTTATATGGATTATAAATTACAGCAGTAATGCCAAGGTCTATTTTCTTTATAGAAAAATTTTGAACGTGGAAATTTTTTGTTTTTACTAGATACGGTTCTTTCTCTTCCGCTTTTAATACAAATATTGAACAGAAAAATAATATAAATAATATTGTTTGTCTCATGCTGAATGATTAGTCTTTATTGGCTTTTCGCTCTTCTCTTCGTTTTTTACGTTCTTCTTTTTTGTCCTTGCGTTGCTCTATTCTCTCTTCTTTTTTTGTAAGAAATTCATAAGTAGATGCAAACTTAACAGGAGCGCTAATTTCTTCTCCTGATGTGTTTTTTACAGTTAAATTTCCAAGAAGTTGAATCGCATACGTTGTTGAAGGATCATGTCCTTCTTCGATGATTGCACTGGTTTCATAAGTATATTGAATCGGAATGGAAAACTCAGAATTTGCTTTTATTTTTTTTGAAATTTTAGTTACCACAGTGCCAACGTCTTTCCCGTCGATAGTAAAGTCCAAGGTCATATCTTTTAAGTCGTATTCTTGATCGCTTAAGTTCATAAATATGGCAGTAGCATTTAGTTTTGCATTTTCTTTTTCTAAATTTCCTAAATGCACATTCACCATTTTTTTAAATTCAATATCCTTTTTTTCTTCAGAACATGCAGTGAAAAGTAAGGTAGCAAACAATACGATAATTATATTTTTCATAAACAAATTTTTGCAAATGTATCTAATTGCACGATAGCATTTTTAATTTTAAGAATTTTTTACAAATATTTATATAGCAAAAAGCTTACCAAGATCCGGAGCTGCCTCCACCGCCAAAGCTACCACCACCAAAACCACCAAAGCTTCTGCTCGATGAGCTGCTGGAATAAGTACTGCTACTACTGGAATAACTACTGCTTGAACTCGATGACCAACCACCGCTACTTGCTGATATTGTACCTTTAAAGCCATGCTTTATTCCGAAGTAAAATCCAACAAATAATGGTATTGCAAATACAATTAAAACAATCAGCCAATATCCATATTTTTCAAACCAATTTTCTTTTGTTTGTGGAAGCGAATAGGTATAATCCGCTGATATCGGTTCTGCATCTAAATAACTTTTAATACTATATATAGCAGATTTGATTCCTAGATAATAATTGTTTTCTTTGAAATTAGGAACAATACTTGTTTGTATTATTGAGCGACATGCATAATCTGTTAGATGCGCTTCTAAACCATAGCCTACTTCTATATCTACTTTTTTGTCATTTTTTGATATCAGCAAAAGCACGCCATTGTCTTTGTCTTTTTGGCCAATGCCCCATATTCTTCCGACTTGTAGAGCATATTCTTCGATGTTTTTTCCTTGCACTGTATCAATAATAACAACACATATTTGTGTGCTCGTCGAATCATTGTAAGCCACTAATTCATTTTCGATTTCAGCTTGCTGTTCTGTAGTCAGTAAATTAATAAAATCATTGACTAAGCGTGGTGGATTAGTTGGCAACACAATGCCGTCAGCATTGACTTCATAAGCAAGTGCTACTGAAGTAGTGCTAATAAAATAGAAGAAAAGAAATATTTTATTCAGGATTTTCATCGTTTTTATTTACCAACTTCCTGAGCTGCCGCCTCCGCCAAAACTTCCACCACCAAAACCACCGAAACTACTACTAGAGCCACCGCCACTCCATGAGCTACTGCCGCCGCCACTACTCCAATTCCAGCCACCACCACTTACCGTAACATTTCCTTTTCCAGAGCTGAATAAAGAAGAAATAATAATGATGAATATTAGAGCAACGAAAATAAACACCATAATATTGTTAAAATCATCTTGCTCTTTTTTAGATGTTGATGCAGTAAATGTGCCTTGCAGCTGACTGATAATTCTGTCAGTTGCTTTATTGACGCCTTCATAGAAATTATTCTGTTTAAATGCGGGAATAATAATATCATCTATGATTTCTTTAGAGTCGTAGTCTGTAATATGGCTTTCTAAACCATATCCAATTTCGATATCTACTTTTCGGTCTAATTTTGAAATGGTAATGAGAATGCCATTGTCCTTATCTTTTTGTCCAATTCCCCATTTTCTGCCTAACCGAACGGCATAATCAGCAATACTATAATCGCCAATAGTATTTACTGTTACTACGCAAATCTGCGTAGATGTAGAGTCGTTGTATGCTACTAATTTTTGTTCTATTTGCTCGCGTTCAGTAATGCTTAGCATTTCTGCATAATCATTCATCAGTCGAGGAGGAGATGGTTTTTCTGGAATGCCATCTTTGTCTACTACTTGTGCCTGCAACGTTAGCTGCGTTAACAAGAGTATAAAAAATAAGTATTTATTCAAAAGAGATGTCATCTGGCAATTCATTTCTATCTAATTCATCGATGTTTGGAAAATATTTTATTAATTCTTTTCCAATGGTTTCGATTGTATTGATGATACCAATACTAAAATTATAATTTTCAAAATCGTTGTGTAGTTCCCTCGAAATTTCTTTCCAAAAGCCATCGCCGAGTTTTTCGTGTATGGCTTCGTCGCCGATGATAGAAAATTTTCTGTCTTTTACAGCAATATAAATCAATACGGCGTTTCGAAATGGCATTTTATCCATATTCAAATGCTCAAAAATAGTTACTGCACGTTGGTAGGCATCTTGTTCACAACGGTCGTCAATATGCACACGAATTTCGCCGCTTGTATGTAATTCTACTTGACGAATGGCTGCAACTACAGCATTTTTTTCATCATCTTTTAAAAAGTTTTTTGCAGATGCCATGTTAGAATTGGACTTTAGGTGCTTTTTCAGTTCCTGGATCAGCCTTAAATGGTTCGCGTTGTTTAAACTTGAAAAGATTTGCTGTTATGTTAGAAGGAAAGGAGCGTACTTGTGTATTGTAATTTTGAACAGCTTCGTTATAATCTCTTCTTGCAATATTTATTCTGTTTTCAGTTCTTTCTAGTTCATTCATTAGATTTTGGAACGCTTCTGTTGCTTTTAAATTTGGATATTGCTCTGCAACTACCAATAAACGCGATAAGGCACCACTAAGTTGTCTTTGTGCTTCTTGGAATTTAGCCATATTTTCTGGTGTTATTTCGTCTGCTTTAAGCTGTATAGAAGTCGCTTTTGAACGAGCATCAACAACGGCCACTAATGTTTCTTTTTCAAACTTAGCTTCACCTTTAACCGTTTCAACTAAATTGCCAATTAAATCAGATCTACGTTGGTATGCTGCTTCCACATCTGCCCAGGCTTTTTTTGCTGCTTCATCGTGCGAAACTAAGCTATTATAGGAACAACTTGGCAATAATAATGTGCTGACGATAAGGAGTAAAAGGTAAATTGATTTTTTCATTTGTTTTATTTTTTAAGTTTGAATAAAGATAAACATAATTTTGTTTTTTTTGGTTCCATTTAAAAATTCAATTGTTTTATAGCTCAAACTGCAACGCTAATGATTTATTAATACTTTTTTCGTCTTCATATTTATTTTAAGAGTTTATTTTTAGTGTATGGCATTTGAACAGGAAATTGAGCTTATTCGAACTAAGTTAAATCAGTATAAGAAAGAAGGCAAAACGATGTTTGCTGGTTCTTCATTTCAGACACATTCTATACCGATGTTGCATATTTTATCTCAAATAGATAAAACGATTCCAATTTATTTTTTAAATACAGGTTATCTATTTCCACAAACGATAGAATATAAAGATGAAATTGCAAATTTATTTGGACTAACCGTTATTGACCAAAAGTCTTCAACACCAAGAAATATGCAAAAGGATAGCAATGGTAGATTGTTGTTTACTTCTGACCCAGATTTTTGTTGCCATTTGAATAAGATTGTACCCATGGAGCCCATATTGCATAGTTATGCTATTTGGATAAATGGCGTACGTGCCGATCAAAATGCAAACCGTGCAAAAATGAAAGAGGAGCAACAAACACCACAAGGTGCAATGCGCTATCATCCGATGTTACATTGGACAAAACAAATGGTTTGGAATTATATTAAAGTCAATAATATTCCGCATCATCCTTTAGACGCACAAGGATACACGAGTATAGGTTGTGAGCCTTGTACTCGAAAAATTGATTCCTCACAAATGGGCGACGAACGCATGGCAAGGTGGTTTGGCTTAAATAAAACTGAATGTGGATTGCATACAGAATTAATTAAATAATTAAACACAAAAAATAAAATGAAAGTATTAATCACTGGTGGTGCTGGTTATTTAGGAACAGAGTTGGTAAAAAAGCTTGTAAAAATTCCTAAAATAAAGGAAATAATCGTGTATGATAATTTAAGTAAAGGTGCTTATAACTTCTTTTTATGTACTTGTATTGGCGGTGATAATATCCGTTTTGTCCAAGGTGATATTTTAGATACTCGAAAGCTAAAAAAAGAATTACAAGGCGTAGATATCGTGTTTAATTTAGCGGCAAAAATTGCTACACCGTACGCAGATGCAGACCCACATTTATACGAGCAAATAAATCATTGGGGAACGGCTGAGCTAACTTATGCCATTGAAGAAAGCCAAGTGAAAAAGCTTATCCATATTAGTAGTTTGTCTGTTTATGGAGCATCATCGAAAGGAAAATTAATTACAGAAAATACGAAGCTGAATCCAAGAACAAACTACGGCATCTCGAAAATGCGTGGCGAAGGATTTGTGGAACGCTTATTGAAAAACGACAAGTTTGAAACTTATATTATTCGTTTAGGCAATGTGTATGGATTTAATCAAACAATGCGTTTTGATGCTGTAATTAATCTTTTTGCATTTGAGGCAAACTTTTTAAAGAAGATTTCGATACATGGCGATGGCCAACAAATTCGTTCTTTTATTAATGTAGATAAATCAGCGCAATATATTACGCAATTGCCATTTTTAAACGTGCCTTCTGGCATTTATAATATGGTTGATTTTAATATGTCTGTGATGGATATCGCATTGGCATTTAAAGATTTGATTCCTGAATTAGAAATGCAATTTATCAATCAACACCTTCAATTAAGAAACATTTCTGTCGATGAAGATTGTAAAATATATAAATATCTACCTAAACAATCTACTAATTTTAAAGAAGATTTGTTTAATATGATGAATCAATTTGCTTTTCATTAATATTTTAACATACGCATCTAATAAAGTATAAATTGACTTTTATTATTTTCAACTTATTGAAATTCAGGAATTTATATTTTAAATTGTTTGAAAAAATTATTGTGGTTACAAGCATTTATCAACAATGTAGATATTTTTTTAGGCTATCTTAAAAAAAAAATCAAAAAATAATTTGGAGAATACAAATAGCTTATTAATTTTGTCGTAGGGTTTTTATGTTTCTAGACTTTAGGGTCTGACGGGTGAGTGCAAAGCTCGCCCGTTTTTTTTATCTTTCTTCCTAATAGTTTTTATTGCTCATTTCTTTTTAAAGTATTCAAAATAATTTGCCATAATTTATCATAGCGAATAATTTCGCTTTCATGAATTACATGTTTATCATCTTGCCCTAATAGATGATTGGAGTCATAAATTTTATGTAGCTCTTTGTAATTAAAACTTTTCTTTTCCACGCTAAGCAGCTGCTTTGTAAATTGGATACTGCGAAAATAGGTATCTTCTTTAAAGTGTCTTATTTGATAAATTTTTAATGCTTCAATATGTTGCATGGCATTGTCTAAATCATTTCGACCAATATAAAAAAGTATGTTTATGACACGTGCAGCAAAATTAAATCCAGATTTATCTTGCGATACCAATGGAATGTCATTGTTGAATTTTGATAAACTGAATTTGAAATTTCCATTGTTTTTGTATTGTTCTATAAATTCAAGAAACGCATTATATACAAACCATCTTTCTTTCAGTAATGCATTTGCACTTTTAAAATACGTTGACGAATGAATGTGATGCAGTGTTTCGCGTGCGGCTTGCGTGTTTTGTTGATTCAATAGAATTTTCATTTTGAATTCGTTGACCGCCAAAAAACTGGCACCTTTGGCATTTGGTAAAATAGTGTCGATTAGATGCAAGCTTTCTTCATCTTTGCGCAAATCAAAGAGTGATTTTAGTTTGTAGATATATATTGTGTTTAGATAGCTATCAGATAGGATAGAAGATAAGTATTTTTTATATTGAGAAAGGTATTTATCACAGGTTTTATTGATGTTTACATTATCACCTTTTATTTCATGATAAAAAAGTAGCGTGCGTATATAAATAAAAAACACTACTAGCGATTGCGATTGCTTTACTAAAGCTTCAATTTCATCACAACATTTTTTTATTTCCTTTTCTTTTATTTCAGTAGCATTTTTTGCATAATGTGTAATCATCATGACATTTGTATAAATGAGCTGTGCTTTTTGTTCTAAATCGTATTCGTTGTAATATTGCTTATATGCGCTCAATTCTTCTGTATATTTTTTTTCATTTCCACTCATGCCATAGTGCACTACAAGTTTGTAGGAATATTCTTTCAGGATATCAAAAAAGTGATGTTTTTTAGCGCTAGTATAATTATCTAAGATTAATTGAATGGAGGCATTTCTGTTTTCAGCATATCGCAATAAAATATTACTGAGATATAAATGGTTCATACAATCGAAATAAGCTTTCTTACTACTATCACTTTCAGCTGTATGATTCATGTCTATGAAATAAAGTGTATTTAGCAGTCGCTCTTTAAATCTTGATTTTAATTTTCTATAATTGGTCGACTCTTTATCATTACCATATAAATACTGCAATGCATCATCATCATTTTTGATTATTCCATCAGCAATGCCATTATACAGCTTAGAAAAAAGCGTATCTTTTCTACTAAGCAATGACTTATCCAAAATTTCTATTTGGCTTAGTTTTCTTTTGTTGATGATTTGAACAAGTTCAATTAAGTTTTCCATGTAAATGATTTACTATATAATATTACTATTTAGCAATTGCTTATACATAATAACATTTCCACTATTGTGGAAATAAGAATGTCACACTTTAGGACCTAGCGCACTATTCATTTGTAATTCTTAGCAATAATTTTACATTACAATTGACGAACATAATTGACAATAACTAACATAACATTTCAAACCAGTAAAAAAGCCGATATGAGTAAATTACAAAAAATTATTAAAGATATCGTTAGGCAGCAAATAGAGTTTGCAGATAAAAAAAATAAAAGTAACGATAAAACATACATAAGACAACTTACTTACCAGCAGTTGATTATAACAGAAGACTTTGTAGGTCGCCAATAACAGCCCAAGATGTAAAACAGGATAAAAACGTTCATAAATGGTAATTATTCAACGTTTTTTCTAAAGTCTTTAAACATAGAAACCCACTACTTTTTGGAGACAAAAAACCCGACAGACGCGAGACTAAGAACATAAAAACCCTAACCGTGACTTAGAATAATCTCCAGACTGTCTAATAGCCAGCCACATTAGGCTGGCTTATTTTTTAAGGTAAAAACAGAAATTTCTGGCGAAATGCCAAGTCTTCCAGGATAGCCTAAAAATCCGATGCCTCGATTGACGTATAAATATTGATTTTCATTTTTATACAATCCTGCCCAATGTGGATATACATATTGAGATGGACTCCATTTTATTCCTGGTACTTCTATGCCAAATTGAAAGCCATGCGTGTGGCCGGCAAATGTCGCTTGTATATTTTTAAATGCTTCCTTTTGTGATACTTCAAAATCCCAATGTGATGGATCGTGAGAAAGTAATAATTGTACATCAGCATGTTCGGCATTTGTATATGCTTTTTTCAAATTTCCATATTTACCAAATCGCAAGGAATGCCCAATATATTGTACGCCGATAATGGCCAATTTTTTATTGTTTCTTTCAATAATTCTATGCTCATCTATCAGCAAATCCCAGCCTAATTCATTTTTTTGTATATCTATTAATGTTGCAAAATTTTGCTCCATTTCAGCTTTGTCATTCCATTGTGCATACATTCCATAATCGTGGTTGCCCAAAATGGAATACACGCTAGTTTTTGATTTTATTTTTTTTAATATAGAAATATATGGTGTCAATTCTGTTGCCTTATAATTTACTAAATCTCCAGTAAAAAATACAATATCAGCATCTTGTTCATTGATAAGTTCTACAATCTTCTCTATTGGTGTTGCATTGGCAAAACTGCCAAGGTGCAAGTCTGAAATTTGTACAATTTTTAATGCATTAAATTCATCTGGTAAGTTTGTTATCGGCAATTCAATTTTTCTTATTATATAGTTATATGCACCTCTTACAATTCCATATATAAATGCTCCAAACGAAAATGATCCAAGTGCTAAACCTACACGACTCAGAAATTGCAATCTTGAAATGCCTTTAGGTTGTAAGTCTGCTGAAGAGGCGCCAAAGAAACTAAAAACCCAACGAAACAAGCGAAAAAAATCATCGACTAATAAAAATGGCAATACTAATACTTTGCCTAAAAATACGGCTTGTGCTATGCCAACCACTAAGTTTTTACTCCAACCATGCCAATTGACATATCCTTTGAATAATAATATCAACAAGGCTATGTAAGTAAATGAAGATAGTAACCAATATATTCCGTATGCCAATCGTTGTGAAGATATTTTAGTGTCAGAAAATGAGCTTCTGACTGCTTGAAAAACGTAAATATCTACGAGAATAATTACAAATGCTGGAAAAAACATCCAAAAAGGACTAAACTTATTTTGCATATTTTCTACAAACAGAATTTTTGCTCAAATGTTTACATGAGTAGCACAAATTATTGCCATCGAAATGCTATTTTATATTAACAATAGAAAAATTACAATCTAATTTTTTATCGCTACATTAGTCATCAAATACGGAAATGAATTTTCATAATTTTTTCAAGCTGACAAAAAGCAAATGTATTGTTTTGCTATTTGTAATTTTTTCCATGTTTACAGTTTTATCAGCGTTTAATGACAAGCAAACACCACTTCAGCATACAAGCGCCTATTGTTTTGAGAATTTAAAATTATTCCAAGCTGCTTTAGATACATTGCAACAAGCATCAATCACATCCGCAAAAAGGGAAACGCTAGTCAAACATTTTTTATCTACGAGAATAGCATTTAAACGCATCGAGTTTATTGTTGAATATTTAGATAATAATAGATATCCATTTTTTAATGGTGTTAATGCTGTAGAAATGGATGAAGGCTTTGATCCAAATGCACAGCCAGAAGGATTGCAAGTAATCGAAAGTGAACTAGGAGAAGACTCCTTAAACTATACTAAAATAACATTGCTTACTAATCAGCTAAAATATCGCACACTTGCATTTTATCTGATTCTTAAAAACTATAAATTATATGACACCTATATTTTTGAGGCCATTCGTTTTAATCTAATTAGAATAGAAACATTAAGCTTAGTGTCATTTGATTCGCCTGATTTTCGAAATAATATTGCTGAAATAAAAGCAGCTTTAGAAAGTATTAATACCGTTTTGTTGTTTTATAAAAATGATAAAAATACAGTAGCGATTGCCCAACTGCAAACAACATTAAAAGCAGCTCGCCAATATTTGAGTTCTGTTAATTTTAAAACATTGGATAGATTGCTTTTTATTAAGCAATATTTACAGCCAATTTCAACAAAAACGCTGCAATTACAACAGTCGCTTTCAATTCCTTTTATGGAAGCAAGTAATCAAATTTTTAGAGCAGTAAATGTGAAGTACAACACAATTTATGATAAGGATTTTATTAATCCAAAATTTTATGCACAAGATAAATATTACAAAGAAAATCCTTTATATACAGCCTTAGGTAAGAAATTATTTTTTGACACAAGACTGTCAGAAGATGGTACTTTAAGTTGCGCCTCTTGCCATCAGCCTTCAAAAGCAATGGCAGACAAATTAACAACATCAATCACCAATCAATCAGGAAAATTTCAAAAACGAAATACGCCAAGTATCATCAACGTAGCATTACAGGCAAATTATTTTTATGACTTTGCAGCTTTGTCACTCGAAACACAAATCAATCACGTAGTCATCAATCCAGAAGAATTTAATTCTAATTACGAAAAAGTGATTGCACGCTTGAAACAAGATACAAGCTACGTACGAATGTTTGCAGCCGCATTTCCTGAATACAAAAGTGGCACTATTTCTAATCAAACTATTACGACTTGTATTGCAGATTATGAACGAAAATTTATTTTTCTAAATTCCACTTTTGACAAATATATGCGTGGCGAAATACATGAAATTAATGCAGCTGTAAAACGTGGATTTAATTTATTTATGGGAAAAGCGCAATGCGGTTCTTGTCATTTTGCACCAACATTTTTTGGTTTGGTGCCTCCTTTTTATGGTGTGTCAGAAGCGGAAGTTTTAGGCATTACTACATCTTTTGATACCATTAATCCTGTGCTTGATGATGATATAGGTAGATTTAAAAATTTTGCTTTTGACCAATTTAAGTTTGCTATAAAAACATCTACGGTTCGCAATGTAGATATTACAGCACCTTATATGCATAATGGTGGTTTTAAAACCTTAGAAGAAGTAGTAGAGTTTTATGAACATGGTGGTGGCGCAGGCATGAAGTTGAATGTGCCAAATCAAACCTTGCCAGACAAGCGTTTGCAATTGACAACACAAGAGAAAAAAGATATTGTTTCTTTTATGAAAGCTTTAACGGATACAAGTGGTTTAAGTATTTTGTTTTAAAAATTGTATCTTTATTTGAACACTGACTTCGTAGCTCAGTTGGTAGAGTAGCTGACTCTTAATCAGTGGGTCCTGGGTTCGAGCCCCAGCGGGGTCACTTGGCAACCAAAAGGTTGCCATTTTTTTTATTTTTTCTCTATCTTTATGCAAATCGTAACAATGAATTGGCATCATCTTTTCCGCAAAAAACCGATAGACACCATACTAAAAGAAGCCAATCAGCATCCTGATTTGATTGAATCACATGGAAATGCAGAAAGTCTAAAACGTGATTTAGGCGTTAAAGATTTAACGGCATTAGGTATTGCTGCAGTAGTAGGAGCGGGTATCTTTTCTACTATTGGAAAAGCATGTTTTGATGGTGGACCAGCAGTTTCTTTATTGTTTGTAGGTATTGCTATTGCTTGTGGATTTTCAGCATTGTGCTATGCAGAATTTGCATCGCGAATTCCGATTGCAGGCAGCGCATATACATATTCTTATGCCGTTTTTGGTGAATTAATTGCCTGGGTAATCGGCTGGGATTTACTCTTAGAATACGCAATTGGAAATGTAACGGTGGCGATTTCTTGGAGTGGCAATTTTACTAATTTTTTGCATGGCTTCGGTATAGAATTACCCAGATACTTAACGACAAGTTTTTTAGAAGCAAAACACAATATACCAGAACTATGGGCAGCAGCTCCAAAATTATTTGGAATACCTTTTATTATTAATATTCCAGCGTTTGTCATCAATATTTTCATTACTTATTTAGTGTATGTAGGTATCAAAGAATCAAAGAATTTTGCAAACGGAATGGTATTGTTTAAAGTAGGCGTTATTTTAGTGGTCATTGCCATTGGAATATTTTATGTAGTGCCAGGCAATTGGACGCCATTTGCACCCAATGGAGTGTCTGGTGTGTTGAAAGGTGTGTCAGCTGTATTTTTTGCTTATATTGGATTTGATGCGATATCGACAACTGCTGAAGAATGTAAAAATCCACAGCGTGATTTGCCAAGAGGCATGATATATGCTTTATTAATTTCGACAGTACTGTATATTGCCGTAGCCTTAGTGTTAACAGGCATGGTGCACTATACACACCTAAATACAGAAGCATTTTTGGCTACTGCTTTTAAAGATATTGGACTAGACTGGATTGGTGGATTAATTGCATTTAGCGCATTAATAGCAACTGCCAGTGTAATGCTTGTTTTTCAAATAGGACAACCTAGAATATGGATGAGCATGAGCCGTGATGGCTTATTGCCTGAGAAATTTTCAACTATTCATCCTAAATATAAAACACCAACATTTGCAACAATTGTTACTGGTTTGTTGGTTGGTATTCCATCTCTTTTTTTAGATGCTGCATTAGTGACAGATATGTGTAGTATTGGTACCTTATTTGCTTTTATTCTAGTTTGTGGCGGCGTCATCATCTTGCAAGATAAAGACAAGAAACAGGAAAATAATGTACTAATTTCAAGCCCGAAATTTAAAACGCCTTATATCAACGGACAATATATATTGCCAATACTCGTAGCGATTGGTTTGATTTTATTTTTTAAATATCCAGACAATGTACAATCGACTTTTCCATTTGATAAAGGTTATGATGAGTGGAAACATCAAATTCCATTTTGGATTTTTATTATCGTAGCTATTGTGATGAGTGTCCAAACGTTTATTCATAAATGGTCTATCATTCCTGTATTAGGATTTTTATCTTGTTCCTATTTAGTTTCTACACTTGGTGTCGTTAATTGGATGAGATTTTTAGTATGGATGGCATTAGGTCTTCTGATTTACTTTATCTATGGCATTCGTAAGAGTAAATTGAGATAATATTTTTTATTTTATTAAATTTCTACATACAAAACAGCATTTTTCACTAAATTCTAACATTTTCAGGGTTGGACAATTCAGAATATTCCAAGATATTTACATCTGTAAAACCTAGTAAATGAATATAAAAACAAGCATCACAGCAATATTTGTTTGTTTAATGACAATATTTGCGCAAGCCGAATCTAATTATACAATACAAAATAACGCGCTAATTTTACCAGCTGATATCAAGTTCGATCAACATGACTATGATATTAAAGACAAAACAGAGCCAATGTTAGATTTTGTTGCTCAATATCTTAAAGATAGACCATATATCACTAAATTACGAATTGAAGGTCATGTGTTTTCTGAAAAATCACCTGAAGAAAATATAAAACTGAGTTTACAACGCGCAGCGATGGTGAGCTATTATTTAACAACTAAAGGTATTGATTGTAGCAGATTAATTCCAGTTGCATTTGGTGACACCAAACCAGTTGCACCTAACGATGAATGCAACCTTACCTATAATACAAGGATTGATTTTTTTAATGCTGAAATTAATCATAAAGCCATATATGGCAGTGTTCCTAATGGTTTTGCTTTAAAATATATGGAACCTTGTGAGTAAGAATAATACAGTACTGTCTTAAAAAAAAAATCCCATACTTAATAGTGATGGGATTTTTTTGTATAGGGTTTCTATGCACTACCTTAGATCTGTCCGGGTAAATTTCGATTCAATAATTAAATTTTTTGGTTAATAATAGAATAAAGCGTGCGTTAATTAAATATTATGTTCAAGATATTGTAAAGTTTTTAAAAAAGCAAATAAATAATTGTATTTCGACATTTTATTGATTGATATCAATTTGAATGTATAGATGTTTGATTTTGATTGAAATGTATTAAAAAACAAAAACCCCTAATTTTAGGGGTTTCATGTTTCTGAGGGGGTTTTTATGTCTATCCTTTCTGGGACATCGGGTGACTCGTTAGTTGCGTTATTGATGTAATATTAGTATTTTTTTTTATGTATGTCAAGCCTAAAGTTTCTAAATTGTTAAATATTTGATGTAAATCAACAAAAAAGTACTAATATACCTATTAATGAGTAGCTTGTTAAAAATGTGAAAATATATAAAAATGAATACCAATTTTATGGTATTATTTTATGAGTAATAATATTTATTATTAATAAAGATAGTATAGTATTAAATCTATACTTTTTTTTTGCGCTATCGAGAAAAAGAAAAAATAAAAGCGTACCCGGGGCGGGACTCGAACCCGCACAGCCGCGATGGCCACAGGATTTTAAGTCCTGCGTGTCTACCATTCCACCACCCGGGCGCTGTAAAACAAAAAAGGAGTTGGGAAACTCCTTTTAAAAGAATAGAGCGAAAGACGAGGCTCGAACCCGCGACCCTCACCTTGGCAAGGTGATGCTCTACCAACTGAGCTACTTTCGCTTGTATTTTAAAGAACGATTAGCTGTTTGCTAACGGAATGCAAAGATAGTAATCTTTTTATTTTTGACAAGTGTAATTGTGTTTTTTTTTATTTCGTAACAATTTCGTTAAGTAGCTTTTTATTATACCATCAATTCGCCTATTTCAAGTCTAAGTTCATTCATTACTGCAACAAGAAATAAAAATAGGTTTGCAATAAATAAGGAAATAATTTTAAGATATTCTACTTTGTTGTTTTATAATAATTTTCGCAACTCGTCCAACTTCATCATGGCTTCTACGGGCGTCATGGAATTGATATCTACTTTTTCGAGTACTTCTTTTAATTTAAGCAATCTAGGATCATCCATGGCAAACATATTCAACTGAAAGTCTTCTTTAATAGCTAAGTTTTTGAGAGAGGAACTGACGTCGCTTGCTAAATTACGTTGTGACTCTAATTCGATTAATATTTCATTAGCTCTTTTTATTAATTCATTCGGCATGCCTGCCATTTTTGCTACATGAATACCAAAGCTGTGTTGTGAGCCTCCTTGTATTAATTTACGTAAAAAAATTACTTTATTGCCACTTTCTTTTACAGCTACATTGTAATTTTTTATGCGATGAAATTTTTCTGCTAATTCATTTAACTCATGGTAATGAGTGGCAAACATGGTTTTGGGTTTTGCTATTTTATTTTTTGTCAAAAATTCTACCAAACTCCAAGCAATAGAAATGCCATCGTAAGTACTTGTACCTCGCCCAATTTCATCTAATAATACTAAGCTTCTTTCTGAAATATTATTGACTATACTCGCTGTTTCTATCATTTCTACCATAAAAGTAGATTCGCCTAAACTCAGATTATCGCTGGCGCCAACGCGTGTAAAAATCTTGTCAACAATACCGATATGTGCTTCTTGTGCTGGCACGAAACTTCCTATTTGTGCCATCAATACAATTAATGCTGTTTGCCGTAGAATGGCTGATTTACCAGACATATTCGGTCCGGTAATGATGATGATTTGTTGCTCATCTGGCTGTAAATATACATCATTTGGAATATATTGCTCACCTAATGGCAATTGCTGTTCAATAACAGGATGTCGTCCTTCTTTTATCATTAACACCAAATCATCAGCAATTACAGGCCTTCTGTAATGATGCTTTACGGCGATGCTACTGAAAGATTGCAAACAATCTAAACGAGCAATCAAGTTTGCATTTCTTTGAATAGGCTGTATATAATCTAAAATTTCCGATACTAATTCTTCAAACAACTTGACTTCTAACGCAAGAATTTTTTCGTCAGCACCTAAAATTTTTTCTTCATATTCTTTCAATTCTGGTGTGATGTATCTTTCTGCACCACTCAATGTTTGCTTGCGTATCCAATCATTAGGCACTTTGTCTTTGTGCGTGTTTCGTACTTCTAAAAAGTATCCAAATACATTATTAAATCCAATTTTTAAAGAAGGAATTTGTGTGCGCTCACTTTCTCTATTTTGAATTTCTAATAAATAATTTTTTCCTGAGGAAGACAGACTCCTTAATTCATCTAATGTTTCAGAAATACCTGCTTTTATCGCATTGCCTTTTTGAATTGCAACAGGTGCATCTTCTTGCAGTGTATGTTCTATTTTTTCTTTTATAAGTTGACATAATTGCAATTGCTCTCCAATTTTTTTCAAGCCATTATTTTCAGAGGCAAGACATGTTTCTTTTATTGGTTGAATGGCAAGTAATGCGCGTTTAAGTTGTATAACTTCGCGTGGATTTATTTTTCCTAATGGCACTTTAGAAATTAATCTTTCTAAATCGCCTATTTGCTTGATGTGATGAATGATAAGTTGAAACGTGTCATTTTCTTTTATCAAATATTCGACGGCATCTAAGCGTTCGTTGATGTGTTGTTTATCTTTTAATGGAAGTACAATCCAGCGTTTCAACAAACGGCTGCCCATTGGCGAGATGGTTTTATCTATAATTTGTATCAGTGGCACACCTTTCTCGTGCGTACTTTGTATTAGCTCTAAATTTCTTGCCGTAAATCTATCTATCCAAACATATTTATCGTGTTCTATCCTAGAAATAGAAGCAATATGTTGCAACTTATTATGTTCTGTTTCAGCTAAATAATATAAGCAAGCACCGGCAGCTTGTGTGCCTAGTGGCATTTCGTCCACACCAAAACCTTTTAAAGTTTGTACTTGAAAATGCTGATGTAGTTTATCTTTTAAAAAATCATCTTGATAAATCCAATCTTCTAAAGCAAATGTGTAATACTTATTTCCATATGTGGCAACGAATTTTTTTTGCTGATATTTTGGAAAAATAATCTCAGCAGGAGCGAAGCTTTGCAGTAATTTATCGATATAATTTTCATCGCCTTCTGCTACTAGAAATTCACCAGTTGAAATATCTATAAATGCGATGCCTACATTATTTTCGTTGTAATAGATAGAAGCTAAAAAATTATTGGATTTGTGGTCTAATATTTTATCATTAATAGCAACGCCAGGCGTAATAAGTTCTGTGACACCACGTTTTACAATGCCTTTCACCATCTTTGGATCTTCCAATTGCTCACAGATGGCTACGCGATAGCCTGCTTTCACTAACTTAGGTAAATAAGTTTCTACCGAATGATGCGGAAAACCAGCCAGCTCTAATTCCGTTTGATTGCCATTGGCGCGCTTTGTCAGTACAATGCCTAATATTTGTGATGCTTTGATGGCATCACTGCCAAAAGTTTCATAAAAATCGCCGATACGAAATAATAAAATAGCGTCAGGATATTTTTGTTTTATCTTGTTGTATTGCGCCATTAATGGCGTTTCTTTCGCTTCCTTTTCTTTTGCCACGATTTTATCTATTTTTGTTTTTTGATTTGCGAAAATATGGAAGCAAGAACGAGGTGCTATTGCTTGTTTCTCCAATCTTACAATGATGTAAAAATACAATTTATGCGTAAACTAAAATTAGACGAACTCAATAGATTATCCACAGCAGCATTTAAAGCAGCCGATAAAATACCATTGATTATTGTATTAGATAATATAAGAAGTGCTGCTAATATTGGCTCCGTTTTTCGAACCTGCGATGCGTTTTTAGTTGAAGCAATACATTTGGTAGGTATTTGCGCCAAGCCACCGAATCGCGATATTCAAAAATCAGCTTTAGGCGCTACGGAAACTGTCGATTGGCAATATTTTGAACATATTAAAGACAGTATAGCTGACTTGCGTAAAAATGGTTTTGAAATATTGACTGTTGAGCAATCTGATCAATCAACAATGTTGCACGATTTTCAACCCAAAACAGATAAAAAATATGCTTTGATTTTTGGTAATGAAGTAGAAGGTGTTTCTGATTTTGCCATTCAATATTGTGATACTTGCATAGAAATTCCGCAATTTGGCATGAAACATTCTTTGAATATTGCTGTTTCTGCTGGCATCGTAATTTGGGACTTTGCAAGAAAAATTAAACTAGATTAATCCATTGTGTGTTTAAATAAATCAAAAGTCGATTATAGCGTAATCCGCAAATTATACAGATGCATCAACGTGTAATAATGCTTCTTGTTCTAATTTTACAAAATTTAAGCCGACCGCATATTCTCTGTCAAACAGCTTCAACAATTGGCGATAGGCAAATACATTGCTTATCCAGTCGATACCATTGACATCAATAATGACGTATTTATTTTCTGGATTTTGTTTGAAAAATTCGAAATACATTTTCTCTAATCTATTGAGATAAATCCGCGACATATTTTGTTCATACTCTCTGCCTCGTTTTCTGATATTGCGCATCAGCTGATCGGTGTCGGCATGTAAGTAAAAAATGATTTCAGGTTTTGGTAATTTTTTATATACTTGATCAAAAAAGATTTTATATAATTTATACTCTTGCTTGCTCAAGTTGACTTTAGCGAATAACAAGCACTTTTTGAGCATGTAGTCTGTTACAGTGAAATTTGAAAATATATTCGGTTCGCTAAACATTCGCGTTAGCTGTTGATAGCGTTCAATCAAAAATGACATTTCTAATTGTAAAGCATATTTATTATTGTCTTCGTAAAATTTTGGTAAATACGGATTGTCTTCAAATGCTTCTAGAATCAATTGGCCATGAAATTCTTCTGCTAATAGCGAAGCTAAGGTAGTTTTTCCTGCGCCAATATTTCCTTCTATGCTGATGAATTTATATATCATTTTGATACGTACACTTACGTGCTTTTTATTGCTTAAAAATACTGACTTTAAGTGTATCTACACAATGCTTTGCCAAATCATCTATTGACTTTTGCAAAACAGGATGTGTATAACTTTTATTTAACTCGGAAAGTGGTTGTAAAGTGAAATTGCGTAAATGTAGCCTTGGATGCGGAATAATCAATTTTTTAGATGCGAGTACAATGCTATCATAAAACAAAATATCAATATCTATGGTTCTTGCAGCAAAATGATTTTTATTTGTTCTGCCGAGTTTTTTTTCTATTTTTTGTAAGATTCGAATAAGCTGCAAAGGTGTTTTTGTAGTAGAAATTAACAATGCTTGATTGAGATATTTTGGCTGATTTGATTTTCCCCAAGGTTCGGTTTCATACACAGCTGAAGTTTTTTCTATTTTTCCAGCTAATTGTTGTATAAAATAAGCTGCCAATAGCAAATGTTTTCTGCGATGACCTTTATTTGAGCCTAATAATAAATAAACTGAGTGCAAGAGTAATATTTTTCCAATAATAACAACTAATTTTGAACTTTTTAAACCATTTTTATATTAATTATTTTAAATATTTTTCATGAGAAGTTTTCTTAAAACATTTTTTGCGTGCTTATTGGCATTTGGCTGCTTGTTTTTCTTCATTTTTGTTTTTCTAATTGGCGGCTTATTGAGTAGTGGAGAAAAAACAGTTAAAACCGAATCTAATTCTATTTTGAATCTGACTTTAAAAGGCGAGATAACAGATAGAGCTTATAGTAATCCGTTTAGAAATATTAGTCCGATGGCTGCGCTTAGTGGCTCAATTTCTGATGCATCAACGATTGGTCTATTTGAGCTGAAAGATGTGTTAGAGTACGCTAAAAAAGATGACCATATAAAAGGCATTTATCTAAATTTAGATGAAATAGATGCAAGACCTGCAACAATGTTTGAGCTACGCAAGGCTATTGAAGATTTTAAGACCTCCAAGAAATTAGTATATGCTTATTCCAATGCAACACCTGAAATAAATTTGTTAGTGAATACTGTTGCAGATAAATTTTATATCAATCCTGTTGGTGGCTGCGATTTCGATGGTTTTGCTATGCAAATGGATTATTTAAAAGGCTTGATGGATAAATTAGGAATCGATTTTAAAGTGTTTTATGTAGGTGAATTTAAAAGCGCAACAGAAAGTTACAGACGCGCTGATATGAGCCCAGAAGATAGACTACAACGCACTGAATTATTAAATGATATTTCTGGTGATTATTTGAATCAAGTTGCTCAATCGACAAAAGTTGGCGTTGATTCTTTGAAAGCCATGCAAAATAATCTTTCTGTGATGGATGCAGCGTCGGCAGTGCAATATAAATTAGCCAATGCGCTTAGGTATGAAGATGAAGTAAAAGATGAGTTGAAAGAAAGATTGGGCTATAAAAAAAGCGATGATTTAAATATGATATCGTATAACGATTATAAATCTATTGTGAAAGATAAAACGACAAAAAGTAATGATAATAAAATTGCGGTGCTTTTTGCAGAAGGAGAAATCAATGATAGCAAATCAGATGATGGTGTTGTTGGCGGAGAAGCTTATGTTAAAACGATTCAAAAATTAACAGCAGATAAAAGTATAAAAGGTGTTGTGTTGCGTGTCAATTCGCCAGGTGGAAGTGCGTTTGCCTCTGAGCAAATTCATCATGCCTTAATGCAGCTTAAAGCCAAAAAACCACTTGTCGTTTCTATGGGCGACTATGCTGCTTCTGGTGGTTATTATATTGCTGCGCCAGCAGATAAAATATTTGCTCAAGCCAATACAATTACTGGTTCTATTGGTATTTTCGGCCTTATTCCGAATATCAGAAAAGCACTAAATGAAAAAGTAGGCGTTACTTTCGACGAAGTAAAAACGGCAGAACATGCCAATTTTTTCAATATGATTAATGATTGGGACGAACTGGAAACATCTACCGTGCAAAAGCATTTAGAAAAAGGCTATGCTACCTTTTTAGATAGAGTGGCCAAAGGTAGAAAAATGGATACTGCTGCAGTAAACAAAGTAGCACGTGGCCGTGTGTGGACAGGCCAAGATGCTTTAACAATTGGTTTAGTTGATGAAATTGGAGGCTTAGATGAAGCGATTATTGCCGTTAAAAAATTGGCTAAAATCACAGCTGCTGAACAAGTAAATTATCCTAAAAGCAAATCAGTTATGGAAAGTATAATGAGCGATTTGCTCGGCGAGAAAGAGAATGAACAAACAAAATTATTGAAAAACATAACGCCACAATTGTTATTTTTCAAACAATTAGAACGCTTTCAATCATTAGGTGTTTATCAATATCGTTTACCATTTGATATGCAAGTTCGATAATTGCAATTTATATTTTACTAAATAAAAAATCGCATTGGAATTCCAATGCGATTTTTTATTTTTTATCTTCTATCTTCTACCTCTTGATGCACCACGCTGAAAGCCACTCTTTCCCGGAAATGATTTTTTTGCTTTGTCAAAATCTCCTTTAAAGTTGGAGCCACCTTTACCAAAGTTTTTCTTCTTTCCTGATGATGCTTTTTTTTCTTCTGACATACTAACTGTAATTTGTCTTCCCATTACTTCGCTACCATCAAGCGCTTCGATTGCATTAAGTGCTTCGCCATCATTCGGCATCACTATAAAACCAAAGCCTTTATTTTGTCGTGTAATTTTATCGATGATAATTTTTACAGAACTCACTTCACCAAATTGTTCAAATAAAATTTGTAGTTCTTTTTCTTTTATTTTAAATGGCAAACTGCCAGCAAAAATATCCATATTGATTAATTTAGTATAAAGGTAGTTCTTTTATTTTTATTAAATAAAAATCCCGAGATAAACTCGGGACACACACTTCAAAAAAAATCAACCAATTAAGCTTTTATGGTTTGTAATATTCTGCCGAATTCCTCATAAGTTTTAAGCTTACTTAAGTTAGGATCATTTTCAGCTTTGTCGCGATTATTAAATCCTGATTTTACAGCTTCTTTTAATGCTTTCAATGCTTGAAACATTTCATTAGTTTGCGTAAGCGAACAAGCACGATTGTACATAATTTCTGCATATCTTGCTGCATTGGCTAATTTGTCTTTGTCAGACAAACTTTGATACGTGCTCAACCAAACGTCAATGGTTTTATTAGCATTGCCGTATTGTTTTGCGGCAATGTATTTTTCTGACATTTGTTGCATTTGCGCAAAGTACGTTTCAAATGTTGATGCGTTTAATGTTGGTTTTGCGATTGCGATAGAACAGGCGATGCCCATGGCTATCAAAAGTGATAACTTTTTCATGTGATTTTAGAATTAATTGTTAAAAATTAAAGTTTATTTAGTTTTATTTTATTGGTGTTAAAGACAAACAATATCTTACAATATTGTCTGCCATTAACATATTTTAATAATTAATCGATGGCGACGAGTTCACCGTTGACCATTTTAAAAATATAATGTTCTCTGCTAAGTCTGTTTTCAAATATTTCTTGCATAGAATCATCTAATCTGATATTTGCATCTTCCAAACGCTCACGTGCAGCATCTAATTTTTCTTGTGCTTTATCAAGTGCTTCAGTGATGTCGCCATTATCATCTTCTATGTTAATTATAATTTTAGATGATGAACTAGTATCGCCGTTTTTAATCACTACTTTATGGCTGCTTTTAGTTGCTGTTGGCGGCAATGGTGGCAAAGGAGGTACTGGTGGAATTATAGTTGAGCCATTGCGAATAGGTTCCCAGTTGATAGCAATTTTTCCCATGTTCATATATCCTTCTGTGCGCTCGTCCCAACGAATTACTTTTCCTTCAGGTACATACACTTTGATTTTCAATTTTTGATTTCTGTATTTGATTTTATTATTGTCAAATTGAATGTATGGATCGATTAATAATTTATTGTTGACTTGTCTGATGTTGTGCTTAAATGATGTTGCATTTATTACTGCATCTTTCATGTCTTTTCCGTTTGCTGCATATTCTTTTACAACAAAAAATGAATCATTTCTGCTTGGATATACTTCTATTTCAACAGGAAATAAATTGTCTTCATGATCAGAAACAAACTCTAATAAGTCACTGACACCATTGATATTGATATTGTCATAGTCTTCATCTTGAATTTCAGGATTCATTGCAATTTGTAATGTGTCTGATTGATAAGCATAGTTCAGTGGATAGCTTTGAATAATTTTCTTTTTTTCTTGTACTAATTTCTTAGCATTATAGCCACTGATATTGAGCAATAAGATACCAAACAAGAACAATCCTAAAAGCGGAAATAATGTTTTTTTGTTTAATGGTTTTAAGGTTTTAGATAAAACATGAACGATAGCAAGAATACTGAAGATAATAGGAATTATACAAGCGAGCAATGCACCAATTCCAAAAAACCAACCGTCAGAAGTATTCGTAAAGAAATAACTATTGGCAACAGGAATACCGAATAATGCTAAACAAGAAATCACAACTAAAGTGATGAGCAAACTAATGATGACAATGCTTCCAATTAAAATTGCACAAGCAATGCCAATCCATAATAAGGCTTTAAAAAACAACATTATGCCTGCACCAAAGAAAGCGATAATGCGATTAAAAAAGCCTTTTGATTTCACATCTATTTGTTCTTCGTTTATGTTTTTTACAATGTTGGATAAATTGATTGGCTCGCCTTTCATTTCCAATTTTTGCGCTGCTGTTTCCGCT
>WBZL01000340.1_pt1 | contig 52046 bp, 44 predicted proteins | sample 5204291 | NCBI WGS metagenome assembly WBZL01 (sample SAMN12344345, study PRJNA552823) | activated sludge metagenome | biome: Activated sludge suspended growth; feature: Nitrification reactor; material: Wastewater; isolation source: activated sludge from nitrification reactor of wastewater... | reverse complement strand
TTGGCGATTGTGAAAGCGATTGCGGACGCGCACGGGGGGCGGGTGGGGGGGGAGAATGGGGGGCAGGGGGCGCGGTTTTCGCTTTGGGTGCCAAAGTAGGGGGAAAGGGGAATGGGAGGGAAGGGTGGGAACTCGTAGGAATTTGAGGGAGCTTGTAGGAATTTGGGTTCCTATGATTTCCTACAAATTCCTTTCAATTCCTTTCAATTCCCCACAGGTCTCCCTTCCTTCCTTGCGGTACAATGCCCCCATGCAAACGACTATCACCACCCACTTCCAACAACTATTTCACGCACAACCTACTCTGATCGTCCGCGCGCCGGGGCGAGTGAATCTGATCGGGGAACATACCGATTACAACGACGGATTCGTCCTGCCGCTGGCGATTAACCGCGCGGTGTGGATCGCTCTTCGTCCGCGCTCCGACTCGCGCGTGCTGATTCACTCCCTGGATTTTCCCGACCCCGCGGATTTTGACCTCACGCAGATGTCCCGGGCGGACGAAGAATGGGTGGAGTATGTCAAAGGGGTGGCCTGGGCCTTACAGCAGGACGGGCACACGTTGAACGGGTGGGAAGGGGTAATGGCGGGGGATGTGCCCGTGGGGGCCGGGTTGTCTTCGTCGGCGGCGCTGGAGTTGGCGACCGCGCGGGCGTTTGCCGCCGTTTCGGGCCTGGATTGGAATCCCGCACGGATGGCCTTGCTCAGTCAAAAAGCCGAAAATCAATGGGTGGGGGTGAATTGCGGGATTATGGATCAGATGATTTCTGCGGCGGGGAAGAAGGATCACGCGTTGTTGATTGATTGCCGCTCGTTGGACAGCCGTTTGGTGCCGCTCCCCGCGGGGACGGCGGTCGTTGTGCTGGATACGGCGACCCGCCGGGGGTTGGTGGACTCCGCCTATAACGAACGCCGCGCCCAATGTGAGGCCGCGGCCCGACATTTTGGGGTGCCCGCCTTACGGGATGTCACGCTCGAAGCATTTACCGCCCGCACGGGGGAACTGGACCCGGTCGTGTGTGCCCGCGCCCGGCACGTGATCGGCGAAAACGCCCGCACGTTGGAGGCCGCGACTGCGATGGAATCCGGCGACCCTGTGCGGTTGGGGCAGTTGATGGACGCGAGCCATGTCAGTTTACGCGATGATTTTCAGGTGTCGAGCGAGGCGTTGAACGTCATCGTCGAAATTGCCCGTGCCCAGGAAGGGTGCTACGGCGCGCGGATGACGGGGGCCGGGTTTGGTGGGTGCGCGGTGGCGTTGGTGCAGGGGGAGGGGGCGGAACGGTTCGGGACAGTGGTAGAAAGGGCTTATGAGCGACAATTCGGTTTAACCCCAAACATTTATGTGTGTTCAGCCGAGAATGGCGCAGAAGTATTTGTGGACGTAAAGAATGGATGAACATCCTCGACTAGGAAAGGGTCATGCCATTGTATTAATTGTTTCTGTAAGCTTGATCTCTGCCACATTCCTTATTGGTTTCTGGATACAAGGCGCTGGGTTTATTTTTGTTGCATTAAACTTTGCCTCATTGGGGGCAATTGGCGGGTTATTAGGTGGATTGGTTGGAGGGTATGGCGCTTGGAATAGGTACAAGCAACAACATCAAAAAAACACGGGAGTGTATACGGATAAAGTTCGACCTGGCTATTTGTTGTTTTGGGTATGGGTGGGTATCTTAGTGGGTGGGCCATTGGGTCTCATGACTTTTTTTGAGGGGGTATTTGTAGGTGAATATTTGGCTCTTCTTACTAGTCAGTTGATCTCTTGGGTGGCTTTCATTGCCGGATTTATTTTGTTGCCTGTCATTCCAGGATTAATCGTTCTCTTTGCTGTAGTCATTTTAGATTGGAACATACGCCCGTTGTTTAACTATCGCATTGCTCACTATGGACTTGTTTTTCTGGGGGGAATATTGTTTTTTTGTATTTCTACGGTTGGGTTCACACTACCTTTGTATTACGATAACTTTGCAGAGCTTGAATCTTCATCTGCCTTCACAATAGAAAATCCAGAATGGTTTTTATTGCCAAAACCTCCAACCGAAGTGGTGAAGTTGGTTGCTATCCGGCCTTTTACTATCTTTGTGGAAACAGAAGACAACAAGTTAATGGGTTGTCCCCAGGCCTCAAAACTAGAAACAGATTGCTGGTTTGAAGTTAGTTCGATCCCCGAAGAACCAGAGGCACTTTGTGAATTTGTTTCTGAATTTCCTGGGATGACACAATTGTATAAGATCGAACAACACCTTCAGAAGGATTACTGTCAATACGGGCTTGGGGGTGAATACAATTATGCAAGTTTTCACTATGTGCTACTAGATAACGGAGACGTCTGGCAATGGGGCTTTGACGACATAGGGTTAGCAGATGCGCCTCAATTTGAAAATGCGAGAAAAGAAGTGATTAAGAAGGCTTATGGCATTGGCCTTTTAGGTGGGAGTGTACTATCAATTATGAGCATATTTATCTCACTTGGGGTCGTACAGATGCGGAAAAAGGAAACATAATAATGATTTCAAAATATACGAAAAGTGTGTGTTGGTGTTTAAATTTAAGGGACTTAATCAGCATCTCCTGCAAAAACCGGGCTGAGGCCCAATATTTATGTGTGTTCGGCGGAGGATGGGGCGGAAATTGTGGGGGCGCGTCCGGTTTTCAGGGTAAAAGGAGGTGTGTATAATGAGTGAAAGCTTAAATCGGGCTTGTAACCAAAAGGGGAGTTAGACGGAAGCGAAATTCCGTCTAACTCCCCTTTTAACGGTATCAACGGGTGAGGTCCGTCCGTTGATATGCCCAAGGAACTTTATAATGTGTTCCGTTGAATTAATAGTTGGGCGTCACAAAACAGTATGGAGGTATATAACCATTGGAAACTCTATGCTACAAGCAGGTTGAAGGAATTCGGATCCTGGCAGATGTCTATCCGGTCGACGGACAAGCGCTACCCACTGTTATCTTCATTCATGGGGGAGCGCTGATTTGGGGTTCTCGGCATGACATCCAGCCCGCTTTCGTCGAAACACTCAACCTGCATGGATATCCAGTCGTTTCAATCGACTATCGTCTGGCCCCCGCAACAAAGCTCCCTGAAATCCTGCAAGATGTAGAAGATGCCATTCGCTGGGTCAAAGCTGGCTGTAGTGGCTTGGTGGCGGTCGATCCCAACCAAATAGCGGTGATGGGGAGTTCAGCCGGAGGTTACTTGGCGCTGAATTCAGGGGTTTTCAAAAGCAAGCCATCGGTTATTGTGTCCTTATATGGGTACGGGAACATCGCAGAAGACTGGTACTTGAAACCGAGTCTTCATTACCTGAAGCAAGGGATGATAAACGAATCGGAGGCACTCTTATGTCTGGGTTCTAGTGGGATCATCTCGGAGGCAAGCTTTGAACGGTTCCCATATTATGTTTACACGCGTCAAAAGGGGACGTGGCCACAGACTGTTACTGGCAGAGAAATACAGGCGCTAGGCGAATTCTGTCCAGAAAAGGAAGTGAATGCTGACTATCCTGATACTCTACTCATCCATGGGACCAATGATACGGATGTTCCGTATGAGTGTTCGATGGGAATGGCATTCGCGTTGGGGAGAGCCGGCAGGTCGGTTGAACTACATCTTGTTGCTGGCAGAGGGCATGTATTTGATTTGAATACGAATGACCCGGAGGTATCCAAGGTCTATAAGTGGATCATCACTTTCTTGTCACTACATTTTTCGGCTCATTAATCGTTTGGGACAATGAGCGATTCTGAGATAAAGAGAAAAACAAGGCACCTACTAATGGGTTGCATTCTGATAACCGTAACGGTAAAAGCGCCCAACCACAAAATGCAGCTGACGACGGGGATTCAGCCGGTTAATTTGAACTTACGGCATCTCGAAGTTGGTTCTGATCCCGAAGTTGGTACGCGTCCCGCCCATCGCAGCTGATTTTGGGCGTTGGGCCGCTCGATTCCTAACGAGTTGACCAACGCTAAGGAGAACTCATGCAAAGCAACACACTGTTTGAGGCAATTGGGGGTTCGGCTGGTGTCCTACGTCTTGCCCATGCCTGGCACGAACGGGTTCTGGCGGACGAAATTGTGGCCCACGCATTCAGTCATGGATTTCATTCTCAACACACGGAGCGGCTTGCTACCTACTGGGGCGAGGCGTGGGGTGGGCCGCCTGTCTACAGTGAGCGGTACGGGGGAGAGGCGTCCGTGGTTAGGATGCACAGCGGAAACGGGTTGCATGAGAAGATGGACCGACGTGCCATCGAATGCTTCGACCAAGCCATGGAAGATGTCGAACTTACTGACCCTCAGCTTCGACGCGTCCTGCACGACTATTTTGCGTGGGCCACTACCACAACCATGGCTGCATATCCCGACAAGGCCGACACCATACCTGCAGAGTTGCAGATTCCTCATTGGTCATGGGATGGCTTGCAGAAATGACCGAACCCGCGTACGCCCCATGAGGCCTGACCACGGGCTGGATCAGCCAACGGCGGCCTAACAAACGCATGCACCTGATTTGGCTAACCGGGGACCCAAGCCGGCCGGACTCGGTTCATCCGCCACGCAGTTGATGTAGCCTGTTAGGCGCTAGTAAGGATCTTTTTGCCAACCGGATAATAAAATTTTGAGATCTCGTTATCATGAAAATCTCCAGAAGTACTAGTGTCAGTGTTCTCATCGCAGTAAGTAGCATGTTTTTGTATGTGTTGATCTACATTGGAGTCTATCCATATCTGGGTCTGTGGGCTGCGGCGTTTAATATCATTCCAGCAGCGACATTCGGATCGCTTATAGGGGTACGAGGCGGCTTTTTCTACTTATTGATTGCGATCCCCATTAACATCCTCCTTTTCTACTCGGTTGAAAGTCCCGATAACGAGTTGACCACTCATTTTCTCGGAATCAGCACTTTCACACTGGTAAGCGTTGGGATCGGTTGGATGAGGGATTTACGGGGTCTGAACAATCGAATACGTAAGCAGACGGTGGAATTGGATGCGGAACGCAAGTTGCTGCAAGAGGAAATCGTCAGGCGAACACATGCAGAAGAGAAATTAGTCCGCGAGACTCTTCACGATCCACTCACAGACCTGCCAAATCGCAGGTTGTTTTTCAATCGACTAGAACATGCCTTCACCTGGAGCCAGCGGAATCCAGATAATCATTGTGCGGTGCTATATCTTGATCTAAATAAATTCAAGACTATCAACGATAGTATGGGACACGAGGTTGGTGATCATCTGCTGAAACAGGTCGCTAGTCGTTTGCAATCAACGGTTCGAGATATTGATACAGTTGCTCGTATGGGAGGTGATGAATTTGCGATATTGCTTGAGGCTTCATCGTCTTCGGAAGACGTGACAACCATTATTCAACGAATTCAAGCCAGTCTGGCGCTTCCCTATGATTTGCAAGGAAGAGAGATCGTCAGCGAAGCCAGCATTGGTGTCGTTATGAGCATAGCAGCATACCAACGATTGGATGATATTTTGCGGGATGCGGATACCGCCATGTATCACGCGAAAGCCAGCGGTGGTAATCAATTTAAGGTCTTTGGCGTTTTGATGAAAGAATAAATGAGGATCACAAAGGTGAAACCAGCAGATCCGTATAAAGCAAAGCTCTGGGGGTACGTTTGCTGCGCTTGCTCATGGGGATACTCCTGAAAGATGAACTGGGCAAGCCCAGCCCCTGCATGGTTTAGCTTTCTCATCGGGGTCGTGGGGGCGAAAACGTCCACACGCCGCCAGTCTTTAAATCAAAAGGGCTGACAACCACGGTGCACCGCGGGCGACGAAAACACACGCACCACTGCTTTGTCCGGCTTGTCTGCTTGCCTTTTCGGAGTATACTATCCCCATGCACCCCGGCCGCGCCGCGGTTTCTCCCGTCCAAAAATGAGCTTCTGCGGCTCATCCCGGGTTCTCAGAAACCCTCCCCAGTTTGCCCGCCGACTACCCCCTCAAAACCCCATTTTGCCCTGCTCTTTTTCGCAAAAAAGCCCTGAAACGCTTCAAAAGCCCCAAAAAAGCCTCTTTCATTAAATGTCAAGCAGGCGATCTCCTCTGGAGGCTGCCTTTTGCGTGGGCGTGCCAGGCCCTGGCACGATCTGATAGCCGAGTTTGGCGGCCTTCTTTTGGAGATATTTCAGTTGTTGAGCTTCGTAGCGTTTTTCATATTCCCCGACACGCAGCGGTTCGTACTCCACCTTGTCTTTCAACATACGATAGACGCCCGGCGCCAGTGCTTTCTACGGCTTGTTGGCCATTTCAGAGTATACTACCCCCATGCAGTCAGGTTTCTCACGCCCAAAAATGATCGGCTTCGACTCATCCGGGGTGTCCCTGACGTATGGGATTCTGCGGTATTTTCAAGCATTTTCCTCGCTTCGAGTTTTTCCCCAAGCAGAGTCAAAGTCCATCCCAGCGCCAGTCACCAAACCGTTCGGCGGAATAATCTTCAAAGGGTGATGAACACATGATACTCATTCGCGATTACACTGAAAGCGACGTTCAACAGGTCGGCGTACTCATCGCCGATACATACAGCGAATATAACCTTTCTTTTGCTTCTCCAGACCAAAAAAAAGCTTTCTTGGGTCCGTTTCAGCATGCAAGATCTCCAGAAAAATCCCATCAAGACGCGATTGCCGAGGTGATCAAAGCATCCATGGTATTTGTCGCCGAGATGAACGGCGTTATCGTTGGAGTATTGAGAGGAAGAATGGATAAACTGCAAAGTCTTTTTGTGAGTGGTGATGTTCATCGCCAGGGAATCGGACGACAATTGGTCAACAGATTTGAACTGGAATGCACGAAACAAGGATCAAGAAAAATCATACTGATGTCGACTCTCTATGCAGTTCCTTTTTACCAAGCTATGGGGTACAAGAAATCTACAGGCATAAGAAGTATGCATAGTTTCGATGGAGAAGGTCTTCAGTATCAGCCCATGAAAAAGACCCTGTAGGTCCCAACGTCAGCACCCTTCTATGTCTTGAAGTAAAACAAGGAGAAGTCAGCCATGAAACTAAAACCGCCTTCACAGCCGACGAGTACGAGTAAATTAGGGTTAGGAGTAGCAATCGGCCTTGGAATTGGAGCCGCCTTCGGGGTGGCACTCAATCATATTGCATCAGGAGTGGGATAAATGTTAGATGCAATTATTGTCTACGGGCATCCAACCTGCCCAAACATCGGGCCAGTCAAAGGGCTACTACAACAAGCGAAGGTCAAGTTTGAATATATTGACATACATCAAGATAGCGTTGCCGCCGCTCGTGTTCGCGCTATCAATAATGGTTTTGAAAGCGTACCTACACTTGTCTTTCCCGATGGGAGCATTTTGACTGAGCCGAGTGTTGGAGATCTCCAGGCTAAATTGGAATCCTTGGGATATAAAGTCGGTCTTATCGCATGGGTGATTGGCAACAGCCGGCTTATTTTTTTTATAGGTGCTGGTGTTCTTATCGCCGTTCTGATCACCTTGTTGCGCTATTTCGGAGTTTTTTAGAAATGCCGTGATGATTGGCAATCACATAAGTGAGTTTATGCCCCAACTCAGTGGGTAGCCTCGAATTTTATCTTTAGCTTGTCATAACTAATACTGCTGAATGGACAATGCTTTATGCACAGCGTACAGCCATTGTCATTGGAAAACGGCATGGCGCACTTGGTGTGGTCGATGAAAGCCGGGCCGCCATCAGGCAGAGTTTTCGTAATCGGATAGATCGCGTCCGCCGGGCATTTCTGCACGCAGATGTTGCAGGTCTCACAATAATCCCGCACCCATCCGTGTGAATTTTCCTGGGAAAAGGGCAGGTTTTCGAGGTCGGTGTAAACTGCGGCCAGGCGCACGCGCGGCCCACTGTGACGGGTAACCAGCAGGCCGTTTTTGCCGGAAATACCCAACCCGGCATCAATGGCAACCGGGATATAGTTCACATCCCCTCCTACGGCTGGTCCGGCATGGGCGTTGAACCCGCGCTGACGCAGAAAATCTGCCACTTTGTTCACGATCACACCAACTTCATAGTACGTGCGAAAAACTTCGATAAACGATGGGATGGAGGGGGCTTGCCGAATTTTTTCGCGATCCATTTCAATGGTGAACACTATCGCATTTGGGAAAAGGATGCGAAAACCGCGAAAGATATAGCGCGGATTGACCACGGTATAGCCGATTTCGGCAATCCCCAGGCCGGTGGCGTAGGTTTTCAAATCGGCCAGCGTTTGCAGATCAATCGTTGTCTTGCCGCTGTATGGGTTTTGGCGGATGCTACGGGCGCTTTTCCACATTTCGCCCACCGCACCAAATAACAGCCTGCCGATGTAACGCATTTGTTTGATGCGCGCCGCGAGACTGCCGTAGTCGATCACAACCAGAGGGACCAGGCGTGGCTCCCGCGCTTCGGAATGGCTGGCAACGGGTTTATCCTGCCGGCGAAGGTAAGGTTCGATGGTCAGAAAGGGTGGGGCTTTCTTGATTTTTTCGGATAACAGAATGCGCTTCATGAATTTGCCTCTTTCGCAAAGACTGGAATGTGGAATTGCGGTGCGCTGGGATTGCCCTTGAAACGCTCTTTCACTTTGTCATACCCCATTTGACTGAATGGACAAACAGCCAAACACACTGCACATCCATAATTTCGTGTGAAATATTCCCGACAAGTCGCGTGATCAATGCATTGCATGCCACCGTCTCCGCGGGGTTTGGGTTGGTCATATATTGCATTGACAGGGCACTTGCGGACACATTTATGGCACATCGCGCAGAAGTCCCGCACCCATAAGTGCTCGTTTTCGATCTGTAGCGGAAGATTTTCGATATTCGTATAGATGGTATTAATCCGCAATCGCGCGCCTACGTCAGGGCTGATGAGAAGTCCGTGATAACCAATGGCGCCTAAACCGGCTAGCTCTGCTAAATGGACATAATCGGTTACGCCCCCGAGTGCTGTGCCAGGGTAGGCGGCAAACCCGTTGCGCTGTAAAAAGCGGGCTAACTTATTCCCAATAACTGCCATATTCTTGTAGCCACGCATCACCTCATGTTGTGAGTCCCAGCTAGGTGACGTATCAATGGGTTCTTTATCCATTTCCACTGTAAATACAATCGCATAAGGATAAGGTATCTTCTTTCCTTGAAAAATCGCGTTAGGGGGTACTTTAACATAGCGAATATCTTTTGCTCCCGCTTCATATGCCATTTGTTCAAGGTGTTTAATCAATTCAGGTGTTGCCCGAGACTGTGTTGGTACGATCGGACGATCATACATCCGTGATGCAATTTGCATGTTGAACATGAGTGGCACAGCTTTGCTAATGGCTTGTAAACGTTGTTTGCCTTTGAGATTGGCCAGTCCCACTTCATTTGCAGGTAGACCTGAATCAAAAGGTGTACGCGGCTTAGATTCTGCGGCGGGAGCAACGAAGGTTGTCAAATTGACAGAATGACGATCCATGCTTTCAAGTAGACTGTCAAGAGATGGGGCTTTTGTGTTTTCTTTCGCGCGCCCCATCAGGATTTTAAACATTTGTAGAAACATGATGAACTCCTACTTGCTACAAGGTGACGCACTATTGTTAGTAACAACTAACAATAGTATATAGCTATTTTTATTGTTAGTCAATACTAATAAATGATATAATCACGTCAGGAGCCAACCATGCCAAAAGTCATCGCAGATATGCAAATTTTCCAAGCAGTGATGGAAGTTGTTGCGCAACGCGGCTATGCTGGGGCTACCACGCGTCAGATAGCCGAATCTGCCGGGGTCAGTGAAATGACCTTGTTCCGCAAATATGATAGCAAAGCTGAATTGGTTAAGCGTGCCATCAGCGCCCTGGTGGAACAAACCGAATTTACATCGGCGACCCAATACACAGGCGATGTTCGCGCTGACTTGTTGCGCGTGCTCACAGCCTATCGGGAAACAGTCATTCAACACGAACGTTTCTTTTTTGTTCTGTTCGCCGAACTCAGCCAGGCCCCGGAAATGGTTGACTCAATCTCCCAACCGTTGGGGCTATTTCAGGCCATTGGAAAACTGCTTGCGCGCTATCAGTTGGAAGGTGTGCTCAAGGCTGAATATCCCTTACATAGCGTGGCTTGCCTGCTCGGACCACTGCTCTATTTTTCAATGGTTGCGCACTCTGTGGGGGGGGGATCTATGCCGCCGATGGAGATAGAAACGTTGATCGATAATTTTCTTGATGGGCGAATTGCGTCCACACAGGCACCCAAATCGGATTGAACGATAAATCGGGCATCCAACCTGCCCAAACCTCGGGCCAGTCAAAGAGCTACTAACTTGCAGAAAGAACATATCAGAATGAGCGAACCTATTAAGAAAGTGTTTGACGCAATTGTACAGAAAGAAGGGAATTTCACATTTGTAGCGATTCCATTTTCGCCACGTGATGTTTGGGGAGGAAAACCACGCTTTAAGGTCACAGGCACGATAAATGGAATGTCCGTACGTGGTACGCTTGGGGCATTGGGACAAGATTATTTTCTTCGTTTGAATGCAAAATGGATGAAAGACTGTGGAATTGAGCCTGGGACAACTGTAACAGTGTGTCTATCGCTAGAAGGCCCGCGAGAAGGTAGTTCTTCTTAAGACCTACCGATTCTCTAAAAATACTGGTGGGGGCTTGGGTAAGTGCGGATTCTGAATTTCTCTATCGTACAGGCCTTGAGATGAAACGCCCCGAAAAATGGGTAAACAACTACTATCTTGACGAAATAGAACACGAGTTCTACAATCTAGTCAAGGAGAACCCCCATGAAAAAAACAAGCGTTTCACCCAAAAGCAATCCCCCTCAAAACACCCCCTCAGTTCAAGAGTTTATCGCTTCGGTAGCCGATGAACAATTAGTAACAGATTGCCACCTGCTGATAGAGATGATGCAGAGAATTAGTGGGCATGAGCCAAAGATGTGGAATGTAGGCACTATCGGATTTGATACCTACCACTACAAATACGATAGCGGGCGCGAGGGCGACGGTCATGTGATTGGCTTTTATCCAAGAAAAGGGAAGATGACCATTTACCTGATGGACGGTACGGCACGCTACGCTGAATTACTGGCTAAGGTAGGTAAGCATACTACGACCGGATATTGTGTTTATATCAAGCGGCTTAGCGATGTAGAACTCCCAATCCTCGAGCAAATCGTGCAACAGTCTTACGAGTACGTAAAATCCCAAGACGGGCATATCCACCAAATATTATGGAAAGCTGAAAAATAGGCATTTCTGCCCCAAAAGCCCGGAAACGCAGCCTCGGCCCGCTACATTCTCAAGGCTTATTGCCTCCATTTTCAAAGAACCACCCTGCCGCTTCGGTGCGATTCGTCACGTTAATTTTGGCGTAGATATTTTTGAGGTGGAAACGCACGGTGTTTTCGCTGACGCCCAGTTGAAGGGCGATTTCGGTGTTGGTCGCCCCGCGGGAAGCGTGGGTGAGGACTTCCCATTCACGGGGGGAGAGATCACTGCCGGGGGTGGAGGTTTTTCCGGGCACATCCCCCCTGCGGGAGGTGAGCCAGCGTTGCGCCGATCGGGGGAAGATCAGGCGTCCGTTGAACACTTGCCGGATGGCTTCGATCAGTTGCACAGGAGATTCCGTTTTGAGGGCAAAGCCCTCAGCCCCTAATTCCAGCGCGGTTTGGATGCTGTCCCCATCCCCAAACGCGGTGAGCACGACGACGCGCACCGGCCACGCCCGTCGGCGGATTTCTTCGAGGGCCTTGAACCCGTGATAGGGCATTTCGAGGTCCATCACCACCACATCGGCTTCGTACCGTTCCAGACATTCCAACAACTCGTCCCCGTTTTGGGCGAGGGCGATGACGTCCAAATCATCTTCGGCCTGGAGGAGGCCTTTTAGCCCTTGCAGGACCACGATATGATCATCGGCCAGGATAATGCGGATGGGGGTTTTCCGCTCAGACATAGGTCGGAACCCTGACCGTGATGCGCGTTCCCTCGCCGGGGTGGCTGACGAGGTGGAACGTGCCCCCCAAAAGGGCCACGCGGTCGCGCATCCCCCGCAAGCCGATATGCTCCACCCGTTCGGTTGCGAGGGGGCCATCGAGCGGGGGCGGTTCAAACCCTGCGCCTCGGTCTTCCACTTCCAGGCAAATCAGGTTGTCTTCGGACCACAGGCGCACCCATTGCCGGTCGGCGTGCGCGTGGCGATAGGCGTTGGAGAGGGCTTCTTGTAGGATGCGGTAAAGGGCAATTTTTACGGGGAGCGCGACATCTTTGGGCAGGCCATCCACGGTTAACTCAACTGTGGTGGAGGTAAATTCTTCGTGCTGGATGACCAACCCGCGAATAATCGCCAACAACGAGCGACGTTGAAACTCGGGCGGGCGAAAGGTGCCGAGGAAGGATTTGATCTCGTGCAGGGAGGTTTCTACCATGCCGCTGACCTGGTCAATGGTGGATTTGAGGGCGAGATCGGGGGTGGTTTGGGTATCCAGTTGGTGCTGGACACGGGCGAGTAAAGACAGGGCGGCAAAAAGATACTGCACCGGCCCGTCATGAATGTCTAAGATGATGCGGCTCAGTTCTTCTTCCGTGACCGAGAGAATGCGATAGGGAATGAGGGGGCCAGTTATGGGGGCGTTCATGGTTTCAATATAGCATACAGGGGTTACAAATTCAATTGGCTTGACTTGCCGAAACCCTGAATGTAAGGTAAATTTTCCCTGGAGGACGAAACCATGCAAACCTTTTTACGAACCTATCCAAAACGACGGTTGATCCGTTGGCTCACCTTTTGCGCGGGTTTTTTATTTGCCTGTCAAACTTATTCCCCGCTCATTGCCCCCACGCCAACGCCCACCAACGTCCCAACCCCGACTTTTTCGTTTGTCAACTGCGAAGAGGCGACAGACCCAACGCAGGAAGATATCGACTTTAGTTTGGACTACGGCAATGGTCTCTACGAATTGCCCGATTGGGAGCGAAGTTATACGGTTGAATCCGGGCGGGTGAGTGTCAGTTGGATCAACAACGACGCCAGCGCGGTGGCCTATGTTGATTATTTGGTGTTTAGCTGTGGCTATACAAGCCCAGAATTAGAAGAGCATTTTTCGGGGGAATATTGGGATATTCTCTTTCAGAATTATGAAAGTTACGAGCCTGTGATGCATTGTGGCCGGTTTGACAGAGGGTTGACGCTCAATGAATTTACAGCGATGTCTGACGGATACGAATATCAAGTCCGGTATTGGATTCGCCCACAGACTGAAAACCGCGTTTTCACGATGTTTTTGGTGTTTCCGGTGGATGCGGATCAGGTGATGAATTCGTACGCGGAAAGAATGTTTCCCACGTTGGTATCTTGCGCAGAGTGACAAACAGCAAAAAAAGTGCGAGTGATGGTTCACTCGCACTTTTTTTCTCCGCGTCACAGGGTTGGTTTGCGGTGATCGGCTTTTTGGAAACGATTTTTTAGTACCAACTCAGTCAGGGTTATTGTGATTTTTATTGAATCACGGATAAGGCTTTCACGGATGATTTATCTGTGATCTCCTCATCCGTGATTCAAAACCACTAACGAAAACGGGAGTAGATTATTTTCGCGTCCCGTTGAGGGGCAACTCAAACTGCTCTTCCTCGGTGGACCCGTGGAGGGCGGTTGTGGACGCGGCCCCCTGACTGATCGTGTTCATCACTTTGTCGAAATACCCCGCACCCACCTCGTGCTGGTGTTTGACGGCGGTATAACCGAGCGATTCCGAGTGGAATTCAGCGTTTTGCAGTTGAACATAGGCCGTCATCCCGGATTCACGGTAAGCCCGTGCCAGATCAAAGGTGTGGTAATTGAGCAAATGCCACCCCGCCAGGGTGATGAATTGGAATTTATATCCCATCTCGCCCAACTCCCATTGGAAATTGGCGATGGACGCATCATCCAGATTCTTCTTCCAGTTGAAAGAGGGGGAGCAGTTGTAGGCCAACATTTTTCCTGGGAACTTGGCATGGATGGCTTCGGCAAATTTTCGGGCTTCTTCCATGTCCGGGTGCGCGGTCTCCAGCCAGATGAGGTCGGCGTAGGGGGCATAGGCGAGGCCGCGGGCAATCCCGGCCTCCAAACCATCGTGGACGTAGTAATAGCCTTCTGACGTGCGTTTTCCGGTCAAGAAGGGGCGGTCGTAGGGGTCGATGTCCGAGGTCAGCAGGGTGGCGCTGTTCGCGTCCGTCCGGGCAATGAGGATGGTGGGGATGTCCAACACGTCCGCGGCGAGGCGGGCCGCGGTCAGGGTCCGGATAAACTGGGAGGTGGGGATCAGCACTTTCCCGCCCATGTGTCCGCATTTTTTCTCCGCGGCCAGTTGATCTTCGTAGTGAACCCCGGCAACACCAGCTTCGATCATGGATTTCATCAATTCATAGGAATGGAGTGGGCCACCAAAGCCTGCTTCGGCATCGGCGACGATGGGAGCATACCAATTGATGCCGGTTTTACCTTCCGAACGATTAATTTGATCGGCGCGGGTGAGCGCGTTGTTGAGGCGTTTGATGACGGCAGGGACACTATTGGAGGGGTAGAGACTCTGATCGGGATAGGTTTGCCCGGAGAGGTTGGCATCTGCCGCCACCTGCCACCCGCTCAAATAAATGGACTTCAAGCCGGCGTTGACCATTTGCACCGCTTGTGCGCCCGTCAACGCCCCAAACGTGTTGACATACGGTTCGTCGTGCAAAAGCTCCCAAAGGCGTTTAGCGCCCAAACGAGCAAGCGAATGTTCGATGTGGACCGAGGGCCGCAAAGCGACCACCTCAGCGGCTGAATAATCACGTTTGATCCCACTCCAGCGGGGATCGGTTTGCCATTGGTGGGTTAAATCTTTGACTTCTTTAGGGGTGTGGCCATTGGTTGACATGTGTGCCTCCGTATACTGTCATTGCGAGGAGGGCTTTGACGACGAAGCAATCTCCCACACGGTCAAGGAGATTGCTTCGCCATAAAATCGGCTCGCAATGACGTAGTGAATTAGTCTAAAAATTCCATCGCGGGGATGGTGAGAAAATCAATAAAAGTTTCACTCAGCACAAGTTGATCGAGCAACCGCACTGCGATTTCAAATTGGGAGTTGGGCGTGTTCAGTTTTTGGAATTCTTCGGAGCGGATGGCGTGGTACAACGCTTCCGTCACGGCTCGCCCGTCATTCATTTTTGCACCGTGCCGAATCCATTGCCAAAGTTGGGCGCGGGAGATTTCGGCGGTGGCGGTATCTTCCATCAGATTGTAGAGGGCCGCCGCACCGTTGCCTCGCAACCAGGAGTCGAGATAGAGCAAACTCACATTGATGTTCGTCCGCACGCCTTTTTCGGTGATTTCACCGTTGGCAACCGTCCAATTCATCAAATCCTGGGGGGAAACCCGCACATCTTCCCGCAGACGATCTTTTTGGTGGGGCCGATCCCCCAACGCCTCCGCGAAAATGGCGTAAGCCACTGGAACCAGATCGGGGTGCGCGACCCACGTGCCATCGAACCCATCCCCGGACTCCCGCAGTTTATCCTGGCGTACCTTGTCCAAAGCGATTCGGTTGATGTCTTCATCTTTCCGGCTCGGGATGTAAGCCGCCATCCCGCCAATGGCGTGTGCCCCGCGCGTGTGACAGGTGCGGACAAGTCGTTCGGTGTACGCCCGCATAAACGGGACTGTCATCGTGATCTGCGCCCGGTCGGGGAGCACAAACCCCGGCACATTCCGAAATTTCTTGATTACACTAAACAAATAATCCCACCGTCCAGCATTCAACCCCGCGATGTGGTCGCGGAGTTCATAGAGAATTTCGTCCATCTCAAACGCGGCGAGCACCGTCTCGATCAGAACCGTCGCCCGGATCGTCCCGCGGGGGATTTCGAGCAAATCCTGCGCCAGGATGAAGGCATCGTTCCACAGGCGAGCCTCGAGATGGTTTTCGAGTTTGGCGAGGTAGAAGTAGGGGCCAGTGCCTCGCGCGAGGAGTTCGTGGGCGTTGTGGTACAGATACAGCCCGAAATCGAACAGACTGGCAGAGATGGGTTCACCGTCCACCATGACGTGTTTTTCGGTCAGGTGCCAGCCGCGGGGACGCACCATGAGGGTGGCAATGTGATCGTTTAAGCGATAGCTTTTCCCCTCTGGGGTCATGAGTTCCAGTTGCCGACGCACGGCATCGGACAGGTTGCGTTGCCCTTCGAGGACGTTGTTCCATGTTGGGGACAGGGAATCTTCAAAATCCGCCATGAACACATCCGCTCCGGAATTGAGCGCGTTAATCATCATTTTCCGTTCCACCGGGCCGGTGATCTCCACCCATCTTTTCTGCAAATCCGCCGGGATCGGGGCCACCTGCCACTTCCCCGCCCGAACATGCGCCGTTTCCGCAAGAAAATCGGGGAGGGTTCCGTGTGTGAGCGCCTCCTGGCGAATCTCGCGCTGTGCCAGGAGGGCTTTTCGCGTGGGGTTGAGCGTACGATGAAGCGTCGCCACAAATTCCATCGCGTCCCGGGTGAGGATATTTTCTGCGCCGGGTAACGTGAGAAAGAGGATTCCTTCTAATTTTTGATCGGGAGAGGTTTCTCCAATGGAGAGAACAGACATCAGATACTCCTATTGAACAAGGGGCATTGCCTAACATTGTGCAATGTTGCACAATTGTAGGGGTTTGTGATAATTGGCACAACCTAAATTCGGATAGGCAAGACACATCTATCGCGATAGTTTTTCACCTACCCGGTTGGGTAGGAATATTGGTGCATGGGGCGGCCATAATTTAAAAAACGAAAGGGCCAGCCCTATGGCCAGCCCTCCCGATGTACTTCGAAGCGATGAGGTTTTTCAACCTCCTGCCTTTCCGGCGGGAGGAATCCTGGAAATCGCGTCTTAACTTCGCATCTCAAAAAACGTGGGGAATTTCATTGCCATCATCATATCGCCGCTCACTTTCACTTTGCCCTGCATGAAAGCGTTCATTGCGTTGAGTTTGCCACCGATGATGTCAATGTAATCCTGGCTATCAATCGTCATGGTCATGTTCGGGGTCGGAGAGGTGCCTTTTTCAGAGGCACATTGCCCATTTTGGATGGTAACAAACCATTCCGCCGCCTCCGCTCCCGTAAAGTTAAACTGCACAATTGTGTTCACGCCCTCCGCCGCCGAGGCTTTAAAAACCTTGGGGGTGTTGGACATGATCTGTTCGATGGTGAGATCGCTCATAAAGAACTCCTTTTAATGGTTATTTTGTTGCGTATTACGTATTCCGTATTTTTTACGCCATACGAAATATGCATTACGTTAATTCAAATTCTGGAAAATACCCGCCGCGCCCATGCCGCCACCGATGCACATCGTCACCATTCCGAATTCGTGGTGACTGCGCTTCATTTCGTAGAGGACCTGGGTGGTGAGTTTGGCACCGGTACACCCCAGTGGGTGCCCGAGGGCAATCGCCCCGCCGTTGACGTTGACTTTATCCAGGTCGATCCCGGTCTGGCGCACCACGGCCACCGCTTGAGCGGCAAACGCTTCGTTGAGTTCAAACACGCCAATGTCCGTCAAGGACAACCCCGCGAGTTTCAGCGCTTTCGGGATCGCCACGACCGGGCCAATGCCCATCACTTCCGGCGGCACACCACCCACGGCAAAGGAGAGGAACCGCGCCATCGGCTTGAGACCCAGCGCCTCCGCCCGTGCGCGGGACATGACCACCACGCCCGCCGCGCCATCGGACATCTGCGAGGAATTGCCCGCGGTGACCGTGCCCCCCTCTTTGAAGGCGGCTCTGAGTTTTCCAAGTCCTTCGAGACTGGTATCAGCGCGCACCCCTTCATCCACGTCGAAAGTGAATGTGCGGGTGGTCGGTTTTTCGTCAGCATCCAGTTCGGTCAGCGAGACCTCGATGGGGACGATTTGCCCCGCGAAATGGTTTCCCTGAAGGGCACGGGCCGCGTTCAGGTGACTGCGAACGGAGAATTCATCCTGATCGCGGCGGGTGATGTTGTACTGTTCGGAAACGCGCTCGGCGGTAAGGCCCATGTTCATGTACACTTCCCACCCATTGCTCGCCAACCCCGGATTGGGGACGAAATTGAACCCGATCATGGGAACGAGGCTCATCGATTCAACGCCCCCAGCGATGATGACATCCGCCATGCCAGACATGATCCGCATGGAGGCATCCGCCACCGTTTGCAGGCCGGACGAACAAAACCGGTTCACGGTTTCGGCGGCCACACTGACCGGCAGACCCGCATGTAAAGCGACTTGCCGCCCCATGTTCAACCCCTGATCGCCTTCGGGCATGGCACAGCCGATGATGACATCATCAATGTCCGCGGGGTTGAGGCCCGGTGTGCGGTTGAGCAATTCTCGAATCACTGCGGCGCCCATATCGGACGGGTTGACCGTGGCGAGACTGCCCCGTTTGGCTTTTCCAATGGCAGTGCGTGCGGCGGCGACGATGACGGGGTCGCGGTTTGGATCAATATTTTTCATGTTTACCTCCAGAGGGAGGTAATTAGTAATTAAGTAATTCAATATTACTCATTACTAATTACTCAATGACTAATTTCTCAATGGCTTACCGGTTTGCAAGGTATGCCACATGCGCTGTTGGGTCTTTTCTTCGCCGCAGAGGGAGAGGAAGGCTTCCCGTTCGAGGTCGAGGATGTATTGCTCGCTCACCCACGCCGGGCGGCTAAGTTCGCCGCCAGAGAGGATGTACGCCAGTTTGCTCGCGACCTTAAAATCGTACTCGGAAATTTGTTTCGCTTCCACGTAGGCTTTGAGGGCCACCTGAGTGGCCGCGTGCAGATCACGTCCGCCTGCATAGATTTTTTCCGAGCGAGGTGGGACGTATCCGGCGGCGGACAGGGCCAGGACTTCTCGTTTCGCTTCGGCCAGCAGATGATCGCGGTGGAAGATCACCCGGTCGCATGAACTGAGGATGCCAAATTGACGGGCTTCCTCGGCGCTTGTGGCGACTTTGGCGGTGCCGATTTGTTCGAGGAGACGCTGGACGAACGGGAGCACGAGCACGTTCGGGGTTTTCATCGCGGGGTTGATCACGCGGCGCATCATTTCTTTGGTGCCTGCTCCGGCAGGGATCAGGCCGACACCCAATTCTACCAAGCCAGTATAGAGTTCGATATGCGCGACGACCCGACTGGCGTGCATGATCATCTCCGCCCCACCGCCCAACGCTAAACCGGCGGGGGCAACGACGACGGGTTTGTGGAAGTACCGCATTCGCATGTGAAGGGCTTGCAGACCCTGCACCATCTGATCAATAGCATCCCACTGTCCAGCCTGGGCGTTCATCACCACAACGAACAGGTTGGCTCCAGCGCTGAAGTTATCCGCATCATTGCCAATGACCAACCCTTCGAAATCTGTTTCCACCCGGTTCATCGCCTGATCGACCATGAGACCGATGTCAGTATCGAGGACGTTCATTTTGGTGTGGAATTCAACACAAGCCACGCCATCTCCGAGATCGATGAGACTGGCGCTTGGATTTTTTGCGATGACTTTGCCCGCATCTCGTTGGGTTTTGAGGGTAATCCGAGAAATTTCCGCGGGCAGGGGTTCGTACTCACCCCGCGCGGGGTAGTACACCGCGCGGGCGCCGTTTTCCCCCTTGTAGAAGGAGGTAATCCCCTTTTGGAGCATGTCATCCACCCAGAGAGCGGGGGGGAAGCCCGCGTCACGCATTTGTTGGGCGGTTTCCGGCACCCCCAGCATATCCCACACTTCAAAAGGCCCCGCTTCCTGTGCGAAACCCCAGCGCATCGCGTCGTCCATCGGTTTGGGCGTATCGGCGATTTCGGGGATCATGTGGGAGGCATAGGACAGGCTCTGGAAGGTGAGCGCCCGGACGAGGTCACCCGCGCGGTCTTCGGCAGAGATCATGATCTTGAGCCGATCCGCAAGGTTCGTTTGCCCGAGTGCTTTCCCCACTGAGTCGAAGCGGACTTTGGCAGGGGGTTGATATTCGAGGGTGTTGAGGTCGAGGTCCCAGAATTCTTTTTCGCCCCCCGCACCCCGTACGGTTTTGTAAAAGCCCTGGCCGACTTTGTTGCCGAGCATTTTTTTCTCGATCATGCTGTGCATCAAGGCGTTGGCTTTTTCGGATTGGAGATAAGGCAGAGCCAGGGTATCGTGCGGAATGGCTTTGGCCAGATTACTGCCCACGTAATTCCACACGTCCACGCCGACCAGATCGAGCAAGCGGAAAGTCCCGGTTTTGGGGCGTCCCATCGCAGGCCCGGTGATGGCATCGGCTTCTTTGATGGTGTAGCCATTTTCGAGAATGTAGTGCATTCCGAATGCGCCACTCGCCGAGCCGAGCCGGTTCGCGATGAAGTTGGGGGTATCTTTGCAGTACACCACCCCTTTGCCCAGTCGTTTTGCGCCAACGGTGCTGATGAAGTTCAGCACTTCGGGCAAAGTGTCCGTGCCGGGGATGATCTCCAGCAGTTTCATGTACCGTGGGGGGTTGAAGAAGTGGGTGCCAAGAAAATGTTGGCGGAAGGATTCCGAGAGGCCCTCGGAGATCGCCACGATGGGGATGCCCGAAGTGTTGGTGGTCACAATCGTTTTGGGACCGCGCAAAGCGTCGATTTTCGTCATCAAATCACGTTTGATTTGAAGGTTTTCGATGATCGCTTCGATGACCCAATCCGCCTGGGCTACCACGCCCAAATCATCTTCCAGATTTCCAACGGAGACGAGGGCGGCATGTTCAGGGGAGACAAAACTCGCGGGGCGGGATTTGATGACCGCTTCCAACCCCTTTTGAACAATCGCATTGCGCGCGGCTTTAGAATTCGCCGCATCTTTGGGAACGATATCCAGCAGGGTGACTTGCACACCGGTGTTTGCGAGGTGCGCGGCGATTGCCGCCCCCATCGTTCCGGAGCCAATCACAACAGCTTTATTTAATTTGTAAGACATTGGACCTCCTGAATTTTTGGTACAGACACCTTCGTGAGAATCCCCGAAAAAATGGATGGGTGGAGGATGGCATCCTCCACCCATCCATTTTTTCAGAACCTTTCCAACGAAGGATGATTATATTTCGTATTCCGCTGTACGTAGTTCATGCGCCCTGACGGAACACGAAATACGCACTACGGGGCGTAGGCATCAAAATTGTCGAAAGAAACGTCTACGGGAATGCCCTGTTGGGTTTGCACGATCAACCCCAGGAGAAAGCCATACGCCAGGTATGGGTCCACCGCCGATGCCACTTCGACGCCGTTAACTTCTAAAGTAAAAACACTCTCATTACAAGTCGCCACGAGGCGATTGCTGGCATTGTTGCCTCGAATGGCATTGGATGTTCCAATTGCGTCCACAGTTTCAAACCCACCAACCACCCGCTTAATGATGTACTCCCGATCTCCATTGATCATCAAGGCGAAATAATTGGCTTCCCCGGCTTTTCTACAGGTCACCCCAAAAAAGGCGTCGTTGGCCCCGCTGTGTTTCGTCACAGTGACATCAATGACAGCATTGTAGTGGGTGCGATATCGGGAAACACACAACGGGCAGTCAGGCAACCCATTCACCATCCGATACGCATCCCCTTCATAACCATACGTGCCTTCACACGCGGCCCCATCCGGCCAACCGCTATTAATATCGGAAAAGTCATCCCGATAAGGCAGTTCATCTTCACCAACCCCAATAATCGCTGGGGTAAATGTTAAGGTGGGGCGAGGCGTTAACGAGGGGGCAGGGGTATTGGTTGGAAACGGCGTGCTGGACGGGCGCAGAGTCGGTGAGTCCGTCCAGGTTGGCTCAAGCGTACGCGTGGGAAAGGTGGGGACAGGGGTCAAAGTCGGGGCGACCGGGGCCACTTCGGTCGGGGGCACGGCAGTAGGGGCCGCACAGCCCATCAACATCAGCGTTAAGGCCAATAACAGGCCCAAAAAGAAAAGGCGGGAAGTATTTTTCATCGATCTGCTCCTAAAAATGAGAACGAAAGGGTTAGAACCCATCGCTTGATAACTCATTCAGGATTTTATCTCGAAACTTAAAGCCTCGCGGACATCTTGCGTTGCATTTGAAAAACAACCAGCTCCTTGCGATCTCTTAGGGGGTATTTCTCACAGAGTCTGAGAAGAATCCCCGAAAAAAGGATGGATGGGGGGATGTACATCCCCCCATCCATCCTTTTTTCGAAACTCTCTACTACATGAGTAGTTACGGGATTTTGAGAACCCTATCAAAAAACTGAACCGTCCGTGTGATAAAGAGTTGATCGCCCTCGCCATAAAAGGTGTGGGTCATCTGCTCGTAGTACCAACACTCCACTTTTTTACCCAACGCCGTCAATGCATCACACGTCGTGATCGACCAGTTGAGAGGCACCAACTCATCCACTCGACCATGATGAATGCTCACTTCCGCCGTCAGCCGGTCGAAAAAGTACATCGGCGACACCCGATCCAGTTCTTCGACCGGAAAGGCCAGTTCATCCACCCCCCGCACGCTAAAAGACCACCCGTTGATCGCCTCCCAATTTTTTCGCTCATCGCCACTCATCGCGGCGTAGAGGACGACCGCGTCCACTTCCGGGCTGACCAACATGACCCTGGTCGAAATCCCCCCACCCATCGAATGCCCCCACAACCCCAAGTGTGCGGGGTCGCCGTTTTCGAGCGGCGTCCCGGCCCAATCATGGTGGACGACAATCCCGATCAAGTTCAGCACATCGATCGCCATCCCCACCCGAAAGAGGTTTTCGCCCTCATCGGACGGCGGATATCCGCGCAGGTTCGGATGCAGAACGATGTACCCTGCCCGGGCCAGGGCATCCGCGTACCCCGTCGTGTAATCCAGCGTTCCGTAAACTTCCGGTTCAATATACCCGTGTAGGGCAATGACAAACGGAAACGGCCCCTCCCCCGCCGGCCCCCCATTCACGGGCACATTCAAGAACCCGTAGATGGTCAGCCCATCGCTCGGATAGCGGATCAAGTAGCGGGTAAAGTAGGTGTTCTCTGCCAGCGTTTCGACGATTTCGAGCGTGCCCGCACCATATTCTCGGCTGGACAGATAATCCATCGTGTACAGCCAATAAGGATCGGGGGTCGGCGTCAGGGTGGGAACAGGAGTTTGACTTGAAGTAGGTGAAAGGGTGATCGTCGGAGGGATGAGGGTCGCCGTTGGCGTCAGCGTGTGGGTCACCGTCGGGGAAACCGCGCCCGTTGGGGAGACAGGTCTTTCTGTCGGGAGGGTTTCCTGACTGCACGAAGCCAGAAACAGCGCGAAGAGGCACGTAACGAATAGTTGAAGCTTTTTCATGGCAGGTAGATATCGAAAAAAGCAACGATCCGATCCAACATCCACTGATAACTATCACAGCAGAAGTTGTGCGTTTGGGTACGGTAATCGTAACATTCCACGATCACACCCGCCGCTTTCATTTGTTCGCAGGTTTCCCGCGACCATTCAACCGGGATCAGGGTGTCAAGTTCGCCATGATGAATCTGCACGGCGGCCTCAATCCGGTCATAGTGGTAGGATGGAGAAATCGGTTCCAGCTTTTCGGGCGGGATGGTGATTTCGAAGTTCCACCGCGTTTGCCCGGAAAAGGTGTAGAAGGTGTGATAGGCATTTTTCGCTTCATCCCCACTCATCGGGGCGTAGAGAATGGCGGCTTTGACCGCCGGACCAGGACCAGTGATCGAGGGCATATTGACTGTCACCACGCGGATTGCAATCCCACCCCCTGTACTATGCCCCCACAGCGCGATTTTGTTCGGGTCTGCCTGAAGGAGAAGCCCATTTTTTCCGGCATCGCGCTGGATGAGCGCCACCAGATTCAGGACATCGATGGCCTTTCCGGTTTCAAAGTAATCCGGCCCGTAGTCCGAGGGGGGGTACCCCCGTAGGTTCGGGTGAATGACGATGAACCCTCTTCGGGCCAGATCATCCGCGTAACGGACACTGTAATCGAGCGTTTCGTATTTTTCATCTTCCACATACCCGTGAATGAAGATCACCACAGGAAACGGCCCCTTCCCCGCCGGGATATTCATGAACCCGTAGATGGTGAGGCCATCGCTCAGGTACGTGATCAGCGCCCGCGCAAAACCCGGCGAGCTTTCCAGACGTTCTTCGATTGTTAAGGTACTGGCACCGTACGTTGCGTCTCCATAAGTGCGGTTTGCAAGGTATTCGATGCTAAGGGGAAACAGTGGATCAGCCGAAACATCTTCGGGGGAACCACTCTCAGTCGAGTCGAGTTTGGAAGGAACTTCCGCCGGCGTGGCCGGTATGCCAAAAATAGGCGTTGAAACCTGAAAAACACCAGCGACGACAGGCGTAGAAGTGGGCGGCGAGGGCGTCACTGTGGGCGGAATGGGCGTGGATGTTTCGTTTTCGGGTTGAATGACCGTTGGCGAGCTCGTGACTACACGCAAATTATTCGTACCATCACAGGCGGTTAGGAAAACGAGGAACAACAAGAATAGAATAAAAGTGGGGTGCTTTTTCACCGTGGGTGTACTGTGTACGCTTCTCCTTTCGGATAACTAACCGGGTCGCATCATCTGTGGATAAAAAGACACGCTATGATGCCCAGGTCAGTTTGCAGGGCTTTGGCTTGTTTACCCAGTGGAAAAATACCACGCCGGTATTTTTTCCTGGGACAAATCAGCCAGATTTCACCTGCGGGAGTGATTATATTCGCCATTTGCCCAATTTGATCCGATGAACCCATTAAGTGGGGCCAAACGAGAGTTGATCAAATGGGCGCTTCTCCGGGTTATCCGAAAATACCACGCCAGACGGATTCCTCCATTTCATTTGGACTATTCAGGCGGGGAAGCCAACGAGGATATGGGCTTCCCTGCCTGAATAAAAAAGGTTATCAGTAAACACCCCGGGATTAGCGGAGTTCTTTGCCGGAATACCCCAAGACGTGGCGGGCAACGATCAAACGGTTGATCTGCCCGGTGCCTTCGTAGATATCGCTGATTTTTGCGTCGCGGAACCATTTTTCGAGTAAAAATTCTCGGCTATACCCAAGCGGCCCCATGATCTCCACGGCCTTTTGGGTGATCTTATTGACGATTTCACCGGCTCGAACCTTGCTCATCGAGGCTTCTAACGGATTGGGCTTGCCATTGTCAGCCATCCACGCGGCTTTGATCGTCAATAACCAGGCCGATTCGAGCAGAACTTCCATCTCAATGAAATCGCGCTCAATCGCCGACAGCTTTTGGCGGGGGAGACCGTAGCGAATTTCGATACCGTTTTCGCTCAGCATTTGCCGGAGCAGTTCCACGGTCGCACGAGCGACGCCAATCGCCGACGCCGAAACAAGCGGACGGGTCGCATCGAAAGTTTTCATCGCCCCTTTGAAACCCGCTTCCGAATTCTTTCGCTCCACCACTTCGGGACTCCCCAAAATGTTTTCGTACGGAACCCGGCAATCTTGCAGAACGAGGACAGCCGTATCACTGATCCGAATACCCATCTTATGTTCTGTTTTTGCGACCTGAATTCCCGGCGTTCCCGCTTCGACGACAAACGGGCGCATCCCGGAACGGCCTGCATTGGGGTCAATGGTCGCCCAAACGACAACCAGCCCATTCGTATCCAGCAACGATTTCTTCCCCCCCGTGACAAAAATTTTTTCCCCATTCAGCACCCACTCATGCGTTTCGGGATCAAGCACCGCGCGGGTGCGGATCGCAGAAGTGTCCGAACCCGCTTGAGCTTCGGTCATCGCCATCGCTCCGAAAGCGGGCTTTTCCGCACGGAACCGGGCGAGAAACCGTTGTTTTTGTTCGGGGGTGCCGGTGGCTTCAATCGCCGCCGCGCCCAAGCCCCCACCCGGTGTACACAGGTAAATCCCCACATCCCCCCAGGCGAGCATCTCAATCGTAAAGATCAAATTCTGGTAATGGATCGGCTTGCGCCCATTTTTCGCTTCCCCATTTTTGGTATCCCCGTTCGGGCTGGGAGAAAAAGAACGGGCGTTGGCACCCATCCCCATATGGACAAAGTTGATGTAGTCCCAGGGGATTTCTTTGTCGTGCTCATCAAAATGGCGGGCGACAGGCCGCATCATATTTTCTGCGACCATTTTTAAGACAGTTTGCGTATTGCTAATTGGTTTTGGGGTTTCGAAGGAAATCATAGGAGTACTCCTGTATATTTCGTGTGATTAGATGAGGGCGAGACCGGTCAGGGACGCAATTCCCCGTCCATTCCGCATCCAATGTTCCACCGGGTGTTCACGAATATAACCGTGCCCACCGAGAATCTGCACGGCGCGGTCGGTCACCATCATCGCCATATCCACCGCCCCGGTCAGGGCGAGATAGGCGAATTTACTTGCCTCAGGTTTTCCCTGATCGTGCATCCAGGCCGCTTTCCAGACCAGCAAACGCACAGCTTCGATTTCGGTTGCCATTTCGGCCAGCATGAACGCGATGGCTTGTTTTTGCGCGACCTTTACGCCGAAAACATCCCGTTCCTTGGCATAATCGCGGGAATAATCAAACGCCGCTCGGGAAAGGCCAAGCGCCAACGCAGACAGGGACACGCGCGAGGCATCCAAAATGGGGGCAAACGCGTGCCCCGCGGGGTCGCCGTTTTCCGTCATCCCGCCCAATCGATTCGCTATCGGAACCCGGACGTTCTCGAACGTCACCCGATACACGGGCAGGGCGTTGAGACCCAACATTTTGTTCCGCTCCCCGACCAACACCCCAGGCAGGTGCGCCGGAACGATAAATCCTTGCGTTTTCCCGTCCAGATTGGCATACACCAGAAATGCTTCCGCTTCGTCAGCAAAAGGCACGTACGTTTTGATGCCCGACAGAAGGTATTCATCCCCGACATGCACAGCGGAGGTCTTCAACTCGTTGGGATCAAAATCAAACGTGGGTTCAATCAGGGCCGCCGTGTAACAAGGCCAGTCCCCTTCCACAATTTTGGGCAGGTAGGTTTCTTTTTGGTCTTCACTACCCGCCAAAAGAATTGGAAAGGCAAATAAACCAGGCGTCATGATCGCCATGGCCCCGGCCATATCGCCATACGCCAATTCTTCCAGGGCGATCACGCCCGTAACCGCAGACCGCTCGCCAAAACCGCCGTATTTCTCCGGGATGGAGGCTTGCAGAATGCCCATTTCCCAGCCTTTATCCAATAAGGCACGGGGCAAGGTGCCAGTCTCTTCCGCATCGTGTGCGCTTGGGCGTAGATCGCTGGCGGCGAAACGTTTGGTCCAATCAATGAGCATTTGTTGCTCGTCAGTGGGGTCAAATTCAAACATAGGTACACTCCATGAAACAGAAAAGTAGGCGTAACGGCTCGGCCTAGCGATGAAGCTTCCCCTGGCTGAGTAGTTACATGTAGGATGGTTATGGGTCAGGTGCGGATATATTTGAGGGCAATAGGCTGAGAGGGATTCTCCAGGTCAGCCAGGTTGGCAATCCGAATCTGGCCGCGTTGATATAAATATTCGACATGGGCACCGGCTTCCTCGATGGCTAGGAGGGCGTCATAGCCTTTTGGACGCCGGAAGAGGGCATAGGAAATTTCATCAATCGTTTGAGGGGTATCTAGAACCGACAAGACTTTTTCCAGGCGGACGGTGTGATGCTGGCGAATGGCATCCATGCGCGGGGGGAGATCGGTGATGGGGTCTTCGTGGGCGGGAAGCGTCAGGGTCAGGTCGGTGATCCACGGGCGCATCCCCTCGAGGGATTGGAGGTAGTGGCTCAATCCCGTATTGTGCGTGAGCGATTCCGGGGCCATGTGCGGGGTCGTTTTGCTCAGAACATGATCCCCGATCAGGAGAATGTCATGCAGGCGGAAAATCGTTTGTCCCGCACAATGACCGGGGACGTGCAACATTTTGATCGGCCCAAGTTGCATCCCTATGGCTTCATAGGTGAAATCAATCGGGGTAGATTGGAATAGGCGTTTGTTGAGTCGGTAGAGGTTGAGCAGGTCTTCGTGTTTCTCCGGGGTGACACCCGATTCCCATAGATAATTGCTGAGACGATGGGTGACGAGGGTCAGGCGTTCTTCGTAATGGGTGATGTTTCGCAGGTCCAGCTCGTGAATCCCGATTTGCGCGGGGGTGCGGGGGCGGATGTAGTTCAGCCCGCCGAAGTGATCGATGTGTCCATGCGTTACCAAAACATGCGTCAAATCCCCCAAAGAAGTCGCAGTACCCAGCAGGTCCGACGCCGCCTTCAGCCCATCTTCGAGATGTTGGTTGGAGTTGCCAAAACCGGAGCCGGTATCCATGAGGATACGCATATCATCCACAAAAATCAGGTAAACATAAGCGTAGAAAGAAGAGAAAACTTCTAAGGGGATACGGATGATCGGCACGCCTTGATTCGTTTCAAAACGTTCAAGAGGAGGAAGTTGGTGGGGCAAAGAATTCATAAGCACATCAAAAAACGAAGATTGGGAGGCTAATCGGTTTCACGAATCAGTAAACCTTTGAGGAAAACATCCGAGTACGTATTGGCGATTTGCTGGATAGTGAGCGGGCCATCGTCCTTGTACCAGGTGATAGCCCAGTGCATACTGCCCAACAAAACTTTGGCGGTAATCGAGGCATCGCCTGGTTGGAACTGACCCACGTCCATCCCCTCTTGAATCAAAACGCGCCACAACCTTTCAAATTGGTCGCGGCGCGGCTGATGGCGTTCCTGAAGTTCGGGTTCGAGCGAGCGATATTCCAGGAGCAGAACATTCGCCAGGTCTGGATAATCCGTCAGGGCTTGTAGATAACGACGGATGGCTTCACTCAAACGGTCTTGCGGGGGGGAGGCCTGCTCAAAAATGGCTTGGGTGCGTTCAATCAAATAGTCCATCGCCATATCTAACAAGTCAAGAAGGATTTCCTGTTTGCTGGAAATATGGTGGTACAGGCTGGCTTTCCGCAAATTAACCGCGTCTGCAATCTCTTGCATCGAGGATGCGTGAAAACCTTTCTGACGAAATATTTGGGCGGCGACTTCAAGTATTTCTTCGCGGGTCATAACTACCTACCGTTCGGTAGGCAAAGTATAGCAGTTATGACACAGTGCGTCAAGTTAATTTTCACGTCCCCAGGGCAAACGCATTTGGAAAAAATGGGGGCAAACCCGATGGAAACGTGATTGCGAGGGGCGGTTGCGCTGTACTCAGCGACTGCCCCGAAGCAATCTCCCCGCGCAGTCAGTCAGAGTAGAATTTCGCCCAAAAAAGTGTGGAGGGAAGATCCATTCCCCTTGAAATCTCCAGAGGCATTTCACATGGTCTCATAGAACCTTTATTTTTACTGAACGGTAATTCGTCCAAATTGAAAATTGCACAGGCTTGCCAGATGAATGTGTGTCGGCTATAATGCCCACATATCCGGGTACACCCTTTGTTCGGGGCGTGGCGCAGCCCGGTAGCGCGCTTGAATGGGGTTCAAGAGGTCCCGAGTTCAAATCTCGGCGCCCCGACAGAAAAAAACAGCCATCCAATTGGATGGCTGTTTTTTTTTAAGCAATTGCTCAGGCCTTGAGCGAAGATACCCCGAGATATTCGCTATTTTCGTGACCGCCGCCCGAGCATGATCCCAATCCCCAAAATTCCGGCAAGGACGACTGCCCCCGCACACCCCAAGAAAACGCCAATGCCCAATACTGGAAATGGACTGGAACCTGGATCGTTGTTTGTTAAAAGTGGCGCAAAGGTTGGCTCCGCCCGTTCGCAATCCCACACCCCACTGAGATTGGACAGATCATGGACGTTGGAGACATCTTTCCGTTGAGGGTCATAATCAAATACCGGGTCAACGGTCATTTCTTCCGGGGAGATGACCGTGCTCAACCGGGTCATGTAGGCATATTGCCCACGCAATTCTTGAAGAAGCGGATGAACCACAGAAAGCTCATTCGTCGGGGCGGCATATTCGGTGATGAAGGCTTGTCCGCCAAACTCATTCGCACGATCGCTGATCAATTGCCGGTAATTGTTCCCGCCGAAGGTGAAAAAGGTGATGTCCTTGTCTTCCACTTCCATTTCGGCAAAATTTTTCGGAACCGCTTGTTTGTCCGCAAACACCCACGCGAGGACGCGCATATCAGGATTAGCCGCCACCGCGGTCAGTCGAAGGGGAATCATCGGAGTCGAGGAGGGATAGGTGATTTTCACTGGCTGAACGTCCGCGGCCTCTGCGTCGGGCAGTAACCGCATGGCGAGAAACACAAATTTTTCCTGCACATAGACGTCAATCAACGGCTCCATTTCCGGGGTCACGCGGTATTGATTGTCGCGCAACCAGGTGATCATCGCCGTTGGATCGTCGGACCCCACGACATCGAACCCATACGGCCCCACCGAACCACTGGCAAACACCGTCACGTCGCCACTTCCCGCAGAGGGGACCGCCCCCTCCTCAGCGAACATGTCCACCTGAGCACAGGCCGGCATGGGAGGGGCGATGAAGACTGGATTGGTAGCCGTCTCCAGTTCGTTAAAGGCGGCCATCGCATCTTCCGGGACCTCGATATCTTCCGCAGAAATCGCCGCGGGCAGGGGCAGGACCCACGAAAAATCCGGCGCAGTCCCGGTGTATTGAATTTGGATGTACGCGGAAATGGTCCCATCGTGATTTTGGGTAAAGATGATGCGTTCGGCGTTTTGATCGACCGGGGAATTCTGGCAGAAGAAACCGCCACAAGCCGACGCTCGATCCACCTGGATAAATCCCAACAAACATACCAAAGCAATAATCAATAATTTGGTCCGGGACATAACAACCTCCTGAGGCTATTTCAACTGTTCTGTGGCACGATTGAGAACAACATGCGCGCGTTCGCCCAAACCATCGGTTTCATAGCCCGTGAAATCCGAGGTAGAAAACGGGAATAAAGCGTGTAAGGGAACGCGAACCAATTCGGCTTCCTCGCCCAAAACATTTTGGATGACCTGGCCTTCTTCGCTGGTCGAAAATAATGCCCGCGCCAACGTTTCAAATAACACATCAACGCTCAAAGTGGCATTGATCCGCCGCCCCAACGCCGTCAACACATCTTTGATCGCCGAACTGTCTTTCCATTTATCTGCAAAGGAGAACGCGAAACTGTTCGTTTCCTGAAACCACGCAAACAAATATCGGCGTGTGATTTCAGGTAGCGGTCGCTTTCCTTCGGGGGTGTTGACCCAGCCTTTCACAAAGTCAAAATGTTCCGAACTCATTCCAGCAATGTGACTAGGCCAGAGACCCGTATGAAGCATTAAACTCACTAAAACTTTTTCGAGTGCCGACGAGGCTTCAAAAATTCGATTAACCTGCTCTTTTGATAACGGCTGAATATTGACCACCCCGTCCAAATACCCGGCCTCGCCATTAAACTTGAGAATGTCCACGATTTTTTTGACATCCTGGGCGCGAGAACGAGGGCAGACCAATAACACATCGTCGGTGTCCACAATCACGACATCATCCAGGCCGATGGTGGCAATCAGGCGTTTGGGGCTGTAGATGAGCGAATTTTGGGTATCCGGCGTGATATGCCGCCCGACAACGACGTTATTCGCCCGATCACGGGGCAGAACATCATACACGGCAGACCAACTCCCGACATCGTGCCAGCCAATATCGACAGGTAACACGGCTACCTGCTCGGCTTTTTCCATGATCCCATAGTCAATGGTTTGTGCGGGTAAGGTGGGGAAAACAGCCGAGAGGGTCTCCTCTGAGCGGTCAGTAAACAGGTCTGCTTCGATCTTCATCAATCCTGCATAAAGTTCGGGCATCAGCCGTTCCATCTCTTCCAGGATGCGGCGAACTTTCCAGATGAACATGCCACTGTTCCAGGCGTAGTTGCCGCTCGCGACGTAGGACTCCGCGCGAGCCAGGTCCGGTTTTTCCACAAAGCGTGCGACCCGGTACCCTTCAAAATCACCCACCATGCCCAAAAATTCTCCCCGTTCGATGTATCCATATCCCGTTTCAGGATAATTGGGTGTGATGCCCAAGGTCACCAACCAATCTTCCGAAGCGATGTCTGCCGCGGCCTGTAAGACCTGGCGGAAGGAATCGGTCTTCTTAATTAAATGATCAGCCGTCAATACCGCCATTAACGCATCCGGGGCACGTTTTCGCAAATGAACCGCGGCGAGGCCAATGGCCGCCGCGGTGCCGCGCCCCGTCGGTTCGCCCAAAATGTTCTCCGGGGGCAAATTCGGCAGTTGGCGGGTAACGATTTCGATGTATTGCTGGTTGGTGGCGACCAATGTCCGTTCGAGGGGGATCAAAGGCAGTAACCGCTGTTGGGATTGCTGTAACATGGTCAAATCCCCCGTGATGTCTAAAAATTGTTTCGGGTGTTGGGTGCGACTCCGCGGCCAAAGGCGGGAACCGGTTCCGCCAGCCATAATCAAGGCATGAAGAGGTAAAGGCATGAGGTTATCTCCGTCCTAAAATGGATATGAGGATTCCCAAGAATCCTAAAACGGCAAGGGCGATGATTAAATATCCCATCGGGATCCCTGCCCCAATCAGGCCTCCCCCTTCTGGCTCAAAGGTGGGAATCTCCAGCGGGGGTGGGGCGGTGAAGGTAGGCAAACGGGTCACGGTCGCTTCGATTTGAAATTCAGCCGCCAGGGTGGGATCAATCGTGGGAGTGGTCGCCGGGGTGGGCGTAGGTGGAGGTTGGACCACGGGGAGGCTTCCGGCAACTTCCACGAATTGGGAATAAACCCATGCCACGCCTCCGGGAACTCCAGCATAGGCAATTTGAATCCAATCCCCCACCGGCGTACGACCCAACCCCGGAACTTGTTGTCCCGTCACCAAAATGCCAACCTGCGGGTATAACGTACTTGGTCCGGAGCGCAAGTTAGCCTGATCCGTACTCCCTACAACCGTGACGGTGGCAAGGAACTGGGTACTCGTCACGGTAGGAACAGAGACTGTAGGTTGTTGAGATAAGGGGCCAGCCTTTACCTGAGGGGCCATCCAGGCCAGACCAAGGAATAATATGAAGCAAAAAAGAAGGATTTTTGTAACTTGTCGCATAGTTTCTCGTAAATGGGTGTGTCGCTCCCCCATGATCCTAATGGATTGGGCACCTTTGGTCAATGGACATTTGATTTATAATTCGTACTATGGAAACAAAAATTTTTCACGGAAACATCACCCCCGACGAACTCGCTCAAAAATTAATCGCCAGTTTTAACCGCGGAAACCTGCGGGCACAGAAAATTGGCGCAGGCAACCAAACGATTGTGCAAATCGCCACAGACCGGTTCACCCGCGCGGGTGGACAAACCGCCACTGCCGTGACCATTCAAAAAGTCACCGATGGCATCAGCGTGCAAGTGGGAAAACAAGATTGGGCGGGCGTCGCCGCCAGTTTGGGACAAACCGCCTTCAGCGCGTTCCGCAACCCGTTGGCGTTACTGAGCCGACTGGATGATCTTGCCCAGGACATCGAATCCCTTCAGCTACGGGAAAAAATCTGGCTCACCATTCAAGAACTTGCCCAAACTTCGAACGTCTCCCACCAACTCTCCGAGCGCCTGCGCCGATTAGAATGTGCGTATTGCAACTCCGCCAACGAAATCGGTGCGCCGCAATGTGTGGCGTGCGGTGCCCCGTTGGGCGGCGCGCAACCGCGCACCTGCAAAAACTGCGGGTTTGTCGTCAATCAATCCGAGAGTGTGTGCCCCAATTGTTATAACCGCCTTTAAAATCCATATTTCATGCCTGAATTAATCACCACCATCCAAGCTGTTACCGTTTTCAACAACCGTGCCCGAATCACCCGCCAGGGGGAAATCACGCTCGATCCGGGACCCCACCACCTTACCATCCCTAACCTGCCTTTGACCCTGGACCAAGCCTCGGTCCGCGCCCGTGCATGGGGCACGGCCCAGGCTAAACTTCTGGGCGTAGATGTCCACCCAACCTTTTTCAAAGACACCCCGCCCGGCAAGGCACTGGAACTAACCGAACAAATCCGCACCTTTGAAGAAGAAGATCGCCAATGGGTCGATCAGATCGAAACCCAGGACAAACTAATCGCCCACTTTGACGGGGTCGCGGCTAGCGCGGAAACGTTCGCATTCGGCCTCTCCCGCGGGAGAACCACCCTCGAAACCCATGAAACCCTCCTGCAATTCCTCGCGGACAAACGTCTCGCCGCGCAAACCCAAAAGCGCGAAATCAACGCCAAACGCCGCACCCTCGCCCAGGAATTAGACAAACTCCGCAAAGAATTGCAACTCATTCAATCCGCACGCCCCAAAGAGCGTTTCACCGCGGTCGTCGAGTTAGAGGTGCTCAAACCCGGAACCCTGACGATTGAACTCTCCTATCTGCAAACCGGGGCAAGTTGGCAACCCGTTTATGATATTCGCCTAACGCCCGGACAACTTGAGATCGCTTACCTGGGGCAAGTGGCACAAACCACCGGCGAGGATTGGGTCGGTGTGTCCCTGACACTCTCGACCGCTTCCCCCGCCCTCGCAGGGGTGATCCCCGAACTTCAACCCTGGTATATTGCGCCTGCGCCCCCGATGTTACCCGTCGCCAGAGCCAAAAGTGGGGGCATCGGCGCGAGGCTCGCCCCACAAGCATTACAAGCGGCGGCCCCCGCCTCGATGGAAATGCCCATCCCCGAACAAGTCCGGCAGGAGATGTTTCAAGCAGAGGCGATACAGGCTGAAGTTTCTGAAAGCGGGGCATCGATCACCTATAAAATCGGCGATGGAATTGACATCCCCGGCGACAACACCCCACGCAAAACCACCATCGGCACCATCCCCCTCACACCCCGGTTCGATTATGTCACCGCACCCCGGCTGGTGAGTGCGGCCTATCGCCGGGTGAAAGCGACGAATGATTCACCGTTCGTTCTCCTTCCGGGTACGGTGCAATTGTTTGAGGGGGAAGATTACATCGGGACCACCCACCTCGACCGGATTACGGCGGGACAGGAGGTGGAACTCTATTTCGGGGTCGATGACCGGATCGTGATCGAGCGGGAATTGGTTAAACGGGAAACTGATAAAAAACTGTTAGGCGATCAACGCCGAATCAAGTTCGGGCACGAAATTAAAGTTGAAAACCATACCCAGGAATTCCAAAAGTTGTTGGTTTGGGACCAAATTCCCGTTTCTCGTCACGAAAATTTGAAAGTACGCCTGGAAGCGAGTGATCCCAAGGTGAGCAAGCAGGACGATCTCAACCGGCTCGAATGGAGCTTGAATCTGCCCGCAGGTGGCAAACAAACCATTCGTTACGAGTTTATCGTGGAAGCACCACGCGACCTCCAGGTTAATGGGTTACCATAGAGGCCGCGCACGAGGGGCTAAACGACAAGTTTTGGACAGACGAATCAAAAGGACGTGACAGGTGTCACGTCCTTTTTTTGTGTGAAAGGGATGGTTATAACTCGTACAACGCGCCGTACTTTGTCTGTAAGTAAGCAATATACGGATCGATGGTTAAAGGTCTGCCTGTGACGCGCTCGATCAGTTCCGGGGCGGTGAACTTGCTCCCGTGTTGGTAGATATTCTCGCGGAGCCAGGTGTGCAGAGTGTCGAATTTGCCCTGCCCGATTTCAGCGGGAATTTCGGGGTGAGCTTTGAGTGCGGTGGCGTAAAACTGACCGCTCATGATATTTCCTAAGGTGTACCCCTGGAATGCCCCGCCGATTAAGCCACCATACCAGTGGACATCCTGCAGGACGCCGTCTTTGTCATCCGGGGCGCGGACACCGAGGTTTTCTTGATATGCGGCATGCCAGGCTTCCGGCAAATCTTTGATCGCCAGGGTTCCTTCGAGAAGTTGCATTTCCAACTCGAAACGAATCATCACGTGGAGGTTGTAGGTCACTTCATCGGCCTCGGTTCGAATCAGAGAACGCTGGACTTTGTTAATCGCCCGGTAAAACGTATCGAGATCGACATCGTCCAAAACGCCGGGGAAGGTCGCCTGAAGTTGAGCGTAATAATGTTCCCAAAACGGGCGACTGCGCCCGACCACGTTCTCCCACATGCGGGATTGGCTTTCATGCACGCCTGCCGAGGTCCCGTTTGCCAATGGGGTCCCTTCAAACGATTGGGAAATTCCCAACTCGTACATGGCGTGGCCGGCTTCATGCAGGGTGCTGAACAACCCATCGCCCAGATTATGCTCATCTACACGGGTGGTAATCCGAACATCGCCGAGGGAAAATTTCGTCATGAAGGGATGCAAGGTTTCGTCCTGGCGTCCCCGTTGAAAATCGTACCCATATTGGCGGATGATTTTTTCTCCTATTTCCATCTGTTTCTTTTTTGGGAAAAAGCGGTGCAGACAACTGTCGTCCGCGGGAGTTTGCTCGGTGATGGCTTTGACAATTGGAACCAACTGGCGGCGAAGATCAGAAAACACCTTACGCACCGATTCGGCTTTCATGCCATAGTCCGAAAAATCGATCAACGGATCAGCAATATGATCGTATCCCGGAAAATAATTGGCAAGTTCCCGGCTCAGATCGAGGGTTTTTTCCAGGTAGGGTTCAATGGCCTTAAAATCATTTTTGGGGCGCGCTTCCGCCCAGGCCTGATACGTTTCTACGGTGTGCTGATAAAACACGCCCAAACGGTCGGCAGGGACACGCGTTTGGCGTTCGTACCCGCGGCGGGTTACGCGAATCAAGCTGGCCTCATCTGAATCGTAAGGTAAACTGGCTTCATAAGCGCTCAAACCATCAAGAAGGTGCCCCATTTCCGGGCTGATCAACTTCTCGTGGGCAATGCGCCCAAGCGTCGCCATTTGACGGCCGCGTGCTGGCGCCCCCCCTACGGGCATATAGGTGGTCTGATCCCAACTCAACAGCGCGCCCGCGGCATTAAGATCGTTGATCTCCATCAATCTATTTTTCAATTCCTGTAATTTTTCGTCCAAAGTAAACCTCCGAAAATGGTTGGCCCATCGGGACCAACTGTGGCAAAATTTTAAAGGCTCTTTTGTATTTACTGTGGAGTGGGCTTCCAACGAAGACAGTCGTTCCATCCACACTGCATTTAAAAATCAGCAGAACCCAATACTATCTAATACTATTATACCGATGAATTGGTTCTGAACGCGCCCACCGAATTTCGCTGTTTTTTTTCTCAACTTCCCCACCTTGGATAGGTCAAAATAAGGGAGCGAAACCATTCATGTCCTAAAATCTTTCCTGTTATACTTACTTTTAGGCTCTCAAAATGTATCAACTCAATATTTTGGGGATTCAAATTTCTGCGGTTTGAATCCTGGGTATTTTCAAAACTACCAAACTCAGCCTTTAGAAATTTGCCCCGTTTTTTTGAGAGGATACCCCAAAATGACCAAAATCAAGGAAACATCATGACCATTCGAAAAATCGCCCTCCTGCTTTATACTTTTTCGATCCTGGGGTTTTCCCTTGCCGCATGTGGCACAGGACAACCCACAGACCCGAAAGCGACCCCGATCCAAATCATTCCCTACACCGGACAACTTCCCGTTCAAATCGTTGCATACACGCCCCAAAATATGCTGGATGACAACATTCTTTCCGAATTTGAGGAGCAGACCAACATCAACATCGTGCAACGATACTACACCACCGACGAAGAACTCCTCGCGCTGATCAATGACCCCCCAGAGGAAATCGCCATGATTGTCGCCACCAGTTACGTCGCGAGCACCTTGCGCGCCCTGAATTACCTCGCCCCCTTTGACCCGAACAACATCCCAAACCTGAACAATATTGACCCCCGTTTCCGCGACCTGACCTACGATGCTGACAACCAATTTTGTGCGCCTTTCTCCTACAACACCATCGGCATAGGGTATATCAACAATCAGGGCCTTGCCCCCACCACGTGGGGAGACCTCTTCCGCCTCTCCCCGGATTCCCCCGCTTACGGACACACCACCCTCCTCAATCACCCCCGGGAAGTCCTCGGAGCCGCGTTAATCCACTTAGGCCACAGCCCCAATACCATCAACGAACGCGAAATCCTGGACGCTAAAGACCTGATCATCAATTCAGCCAACAGTTTCGACAGCCTCAACAGCCTCGACTACGGGTTACGTTTGGCAGAATCGCAAACCATGCTCGCCCAGGGTTTCAGCCGGGAATTTCTAAACATGCAACAAGTTAATGTTGAGACGAATTATGCGTTTCCCCAAGATGGCGCACTCCTCCAACTTTACAACTTTTGTATTCCCTCCTTCACCCTTCCCCCCCAGAAAAAAGCCGCCGAACTCTATATCAACATGGTTCTCGATAAAACCTGGGCCGCCCTTGCCACTACCAACCTCGAAATCCCCACCACCGTCATGCTCGACAAAGCCCAACTCCCCCAAAACGTCTGGCTCAACCCCTTAATTTATCCCCCCGACGACATCCTGGACAAAGCCCAATACCTCTACTCCGTCGGCACCGCCGAAAGCATCTACACCAAAGCCTGGGAAGACATCACGAACGCCATCCCCTAACTGGAGTTATTTATGGAGACCATGTACATTAACGGCCAATGGACCGCCGGACTCGCCCAAGAATCCATCCCGGTGATCAACCCCGCCACCGAAGAAATCCTCGCCGAAACCCCGCGTGCTACCCCTACCGACGTGGAAAACGCCATCCGGGCCGCGCGGGATGCGTTCCCCGACTGGGCGCGCACCCCCGGCGCAGAAAAAGCCAACCTCCTCCACGAAGTCGCGAACAAAATCCGCGCGCACCAAGAACACCTCATCCATCTCCTCACCACCGAAGAGGGCAAACCCTTCGTCGAAAACGAAGAAGAACTGCTCTGGACGCACAACACCTTCGACTACTACGCCGAACTGGGCCGCCACGACCGAGGTCGCGTCATCCCCCCGGGCGCGGACGGGCAATTCAACTTCATCATCAAAGAACCCTACGGCGTCGTCGGGTGCATCATCCCGTGGAATTTTCCCCTGCTCCTCCTCGCCTGGAAAATCGCCCCCGCCCTCGCCGCGGGCAACACGGTCGTGATCAAACCCTCGGAATTCACCCCGCTGACGACGCTGAAACTGATCAAGGTCGCGTTCGACCACCTGCCCCCCGGCGTCGTCAACGTTGTGACCGGGTACGGCGACACGGGCGAGGTCCTCGTCCGCCATCCCGACGTGCGGATGATCGCCTTCACCGGTTCGGTCGCCACCGGTCAGCGCATCGCCTCCCTCGCCGCGCCGATGATGAAAAAGCTCCACCTCGAACTGGGCGGCAAAGACCCGATGGTCATCGCTCCCGACATCGAAATGGACGTGGCCGTGCGCGGGTTGGCGTATTCGGCGTTACTCAACGCCGGGCAGGTGTGTACCAGCACCGAGCGCGTGTATGTACACGAAAGCCTGTTCAGCCAGTTTTCCGAAGAACTGGCCGATTTCGTCAGCAAGCTCAAACTGGGCAACGGCCTGGACCCGGACACCGACATTGGCCCGATGCTCCGCCCCCACTTCCGTGCGAAGGTGGAAGACCATGTGCAGGACGCGGTCCGCGCGGGGGCCAGGATTCTGACCGGGGGCAAGCGCCCCGCGGGGTTCGAGAAGGGGTTTTTCTACGAACCGGCGGTGTTGATCAACGTCAATCATTCGATGAAAATCATGCAGGAGGAAACCTTCGGCCCCACCATCCCGCTGATGCCGTACAAAACGTTCGACGAGGCGATTGCCCTGGCGAACGACACCCCGTTCGGGTTGGGCGCAAGCCTGATGACGCACGATGCGAAACTGGTCAAACGTTATTTTGAAGGCGTCAAAGCCGGGACGATCTGGATCAACGACCCCCTGACGGACAACTACGCCGGGCCATTTGGCGGAATGAAGATGACGGGCGGCGGGCGCGAGTTGGGGCAGGAAGGGTTCGATTCGTTCACCGAGGTCAAACACGTTCACTGGGACGTGGAGGGCGGGGTGAAGAGTTATTGGTATCCGTATGGGAGTAACGATGCTCAAAAGTGATCAAAACTCAATTGAATTGCGCCTGTTTGGGATTGATGAAAAAGTAGCCGCAGATTTACGAGCCAGCTTTTCAACTTTTCAAGACTGGAACAATGCGGAAATGGATGTCTATGACCGATATGACGAAATCAAGCCCAACCATAAAACCAACCATTCTCAGGAGCCTTTATGACGATCAAACACCTAAAACACTACATCAACGGCGAATTCGTTGACAGCTATTCCGGGGCGACGTTTGAAAACGTAGACCCCTCCACCGAAGAGGTGATCTCCACCGTGGCGCGAGGCACCGCGCAAGAAGTGGACGATGCGGTGCTGGCGGCGCGGCGGGCGTTTGAGGGGAGTTGGGCGAAGTTCAAACCCAAAGAGCGGGCGCGGCTCTTGTTTGACCTGGCGCGGGCGATTGAGGCGCGGGCGGACGAATTTGCGAAGTGGGAGGCGATGGACAGCGGCAAACCGCTCGCGCGGGCACGCGGCGAGGTGATGAGCACGGCGCGGTATTTTGAGTTTTACGCGGGTGCGGCGGATAAATTTTACGGACACTCGATCCCGCTCGGACGGGATTATTTAGACTTCACCCTGCGCGAGCCGATGGGCGTGACCGCGCACATTGTCCCCTGGAATTTTCCGATGAATATGATCGGGCGGAGTGTGGCCCCTGCGTTGGCGATGGGGAATACGGCGGTATTGAAACCCGCGGAACAGACGCCCGTCACCGCGACGATGTTGGCGGAGTTGATGGACGAGTTGGGGTTCCCGGCGGGGGTGTATAACGTCGTGCAGGGGTTTGGGGAAGAGGCGGGCGCGCCACTCAGTCAGCATCGGGACATTGATTGCATTACGTTTACCGGATCGGTCGAGGTGGGGCGGTTGATCATGCGGGCGGCGGCGGTGCATATCAAGCCGGTCGTGCTGGAGTTGGGGGGCAAATCGCCGCATATCGTGTTTGGCGATACGAATCTGGATACGGCGGTGGTGGAGGTCGCAAAGGGCATTTTTGGCAATACCGGGCAGGTGTGTTCGGCGGGGTCGCGGCTAATCGTTGAGGCAAGTGTGCGGGAGCAGATGGTGGAAAAACTGGCGGCACATACGAATAAGATGACCGTAGGCCCGGCGCTGGACAATCCGGCGATGGGGCCGTTGGTCTCGCGGGAGCAGTATGATCGCGTGTGCAGTTACATCGGGATCGGGCAAGGGGAAGGGGCACGCGTCGCGGCGGGGGGTGGGCGTCCCGCGGGGTTAGAGAAAGGGTTCTTCATCGCCCCAACGATTTTTGATGGCGTTCAGCCCGAGATGCGGATCGCGCAGGAAGAGATTTTCGGGCCGGTGCTAACGGTGCTCTCGTTTCAGGATGATGAAGAAGCGCTGGCAATCGCCAACGATAGCCCCTATGGGTTGGTGGCCGGGATTATGACGAACGACATCAACCGGGCGATGCGGCTGGCGCGGGACATCAAAGCGGGGCAGATTTTTATCAACGAGTATTTTGCGGGCGGCGAGGAAACCCCGTTCGGTGGATATAAACAGAGTGGGTTCGGGCGGGAAAAAGGGATTGATGCGTTGTACAACTACACGCAAGTGAAGAATATCGCCATTCGCATTCGATAAAATAGGGAGACGATTAATTCCAAAAAAGAGCGGACAGCCTGGCCAGGCTGTCCGCTCTTTTTTGGGAGGGGTATGTCTCAAACATCCTGATTCGGCAAGTTTTCGCCACTTTAATGTCACTTTCCGCAAAATCCCTCGACGCTTCTTGAGGGGATAAGGTAGAATTTTCATAACAGCAAACTTTGCTGAGTTGTCTTCTTTCCTTTTCCTTACCACGAAGAATTCCAAGGGGATATTAGAACCGGAATGGGTTCGAGACCCGGGATCGGTTCTTTGGCTCTTTTGAGTCCTTCGCGGTGAGAAAAGCCCTTGGTGGACATTCAGCCCAATCCATCAGGCACTTACGCCTTTTCTCAATTCAAGGAGTTTTTTATGAGTCTGCAAGGTCAACAAACCAAAGCGTTCTTTCAACGCGCCCGCGACGTGTTCCCTTATGGTGTGAATTCCAATTTCCGCTATTGGGGCGAGGATGACACCGTGATCATCTCTCGGGCGCAAGGACCCTACATGTGGGACGCCGACGGCAAGCGATATACCGATTATCGGCTCGCGTTTGGCCCCATCATTCTTGGACACGCCCACGAAACGGTCGTCCATGCGGTCACCGAAGCGATCAAAAATGGCACCCAGTTCGCCTTCACCAACACCCTCGAAGTCGAGGCGGGCGAACTCGTCAAACGTCTTACGGGTGTGGATAAAATCCGCTTCACCAACTCCGGGACAGAGGCCACCATGCACGCGTTGCGCGTCGCCCGGGCCTACACCGGACGCGAAAAGATTCTCAAATTTGAAGGCGCATACCACGGCGTCCACGATTACGTGTTGTTCACCACCGCCAACACGCCCTCCTCCGTGGCAGGTTCTCGCCGCAGTCCGCTGACCGTCCCCGTCTCATCCGGGATTCCCAAAGGGATGGCCGATTACTTAGTGATGGCGCCGTACAACGATATCGAACGCCTTGAGGAAATTGTCGCCCAAAACTGGCACGATCTCGCCGCGATCATTGTCGAGCCTGTCCTCGGCAACGTGGGCGGCGTGATGCCCCTTCCCGGTTTTCTCGAAAAATTGCGCGAACTCTGCGACACGTATGGGATCGTGCTGATCTTCGATGAAGTGAAAACCGGTTTCCGGCTGGCGAATGGCGGCGCGCAGGAATATTTCAACGTCAAAGCGGATATGGTGACGTATGCCAAAGCGATGGGCAACGGGTTCCAGGTCGCGGCATTTGGCGGCACCGAAAAAGTTATGATGACGATTGAACCCGGCAAAATGATCCACACCGGGACGTACAACGGCAACGGTGTGGGCATGGCCGCGGCGGTCGCCACCCTGGGAATGCTGGAAAAAGACGGCGTGATTGATAAAGTCTTTGAACAGGGCACGACGTTGATGAACGGGATTGACGGGATTCTCACCCGGCAGGGAGTCCCCCACGTGATGACCGGTAGCCCCACCATGTTTGGCCTCGCACTAGGCGTGGAACAAGCCCCGATCGATTTCCGCGAATTCGACAAAGTGGACGATCACCTCTACGAACACTTCACCACCGAACTCGCCTTCCGCGGGATCCTGCCCGAACTGGATTGTCGCGAACCCTGGTTCATGTGTCTGGCCCACGATGAAGCGGTCATTCACGAAACGCTCAATATTATTGAAGACACGGCAAAAGAGTTTTTCAAGTAAAACGCACTGCTTTTTAGGGAAGCGGTCGAAAGTAGGTAACTACTCAGCCTAGAAAGTTCCGAAAAAAGACTCCCGACACACATTAACTCGCGTGAAATGCGCCAGGAAATTCCTGGCGCATTTCTGTTTTAATCGGAGTAAAATAGATAATCATCTAATTAAGCGATGACTATCTAATCCTCAGGAGTTCACATGCCCCGCCAAAAGCCTACCCTCTCCGCAGAAGATTTATACAAATACACTCACATTTCACATCCCCGGCTATCCCCCGATGGCAAACACGTGGTGTACGCCCTCAACCGGATCGAACCGAAAGGCCAAAAGAAATACACCAATCTGTGGATCGCCCCGACCGACAAAGGCGAACCTCGCCAAGGCGAACCTCGCCCATTCACCTACGGCGATCAATGCGACACTTCCCCCGAATGGTCGCCCGATGGCACCCAAATCGCTTTTTACTCCGACCGGGCGAACAAAGAAAAACCCGCACAAATTTATCTCATTCCTTTCCACGGGGGAGAAGCACGTCCCCTCACAGACATTCAGGGCAGTATCCAAAGTTTTTCCTGGTCCCCGGATGGCAAACAATTGCTCTGCACCGTGCGAAAAACCGACGCCGAAGTGCTCGAACGTGACTCAGATGAGGCCAAGAAAAAACTCGGCACCGTGGCGCGCCATTACAAACGCGTCTTTTTCAAACTCGATGGGTTCGGCTACCGGCCCCAGGAACGCACCCACATCTGGGTCGTGGACGTAAAAACCGGCAAAGGGAAACAACTGACCGACCACGCGCTCTTCGATGAAGATGGCCCGCCCGCGTGGTCCCCGGACGGGAAATGGATCGCCTTCATCTCCAACCGCCGCGAAAACCCCGACTTCAACACCGATGCCGACGACCTGTTCGTCATGCCCGCGCAAGGGGGCGAATCTCGCGGCGAATTCCGCAAACTCGATACCGCCCCCGGCGGGAAATTCCAACCCGCCTTCTCCCCTGACGGCAAGTGGATCGCCTACTTCAGCCCCGAAGGACACAACCAGTGGTACAAAAACACCGATCTTTGGGTCGCCCCCTTCGACGGAGCCGCACCCGCCCAAAATCTCACCGCCGCGTATGATCTCCAAATCTCTGACGGCACGCTCAATGACACGAGCGGCACGGAAAACACCGGCCCCCAATGGAGTGCTGATAGCGGGCGGATTCTCTTCCCCATCGACAAACACGGCACCACCTGGCTGATGTCCCTGGCGCTGGACGGCACCGATCTGCAAACCCACTCCCCCGCGGGCATATCACTCAACGCCCTCAGCCTGGACGAAACCCGAACCCGCGCGGCCTACCTCGCCCCCACGCTGTCCGACCCCGGACAAATTACCGTCAAATTCCTCCACGCCGAAAACGCCAAAACCCTCACCCGCCACAACGACTGGCTGAACAAAATCGACCTCAGTTCCATCGAAGAAGTCTGGTACAAAGGCGCAGATGGCAACGACCTGCAAGGCTGGATTGTCAAACCCCCGCAATTCGACCCGTCTAAAAAATATCCCTCCATCATGGAAATCCACGGCGGTCCCCTGCTGATGTACGGCAACCACTTCATGCACGAGTTCCAATACCTTGCCGCGAATGGGTACGTCGTCTACTTCACCAACCCGCGCGGGGGACGCGGCTACGGCGAAGCGCACGCCAAAGCGATCTGGGGGTCTTGGGGCATCGCCGATTACGCCGATCTGATGTGCTGGGCCGATTACACCCAAAACTTACCGTACATCGATCCGAGCCGCATGGGCGTCACCGGCGGGAGTTACGGCGGGTACATGAGTCTCTGGATCATCGGGCACACCCAACGGTTTAAGGCGGCAGTCGCGCAACGGGTGGTCAGCAATTTTGTCAGCATGTGGGGGTCCAGCGACTTTAACTGGGGGTTCCAGCACTCCTTCGGAAATGTGCCTCCCTATCAGGATGTGAACAAAGCGTGGGATCGTTCCCCCATGAAATATATCGGCAACGCCAAAACGCCCACCCTGATTATTCACAGCGAAAACGATTTTCGTTGTCCCATCGAACAGGGGGAGCAGGCATTTGTCGCGCTCCAACAATTGGGGGTCGATAGCGAAATGGTGCGTTTCCCCGAAGAATCGCACGGTCTCTCGCGAGCGGGGCGAACCGACCGGCGCATCGCCCGCCTCAATCACATTTTGCGGTGGTTTGAGAAGTATTTGAAATAACGGTTTTCCCCGAAAAAGGAGCGGGCGGTGTACACCGCCCGCTCCTTTTTTCGGATATTAACCCGGTTGATGGATGGAAAAACTTCCCGAATACGTCTACAATCTTCTTATTCTTGGTCGCCGGGAGCTTTTCCATGATTTTTAAACGTATTTCGATTCTTATCACGCTTGCGCTTCTCACCCTATTGACGGGGAATCCACCCCACGCGGGGGCACAGACCTCGCGCGAGGTGTTCACTACCCCCGCGGGGTCCGGGTTGCCCAACCCGATTCTGTTCGTTACCCAGGTCCCCATCCCCGGTGATTTCACCACGATTGGGTCCACGTTCGGTAATCACCTGCCGGGGATGCAGGAAGTCGGGCGCGGGGGGGATTTGTGGATTCTGTACCCTGATGGGACGCTGAAAAACCTGACCGAGGCCGCGGGATACGGCGTGAGCGGGTTTCAGACCGAGGACGCTATCGCGGTTCGTCAGCCCGCGGTGAACTGGGAGGGGACCAAAGCGGTGTTCAGCATGGTGATTGGCGCGCCTCAAACGCAATATCAGTGGGAAGATTATTCCTGGCAACTTTACGAAATCACCGGACTGGGGAAAAATGACACACCTATCATCACCAAAGTCCCGAACCAGCCTGAAAATTACAACAACGTGTCCCCCATTTACGGCACGGATGACCAGATCATTTTTACGTCCGACCGGCCATTCAACGGACAGGCGCATCTCTACCCTCAACGGGATGAATATGAAGAAGCCCCTGTCGTCTCCGGGCTGTGGAGTCTGGACCCGACTTCGGGCGATTTAGTGCTCCTCGACCACTCTCCGTCGGGGGATTTCACCCCGATCATCGACAGCTTCGGGCGTGTGATCTTCACCCGATGGGATCATCTGCAACGCGATCAGCAGGCCGATGCGGACAATTACAACGAGATGAACGGTCAGCCTTGTGATTACTGCACCTTTAACTACTCCAGCGAGGCGGCGAATTCCGTGCCGTTGTTTGGCGTGCGAACCGAAGTCTTCCCCGAGCCGCGGGCGGATCACGATCTAGTGGGCACCAACCTTTGGGGGCACACGCTCAATCATTTTCTCCCGTGGATGATGAACGAAGATGGTACGAATATGGAAATTCTCAACCACATCGGGCGGCACGAGCTGGTCAATTACATTCCCCCCAGTTTTACCGATGACCCCAATCTCGTGGAGTTTTACGATGAGAGCGGGACGTTCAACCCGTATCGCGTCGAGAACATGTTCCAAATCCGAGAGGATCCCGCCAACCCCGGCATGTACTACGGCGTCAACGCCCCGGAATTCGCCACGCACTCCGCCGGGCAAATTGTCGCCCTGAACGGCGAACCGGACACGGACGCCGATCACATGGCGATCACGTACATCACCCACCCCGATACCGCCAGTTACACGCCCAACCCCGGCCCCAACCACTCCGGCCTGTACCGGTCACCGCTCCCCCTCACGGATGGCACCCTGCTCGCCGTCCACACCGCCGAAACCGACGAGGATGAGAACATCGGCTCGCAAGAATTTCCGCAATCCCGCTACGACTTTACGATCAAGCCGATTACCCAAAACGGGCAGTATTGGCTCGCGGGCCCCTCGTTGACGGGCGGCATCACGAAAAATGTCAGTTATTGGAATCCCGATACGTTGGTCACCTATAACGGTCAACTTTGGGAGCTTGATCCCGTCGAAGTCGTCGCCCGCACTCGCCCCACCGCGACCCCGTACGCGCTCGGTGCGCCTGAACTCCAAATCTTCAACGAGGTGGGGGTTGATCCCGCGGACTTGCAAGCGTTCCTTGAACAATATAATTTGGCACTGGTCATCAGTCGGGATGTCACCACACGGGACGATAGCGATCTTCAACAACCGTTCAATTTGGCGATTCCCGGCGGGGTGCAAACCATCGGCGCGGCGGGGAGGATTTACGAAATCGCGTTGATGCAGTTCTTCCAAGGGGATTTGCTTCGGGGGTTGGATTATGGCGGGGATGGCGACCCCGCGGACGGGCGGCGCATCCTGGCGCAACCGCTTCACACGGCGACAGGGGTCAATCCGCCCAACGATCTGGGTTTGCCGGGGGCGGTCAATCTGGCGTCGGACGGGTCGATGGCGGCGTTCATCCCTGCGCGGCGGGCGATGAGCTGGCAGTTAACCGATCTCGCGGGGGTTCCGGTCGTGCGGGAGCGGTTTTGGGTCACGTTTCAACCCGGAGAAATGCGGGTGTGTACGTCCTGCCACGGCTTGAATCAACTGGATCAGGCTGGAAACGGTATTCCCGAAAACCCGCCGGAAGCGTTACGGACGTTGTTGGAGTACTGGAAAATTTACTCGAACCTCCCGCCTCAAATGTTTATGCCGGTGATACAACGGTAGCCATTTCGCACAGAAAACACAAAGTTTCCCCAAAAAAGATGGATGGGGGCATGTAGATGCCCTCATCCATCTTTTTTTGGGGCTTCCATCCCTTCAATCTTGATTCTCTCAGCAACCTTTCATGCAAATCGGCTCGTTTATCCTGAAAGTGTAACTTTGTAGATTAAGACAAGTGAATATAATTTGGTAGCGATGAAAAAAGTGATGTGGCTCCTGATTCTGTTGTCCCCGATTGGGGTGCTGGTGTATTTGCGCCTCCAGCCGGAAGCGGATCTTGTCTATAACCAACCGCTTCTCCACTTTTACATAGTGACGTTTACTTCTTTTACGGCAGGGGTGGTTTCCCTTTTGCTGTCTTCTGTCCTGGGGGAGGTTGGACGTCCGAGGCATGTTTTGGTGGCTACGGCCTTCACCGTGATCGGGGTGGTGTTTCTTTCGCACGGCATCGCGACTCCGAATGCGCTCATCAATTATTTTCATCCGGCAGTTTCCTGGTCATCGTGGCTCACTTTATTGTTGAGTGGGATTTTGTTCGCGCTGGCAGGGTTGGACGGGGACAAAGGCATCCCGGCATGGATTCCGGTTCGCCAGATCATCACCACGATTGTCGCCCTCGTCATCATTTATTTGGGGGTGGCTGTTTTTGCCCACGAGATTCTGGATTATCTGGGGGAACAGGCCGCACCCTGGCACCAGGTGGCAATTTTTATTCTGACGCTCATCGCCTGGTTGTTTGCTTTCTTCCGCTTTACGCTTCTGTGGCGACAAACCCATCATTGGATGGAAGGTGCGTTGGCTTTTGTCGCGTTGTGGCTCAGTTTTGCGACCGTCAGTATGCACAGGTTTCCCATCTGGCAGTTAAGTTGGTGGATGTACCATGTGCTCATGCTGATCAGTTTCCTGGTCACAACTTTTGTGCTGGTTCAAAAATATGAACAAACCCGACGCTTTCAGTTGACCCGCTACTACCTCGCCGTCTCTCTGATTGTGACAGCCTTGTTAGCGCTGTTTGCCTCTAGCATTTTAGCTAATTATTCCTTTCTCAACCTCGCGAACCGGGCACAAGCGGATGCAAAAACCACGTTACAAACCCTCACCAGTACGATTCGTGTAGGACTTTCCCCGGGAGCCTCCGAGGTGTCCGCCTTAATTGAATATGCGGAGCGGCTCGAAGTTCAACCCCTTGGGGAAACGTTGATCATCTATCGCACCAACGGGTTTTATTTCTATCCTTTTGATGAATACGATGACCCCACCCCCGTACCCGAACAGTTTCTCGCAGGATTTACCCGCGCCCTCCAAGGGGAACCGCTGACCGAAATCCTCCCGCCCGGAGACCCACCGCCGGGATACGCCGCCACGGAAAACACCCATACCCTGATCGTGTACGCCCCCCTCTACGGGAGTGGGATAGGCGATCCGATAGGGGTGGTCCAGATCATCCAGGCTGTCCCCGAATTGACTAATGGCATTTTATCTGCACGGATGATGGGTCTGGCCGTCTCCGCGCTGACGATGGGCGTTCTGTTTTTCGCATTACTTCTCGTCATCCGGCGGGCGGACAAAATTCTCACCACCCGGTCGCGGGAACTCGAAAAAGCCTACACCGACCTACAACGTGCAGAACAACTGCGCGACGACATGACCAACATGATTGTGCATGACCTTCGCAATCCCATCTCGGCCATTTCGGCCAGTCTGGACATTCTCGAAATCTCCAGCCCTTCCGAAGAGGCCAAAGTGGACCGGAGTGGGCGTTTCATTGGCATTGCGAAAAACGCTTCCAGAAAAATGATGGGGTTGGTGGATGATATTCTCGCCGTGAGCAAATTTGAGGCGGGGGCGCTGAGCCTGAATTTACGCGGAACCCTGGTTTCTCTGGTGATTTCTACTTCGTTGGACGGGTTCCGAAGCCAGAGTGAAGCCGAGAATAAACAAATGGGGGCGTTCTGCCCGGAGGGGTTAATGCTCCACATGGACGCCGCCCTCATCACCCGCGTGTTGGACAATTTGATCGCCAACGCGCTGAAATACATTGACGAAAACACCGGGTTGGTGGAAGTGGTCGTCCGGCCCGAAAACGGCAAAGTGTTTTTCCACGTCCGCGACAATGGCGAGGGGATTCCCGACACCTTCAAAAGTCAGATTTTTGACAAATTTCAACAAGCCCCGCAAAACGGTAGTGAGCGCAAAGGAACCGGGCTTGGGTTAACATTTTGCCGGATGGCGGTGGAAACGCACGGGGGAGAGATTTTCGTCAAAAATGCAGAGGGTGGGGGAAGCGAATTCATCTTTTGGTTGCCGGAGAAAGCAAAGTAAATAAGGTAAATAAGGTAGACAAGGGAAACAAGGTAAAATACCTTATCTACTCTATTTACCTTATTTACCCATTCTACCTTCCCATGTCTACCCCACCTTCCCTCCCCATCGCCTACGCTCACAAAAATCTCCCAACCTACCTCGCCCAACTTCAGGAATATCTTCGTATCCCCAGCATCAGCACCCTTCCTGAAAACAAAGCCGATATCGAACGCGCCGCCCACTGGATCGCCACAGAAATGCGCCGGATCGGCCTCGATAACATTCAAATCTTCCCCACCGACGGCCATCCGTTCGTCTTTGCCGAAAAAATCAACACGCCCAATGCCTCCACCGTCCTCATTTACGGGCATTACGACGTTCAACCCGTGGACCCCGTGGACAAGTGGGATCGTGCGCCTTTCAGTGGAGACATCGCCGAGGGCAAAATCTGGGCGCGTGGGGCAAGTGATAATAAAGGGCAACACTTTGTCCACCTCAAAGCGATTGAGTCGATTCTGGCCGCCGAGGGCAATTTGCCCATCAATATCAAAATCCTGCTCGAGGGCGAAGAAGAAAGCGGTTCCGCCGAAATGGACCCCTTCCTGATCGCCAACAAACGCCTGCTCCGCGCCGACTCGGGCGTCATTTCCGATGGGGCGATGCGGGTGGGGCAACCCCTGCTTGCGTACGGTTTGCGCGGGGTGGTGGCGATGGACATCCACATCCAAGGCCCCGCACGTGATCTCCATTCCGGCAGTTTCGGGGGTACCGTTCTCAACCCCATCCAGGCGCTGACGGACATCCTTTCCCAACTGCACGATGAAACCGGACGGGTGACAATCCCCGGCTTTTACGACCGGGTGCGGACTCTGCTCGTACCAGAGAGGGACCTGCTGGCCCAATCCGGGTACACGCTCGATCAGTGGCAAAAAGACACCGGCGCGTGGCATCCCTGGGGCGAACCGGATTTCACCCTGCTCGAACGGATCGGGGCGCGCCCGACGTGCGAGATCAACGGCATTTGGGGTGGGTTTCAGGGCGAGGGCGTCAAAACCGTGATCCCCTCCACGGCGGGGGCAAAAGTCACCATGCGCCTCGTTCCGCATCAGGACCCTAACGAGATCGCCCACCTGTTTACCGAACACATCGAACGCCTTGCGCCCAAACAGGTGAAGGTGGAAGTCTTTCACCATTCCGGCTCCTGGCCCTCTCTCATGCCCATCGATTCTCCCGAAGTGAACGCCGCGGCGCGCGCGTTGGAAGAAACCTGGGGCAAAAAACCCGTTTTTACGCTCGGAGGCGGCTCGCTTCCGGTCGTGGCCGCGTTCCAACGCACGGCCAACCTGCCCTTTGTGCTGATGCCTTTGGGGCTGGATGACAATCGTCATTCGCCCAATGAGCATTTCGGGTTGGAATATTTCGAAAAGGGTATCGAAGCCGCGATTCGATATTTCTACCACCTCGCGTCCGGATGATCACCCGTCCAAAATCCATGCTGTTGTTTCTCATTCCAGGGCTGATCTTTGTCGTGATCATGATCATCTTTTTGGTGCGCGATTCATCCACCCCGGTCTTGATCATGGACACCACGTTCGGGGCGGAACAGAGCATCACGAGCGAGTTGGATGGCCCTAAGCGGGTGGCAGTGGCAGACCTCAATGGGGATGGCGACCTGGATATTCTCGGCATTTTCTTGCACGACAATCAAGTGGCCTGGTTTGAAAATTTGGGAGATGGGGTCTTCGGCACGCCCAATGTCATCTCCGCGGAAATCTCAAGGGGGGAGAGCGTGGCCGCCGTGGACATGGATGGGGATGGGGATATGGATGTGCTTTCGGCGTC